>Ga0302311_10000208_pt1 | contig 74546 bp, 66 predicted proteins | sample III_Palsa_N1_3_FD_200449 | JGI IMG/M metagenome (GOLD analysis project Ga0302311, IMG submission 200449) | Peat permafrost microbial communities from Stordalen Mire near Abisko, Sweden - III_Palsa_N1_3 | ecosystem: Environmental > Terrestrial > Soil > Palsa > Peat permafrost | place: Sweden... | reverse complement strand
CCCATGCGTCGTGACTTAAGACCATCGTCTAGTACCGATCACCCTATGCCTCATTCATGATGAACGCGATTGCGATGCTGGGGGATCGATTTCATACGCTGCAATCCAGCCAAGCCTCCCTGAGGCCTATTGTCATAAGACCACGGCCCGGCTGCAGGGGCTGACGTGCAATGGTGGGCCAGCACATCTAGCGACAGGTTCAGGCGCCGGCGCCGCATTTCCAGGACAACAGGAGCCATACCGTGGCGACAAACACTCTGACAATGGGCGGTGCCGGGATCGACAAGGCGCATCGCCAGGTCATCTTCGCCTCAAGTCTCGGCACGGTCTTTGAATGGTACGACTTCTATCTTTATGGGTCGCTCGCGGCGATCATCTCGAAGCAGTTCTTTTCGGGCGTCAATGAGACCACGGGCTTCATCTTCGCGCTTTTGGCGTTCGCCGCCGGCTTTGCGGTGCGGCCCTTCGGGGCCTTGGTTTTCGGGCGTCTGGGCGACCTTGTGGGTCGCAAACACACCTTTCTCATCACCATCGTAATCATGGGACTCTCCACAGCGCTGGTGGGCGTCCTCCCCAGTTATGCGAGCGCCGGGGTCATTGCACCGATCGCCCTGATCGCGCTGCGTCTGCTGCAGGGTCTGGCACTCGGGGGCGAGTACGGGGGTGCCGCGACCTATGTCGGCGAGCACGCCCCACCCGGTAAACGCGGGCTGTACACCAGCTGGATTCAGACGACGGCGACACTCGGCCTGTTCCTGAGTCTTCTGGTGATCCTCGTGTGCCGCAACTGGCTCGGCGCCGACTTCGACACCTGGGGATGGCGAATTCCCTTCCTGATTTCCATCGTGCTGCTGGCAATCTCCGTGTACATCCGCATGCAGCTGGCGGAGTCGCCGGTGTTTCTGGAGATGAAAGCGGCCGGTACCCGCTCGAAGGCACCGCTCACGGAATCTTTTGCGCGCTGGGGTAACCTGCGCCTCGTCATACTGGCCCTGCTCGGCGCCACGGCCGGTCAGGCAGTCGTATGGTACTGCGGTCAATTTTACGCGCTCTTCTTCCTCACTCAGGTCCTCAAGGTTGCCGCCCAGCCGGCCAACCTCTTGATAGCAGGCGCGCTGCTCATAGGGACGCCGTTCTTCGTGATATTCGGCAGCCTTTCGGACCGGATCGGCAGAAAGAAGATCGTCTTGGCCGGCTGCCTGATCGCGTCCCTCACTTACATACCGATATTCAAGGGCCTGACACACTTCGCCAATCCAGCGATCGAAAGTGCCTCCCTCCATTCCCCGGTGACCGTGGTCGCGGACCCCAATTCCTGCTCGTTCCAATTCGACCCGGTCGGTAAAAAGAAGTTTGTACAGTCCTGTGATGTCGCGAAGGCCGCCCTCGCCAAGGCCGGTGTCCCCTATCGCAACGAGGCGGCGCCGGTTGGGAGCGTCGCGCAGATCCGCATCGGCGATGCGCCCGCCATCTCTTCCGTTGAAGGGGCCATGATGTCTGGCGCTGATTTCAAGGCCGCCACCGACACCTTCTCCAAGACTCTTGCCGGCGGACTTAAAGAAGCCGGCTACCCGGCCAAAGCCGACCCTGCGCAGATCAACTATCCGATGGTCCTCGCGTTGCTGGTGATTCTGGTCCTGTACGTCACGATGGTTTACGGACCGATCGCCGCGTGGCTGATCGAACTTTTCCCCGCGCGCATCCGCTACACATCGATGTCGCTGCCCTATCACATCGGCAACGGCTGGTTCGGCGGCTTCCTGCCCACTGTGGCCTTCGCGTTGGTGGCCCTCAGCGGTGACATCTACTATGGGTTGCGCTATCCGATCATCGTCGCTCTCATCACCGTCGTGATCGGAGCACTGATGCTTCCGGAGACTAAAGATCGGGCCGTCACCTGACGCCCCAAGCCTGACAACGGCTAAGCCCTGCCGGGCAATGTCGCTGGGTAAAACGGCTGCGACGCCTCCTTCGCAGCCCCCATTACCTCGAGCAGCGCCGTGATGTCTGCCCGCGCTTCCTGCAGAGCCTCTGCCGCCTTCGGGTTCGTTACTCCGCCAAGGCTGCCCTGGATCTCGGTGAGCCAGCGTGCCCCCTGCTCACAATCCGCTACGTTGCCACCGAACATTGTCATCAGGTCATCGACTCGCCGCGCGGATGGCTCCAGCCGGTCACGATCAACCCGGTCGGCTTTGAAGTGCATGAGCGCGTCGCGCGCCTGCGTGAGGCTCTTGCGCAGCCTCCACAGATGCGCCCGAGTCCTCGCGTACTCGGTGCGTGCTAAGACCCTATTGACTGGCATAGACACTTTCGGGGCCGGCATCGGTCCGGCTTACTAACGTATGTGTGTGTGCTGCAAGCATCTAACGCTCTATCTAACTAAGCGGTCACGGGCTCGCGGATGCCGCTTGCGCGATGCAGCACCGAGGGGATCTCAGCCATCTTCGATGCTGGGCGTGAGACGTCCAAGTCGGTAGCCGGAGACGCAGCACCGCGGCTGAGTCGCGCGCACTCCCGGGCGATCTCATCCGGGCGCAGCACGAGCCGCACGCAGCCGGTATCAATGGCGTTGATGGGCATACCGGGAAAGCGTGCCGATCCAGGATACTGCGCAAGCGTCACGCCGCCGCGCGCTTTGAGTGCCTGCACTCCCAGCGCACCATCTGCGCCCTCGCCGGAAAGAACAATTCCGATCGCGCTTTCCCCGCATTCCTTTGCAAGCGAAATGAACAGCAGATTTCCCGGGTGCTGTGATCCACCTGTGGCGGGCGCCACGCGAACGCGGCCATCGCTCACGATCAGGGTGGTGTTTGCGGTCATCAGATAAATATGGCCGGGCTCCAACGCCGCATCGTTGTAAACGTGTACCAGTGGCAGCGTCGTCTTCTTTTCCAGGGCATCGGACAAGAGCTTCTCGCGACCCGAGACAACTTGTTGAACGATGATTAGAGGGGCGCGGTAGCCGGGCGGTAATGCCGATATCAACTCGGAAACCGCCGCGAGGTCGCCCGCTGAGGAAGCCACAGCTACGATGGGAAATGAACTCATGAAAGCTCAGGTCACCGGGTGCGCATCAGGTTCAGGGACCGCAGCACCCGTTTCGACGCTGAGCGACTTAGGAGCATCTGGATGGACCGTACGAGTCCCTGCGTGGCGCAACCTCGCGAGCACATTGGACGATGCCAGGACCGACAAGTACGAGCGCACCTTGGCGCGCAATTCGAGACGCGTGAACTCTTGCGCAAACAACTTTCGCACCTCAGCCAGTGGCGCGCCGGTTCGGTGGGATAACAAGCTCACGGCGTGTTCGTTGCCGTCGGCTTCCCTGCTCGGTTCAAGAGGCGAGAACATTCGAAATCCCTCAATGAGATCGGCGCCCGCGCCAAGGTTAAGCTCCGCGGCACTGGGTCTGCGGGCGCGCACCTATCCGTTGTACACCAAACGACGCATCCCAATTGCCTTGTCTTGCCTCAGCTGGCGCGCGGAATGCCCGGAAGTGTTCTTAAAGGCGCCGGGCGCCCCCATATAAGGCGACGGAGCCGCTCGAATCCCCCAAGCGGACCGCCCGGATATCTGGGAGGATGAAGGCGGCGCAATTGAGAATGCACTCTCAGCCATTTCTTGGCGACATTTCGTTTTGCACGCCAGATCCCTCCGCAGCGCATCGCGTGCCCGGCTTCGGGCTCGCGACCGAGGGAGCAATACAGCACGCACGCACAAGTGAGCCACGGGGCTCGGGAGGGAACTTTTGATTGACTGGAATTTCGTGGAAGCCACCTGGCAACAGTTCAGGGGCGAAGTGCAGGCAAACTGGGGACGACTCACGGCCGTTCGCCTGGACGTGATTGCCGGCCAACGCTCTCGTCATGCGAGTGAGCTTAGAGAGGCATATGCCGTCACGGGCGATGAAGCCGAGCGTCAGATCAGAGGCTTCGAAGCGCGCAACCAGCACCGGCGACCCGTGAGCAATCGCTGAGCGGAGCGGCCCGATGGCGCACTCGTCCATACCTTCAACGTCGCACAATGAGCTGAGCCCCCGGGCGTCTATGCAACGCACACTGGTGGTGAACGATGACGTGAGCGCCGCCGACTCTCTCGCCGTCCGCGTGCGCTCGGCTGGATACGGTGACGCCCGCGTCGCGTACAGCGGCGCGTCTGCACTGGCCCAGGCTGTCGAGTTTCTCCCCACGATTCTGCTGGTAGATCTCGATCTGCCAGATATGAGCGGCTACGACGTCGCACGTCAACTGTCTCAACACCCCGAGCTCAGGGGACTGCGACTGATTGCGTTGACTGCCAGTAGTGAACATCCGGGTCGCGAGCTCGCGCGCGAGGCGGGTATTGAGCGCTATTTAAATACGCCCGTGGCAGCAGCGGACTTGGACGAATTGTTCTCTGCAATCTGAACGACAGCGAATCACTCCACGCTTTGCCTGATCCCAGGTGAGCGCATTGAGCGGGCCCCGTCCGGACCCTCAGCTCTGACTTGACCACTATCTGGACTTCAATAGTGACACTCAGACCGGCTGGGGTTTCCCGCGCCAATGCCCTCGCCAGTCGGGTCACCGCCGCCCTGCTTTCAGTCCTCCACCTACGGGCCGGTTGGGGATTGGCCGCTATGATCGTGCAATGAAGGCGCACCCGCCGACACCCTCATCGAGCGGCGCACATGCTGTTTCGCCTGCGACCGCGTTGCCGCGGGCGCACCCAGAATCCGCAGGAAGGCGCGTACTTTCTTTGAGCCGGTGGCACGTCCTCAAAGGTGCCGCCGCAAATTGGATTGCACACGAGGGCGCGCGGCTCGCGGCCTCGCTTTCTCTTTACACTCTGCTGTCTTTGGCCCCCCTTGTTATCCTGACGATCGCGCTGACCTCGTTCGCCTTCGGTCGTCCGGCCGCGCAGCAGGCTATTCTCAGGGAAGTCTCCAACTTGGTCGGCGAGGAAGGTGCGCGCGCCGTGCAGGCGGTAATCACCTACGGAAAGACGCCCAAGGGGATAAATGGAGCCTCAATCTTCGGCATTCTCGTTCTGCTCTTCGGCGCCTCGAGCGTGTTTGGCGAACTACAGTCGGCCCTCAACAAGATCTGGGAGGTTCGTCCGAGCTCGCACAACGGTCTGCTCGGATGGATCCGGTCCAGGCTGCTTTCCTTCGCGATGGTTCTGGCGATCGGCTTCCTGTCGCTCGTATCTCTGATTGCAAGTGCCGCGCTCAGCACATTCGGCACCTACTTCAGTGGCGCGTTGCCCGCGCCAGCGTGGATTCTGCACATCGCCAACGCCTTGATTTCGTTCCTCGTTATCACAGCGCTCATCGCAGCCATCCTAAAATATGTGCCCGATGCGGCAATCCGCTGGCGCGACATTTGGGTAGGTGCCGCGGTGACGGCGGCGCTGTTTACCCTCGGCAAGGCCGCGATCGGTGTCTATCTCGGTACGGCGGCCGTCGGCTCTGCGTATGGAGCTGCCGGTTCACTAATCGTAGTGATTGTATGGGTCTACTACTCCGCAATGATCTTCTATTTCGGCGCGGAATTCACACGGGCACATGCGACGGTGGGCGTACCAAGAAACCACTCAGTTAGCCCGCGTGAGACCTGAAAACGAAGTGCGTGCCGCAAGGCCATTCGCTCCACGCGCTGTAGGACAACAACTACGATGTCCGTCCACGATGCTCCCGGACCGCGGCGGCGAGAAATCCAAGACCCGCTGCACAGTGAAGCATCGGCCCTCGAGCTCCTGAGGCGGACGCACCGCGCGAGCTCCCGTCACGACTCGCTGCCCCTTGAACGCTGGGCTCTTGGGCTTACCCTGGACGAACTCGTAGGCGCCCGCTGGCGTTCGAACCCGGTCGTACGCATCGCCAAAGGGATGCACACTCGGTTTTTCGATGTTGAGGCGGGAGCCGAATGATGAGTACGGTGCGGGCGCTTGACGGGACACTACGGGCCTTGGCTCGGGAGACCAACACTCCCATAGAGGCGGTTTCGGTCTTATACGAGGAAGAACGCGCCAAACTGGCCGCCACTGCAAGCGTGAAGAGGTTTATCTCAATAATCGCCGGGCGGCGCGTGCGGCAACGCTTGTTGCGACTCCAAAGGTGAGACGATCAGCGCTCGCTCGCACCCCTGAGGCGAAGCCAACGGCAGCATCACCGTTTTTTCCCTAAGCGTATCGAGCCTTAGCGCCGCTCCTTTCGCACAATTCCGGTCCGCTTTTTTAACTCGGTCGAGACAATCTATGCGTCTGACTCGCAAACGCGACCTGCGTGACGGTAAGGTCATTTGGATGCGTTATGCGGTGCCCCACATTCCGGCCACTCGATTGAGACGGTCCGTAAAAACGGACGTAGTCGTTGTCGGAGCTGGCATAAGTGGCTCGATGATCGCGCAGGCTCTTAGTGAAGTTGGCTTGCGCCCCCTGATAGTCGACCGACGACGCAGCGCCCTGCTTGGTTCCACGGCCGCCAGCACGGCATTGCTGCAGTTTGAACTCGACACGCCACTCACGAAGTTGGCTGCCGCTATCGGAAAGCGCAAAGCGGAGAGAGTCTGGATTGCATCCCGCGACGCGGTAAATGAGCTGCGAACCCGAACCCAACAGCTTCGCATTTGCGCACAGTTCAAAAGCCGCCCGTCGTTGTATTTGTCCGGGAATGTGCTCGACGCCGCAGGCCTGCGCCGCGAGGTGCATGAGCGACAAAAGATCGGCCTGGCCAGTGAGTATCTCGATAGAGGGGCCCTGTGGCATCACTTTCGCATCCGCAGGTCTGGCGCGCTGCTGAGCTACGGAAATGCACAGGCGAATCCCGTCCAATTGGCAGCAGGCTATCTGCTGCACGCGCTCAAGGCCGGGGCGCGGTTCCACGCGCCACACGAGGTGGTCGATATCGAGAGCACCCGGCGGGGGTCGACTCTGCTTCTGGGCGACGGCATAGAAATCCGGGCCAGGCAGGTGGTGTTCTGCACGGGTTACGAACTGCCGAAAATCGTTCCGAAAAGAAACAATAGAATCCTCTCTACTTGGGCCATAGCAACCCGCGCGCAGCCGGAGGCGATTTGGCCTCAGAAAGCGCTCATCTGGGAGGCGTCTGAGCCGTATCTTTACCTGAGAGCCACCAACGATGGCCGAGTAGTCTGTGGCGGGGAGGACGAGGACTTCTCCAATACGGACGAGCGAGACGCCTTGACGCTGACGAAGACAGCGCGGATTGAAAAGAAGCTGAATCGCCTGTTTCCGGACCTGGACTCGCGAGCCGCCCTTTCCTGGACGGGAAGCTTTGGGGCCAGCCCCAATGGCATGCCCACGATCGGCGCAATCCCTGGATTTCGGCTGTGCTACGCCGTCATGGGCTATGGCGGCAACGGGATTACGTTCTCGATGCTGGCGACCAAGCTGATTGCCGCAGCAATCGGGGGGGAGAACCATCCCTGAGGCAAAATTGTTCGCCTTCTGAGAGGGCCGCTGCGCGTGGCGTCCCCATTCCCTCGCGCCGACCAACGGATTACTACTCCCTCACTGCCCTTCGCCAGGCCGCTGATGGCGCTGGATAATGTCCTGCTCGAGGTCTTGCCTGGTGCGAGCTCAGTGCAGTGGAATATTTGGCGCGGCCATCGGCGCGCCGCTACGCCAGCGTAATTTGCGCGTCCTGCAGGATGTAAGGCACGTGGTAAAAGTCGCGAATATGCCGGATCGTCCCCTGCGCCACGGTCAGTTCGATGAAATAGCCCGGACGTGCCTCGCCGGCTGCGTTGAACACGGCGATGACCTCGCGCCCATCCAGCCAGGCCGGCGCCAGCAACCACTGCGGAATACGCGCGTAGTTCGTGAAGTAATCGTTCACAGCCCGTCCGGCGCGTTGTGCACGTGATACGACGTCAAGTTGAACGTCTTCTGCCAGCAGAGCGCGCACTGCGTCCCAGTTACGCTCATTGAAGAGCGTGACAAAGCGTGCCAACACGGGCGAGGTACGTCGCAATGGGGCCGCGGCCGCGGGGGCGCCAGCCAGCTCGCGCAGCCGCAACCGGCCGCGGTGCAGCGCGGCCTTCACTGCCGGCAGCGTCAGCTGAAGCAGCGCGCCGATTTCCTCGAGGGAGTGATCCAGCACATCCTTCAGGATGACGCAGCTGCGCTGCGCCGGCGCAAGCTCGACAAACCGCGACAGCGCCGCGTGCACCGCCTGCTCGTGGGCGATAGCGTCGCCGGGGTCGGGTGCCGGATCTCTGGCGCTCTCCAGGACCACCTCCAGCGGCTCGCTCATACGTGTCTCGTAGCGCTTGAGGTAATCGAGCGCGCGGTTGTGGGCGATGCGGAACAGCCACGGCCGCAAAGGAGGCAGCTCGGTCATCTCCGGCAGGAGGTAGTACGCGCGCGCGAGCGTGTCCTGCACGATGTCCTCGCCATCAGCGACCGAGCCGGTCATGCGCGCACAGTAGCGATGCAGCTCCGGCCGCAGGTCCGCCACCAGCTCGAGGAAGCGACGACGCCCCTCGAGCTGGATTTCGAGCAGCGAATCGGCGGCCATCTCAGGCACCCAGAGCCGCAATGCCGTGGTCGGCCTTCAGCCCGAAGGCCGGAGCCTCCTCGTACTGCGACTCCGTGAGGATGCTGACCACGTAGTCACCAAAGGCTCGAGCGGAAAGCGGCTTACCGAAGCCGGCAAGGATTTGCTCGGGGGTGACGCCCTTGCGCTTCGAGTAATACTCCGCGCCGTGGCGCCCGACAGCGCCGGCGGCCGTCATCTGCTGGGGAACGATGGCCTGGAAGCGCACCCCCAGATCGAGCTCCGCCGATACGGTGTTTGCATACGACGCCATCAGCCACAGCATACGCTTGGCGCCGGCGTAGCCGCCCGACAGCGGGGAGCCGGCGATCGCAGCGCCGCTGGAGAGAATCAGAACGCGGCTGCCGCGCGGCAGCGGCAGGCGGAGCGCCGCCTGGATGCAGTGAAAGCCGGCCTGGACGTCGATATTCCAGGGCGCGCTGAAGGCTTCCCAGGACTGCTCGTTCAGGGAACCCATCGGCGGCGTGGCGCCCGCATTAAGCACCAGCACCCGGGGCCGAAACTCCTGCAGCAGTGAGCCCGCGCGCGCGCGGTCCGTGACGTCCGCTACCGCACCCACAACGCCGAGGCGACGCTCCACTTCGGCCAGCCGTTGAGCGTCGCGTGCCACGACCACAACCTTCGCCCCGCGGGCGACCAAGGCCTCCACCACGCCCAGGCCGAGGCCGCTGCTGCCCCCGGTGACGAGGGCGCGTTCATTCTCGAGATTTTGCATCGCACTTACTCCTTGAGATACGAACCTGCCGATCAGGTCCATATCCAAGGACGATTCAGACCCGGCAAAGGATGCGGCCAGGAGCGAGCGCTCGACCGCGCTTCGCGTCGCAGGGAGATGGGAGATGTTCACCGCAGCCCCTGGGAGCCCGCAGGTACGCAAGCTTGAGCTGGACAGCTTCCTTAGGCTTTGTCTGCGTAGAGCAGACGGCCGGGCCCAAGGCGCGCCATGATTTCGGGCAGGCTCGAATCGGCAACTGCGAAGCAGCCCTGACTGCGACCCAGGATTCCCGAATAGCCCAGCACTGCCTCACTCACGTACCAGGCACCATGCACGACGATGGCCCGGGACAGGGCATTGCTATTGGTGGCGTCGAGGCCTTCGAGCCGCATCTAATGACCGTGAGCACCCATATAGAAGGAGCCCGTCCGGTAGGCCCCCGCCGAGGTCGCATTGGAGCGCGGCTCGTTGGAGAAGCGCTGCAGCCATCCGGTCCGCAAGGGGTCAGAACCCCTCCCATGGGCGACCCAATGTGATTTCACGCTGCCGTCAGCGAGGTTCACCAGATGGAACCGCGGTGCATGCGAGGGAAGGGAGAAGTCTGCGACGCCGATAAAGTCCCGGGAGGCAATGCCGTCTCCATGCCGTTGCAGCGCCCCGAGGGCACGTCGCAGCAACCCGGGGTCTATCGGGCCACTGACCCTCTTTGCTCGTATGACAGCCGACCGCGCTGCAGCGGCCCCGGTAGCCAGGCCAGCAACAGCAGCTGCAACGAAAAAGCGACGGGAAACTACCAAGACCTTAAAATCCGGTGCACGTAATCCGTCTCAGACCCGCGTCACCTGTGGAAGTTCATATGGCCGCCAGATGTCGGACGACTTATTGGATTTGGTTAGCGCTTTGCATAATGAGTGTCGGAGTGCACGCTCCGGCGCTTGCCGACTCCGTCCCCTTCTGGGGCGCGAAGGCTTCCGTTCCGATCGACACGCCGATCAGTCAGCTGAAGAAGGGCGAGTTTCTGTGGATGGCCGAAGCCGTAACCACGGGTCCCGTCGTGATGGTCGTCAGCATCACCGAGCAACGAGCCTACGTGTACCGCAATGGCATTCTGATCGGGGCTACAACAGTCAGCACAGGCAGGCCCGGTCACCTCACGCCCACCGGTGTATTCACAGTCCTGCAAAAGCAGAAGGAGCATCGCTCAACGATCTACGACGGCGCGCCGATGCCGTACATGGAGCGCCTCACCTGGGGTGGCGTCGCGCTCCACGCCGGGGGACTCCCCGGCTATCCCGAATCGCACGGTTGCATTCACCTTCCCAGCGAGTTTGCACGGCGGCTGTTCGAGATTTCACCCAATGGAATGACGGTGGTGATCGGCACCGAGGCAACTGAGCCGGTGCAGGTGACGCATCCGGGATATCTCGCTCCGGTGAAGTATGTGGGCGGCCAGCCGATCGAGCGCGATCCTCTTGCGCCGAGCGAGGACGATCGTTGGCAACCCGAGTTGTCACCAAACGGACCCGTGAGCATCGTGCTGAGTCAAGGAAGTCAACGCATCGTCGTCTATCGCAACGGGATAGAGATCGGTCGCGCCCGCCTGGTTGTTGCCGGCGATGCTCCGCTCGTCAATCACGCGCTGGTGCTCACGGAAGGTCCCAGCACCGTGCCTGACCCCTACGTTCCTGATCCGACGAAATTCCGGTGGCTGAGAGTCGGCGTGCCTGGCCACATGGGGGAGGAAGGAACCCAGGTAGATCCGGTGGCAGTTGCGCGGATCAAACTGCCGGCCGACTTTGCCGCGCAGCTGAACCGGATCCTGACGCCGGGAACAACATTGTTCGTGACACACGAGTCACTCTACCCCCAGACGTCTGGATCGGTAGTGCAGGTCGTGGATGCCGATCCGCCTGCCGACAGTCACCCCCCACAGAACCGCAAGACCTAATGAGGATCCGACTCGGGGCCTGCCTAGACGGCTCCTGGGGAGAATCTAGAGCGACGAATTCCCCTCGGTCGCCGCGGCATTCAACCCAATTGCATCCAGTGTTCCACGCCTGCTTCCGCTGTACGGGTCTGAAATCTGGAGCGCGCGCTCACACCGACGGCCGCGGTATCACCACTTCTTGGGGCCGCTTGTCATCGCGAAGGCCGAGAAACACGGGCTGACGCAGCTTACGATCCGCGGTCCACTCCTGGAATGAAATCTGGGCAATCAGCCTCGGCGCCAGAAACGTGAGGCCCGCCTCCCGAGGAGGGTCCGTGAGCGCGGGGCGCGACCGCAGGTGTGGCTGAAACCTCTTATATAGTGCCGCGAGCGTCTTCCCATCGAACCCCGTCCCGACCTTCCCCACGTAGCTGAGCTCGCGCCCCTCAAAGGCCCCGAGCAGCAGAGCCCCAAAGTACTTGCGGGAACCGGCCGGTTTCGTGTACCCGCAGATGAGGAACTCATCCTCCTGATGCACTTTCACCTTGAGCCAATACTTACTGCGCCCCTCGACGTACGGGCTCGACAGATCCTTCGCCACCAAGCCTTCGTAACCCCTGCGCTTTGCGACGCGGTACGCCTGAAGACCGTTTCCGGTCAGCAGCCGTGACAGCTTCAAAATCGGGCTCTTGCCTATCGTTGTTGCAAGGACCGCCCGCCGCCGCGAGAGTGGCTCTTCCCGGAGGTCCTGGCTCGCGCGGTAAAGGCAATCGAAGACGACGTAGACAATCTCGCCCTGCCCCTGCTGCAGGAGCTGAAACCGCGAAACCTGCTTGCGGTCAAAGACGACCACCTCGCCATCCAGGAGAAGTCTCTCCGGACGCAGACGCCGGATCGCCTGCTCGAGCTTCGGGAATCGCTCCGTGCGGTCCTTGCCATTGCGGGATAGCAATCGCACCCGCTCGCCCTCCTTGTACGCAAGGATCCGGTCCCCGTCATACTTCTCTTCATAGTCCCAGCCGTGCCGATCGAAGGGTTCTGACACCAATGTTGCGAGCATCGGCTGGGCTCGGAAAGGAATTCGGCTGCTCACGAAGGCTCCTCGGAGAATGAGGCTACAAGTTAATCAGGTTCGCCGGCCCGCGGCGAACCGAAACCCGAACCGCGTCCCGTAAGGCAGGGACACTGGACCGCGAACTCCCATTGCAGGAGCGCCCCTGAGTATCCGATTGCCTCTAAACTACTCCGAGGTATTGGAGCTTGAGCCTCGTACTGTGACCGTTTTTCGCCCTTTGCTTCGCTTCGTTGCGACCACGTGCCTGATCTGGGCGGGACTGCTCTGCGGCGCTCTGGCCCATGGTCAAAGCATCGCGCTGACGTTCGACGACGGGCCCGACATGGCAGATGAGACAGCACTGAGCCCCGCGGCTCGCAACGCTGCGATCTTGAAGCACCTGGCCGAGGCGCACCTCAAATCCATCCTGTTCGTCACGCGCACTGACGCGAATCCCCAAAGGAACGACTTGATTCGGCTCTGGGGCATCCAAGGACACGGACTCGGCAACCACACCGCCTCGCACCTGGATTTCGATCATGTCAGCCTCGCCGACTACGAGCAGGAGCTGCTGAAGTGCGAGAGTGCGATCCGCGACTTTCCGGGATTCATACGGCGATTTCGCTTCCCGTACCTCAAAGAAGGCAATACCGCCGAGAAACGCGACCGCTTCAGGGCGTTCCTCGATGCCCACGGCTACCGCAGCGGCGCGGTCTCGATCGATGCCAGCGATTGGTACTACAGCCGGCGGCTGAGCGCACGGCTCAAAGACCGGCCGAATGCCGACACCCGACCCTACCGGGACGCCTACCTTCGGCACCTATACGATCGGGCGCAATACTACGATGGCCTGTCTCGCCAATTGCTCGGCCGCTCCGTCGCCCATGTGCTGCTCCTGCATCACAACCTGATTAACGCCCTGTTTTTGTCCGATGTCATTCACATGTTTCAGGGAAAGGGCTGGACGCTGATCGATTGCGAGGTCGCGTTCCGGGATCCTGTTTACGCGATGCGGCCGAATACACTGCCCGCTGGTGAGAGCATCTTATGGGCACTGGCAAAAGAGAGAGGTGTACCAGGGCTGCGCTTTCCGGGAGAGGACGACACCTACGAGAAACCGATCCTTGACCGTTTACGCCTCTGAGTTCACGGAACCCGGGGAGCGGCTCGGTTCGCGGCGATTGCCCAAGGTATGGGCGGACTCGCGGTTGAGGTCGCAGGTGCTGAAGTGGCGCATTCATTCAACGCCGGGCTGAAGCCCAAGCGGACTTCTGAGCCGAACTCGCGTCCAAGCCGAATCGCGAGATCGCTCTGTCTATGACGACAAGAACAGTGCGCTGTCCGCGTAGACTGTCTTCCCCCGGAACGGAGGTCGGGTCCGACACCGGACCAGGGACTAACGGGTACAGTTTCCGAGGCTTGCTTCCCCATGAAACCTGAATTTGTAACTTACCTGCTGCTCGGCGCCGCCGTAACGGCCACGGCCGCGCCTCAAGGCGCACCTCCTCAGGACTGGCCTATGTTCGGCGGCAATGTGGAAAGCACCAGCGCGAACCTGGCCCCGAGTGGCATCACGGTTGCCAACGTCACCCAACTCACGCGGCGGCAGATAAAGCTGGATGGTACTGTAGACGCTAGCGCGATTTATCTGCAGGGAGTCACTGTTCACGGTGCTCTCCACAACGTCGTCTTCGTCACCACCACCTACGGCAAGACTCTGGCACTCGATGCCAATAGCGGCGTACTTCTGTGGGAATACACACCGGCGAGCTATCAGGCGCTTTCCGGCACGCGCCAGATCACTAACTCAACGCCAGTGGCCGATCCGGATCGGCGCTCCGTCTATGCCGCTTCACCGGACGGCTATGTACAAAAGCTGACAGTCAGTGATGGCCAGCCCGTGTGGCGTACCTCCGTTACCAACCTGGCGCAACGCGAGAAGCTGGCTTCACCTCTGAAGCTCTTCCAGGGTCATGTGATTGCGGTTACCGCCGGCTACATTGGCGACCGCCCGCCCTACCAGGGACATGTCGCCATTCTCGACAGCGACTCTGGCGCACTCGCGCACGTATGGAACTCACTCTGCAGCACCCGCGCCGGCCTGCTGCAGCCGGAAGCCTGCCCGCAGAGTCAATCGGCCATTTGGGGGCGCGCGGGGGCCGTGATCGATCCCAGCAACGGTGACATTTTCATCGCCACTGGCAACGGCAACTGGAATGGCACAACCGACTGGGGCGATTCGCTCATCGAGCTTGATGCCAACGCGACAAGAATCGTCGGTAACTACACTCCCGCCGACACCGCGCGACTGAACGCCGCTGATCTCGATCTGGGTTCGGCGTCTCCGGTGCTGTTGGGCGCAGACCTGATGGCTCAAGGGGGCAAGGACGGCAAGGTGCGGCTGCTCAGCCGCAGAACGATCGCCGGCGCCACTCCTCATCAGGACCATGAACTGCAGACCGTCTCCACTCCGAGCGGTACGGATCTGTTCGCCCAACCGGCCGTGTGGACGCACGAGGGACACATGTGGATGTTCGCCGCGGACAACGGCGGCACCACAGCCTGGGGTCTGGAAAATGGCAAGCTCGAGGAGAAATGGAGAGTCGGCACTGGCGGCACCAGTCCGTTCGTGTCTGGCGAGCTGCTATTTGTCTATGCACGTCAGGGCGGACTGAACGTGTACGAAGCAGCTTCGGGCAGACACATCACCACCCTGGCGTGTGGTCCCGGGCACTGGAATAGCCCGGTAGTGCTTCAGGGCCTGATCATCCTGCCGGAGGGCAATGCCAACGACCACGCTACCAGCGGTGTACTGGATATTTGGAGCCTGCCGAGCGGGTGACAGAATCGGCCGAGCACTTGTTCTAGCCCGTCCACGTGGCCGGCGTACTTCGCACGCGCACGCGTCCCGCTTCCTCCCCCACGGGGTCCACCACCGGGTGCGGCCCGGCGCCCCCTGATGGAATCGCACCCAAGGGACTGATAGTCAGTAGGATCACCCTTTGGGTCGTCGATCGACCCCTAATTCTGTTCGATTACCCTGGTGCTCGGTGCAGAGCCAGGCGCAGCTGAGCGCGGTACGCGATCCACTCAACATCAGATGGCCGACTCATTGTGCCGCCCTCCTACGTCACGTTTGATACTTGTGACTTTTGAGCGAAGAATCGCCCGAGTTGGCGCCTTGGCGGATGCATGGATCAAGACCACTTAGAGCCCCTCCCCAGAGTCGAGCCGCCCGGCCCCGGACCGCTGCGCGATCGCGCCGTAGGCATCGTCGCCTTCGCAACCGTGTTGGGCCTTCTCTATGCCGGCCGCGGAGTACTGATCCCGATTACGGTTGCGCTGATGCTCAGCCTGCTCATCGCCCCGCTGGTTCGCAGCCTGCGACGGATGGGATTGGGGCAGACGGCCGCGGTACTCATCGCCGTACTGGGCTCGGCTGTCGTGCTCTCGGCGGTGGCCACCGTGTTGGGGACACAGGTGTTGCGGATGGCAGCCGGGCTGCCCCGTTACGAACAGACGATCGAGCAGAAGCTCAGCTACGTGGACGAGATCACCCGCGGCAGGGTTGATGCCTTAACGAGCGAAACCGCCAGGCTCGTCGAAAGCCACTCCTCAAGCGCCAGCACAAGCTCCGCCTCGCCCGAGACGACGCCGATTCCAGTGGAGCTACATGAACCGCGGTCCGCGCCGCTGCAGGTGATTGCACGGATACTGGCGTCAGTTTGGCAGCCCATCGCATCGAGCGGAATCGTCTTGGTCGTACTGGTCTTCGTGCTGCTCGAACACGAGGCGCTGCGCGATCGATTCATCGGCGTGGTCGGGGGAGACAACATTCGACTGACGACGGCGGCCCTCAATGATGCCGGCGAGAGGCTTTCGAGATACTTCGTATCGCAATTTGCGGTCAACCTCGGCGTAGGGGTCGCAATCGGCGTGGGTCTGGCGCTTCTGGGCGTTCCACAGGCGTTCCTATGGGGTGCCCTCGCCACCCTTCTGCGCTTCGTTCCCTATATCGGCGTGTGGCTCGCGGCTCTATTGGCAACCTCGCTGGCAGTCGCCGTCGACCCGGGCTGGTCGCTTGCAATAGGCACGCTCGTCCTATTCGCCACTGTCGAACTTATTGCCGGCCAGGTGGTTGAGCCCAATCTCTACGGCCACACCACGGGATTGTCGCCACTTTCTGTCGTCGTCGCGGCAATTTTCTGGAGCGCGATCTGGGGCCCGCTCGGTTTGGTGATGTCGACGCCACTTACCCTGTGCCTGCTGGTCTTGGGGCGGCACATCCGTGCCCTGAGTTTTCTTGACCTGCTGCTCGGCGGGTCCCAGGCCCTGACACTGGCGCAGAAATTCTACCAACGGGCCCTCTCCGGCGACGCCGTTGAAATCCTCACGCTCGCACGGGCGTTCCTCAAGCGCAACTCGTTCGCGGCGTACTGCGATCTGGTTGTGATGCCCGCCCTGCACCTCGCCTCCCTCGATCGCGAAAACGGTGCGATCAGCCCGGAGCAACAGGTGAAGATGCGCGACACGCTCGTGCAGGTCGTATCCGAGCTCGGGAATGAACCGCGGCGCTTATCCCAACGTCGGTCCTCGGTTTTGGACGACCAGAACCCCGGGCTTCTCCTGCGCCAGCATCGCGAGCAACTGCTTGGGAAATGGCAGGGGCCGATTGTCGTGCCACCGGGTTCGATTCTACTGTGCGTCGGATTAGGGACCCGGGCCGACACCATCGCCGCCGAACTGCTGGTGCGTGCGCTGCGCGAGCAGCATCTCGATGCTCGCCATGTGTTGATGGACGATCTCGATGCGTCGGAACGACCGCCGGACGCCAAGCCGGAATCCATAGGCGTCGTATATCTTGTCAGCGCCTTTCCGAGCTCTGAACGCGACAAATCGCGAGGCGCGATCGATCGGCTCCAGCAGCGCTTTCCAAGCGGCCGCGTCGTAAGTGTATTTCTTCCTGGCATTCTAGCCCCCCCGGACCTGTCACCCATGGCGGTGGAAAATGGAGTGAACTCGTTTGAAGCGGCCATACAACTCTGCCGCGGACGGGACGGGGCCACCACTCCCGCTCCCGATTCTGACCGTCGATCCGGTCCCGACGCATAACCTCGTTAGGTTCTCGCTCTCGAACTTAGACGATGCCATTGATCGATGCCCCTGTCCTTCGATCGGCACGTCATGGCGCGGCGATGCCGCACAACGCATCGATGGAATATTTTCCCGCGCCAGTAACCCACAACAGCAAGAAGCCTCCCGTAATTCCTAGGTTTTTGTAAAAGGCCTCCATGCTGGCGAGTTGATGTGCACCCGCCGTTGTCCAATAGCGATGCTCAGCAAGCGAAGTTCCCACCGTGTACAGCGCCAGAAGTATCGCCGAAGCTCGGGTAAACGCACCGACGGCGACCGCGAACGCAACCGGAAGCTCCACGAAAATCGCTACAGCAGCAGCCAGTATCGGCATTGGAACGCCATCCTGCATGATCTGACTGACCGTGCCCGAATAGTCCCTAAGCTTTCTCCAGCCGAAGATCAGAAACAGTGCCGCGAGAAAGACACGTGCCGCGAGAATGACCTCGTCGTTGATGTGGGTCACCATAAAGCTTCCATCGCCCCCCCTTTGTCCGGTGCCGTCAAGAGCCACGCGCGCCTCGAGCTTGATTTCCACTCTCGTGCTGCTCGCGCCACCTCAAGCCCTTGGCTCTCCCGCCAGGCGTCGCCGGGTTACACCACGGATGAACAACTGCCTCAGGCGCCGGCCGACGGACGGATCAGACCAGTCCTCGGGGTTCCAAGCGATTGAACTTTGGTGTCGGAGGTCGCACGTCGCTATGGCGCAATCGACTGTCCCGAATGTGCACCCAACCGAGGCGTGGACAAAACACGTCGCCACGGTTCGCCAATGAGCCCTTGATTTATAAGGCTTTAAATTGAGGCGTGACGGAATGGAAATGCCCCTCTAACACGCTGATCTCTCGGTGCATATACCCGGTTGCCCTCGCAGTTGCCCACACTCGGGATCCGATAACCGGGGATACGTCTTCGGCTAGGTTCTCCCGGGGCCGCGTGACGACACGGCGCCACCGGGCCTCGCCCTGGAACGATCGCCGACCTGCGCTGCTCAGCCTGCTGACTTATGAGCATCCACTACCGGTTTTGACCCCATCGGGCCGTTCGCGACTGTCCGCGTCGGGGAAGCAGATAGCAAAACGCCGGCTTGCAGCCGGCGTCCTGCTTGCGAATTGAGCCTGAAGTTCAGCGCGCCTTGCGCCTCCGCATGAACCCGACGCCCGCGAGACCGAGGCCGAGGAGCGCGAGCGTCGTCGGCTCCGGTACCGAGGTCCGAGTGAAGGTCCAGTCTTCGATGTCGGGGCTGGCAGGTGTGCTGTCGCCGTACGTGATGTCGATAACAAAGGTGTTGCCGCCGAGGTAGCTGCCTAGCCCGTTAAACCCGCTGGGGTTGGCGAGTGTGAGGACGCCGGTCGGTGACAAGGTCCCGGCAAGCAATAGGTTGCCATCCGATCCGCACTTCGGATCGGGATGGAGGTTATAGAGGGCGTTCTTTACACAGGTCACGTTCACTGTGCCGGAGAAGGAGAGGTCCCCTACGCCATCGCTCGGCACGGGGCTCGAAATTACGAGCGTCGCGAGTTGATCATACGGAGCCTGAGTCGAGGTTGGGTCGGGCACGCCCACTCCTGACCAAGTTCCCGCAATTGAGGCGGCGTGTGCAGCGAGCGGCCCTATCGTCAGCGCTATTGCAATCAACCCGAGCTTAGTCGACTTCATCTATCTCCCCTTTTCGCCGCGGGCGCCGGATGCGTTCGAAGTCAGCGCCGTGCTTGAGCATTCCCCACCGACACGCAAGCCTCATGCCAGGGCGGACTGAGTCTAATGGCGTCAACGGTTTAGCTCCGAGTCGCATCTCCGAGCGATTCGGAAGTGTAAAGGACCCCAACACTTCTCCCGGCCTGGGCACCGAAATGCGCCGAGATTATGTTTATTAGCAGCGCAGGCGAAGGCCCGCTTACGGGCCTCGATTCCAGCCATACCGTACTTCCGCTTCTGGCCGCTTGCGGACGTTGGCAGGCGACGGCGCTTGATAATCTAGTAGGCAGTGGATCAAGAGGATGCACCGCGTTCGCGTAAATCCGCTCGTAGCAGCGGCTGAATGGCGCGCTCAACTTGCTTGCCGATCGTCTTGCTTGCGATCTCCAGATCTTACTGTGTCTTCAGGTTCTGCCAGAGCTGCGCTGTCGTTCCGGAGTAGCGCGACAACCGCAGCGCCATTTCGGGCGTGATCGCCCGGCGACGCCGTACTATTTCGTTGACGGTCGGCGCCGCCACGCCAAGTTCCTTCGCAACCCTATACGAGCTGAGTTTGAGCGGCTGCATGAACTCACGCAGCAAAATATCTCCCGGATGCGCCGGACGTAGCCTCTTCGTTGCCATGCGCAATACCCTCTTTAGCTACCTCAGCGGTAGTCGGGTATCTCGACGTTGAAAGCGTCCCCGTCTTTGCACTTGAAACAGACTCGCCACTGCGTGTTGATCCGAATGCTGTGTCGTCCCTGCCGATCGCCCATCAGGCGTCCACGCTGGTTTGACGGAGGCATCATGAGGTCGCGCAGGATCAGCGGCGGCATCGAGGTATTTCAACTTCTCACGCGCCCGCTGCTGCATTTGTCGATCGAGCCACTTCACGAACCGACCCCGAAATACCGCCGCCCGCGTATCCTTGTTCCTGAAGGTCCGGATCACAATGTACGATAAGGCCAAGCGTTATTAACGTTAAGCGTTAATAGATGGGGCGTGACGGATTCGAACCGTCGACCAGCGGATTAAAAGTCCGATGCTCTACCGACTGAGCTAACGCCCCACAGCGATGGGTCTGGCGGTCCGGAAGGCTCGCCGCAGGCGGTCCGCGCGGGGCCGACATGATACTACAGTGCCCCCGAGGCCGGCCCGAGCGCCCCACAGACCGGTGCCACGGCTGGACGCAGTCTCAACCGTCCGGGTCGCGTTGACGCCTGCTGCAGCCGCAGCCTACATTCGGGGGCACCATAGCCGCCTCGATCGACCCGGATCGGGTGGCACCGACAACACCGCTTACTCATGATCCCCGAAGCTCAATCGGTCCTGCATACCTGGTGCCGGCAGACGGAGTGGAATGCGCCCACCATCACGGGGGGCGCCGGTCCGTACCTGCATACCGCGGAAGGGGGCTCGATACTGGACATGAGCAGCCTCGCCGAATGCAGCAACCTCGGTCACCAGCATCCACGCGTGGTGGAGGCCATCCGAGCCCAGGCCACGCGCCTGTGCTTCGTGACGAGTGCCTGGGGGGCCGAGCCGCGGGCGCAGCTGGCCGCGATGCTGCTGGAGCGGGCTGGATTTGAGGGCGGCCGCGTCTTTTTCACGCTCGGCGGCGCAGATGGCAACGAGCATGCCGTCAAGTTCGCGCGCCAGGCGTCGGGCAGGCCCCGCGGCTGGGTCATCACCCGCGACCGCTCCTATCACGGAGCGAGCTATGCGGCGATGGCGCTCTCCGGCGACGCCCGGACTTCAGCTCAGGCCGACCCCGCCGCCTACCGCGTCAAACACGTCCCGCCTCCCTACGCCTACCGCTGCCCCTTCGGTACGAGTACGGCTGCGGAGTGCGGCACCGCCGCCGCGCAGCGTGTAGCCGCGACCATCGATGGCCTCGGGGCCGCAGAAGTCGCCGCGGTACTCATGGAACCCAACGCCGGCACCAACGGCATCGTGGCGCCCGAGACTTTCTGGCCGGCGCTGCGCGATGCCACGCGCGCGCGCGGCGTATATCTCGTCGCGGACGAGGTCATGAGCGGCTTCGGCCGCTGTGGCGAATGGTTTGCATGGCAGCGGTATGGCGCCGCCAACCGCCCGGACATCATGACGCTCGCCAAGGGCCTCACCGCGGCACACATGCCGCTCGGTGCGGTGGTCGTCTCGCCCGAGGTCGCGCGCATTCTTGAAGATCAGATGCTCATGACCGGGCTCACCTACTCCGGCCACCCGCTGGCATGCGCTGCGGGCGTCGCCGCACTCGAGAGCTACGCCGCCGAGGACCTGATCGTGCGTTCGCGCACCGGCGGCGCTTTTCTCATGCAGCGCCTGGGGGAGCTTCAGTCCCGACAACCGCTCATCGGGGATGTGCGCGGCGGCGATGGCCTCTTCGCCGTGCTCGAACTGGTGCGCGACCGCCACAGCCGCGAGCCGCTGGCGCCGTGGCCGGACATGCATCCGGGGCTACGCAAACTCCTGCGCGACGGCTTGTCGCACGGGGTGTCCTTCGCCGCGCGCGGTAACCTCATCCTCCTCGCGCCACCGCTCATCATCAGCGAGTTGCAACTGCGCATGGCACTCGAGCTGCTGGAGCGCCTGCTTGGCGTTCTGGCGGCTTCACTGCGCACGGAAAGCCCCGCATGAGCTTCAAACTGACCTACGCCACGATGTTCGAGCCGCCGGAAGCCCTGCATGCAAGCTTCGAGGCGGCCTGCGGGCGGGTGCGCGAGCGCCTCGGCGGCCGTTACCTTCTCTACATCGGCGGCGAGGAGCGTGCCTCGGCCCGCTATTTTGCCAAGACCAATCCGGCCAACACCGCCGAGACGCTTGGGGAATTTGCCGCCGCCACGCCCGAGGATGCCGATGCGGCACTCGAGGCCGCCGCCCGGGCCTTCCCGGCCTGGCGCACCACCCCGCTCGCCGAGCGCGCGCGGCTCCTGCGGCGCGTGGCGCAGCTCATCGAGGAGCGCGTGTACGACCTCGCCGCGGTGCTGACGCTCGAAGTGGGCAAGAACCGCATGGAAGCGCTGGGGGAGGTACAGGAGAGCGCGGACTTTTTCACGCTCTACACGCAGGACTTCGAGGCGCAGCGCGGCTTCGACCGCGCGCTGCCGGATGATCCGGTGGCAGGCTACGCCTCCCACAACCGCAGCCTCCTGAAGCCCCACGGGCCGTGGGTAGTGATCGCTCCTTTCAACTTTCCGCTCGCGCTCATGGCCGGGCCCACCGCCGCGGCCCTGATCACGGGTAACACGGTCGTCGCCAAGGGCGCCAGCGCTACCCCCTGGGCGGACCGGCTGTTCGCCGACTGCATCCGCGATGCCGACCTGCCGCCGGGGGTGTTCAACTACCTGAGCGGCCCGGGCGCCGTGACCGGTGCGCAGCTCATCGCGAGCCCCCTCACTGCCGGGGCTACCTTTACGGGCTCCTTCGCAGTCGGCATGGGCATCGTGCGCGCCCTGCAGTCAGGACCCTACCCGCGGCCGTGCATCGCCGAGATGGGCGGTAAGAACGCCTGCATCGTCACGGCGCACGCCGACCTTGGGCGCGCAGCGCTCGGGATCGTGCGCTCGGCGTTTGGCATGGGCGGCCAGAAATGCTCGGCGCTCTCGCGCCTCTACGTGCAGGCGAGCGTAGCGGATGCACTCACTCAAGCGCTCACCCAACAGATCCAGGCGATCCGCATCGGCAATCCGTCGCACCGAGAAAACTGGCTGGGTCCGGTGACGACCGCGTCGGCGTACGAGAAGTACGCGCACTACTGCGCGGAGCTGCGCTCGGGTGATGCGCGCGTCCTCACCGGCGGAGAGCCGCTGCGCGGCCAAGGGCTCGAGCGTGGCTACTACGTGCGCCCGACGCTGGCGGAAGCGCCCGTCACTCACAAGCTGTGGCAGGAGGAGATGTTCCTGCCGATCCTCATGATGCACCGGGTGGACACCCGGGAGACGGCCATGCATCTGGCGAACGAGTCGGCCCTCGGGCTGACCGCCGGCTTCTACGGTGGGGCTGACGAGGTGGCCTGGTTTAATGAGCACATCCAGGCCGGCACCACTTATGCCAACCGCCCGCAGGGCGCAACCACCGGCGCCTGGCCCGGGTACCAGGCCTTCGGGGGCTGGAAGGGTTCGGGCAGCACCGGCAAGGCGATCGGCTCTTTTTATTACCTGCCGCAGTACCTGCGCGAGCAGTCCCAGACTGTCGTCGAGTAGCCGTGCCGCTCCTGAGCCTCAAGGACGCCATCGCCCGTCACGTTGCAGACGGGCAGAGTGTCGCGCTCGAGGGCTTCACGCACCTCATCCCCTTCGCCGCCGGCCACGAGATCATCCGCCAGCAGCGCCGTCGCCTGCACCTGATCCGCATGACCCCGGATCTCATCCACGACCAGATGATCGGCGCGGGCTGCGCCGCGGAACTCACCTTCTCCTGGGGCGGCAACCCCGGGGTGGGCTCCCTCTACCGGCTGCGTGATGCCATCGAGAAAAAGTGGCCCGGGCCGCTCAACGTCACCGAGCGCACCCATGCGCAGATGGCAGTGGCCTACCAGGCCGGTGCCAGCGGGCTGCCGTGCGGGCTCATGCGCCACTACGCGCCCACGGACCTTGATCGCGTGGACCCAGCCGCGAGCGCCCCCATCCGCTGTCCCTTTACCGGCGACTCCCTGCTCGCCATCCCGGCCCTCAATCCGGACGTCACCATCCTGCACGCGCAGGCGGTCGACCGCGAGGGCAACGTGCTCATCCGCGGGATCGTTGGCGCGGCGCGCGAGGCGGCGCTCGCGGCGCGCTGCCTGCTCGTGACCGTGGAACAGCAGGTCGAGCAGCTGGATGCGCCCCTGAATGCCCTCGTGCTGCCCCACTGGATGGTGAGCGCGGTGAGCGTGGTGCCAGGCGGTGCCCATCCCTCCTACGCCGCCGGCTGCTACGAGCGCGACAATCGCTTCTACGTGGCCTGGGATGACATCGCGCGCGAGCGCGGGACCTTTCAGGAGTGGCTGCGCGCGCACGTCTTGAGCACGCGCGACCACGCCGAGCTCCTGCGCCGTCTGCAGGTCGCCGCATGAACGCGGCACCGTACACAGCCGACGAGATGATGACCGTGACCGCCGCACGGCAGCTGCAGAACGGCGCGGTGTGCTTCGTCGGCATCGGCCTCCCCAGCGCCGCCTGCAACCTGGCGCTGCGCACGCATGCGCCGGACCTGGTTCTGATCTACGAGTCGGGCACCGTCGGCACGCGCCCGAGCGTGTTGCCGCTGTCGATCGGGGACGGAGAGCTGGCCGCCACGGCGACCGTCGTGATCCCGCTCCCGGAGGTGTTCGCGCATTACCTGCAGCGCGGCCGGGTGGATTTCGGATTCCTCGGGGCAGCGCAGATCGACCGCTTCGGCAACCTCAACAGCACCGTGATCGGCCCGTACGCGGCGCCCAGGGTGCGGCTGCCGGGCTCCGGCGGGGCACCTGAGATCGCCACCCATGCGCGCGAGGTGCTCCTCATCATGAAGCAGTCCCCGCGCAGCTTCGTGCCGAAGCTGGATTTCCTCACCAGCGCGGGGTATCTGGGAGGCTCCGGTGCCCGCGGCCGTGCCGGCTTTCCCGGTCGCGGCCCGCGCGCCGTCATCACCGATTTCGGGATCCTGCGCCCGAACCCCGAAACCGAGGAGCTCGAACTCACCGCGCTCTACCCTGCGGTCAGCGTCGATGCCGCGCGAGAGGCGACGGGGTGGCCGTTAAAGGTGGCCGGTATCCCCGAGTGCCTGCCGGCGCCTGCGGCCGCAGACCTGCAAGTTCTGCGCGAGATGCAGGCCGCCACCGAGCGCGCGCATCGCAGCCCCGTGCGCATCACCCTGCCCGCATCCTCTTAACCTTCAAGGATCCTTCGCCATGGCCCTTCCGCACATCCGCACCTCCCTGCCGGGGCCTAAGGCCCAGGCGCTGCTCGCGCGCGACCGTGCCGTGAGTTCCCCGTCGTATCCGCGTGACTATCCGTTCGTCATCGAGCGCGGACGTGGTGCGCAGGTCTGGGACGTGGACGGCAACCGTTTCCTCGACTTCGCCGCCGGCATCGCCGTATGCAGCACCGGGCACGCCCATCCCAAGGTCGTGCAGGCCATCAAGGATGCGGCGGATGACTTCCTGCACATCTCGAGCGACTACTGGCATGAGCGCATGACGCGCCTCGCCGAGCGCATCAATGAGCTCAGCCCGATGGGCGAGCCCACGCAGGTGCTGGTGTGCCAGAGCGGCACCGAAGCGGTGGAGGGTGCGTTGAAGCTCGCCCGCTACGTCACCGGGCGCCCGCGCTTCATCGGCTTCCTCGGCGGCTTCCATGGCCGCAGCATGGGGTCCTTGAGCTTCACGGCCAGCAAGTACACGCAGCAGGCGGGCTTCTTCCCCACCATGCCCGGCGTCTCGCATGTCCCCTATCCGAACAGCTACCGCCCGCTGTTCGCAGGCGCTGACCAGGGGCGCGCCGTGCTCGACTATATCGAGAACATCCTGTTCGCGAGCAACGTGCCGCCGAGCGAGGTCGCGGCGATCCTCATCGAGCCGATCCAGGGCGAAGGCGGGTATCTTGTGCCCCCGGATGGCTTCCTTGAGGGCCTGCGGGCACTGTGCGACCGCCACGGGATCCTGCTCATTTTCGATGAGGTACAAACAGGCATCGGCCGCACCGGCAAGATGTTCGCAAGCGAACACTGGGGCGTGCACCCGGACGTCATGACGCTCGCCAAGGGCTTAGGCTCCGGCCTGCCGATCGGGCTCGTGGTCGCCAAAAGGACCATCATGGAGAAATGGAAGCGCGGCGCCCACGGCAACACTTACGGCGGCAACCCCCTGTGCTGCGCGGCCGCGCTCGCCACGCTCGACCTCGTGCAAAGCGAGTACGCCGCCAACGCCGCGGACGTCGGCGGCTACTTCCTCGGGCGCCTGCAGGAGCTCGCGAAGGACTTCACCTGCATCGGCGACGTGCGCGGCAAGGGACTCATGATCGGCGCGGAGCTCATCGACCCTGCGAGCGGCAAGGCAGCGCCTGCGCTGTGCCAGCGGCTGCTGACGCGCGCCTACCATAACGGGCTCATCCTGCTGTCCTGCGGGGTGAGTACGGTGCGGTTCATTCCGCCGCTCATGGTGAGCCGCGCCGACGTCGATGAGGCGCTGGGACTCTTACGCACCGCGCTGCGCGAAGCCCTGGCGGCAGGTTGAGCGGCGCGGCGCCGGCGTCCGCGGCGAGCGGGCGCACGCTCGGCTTCTGGATGGCCACCGCCCTCGTGGTCGGCAACATCATCGGCGCCGGGATCTTCGCCATGCCGGCAGCCCTTGCCCCCTACGGCCTCAACGCTCTCGGCGGCTGGCTCGTCACGGTGCTCGGCTGCGCCTGCCTTGCGCTCGCCTTTGCAGAGCTCGCGCGGCGCTTCCCGCGCGACGACGGTCCCTACGCCTATACGCTGCGGGCGTTCGGGCCCTGGGCGGCGTTCTTCGTGATGTGGTGCTACTGGGTGTCCGTGTGGGTCGCGAATGCTGCGATCGCCATCGCCGTCATCGGCTACGTCCTTTACTTCGTGCCGGGACTTGCCGCGAATCCGCTCGCACCCCCGATCGCAGCGTTGGCGCTGGTATGGCTGTTCGTGCTCATTAACCTGCGCGGTGCGCGCACCGCCGGCTGGGTGCAGGTGCTGACCACGGCCCTGAAGCTCCTGCCCTCCTTCGCGGTCATCCTGCTGGGACTGGGCGTTCTCATCACCGATCCCCACCTCTACACCCAGCACCTGCCGCCCAATCCCGCCTCCTGGCGCGAGGTGGCGAGCGTCTCCTCGCTCGCGCTCTTCGCCATGCTCGGTCTTGAGTGCGCCACCATCCCGGCCGCCCGCGTCCGCGACCCGGCCCGCAACATCCCGCGCGCCACGCTCGCCGGCACGCTCATCGCCGCCTTTCTCTATGTCTGCATCTCGGTGGTGCCGATGTTCCTCATTCCGCAGGCGCAGCTCGCCGCCTCGAGCGCCCCGTTTGCGGACCTGTTCGCGCAGCACCTCGGGGGACAGTGGGGCGGCTGGATCGCCGCCTTCTGCGCCATCAGCGGACTCGGCGCCCTCAATGGCTGGACGCTCGTCATCGGGGAGGTCACGCAGACGATGGCCCGGCACGGCGGCTTTCCGCAGGCGCTGGCGCGGGAGAACTCGCGTGCTGCCCCTGCCCGTGCCTTCATCTTGAGCGGCATTGTCACGAGCGTGATGCTGCTCATGAACTATGTGGGGTCGGTGGGCAGCGTGTTCGCCTTCTTCAGCGTCGCCGCCACGATCCTCACGATCCCGCTCTACGTCCTCGACCCGCTCGCGGTGCTGCGCCTGCGGCGCGCCGGCGACACCACGCGCGCCGTCGGTCCCTTCACCGCCGCGGCGGCCATCCTCGCGGTGGTCTACTGCGCCTGGATCGTCTGGGGGGTGGAGGCGAAGCCCCTCATCTGGGGCACGCTCCTCGGGCTCGCCGGGATCCCGGTGTACTTCGTGTGCACGCGCGTACAGCGCCAGCAGGCCTCAGCACAGGCCTGAAGTCGCACCGCGCCCGCGATCCTGGTAGGCGGTGGGATCGGTAACACCCGCGGCCTCAAAGCCCGCGCGCCGCAGGCGGCAGGCGTCGCAGCGCCCGCACGCGCGTCCTTCGTCGTCGGCCTGATAGCAGGACACCGTCATGCCGTAGTCGACCCCGAGATCGAGACCGGCGCGGATGATCTGCGCCTTGGTCAGGCGGATGAGCGGGGCCTGCAGGCGGCAGGGTGTGCCCTCAACGCCAGCCTTGGTGGCCAGCGCGCCCAGGGCCTCGAAGGCTGCGATGAACTCCGGACGGCAATCGGGGTAGCCGCTCGAGTCGAGGACATTGACGCCGATGAAAATGTCGCGGGCACTTAAGACTTCCGCCCAGGCGAGCGCGAGAGACAACATGATGGTATTGCGGGCCGGCACGTAGGTGACCGGGATCCCCGCGGTCGCTGATTCCGGCACCGCAAGGTTCGGATCGGTGAGTGCCGAGCCGCCGATACCGGCCAGATCGACGCGCATGATGCGGTGCTCGAGAGCCCCAAGAGCCTTCGCAACGCGGCGGGCTGCGTCGAGCTCGGCGCCGTGGCGCTGTCCGTAGTCCACCGAGAGCGCATAGGTTGCAAAGCCCTGCGCGCGCGCCAGCGCCAGCGCCGTGGCCGAATCAAGCCCCCCCGAGAGCAGCACGATGGCAGGCGCTGCGGTCACGTCATTTCCCCGGGACGTTGCCCCACAGGACTTTGTGCAGCTGCACCTGGAAGCGCACCGGCAGCTGATCGGCGAGTATCCAGTCGGCGAGCTCGCGCGCCGGCAGCTCCTCGTAGCTCGGCGAGAAGAGCACCGTGCAACGCTGCGGCAGCTTCAGTTCCGCCAGCCGCGCGCGGCTCCACTCATAGTCGTGGCGCCCGCAGATGACGAACTTCACGAGGTCGTTGGGTCCTAAGCGCTCGAGCTCCGTGTAGCGGTTGCGGCGCTCCTCCCCCGAGCCCGGGGTCTTGACGTCCACGACCTTCACCACGCGCGGGTCCACCTCCTGCAGCGGCATCGCGCCGCTGGTCTCGAGCGACACCCGCAGGCCCGCATCGCACAGCAGCCTCAGGAGCGCGCTGCAGCCCTTCTGGGCGAGCGGCTCGCCGCCCGTCACGCACACGTAACGCGTGGCGAATTCCTGCACGCGCGCGAGGATCGCGGCCGGCTCCCACCACTCCCCGCCATGGAAGGCGTAGGCGGTGTCGCAGTACTGGCAGCGCAACGGGCAGCCCGTGAGGCGCACAAACACCGTAGGCACGCCTGCGGTGTCCGCCTCGCCCTGCAGCGAGTGGAAAATCTCGGTGATCTTGAGCCGCGTCGTCATCACTCGCCCGTATGGGAGCGCGTCCGCGCCGGATCGCGGACTACTGCTCCGGGATGCGCTTCAGGCGCTCGGCGGCGAGCCTGGCCGAGTCCGTCCCCGGGTACTTCTGCGTGACGTCCGTGAGAGTCGCCTTGGCGGCCGGGTACTGCTTCTGCGCGTACTGGGTGTAGCCGAGCTTCAGGAGCGCATCCGGGGCCTTGCGCGAATCGGGCCATTTCTTGAGCACCGCGCGGAAAGCCCCCGCTGCCGCGTCGTAGTCATGGTTCACGTAATAGGCCTCCCCGAGCCAGTACTGGGCGTTCTCCGCCAGCGGACTTTGCGGGTAGGTGCCCATGAAGTCCTTGAACCCGGCAATGGCGACCGAGTAGCTGCCGGCCTTCAGGGCATCGAAGGCCTGCGAATAGACCGCCTGCTCGGTCGAGGACGGTGCCGCGTCGGCGGAGCCCGCGGCATCGGCAGCCCCGGCAGCGCCGCCCGCGACGGCTCCTGGGGCCGCAGCCCCGGCGGTACCTGCTGCGCCGCCGCCCAGGCGCTTGTCGAGGTCTGCGTACATGTCGCGCTGCTGCTTCATCAGGGTCTGGTTGGCGTGCTCGAGCTCATCGATGCGGCCCTGCAGCTCCCGCAGCTGCGCCTGCATCTCATCGACGTGCTGGGAGACGGCCACCTGGTTGTTCACGCTGCGTTCGGTGCGCTCCGTGCGCCCCTCGAGGTCGGTGAGCTTCTGCTGCACCGGGTCTTCCTCCGGGGGCGTGGAGGCACAGCCGGCGAGCACCGCCAGCACGGAAAGAGCCGCAAGGCCTGCGCGCATCGGCATCGGTCGCACCCCTTACGGCTTCGGCGCGCTGGCCGGGAGGGCGAGATAGATGATCTCGACGCGCCGGTTCTTGGACCAGGCGGCCTCGTCGTGCCCGGAGATCGCCGGACGCTCCTCGCCGTAGCTCACGGTCGAAATCTGCGCATCAATGGCCCCCTGCAGCAAGAGCGCACGCCGTACCGCCTGCGCGCGCCGCTCGCCGAGGCCGATGTTGTACTCGCGCGAGCCGCGCTCATCGGTGTGCCCCTCCAGGCGCACCCGGGTGCCGCTGTGCGCGGCGAGGTACTTGGCGTGCGCGGCTACGATGTCGGTGCCGGCGCCCTTGATCTCGCTGCTGTCGAAGTCGAAGTACACCACGCGCGTCGCCAGCAGCCCGCCCTGCGGGCCCTGGGCCTCATCGTCCGGGTTCGCACCGCCCGCCATGGCGGCGGCGTCGCCGGCGCCACCGGCGTTGGCGTTGGCGCTCGCTTCACTCGGGGTGGTGGAGGCGGCCGGTTTCGGCTTCTTGCTGGCGCAGGCGCTAAGACCGAGCGACACGGCCAAGAGGAGCACGACGATCAAACGCTGCATGGATAATTTCTCCGCCATTTCAACAATCCTCCGAAGTAACCCTCAAGAGCACCCTTTAGGGAACGAACGGTCCCCAGGCCGGCTCACGGATCTCACCTTCCGGGGCCTTCAGGCGCAGCCCGGTCAGCCCGTCCGTCGAGACGGTCGCGAGCTCCCCGCGGTTGCTCTCACGCTCCGCATATATAAGTGTAGCCCCATTGGGCGCAAAACTCGGCGATTCATCGAGCCGCCCGTGGCTGAGCACGCGCACCGCGCCGCTGGCGAGTTCCTGCACCGCGATGCGGTAGCTGCCATTGTCGAGTGTCACCATCGCCAGGAGCGTACCGTCGGGGGACACCCGTGGGCGCGCGTTGTATGAGGTGCCGAAGGTGATGCGCTTGGGACGGGCACCGGGCTGCGTACCGATCTGGTAGATCTGCGGCGAGCCGGCACGGTCGGAGGTGAAGTAGATCGAGCGCCCGTCGGGGGACCAGACCGGCTCCGTATCGATCGCCGGGTCGTCGGTGACACGGGTCAGCACCTGGTCGCCAAGATCCAGGATGTAGATGTCGGGGTTGCCGCCGCTGCCCCCGAGGGTGAGCGCGAGCCTTTTGCCATCGGGTGACCACTCGGGCGCCCCGTTGACGCCGGCGCGGGCCGATACCTGGCGCCGCTCCCCGGTGCGCACCTGCTGCACGTAGATGGCCGAGTGCTTGGTCTCGAAGGAGACGTACGCGAGGTACTGCCCGTCGGGGGACCAGGAGGGCGACATCAGGGGGTAGCGTGTCTCGAGCACCCGCTGCTGGTTGGCGCCGTCGGCGTCGGCGACGAACAGGCGGTAGGTCTGCGCCGGCGGCGCGCCATCGACGGCGACATAGGCGATGCGCGTGGCGAAGGCGCCGCGCACGCCGAGGATCTTCTGGTAGACGACATCGCTCACCCGGTGGGCGCCGTTGCGCACGGCGCTCGCGGGACCGGTAAAGCGCTGCGTGGCAAGCTTGGCCCCGGTCAGGGTGTTCACGAGGTCGAAGTCCACCGCAAAGCCACCCGACTCGGTGGCCGACACGCGCCCCACCACGACGTAGTCGCTGCCGACGGCCTTCCAGGCGGTGGGCGTCACATCTTCCGCGCGGCTCGGGGTCGCGGGCATGCGATCGCGCGCGAGCGCCTTGAAGCGCCCGCTGCCCTCGAGGTCATGCTGGATCACCTCGGCGACGTCGAGCCCCTGGTCTGCGGCACTGCGCGCGAACGGCACGATCGCCACCGGGATGGGGTCGCGCACCCCGGAGGTGACTTCGATCTCGAGCGCCGCCCGGGCGCTGCCCACGGCGGCGCACAGGAGTGCGGCGAGCGCCAGAAGGCGCACGCGAAGCAGCGGATGGGGGAGCCTTGTGAACGTTGAGGGCATGACTAGTCCGGCTTGAAGTTGATCCTGAGGTTGCGGTCAAAGAGCGACGGATCCGGCGGCGGCGGCAAGGGCGAAGCGCGGTACACCGCCGCCTCAATCGACTCGCGCACGGCCTGGTCGCCGTTGCATTCCCCGATACTCACCTGCGTCACGGCCCCTCCGGGCACTTGCGTCACGTTCAACACACATTCTATGCCCGAGCGCGCGGTCGGCGGCCGCAGCCACGCCCGCTCGATCTTGGCCGCAATTTGCGACTGCCAGCTGGCGAGCGCAGGACCTGCACGCACGGCGCGCGCGTGCTCCTCGGCGGCCAGGCTGCGCTTCAGGTCCGCCTCACGCTCCTGCGCCTCCTCGGCATCCTGCGCTTGGCTCTTCGCCAGCGCGGCCGCCTCCTGTGCCTTCTTCTGCTCCTCGGCCTTGCGCTGCGCGTCGGCCTTGGCCTTCTCCTGCGCCTTGCGCGCCTCTTCGGCCTGCTGCGCCTGGGCCGCCGCCTCCTGCGCGGCCTGCTCCTCGGCGGCCGCCTTCGCCTGAGCGGCGGCCGCCTGCGCCTTCTCGCGGGCGGCCTCGCGCTGCGCGAGCTCCTCCGCACTCGGCTCCGGCGGCCCTTCCGGCTCCTGCGGCGCCGGCGCCGCCGCCGGCGGCGCCGCGGCGGGTGCGTGCACGGCCCCCTTGAGCGTGCGCGCATCCACAACGGTCGCCTCGATCGCCAGCGTCGGCGCGGGACGCGGTGGCTGGCGGAACAGCATCCAGCCATACACGAGAAGCCCGGCGAGCGCTGCGTGCAGCAGCACCGACAGTGCTATCGATATCCAACGGTCACTCGCTCGCTGCATCGTGCCCGCGGTGCTCAGCTCCGCGGCGCGGGCGGCGGCGGCTCGGTGATGAAGCCGATCTTGCGCGCGCCGGCGTGCTGCAGCACCACCATGGCCTGCACCACGCGTCCGTAGGCGACCGCATTGTCGGCCTTCACCAACACCTGGGTCTCCGGCTCACGGCGCAACAGCGCGGCGGCGCGCGTCGCTACGGTATTCTCATCAAGCGCCGTCTGCGGATTGCCGCCGACGTTCAGGTACCAGCGGCCGGCGCGGTCCACGGACAACACCAGGGGTTGGAGCCGCTGCGCCTCCAGAGGTTCCGCGGCCGCCTTGGGCAGGTCCACCTTCACGCCCTGGGTCAAAAGCGGGGCCGTGATCATGAAGATGATGAGGAGCACCAGCATGACATCGATGTAGGGGACGACATTGATCTCCCCCATCAGCTTCCGCCCGCGTGCTGTCTGTGGCATGGCTTTTTCAGCGCTCCGGGGTGGCCGTGGCGCTGCCGCGCCCGGCATGCCGCTGCAGGATGGTGGAGAACTCCTCGATGAAGCCATCGAAGCGCATCTCCAGGCGCGACACCTGGTCGGCGAAGCGGTTGTAGCCAACGACCGCCGGAATGGCGGCGAACAGGCCGATGGCGGTGGCCACCAGCGCTTCGGAGATCCCGGGCGCCACCATCGCAAGCGTTGCCTGCTGCACGTTTCCGAGCCCCGAGAAGGCGCTCATGATGCCCCATACCGTACCGAAGAGGCCCACGTACGGACTGGTGCTGCCCACCGTCGCAAGCGTCGCGAGGTTGTGCTCGAGCCGATCGATCTCCTTGAGCTGCGCGACGCGCATGGCGCGTCGTGAACCCTCGAGCAGCTGCTCGGAGGTCGCCCCGGCCTGGCGCAGGCGCGCGAACTCGCGGAAACCGAATTCGAAGATGCCCGCCATGCCGGTGGCGCCGCCTGCGGACTCGATGGCGCGGTAGAGCTGCGCCAGGTCATCCCCGGACCAGAAGCGGCTCTCGAAGCGGTCCGCCTCGTTGCGGGCACGCGCGATAACACGCGCCTTTTTGAAGATGATCGCCCAGGAGGTGAGAGATGCCAGGAGCAGGATCGCGATCACGATCTGCACCGGCACGCTTGCCTGCACGATCAGACGCACGATGGAGAGCTGATCACCCATGAAGCTTCATACCTTCCGCCGCGGCGACGGCGTTGATGAGGAACTGCGGCAGGCGCTTGGGGCGCAGGGTACGGGCGTCGAGGCAGGCGATGCGCACCTCGGCCTCGAGGAGCAGCCGCGGCGGCTGCACCCGGTGGATCTCCTGCAGGAAGTTGAGCGTCGCGCCGCCTTCGGCCTGCGGCTCGCAGGAGATCTCGATCTCATCATCCAGGCGTGCCGGCGCGCGGTAGTCAACCTCGAGGCTGACGACGCTGAAGAGGATGCCGGGGTTAACCGCCAGTGCCGCCTGCGAGTGGCCGTGGCCACGCAGCCACTCGGTGCGTGCGCGCTCGAGGAAGCGCAGGTAGTTGGCGTAGTAGACGATCGCGCCGCCGTCCGTATCCTCCCAGTAGATGCGCGCCCGCCACGTGAACACCCTCACTGCGGGTCCTCGAACAGCTGCAGCGTCGCGCTCACGCGTTCCGGGGCCTTGAGCCCGAAGTGCAGGTACGCGGTGCGCGTTACCATGCGGCCGCGTGCGGTGCGGATGAGGAAACCCTGCTGGATGAGGAAGGGCTCGGTCACGTCCTCGAGCGTACCGCGCTCCTCGCCAAGCGCCGCCGCCAGGCTGTCGATGCCCACCGGCCCGCCCTCGAAGCGCTCGATGACCGCCATCAGCAGCTTGCGGTCGAGCGTGTCGAAACCCTCGCGGTCGACCTCGAGAAGATCGAGCGCCGCGGTCGCCACCGCGTCATCGATGTAGCCGGCGGCGCGCACCTGCGCGTAGTCGCGCACGCGGCGCAGCAGGCGGTTGGCGATGCGCGGCGTGCCGCGCGAGCGCTGCGCAATGCGCTTGGCGCCACCCTCATCGATACCGACGTCAAGGATCGAGGCGGAGCGCTTGACGATGCGCTCAAGGTCCTCGGCGCCGTAGAACTCCAGACGCTGCACGATGCCGAAGCGGTCGCGTAGCGGAGACGTCAGGAGTCCTGCGCGCGTGGTGGCGCCGATGAGGGTGAAGGGCGGCAGGTTCAGCTTGATCGAGCGTGCCGCCGGGCCCTCCCCGATCATGATGTCGAGCTGGTAGTCCTCCATCGCCGGGTACAGCACCTCCTCGACCACCGGCGACAGGCGGTGGATCTCGTCGATGAAGAGCACGTCGCGCGCCTGCAGGTTGGTGAGCAGCGCTGCCAGGTCGCCGGGACGCTCGAGCACCGGACCTGAGGTCTGGCGCAGGTTGACGCCGAGTTCGGCGGCGATGATGTTGGCAAGGGTGGTCTTGCCCAGACCCGGAGGCCCGAAAATCAGTACGTGATCGAGCGCCTCGCCGCGCGCACGCGCGGCGCTGATGAAAATATCCAGCTGCGCCTTGACCGGTCCCTGGCCGATGTAGTCGGCGAGCCGGCGCGGGCGTATGGCGCGCTCGACGGCCTCCTCTTCCGTGCCCGCCGCGGCGCTGATGATGCGTTGTTCCGTCACTTGCGCTTCGCTCACTCGCGTACCGCAGCCTTCAGGGCGCGGCGGATCAGTTCCTCGGTGGACTGTGTACCGGGACCTGCGCCTTTGAGCAAGCGCGTGGCCTCGACGGGGCGGTAGCCGAGCGCCACCAGCGCGTCGTAGGCCTCAGCCTCCGGGCTCAGCGCGCCCATGGCCCGCACGCCACCGGCGGTGAGCTCGGGGGCGGCGAGCCGGTCGCGCATCTCCACCATCAGCCGCTCGGCGGTCTTGCGCCCGATGCCCGGCACGTGCGTGAGGGAGCCAATGTCCTGGGCCTGCACGCAGGCGTGGAACTCGTTCACGCTCATACCCGAGAGCAGCGCGAGGGCGATCTTCGGTCCCACACCCGACACCTTGATGAGGCTGCGGAACAGGCGCCGCTCGTCCTCACCGCCGAAGCCGTAGAGCACGTGCGCGTCCTCACGCACCACGAGGTGCGTGAGCAGGTGCACGTCTGCACCCACCGGCGGCAGGTGAAAGAAGGTCGAGAGCGGCGCTTCGAGTTCGTAGCCGACGCCGCCGACCTCGACGGTCAGCTGCGGCGGTGTCTTTGCCAGGATGCGCCCCCGCAGCGAGCCGATCATCGCTCACCCTGGCGGGCGCGCGTGGCACCTGCGGCGCTGAGCACGGCGAGCGTGCGGGCGTGCGCATGGCATACCGCGACCGCGAGCGCATCGGCGGCGTCCGCGCCGGGGCGTTCCTTCAGCGCCAGCAGCGCACAGATCATGTGGGCCACCTGGAATTTCTCGGCCGAGCCGGTGCCCACCACGGCGAGCTTGATGGCTCGGGGCGCGTACTCAAACACGGGGATTCCCTGCGGGATGGCGCACAGGGCAGCGCCGCGCGCCTGGCCGAGCTTGAGCGCGCTGTCGACGTTGCGGCTGACGAAGACCCGCTCGATCGCGACCTCCACCGGAGCGTGCTCGGCCATGAGCCGTTCGAGGCCTTCGAAGATGAGGCGCAGCCGCGCCATCGGGGTGGCACTGGCGACGTTGAGGCAGCCGTGAACGAGGGGCACGAGGGCACTGCCGCGGCTCTCGATGAGCCCGAAGCCGGTGCGGCGCGAGCCCGGATCGAGTCCGAGGATGCGGACACTGGCGAGTGCGACCGGGCGGGCGGTGGCCGCCGGGCGTGCGGGGGCGGCTAGCGGATCAAAGCCGCGCCAGGACCTCGTCCGGTATCTCGACATTCGAATAAGCGTCCCGTCTCAGCATGGGCTGAGGCCTGATTTGTGCTGCGCAAGGTTAACTGAAAACAAGCACTTACGCATTCCTGCGTCACCCGCGGGCGCTGCGATTGCCTGCATCGGCTGCGAGCGCTCGCACAGCGCTACTTACTGAAGACGTCGAGCGCGCTCAAATCCCTCCCAAAGGTGCGCATCGACGCCGCGGTCCGCGCTCTTCGTATCCAGACGCCCGCGGCGCCGCCCGCGCGGAGCGCCGCCTGGACGGCCCTGAATGCATCATGAACGACACGCCGCGTCATGGCAGCCGATGGCTTCGAAGTTACCGACATGTCGCCGCCACGGGACAGCAAGCCAACACACGGGTAGCTGGATAAAATCCCCCGCATGCGCGTTGGAACCCAGCTCAGGCTTCGGTCCGGTTTTCTGCGGGGCGTTCGGCTGCTGCTGCTGGCCGCCGCCGCCGCTGCGCTCGCCTCGGCAGTCCCGACGGACTCCCTGACTCTGGAAAACCGCATCGGAATGGCGGCAGCGACGCTGCTATGTCTGTGGCTGCTCGCCCGGATGGCCGGCGTGCTCCTTGGCATTCCAAAGCCGCGGCCGCGATGTCCGCGCTGCGCGCACAAGGTGGTGCTGCAGCGCGGTGTGAAGTCCTGCCCCACCTGCAACGTCAGCTTTAAGGAGAAGGTCCGACGTCAGTGGCGCAACACGGCGCCCGTTGAATCGCCCTGGATCACGCGCCCGCATACGTTACGCCTGGGCCAGTTCAGTCGCCGCTAACCTCATGCGGCACCGCGCGCGCGGACTTTTACAAGCGCGACAGGACCTCGTCCGAGATCTCCACATTCGAGTAGACGTCCCGGACCTCCTCGAGGTCTTCCAGCTCCGCGAGCAGCTGCACCATGTGCTCGGCGCTCTCGCCCGAGAGCTCGAGCGCAGTCGCAGCCCGCTGCGTCACCTCGGCAGTCGCCGGCGCGAAGCCTCCGTGGGTGAGGACCGCGCACACGGTGTCGAACTCCAGCGGGTCGGCGAGCACCTCGACCGAATGATCCTCGCTCGGCACCACATCCTCGGCCCCCGCCTCGAGCGCCACGCGCATCAGGGCTTCCTCATCGGTGCCGGGCGGGAAGGTCATCAGCCCCACCGTGTTGAAGAGGTAACTGACCGAGCCGTCGGCACCGAGGTTGCCGCCGTGGCGGGCAAAGGCGCGGCGCAGCTCATCCGCAATGCGCCCGCGGTCATTGGTGAGGCAGTCGACCATGACCGCCGCACCGCCGGGGCCGTAGCCCTCGTAGCGCACGCTCTGCAAGCCGGCCGCCGCCGGTTGCGCCGCTCCGCGGTGGCGCTTGCGCAGCAGCAGGCTCTCGCGCCGCTGTATGTTAGCCCACTTGCTGTGTCCGGCCATACTCGAACGCCGCGGTAAAAGCAGTCGCGTATGATAGCGGTAATCCTGCGCCGACAACACGTTGCGCAGCATTCCTGCCTCAAAAAACACCGCCGCCGCCCTTGGAAACGAGTCTCACCTGTCCGTCTGCGATTCGCGACGCCATCAACGCTGCCCGCGTGCAGCTGCAGCAGTCAGGCGCCCTCGCCGAGCTCGCCCGCGCCGCCGATGCCGCGGAGATCATCGGCGGGCTCACCGACAGCACCGAGCTCGCGCTCGCGCTGCTCGCGCGCGCAGCCCTCGCAGCCGGTGTTCCCGCCGAGACGACGGCCGCAGCGGTGGGGGCCGGACCCGCCAGCGTCGCCGCCGCCCTGATGCGCCTGGGCGCGCTCGGCCTGCCGCGGGACTGGTCGCCGGAGCTCGGGCTCGACACGCGCCAGACCGAGACACTGCGCAAGATGCTGCTCGCGGTGGTGAGCGATCCGCGCCTGGTGCTCGCGCGCCTCGCCGAGGAACTCGTCGCCTTGCGTCATGCGCGCACCTTGAGCGCCGCGGAGCGCGCGCGGCGGGCGCTCGAGGCGCGCGCCATCTATGCCCCGCTCGCCAACCGCTTGGGCGTGTGGCAGCTGAAGTGGGAGCTGGAGGATCTCGCCTTCCGCTATCTTGAGGCCGATGAGTACCGCCGCGTGGCAGCCGCCCTGAATGAGCGCCGCGCCGACCGCGAGCGCTACATCGAAGCGCTGTGCGAGGCGCTGCGCGGGCAGCTGGCGGCGGCTGACATCGCGGCCGAGGTATACGGCCGCCCCAAGCACATCTACAGCATCTACCGCAAGATGCAGAGGAAGCAGCTGGATTTCTCGCAGCTGTATGACGTGCGCGCGGTGCGCGTGGTGGTCGGATCGGTGGCCGAGTGCTACGCGGCGCTCGGCATCATCCACGGCGCCTGGCCCTACATTCCGGGCGAGTTCGATGACTACGTCGCAACCCCGAAGGGCAACGGCTACCGCTCCATCCACACCGCTGTGATCGGCCCCCAGGCGAAGAGCGTCGAGGTGCAGATCCGCACCACGGACATGCACGAGCACGCCGAACTCGGGGTCGCTGCACACTGGACCTACAAGGAGGGGGGGCCGCGGGATGCGCAGTACCAGCGCAAGATCGAGTGGGTACGGCGGCTGCTGGAGCCCGAGGACGGCGGCGAGGCGCCGCGCGATCTCATCGAGGGCATGCGCGCGGAGCTGTTTGAGGACCGCGTCTACGTCCTCACCCCCAAGGGTGAGGTCATCGACCTGCCGCGCGCAGCGACGCCGCTCGACTTCGCCTATCAGGTGCACAGCTCCCTCGGCCACCGCTGCCGCGGCGCCAAGGTCAACGGGCGCATCGTGCCCCTCACCACCGCGCTTGCGAACGGGGAGATCGTCGAGATCATCACGGCCAAGCAGGAGGCGCCGAGCCGCGACTGGCTCGCGCCCGAGCAGGGCTATCTGGTCTCGGCTCGCAACCGCAGCAAGGTGCGCGCCTGGTTCCGCAAGCAGGACGCCGGTGACAACCGCAGCGCCGGGCGCGAGATCGCCGAGCGCGAGCTTACGCGCATCGGGGTGAAGAGCGAGCAGCTCGCAGCCCTCGCCCAGGAGCTCAAGGCGCGCGATGCGGAGAACCTCTACGAGCTCCTCGGCGAAGGGGAGGTCACGGTCACGCAGCTCCTGCAGGCCGCCGCGCGCCTGATCGCCCCGCCCGAGCCGCGGGTGGTGCGCCCGCCCCGCGCCCCGAGCACGCGGCGCCGCCGCTCGCCGGTGGAGATCGAGGGTGTCGGTGACCTGCCGATCACGCTGGCACGCTGCTGTGCGCCGCTGCGGCCGCAGCCGATCGCTGGCTACGTCACGCTCGGGCGCGGCGTCACCGTGCACCGGCGCGACTGCGCCAGCTTCAACCGCATGAGCGCGGTGCGCAGCGATCGGGTGCTGAAGGTGGAGTGGGCGAGCGCGGCGCAGGAGGCGATGAACGTCGTGCTCGCGATCCGTGCCTACGACCGGCGCGGGCTGCTGCGCGACTTAAGCGACGTGCTGGCGGTCGAGCGGCTCTCCATCGATGCCGCGCAGACGCGCACCGACCATGACAGCGGCATTGCGCATTTCGCGCTCACCGTCGGGGTGCGCGATCTTGAGCAGCTGGCGCGCGTGCTGCGCCGCCTCACGGGCGTCGCCAACGTCATCGACGCGCGCCGCCAGCGCTGAAGCTGCAAGCGCCGACGGGTCAGCGGTTGATGGAGTCGATGGCGCGCTTGTCGGCGTTGAGCGCCGCTTCGTGCACGGCTTCAGCGAGCGTCGGATGCGCATGGATCGTGCGCTGCAGGTCCTCGCTGCTGGCCGAATACTCCATCGCCAGCACCGCTTCCGCGATCAGCTCACCGGCAAGGGGACCCACGATGTGCACGCCGAGGATCTCATCGTCATCGCGCGCCGCCAGCACCTTGGCGAACCCCGTGGCCTGCTCCATGGCGCGCGCGCGGCCGCTGGCGAGGAACGGGAACACGCCGACCTTGTAGTCGCGGCCGCTCTTCCTGACCTCCTCCTCCGTGAGCCCGACCCAGGCGATCTCGGGGGCGGTGTAGATGACGGACGGGATGACCTTATAGTTCATCTCCCCGTAGAGCCCGGCGATGAGGTCGGCGACCATCACGCCCTCCTCCTTGCCCTTGTGAGCGAGCATCGGGCCGCGTACGCAGTCCCCGACCGCCCACACACCCTCGACGCCCGTACGGCAATGCTCATCGACAATGATGAAGCCGCGCTCATCGAGTCTCACCCCGGTATCGGGGGCGAGCAGGTCCTTGGTGTAGGGGCGGCGTCCGATGGCGACCACGACGCGGTCAACGCTCAGGCGCTCTTCACCCTTGGCATCCTGGTAGGTCACTTCCACCGCGCCACCGCTGACCTTGGCGCCAGTCACTTTGGCGCCCAGGCGAATGTCCAGGCCCTGCTTCCTGAAGTGCCGCAGCGCTTCCTTGGCGAGCTGCTGATCGGCGATGGTGAGGAAGTCCGGCAGTGCTTCCAACACCACGACCTCGGCGCCGAGGCGCCGCCACACGCTGCCGAGTTCGAGGCCGATGACGCCGGCGCCGATCACGGCCAGGCGCTTGGGCACCGCATCGAGCTCGAGCGCGCCCCAGGAATCGACGATCTCGGGCGCCTGGAACGGCGCCGAGCGCAGCTCGATCGGCGCGGACCCTGAGGCGAGGATCACCTGTTTCGCACTCAGGGTGCGCTTGGCGCCATCGTTGGCGGTGAATTCCACCTGGCGATTGGCGAGCAGGCGCCCGTGACCCTGGAGCGGCGTAACGCCTGCGGCCTTGAAGAGTGCGAGGATCCCCTGGGTCATGTTGCGCACGATGCCGCTCTTGCGCTTCTGCATCTGGGCAAGATCAAGCGTCGCACCACTGATCTTGATGCCGTGCGTGCCGAACTCTTCCTGGACGCGATGGTAGAGCTCGCTCGACTCCAGCAGCGCCTTGGAGGGGATGCAGCCGGCGTTCAGGCAGGTGCCGCCAAAGGCCGCGGTGCCATCGCGGTTCTTCCATTCATCGATGCAGGCGACGGAGAGCTTGTTCTGGGCAGCACGGATGGCGGCCGGATAACCGGCCGGGCCGCCCCCGATGACGATGACGTCGAAACTGTCGGCGGCAAGCGCGGTTTTGCTTTCGTTCGGCATCGCAGTAAACACCGGAGAATTAAGAGGGGCGCGACAGTACCATAAAGAAGGAGTGCCTCAGAGCAGCGGGCCCGGGGCCTCAGCAGGCGGTCCGGATGCCCCAAGGGCCGCCTGTTTTGGTGGGGGCGCGCCGCAATGTTACAAGTGCGGGGAAAGCGGCCGGCCCCAGCCGGATCAATGCCTTAGCTCAGAACCGGGTGCGCTGCCGGGCGCATCTGAAGCGTGGCTGTCACATTACTAAAACATTACAGCCCTACCCTGCCCCCTCTTCATGAAACACCCGAAGAGTGGTCTCCTATGAGCAGCGTCGCCGCCGAGAGCCTCCCGGCATCCACAGGCCGTCCGACTCTGGACCGCAAGCCCGGCGTAGGGACCGTCTTCGTGTTCCTGGCGCTCCTGGCTATCGGGATCGGCTACACCGGATGGAGCCTCGTCAGCGACATCAGCAGCACGCCGCAGAAGATGTCGCTCCTGCCCTACCTGCTGCTCGGGGTGGCGCTGCTGATCGCCCTCGGCTTCGAATTCGTGAACGGCTTTCACGATACCGCCAACGCGGTCGCGACCGTGATCTACACGCATTCCCTGCAGCCGAACGTGGCGGTCATGTACTCAGGTGCCCTCAACTTCCTCGGCGTGCTGTTCTCCAGCGGCGCGGTGGCCTTCGGCATCATCTCGCTCCTGCCGGTGGAGCTGATCATGCAGGTCGGCACCAGCGCCGGCTTCGCCATGGTGTTTGCGCTGCTGATCGCCGCGATCATCTGGAACCTCGGCACCTGGTACCTCGGACTGCCGGCTTCCTCTTCCCACACCCTCATCGGCTCCATCATCGGCGTCGGCGTCGCCAACGCCCTGATGCACGGCCGTGACGGCACCACCGGGGTGGACTGGAGTCAGGCCGCGAAGATCGGCTGGTCACTGCTGATCTCACCGGTGGTCGGCTTCGTCGCCGCGGCGCTCTTGTTCCTGGCCCTCAAGGCGCTCGTCAAGAACAAGGCGCTCTACCAGGAACCGAAGGGCAACCGCGGCCCGCCGTGGTGGATTCGCGGCATCCTGATCCTGACCTGCGGCGGGGTGTCGTTCGCGCACGGCTCCAACGACGGCCAGAAAGGCATGGGCCTCATCATGCTGATCCTCATCGGCGTGGTGCCGATGGCGTACGCCCTCAACCGCGCCATGCCGCAGGCCGAGATGGTGCCGTTCGTCGCCCTGGCAACGGCCACGCAGCATTCGCTCGATAAGTATGCGACCGGGCCGGCCCCGGCGGACCCGCGCGCGGCGCTCACGACTTACGTGCGCACCCACAAGTGGGACGACTCGGTGCTGCCGGCGCTGTCGGCGGTCACGGGCCACATCGCCGATCAGGTGCGCGCCGACGGCGGCTTCAAGCAGATGCCGGCTGACACCGTCAGCAACATTCGTAACGACATGTACCTGACCTCTGAGGCCGAGCGCATCATTGCCAAGGACCCGCATTCCAAGGCCTTCGACCCCGAGACCCTGGGCACCCTCGCGGCTTTCAAGAAGGAGATCGACAAGGCGACCAAGTTCATCCCGCTGTGGGTGAAGGTCGCCGTGGCGATCGCGCTGGGCTTAGGCACGATGGTCGGCTGGAAGCGCATCGTCGTGACCATCGGGGAGAAGATTGGCAAGACGCATCTCACCTATGCCCAGGGGGCCTCGGCCGAGCTGGTCGCCATGACCACGATCGCAGCCGCGGACATGTTCGGGCTGCCGGTCTCGACCACCCACGTGCTCTCCTCCGGAGTCGCGGGCACCATGGCGGCCAATCACTCAGGGCTGCAGATGCAGACGCTGCGCAATCTCGCCATCGCCTGGGTGCTGACGCTGCCGGCAGCCATCCTCATCGCCGGCAGCCTCTACTGGGTGTTCAGCCACGTCTTCTGAAGGTTGCAGGCTCTGGCGCGGTCCGCTGACGGCGCCAGAGCTCAAGGCTTGCAGCCGGGCCGCGCTGCGGCCTCAGATCCCGAGCAGGATCCGGCCCGGATCCTCCAGCGCATCCTTGATGGCCACCAGGAACTGCACCGCCTCGCGCCCGTCGATGATGCGGTGATCGTAGGTCACGGCGAGATACATCATCGGCCGCGCCGCGATCGCGCCATTCACCACCATCGGGCGCTCCTGGATCTTGTGCATGCCAAGGATGGCGCTCTGCGGCGCGTTCACGATCGGGGTCGACATGAGCGAGCCGAACACCCCGCCGTTGGTGATGGTGAAGGTGCCGCCGGTGAGGTCCTCGATGGCGAGTGAGCCCTCGCGCGCTTTGCGGGCGTAGTCGGCGACTTCCTTCTCGATCGCCGCGAAGCTCTTGGCATCGGCGTCGCGCACGATCGGCACGATCAGGCCGCGATCGGTGGAGACCGCGACCCCGATGTCGTAGTACTCGTGATAGAGGATATCGTTGCCGTCGACGGAGGCATTGAGTACCGGGTACTTCTTCAGCGCCTCGATCGTCGCCTTGACGAAGAAGGACATGAAGCCGAGCTTCACGCCGTGCTCCTTCTCGAAGCGCTCCTTGTAGCGTGCCCGCAGGTCCTGCGTCGCTGTCAGGTCCACCTCGTTGAAGGTCGTCAGGAGCGCCTGGGTTGACTGTGCCTCGATCAGGCGCTGCGCGATACGGGCCCGCAGGCGCGTCATCGGCACGCGCTGCTCCTGGCGGACCCCATTGGCGGCCGGAGCGCGCGCAGCGGCGGGCACCGCGCGCGGCGTCGGAGCCGGAGCCGCGGGGGCGCTCTCGGTGGGCTGTTTGCCGAGGTAGCCGACCACGTCGGATTTCGTGAGCCGCCCGTCGCGCCCGGAAGCGGGGATCGTGGCGGGGTCGAGCCGGTTCTCCTCCACCAGGCGCCGCACCGAAGGACTCAGGCGCCCGGCGTCCTTGTCCGAGCTCGCCGCCGCCGCCGGGGCGGCCGCCTTCGCAGCGGCGGGTGCGGCTGACTTCGCCGGGCTCTCCGGAGCGGCGCCTTCCTCGATGAGGGCGAGGAGTTCGCCGCTCTTCACCACCGCGCCGCTCGGCACCTTGATCTCGCGCACCACGCCGTTGGCCGGTGCCGGCACTTCCAGCACGACCTTGTCGGTCTCGAGGTCCGCCAGATTCTCATCGCGCGCGATGCGATCACCCGGGCGCTTGTGCCAGGCCACGAGCGTTGCATCGGCGACCGACTCGGGCAGCTGCGGGACGCGGATTTCGGTGCTCATGAACTCTTTCTCAGGGGAGTCGCGGCGGGCGTGCCGGCAGGCTTCAGGCGCTGCGTGTCGCGGCCGGACTCCTCGGTCGTGGTGGCGTGGAGCGCGGCGGCAACGAGCGCCTGCTGTTCGAGGGTGTGGATCTTGCCGATGCCGGTCGCGGGCGCCGCCGCGGGAGCGCGACCCGCGTACAGCACGTCGCGGCGGCCGCTGGCGAGCTCCTGCAGGCGGTGGCGGATCTGGTACCAGGCGCCCTGGTTCTGGGGCTCCTCCTGGCACCACACGATTTCGCGGGCCGCCGGGTAGCGCGCCAGCGCCGCCTGGTATTCATCGTTCGGGAACGGGTAGAGCTGCTCGATGCGCACGAGGGCCACATCCTGCCGTCCCTCCTCGCGCCGCGCCTTGAGGAGATCAAAGTAGACCTTGCCGCTGCAGAAGACGACGCGCCGCACGTCCTTGGCATTGAGCTCATCGGTCTCCCCGATGACGCGCGCGAAACTGCCGCGCGTGAGGTCCTCGAGCGCCGAAACCGACAGGTCGTGGCGCAGCAGGCTCTTGGGCGTCATGACGATGAGGGGCTTGCGGAAGCCCTGCAGCATCTGGCGTCGCAGCAGGTGAAACATCTGCGCCGGTGTCGAGGGCACGCACACCTGCATGTTGTTCTCGGCGCACAGCTGCAGGAAGCGCTCCAGGCGCGCGGAGGAGTGCTCGGGACCTGCGCCCTCGTAGCCGTGCGGCAACAGCAGTGCCAGCCCGCAGAAGCGCTCCCACTTGGCTTCGCCTGAGCTGATGAACTGGTCGATGATGACCTGCGCCCCGTTGGCGAAGTCCCCGTACTGCGCCTCCCAGACATCAAGCGTGCCGGGGTCGGTGGTCGAGTAACCGTATTCGAAGCCCATGACCGCTTCCTCGGAGAGCACCGAGTCGATGACCTGCACGTGCGGCTGGGGCTCGGCGATGTGCTGCAGCGGCACCCAGGTGGCATCGGTGTTCTGGTCGTGCAGCACGGCGTGGCGGTGGAAGAAGGTGCCACGGCCACTGTCCTGGCCGGTGATGCGCACGCCGAAGCCGTCCTCGACCAGCGCCGCATAGGCGAGCGTCTCGGCGCAGCCCCAGTCAAGCGGCAGCTCCCCGGCGAGCATCTTTTTGCGGTTGGCGATGATCTGCGCGACGCGCGGGTGCAGCGTGAAGCCCTCCGGGAGCGCGGTGATGCGCGTCCCGAGGGCCTCGAGGCGCGGCAGTTCCACGCCCGTCATGACGCGCTCGGTGAAGTCCACCCCCGAGTACTGGCTCCAGTCGACGGTGTACTTGTTGCCGATCATGCCGAGGGAGGCACGCGCCTGCGGGCGCCCCTCATCAAGGCCACTGCGGTACTGCTCGAACATCGCCTGCACCTCCGCCTCGGTGAGGAGGCCGGCGGCGATCAGCTGGTCGGCGTACAGGCGCCGGGCGGTCGGGTGCGCCCGGATGACGCGGTACATCGCCGGCTGCGTGGCCGCCGGCTCATCCGCCTCGTTGTGGCCGTGGCGGCGGTAGCAGACGAGGTCGATGACGACGTCCTTGCGGAAGCGCTGGCGGTATTTCAGCGCCAGCCGCGTCACGAACACGACCGCCTCGGCATCGTCCGCGTTCACGTGGAAGATCGGCACTTCGAGCATCTTCGCGACGTCGCTGGCGTAGATGGTGGAGCGCGCATCGTGCGGGTCGGAGGTGGTGAAGCCGACCTGGTTGTTGATGATGACGTGCACCGTGCCGCCGGTGAAGAAGCCGCGCGCCTGGGACAGCTGCAGCGTCTCCATCACCACGCCCTGGCCGGCAAAGGCGGCATCGCCATGGACGAGGAGCGCGAGCACGCGCTCGGCACGCTCATCGCCGCGGCGCTCCTGGCGGGCCCGCACCGAGCCCTCCACCACCGGGTTCACGACCTCAAGGTGGGAGGGATTGAAGGCAAGTACGGTGTGCACGTTGCCGTTCGGGGTACGCAGGTCGGCGGAGAAGCCCTTGTGGTACTTCACGTCCCCGGAGCCCTTGAGGCGCGCCGGATCGTAGATGCCCTCGAACTCCGAGAACAGCGCCGCCGGGGACTTGCCGAGGAGGTTCACGAGCACGTTCAGGCGCCCGCGGTGCGCCATGCCGATGACGACCTCCTCGATCCCGGCCGTGCCGCAGTCCTGGATAAGATCGTCCAGGAGCGGGATGAAGGCATCGCCGCCCTCGAGCGAGAACCGCTTCTGGCCGACGTACTTCGTATGCAGGTAGCGCTCGAGGCCCTCCGCGGCGGTGAGCTGCCACAGGATGTTGCGCCGTTCCTCGGGGGTGAAGCTGCCTCTCAGGCGCCCCTCCTGGAACTGATCCTGCAGCCACAGCCGCTCCTCGGAGTCGGACATGTGCGCAAACTCAGCACCGACGTTGCCCGCGTACACGTACTCGAGCTGCGCGAGGATGTCGCGCAGCTTCATGCGCTTGGGGATCGCCGGGGTGCGGCTGCCGGTGAAGAACTCGCTGTCGAGGTCCTTGGGCGTGAGGCCGAAGTAATCGAGGTCGAGCACGCGCGGGCGCGCCCGGCGCGTGAGGGCCAGGGGATCAATCGTCGCGAGCAGGTGACCACGGTTGGTCCACACCTGGATGAGGCGCGAGACGGCGGCCTGGCGTGCATCCGCGCCGCCCGCAGCGGCCAGCGGCGCGCCGCCGGCGGCGCGCTCGGCGATCGCGGCGCGCACCGGGCTGTGAGCCTGCTCGGCGGCAGCCGGCCCCAAGGTCGCAAAGTAGGTGCGCCACTCGGGCGCGACGCTCGCAGGATCGCCCAGATACTGCTCGTAGAGCGCATCGAGGAAGTCGGCGTTGCCGCCGTAGAGAGCTGTAGGTTCGAGCATGGAAGGGCGAAAACCGCTGGCAGGCCAATAGTTTAGCGAAAAAGCGGCCGCTGCGGAAAAAGACCCGGCTGCCCGGTACTTACGCCATGTTGAGCAGGTGCAGCTCGTAAGCGATGACGATGCCGTAGATCGCCAGTACCAGATACAGGAACATGCCGGCGGGGATGCGGCCGAAGGCGCGGATACGGGCGAGCTGGGTAAGCAGCACCACGCCTGCCGCCGTCAGCACCACCTTCACCAGGGCGAACGCCAGCGGCGAGCCGCCCACGAGCGGCGCTATCAGCGGGTTGGCCTCGGTCGCGATGCCGCGCTCCACGAGGATGAGGGTCAGGAGCGCATCGGTGCAGGAACCGATGACGATCAGCATCGACACGGCGAGCCACTGCGGGTGATGCCAGTCGAGCGCCGACACCAGACGCTCATCGGCGCGGCGCGGGCCGCGCCGGCGCGGGCGGAAGCTGCCGTACATGAGCGCGCGCAGGATGTGCGAACGGCGCTCGCCGCGGCGGCGCTCGGGGAGTCCCGCGCGCGGATGCGGGACTTTGGTTTCTTCGGGATCTATCGGCAAGGGGTTCTTCTTGTCGGCGCGCCGCGCGTGTTGCGGCCACGGTCCATTGTAGCCAGACGCGCTCCCGCACAGCGCCGGCAGAAACGTGACGCAGGTCACACTCAACCGGCGCGCCGCTGCCGGGCACAGTTATGACAACTGCAGGGCCCACTCATCTATATGATGCCTGCCGCGCATGAATGCCCCGAGGCCAAGCCCGAACGATCCGCCGTCACTGCCTGACGGGCTGCCGCTGCCGCGGCGCTACTGGGCGATGGCGGTGATCATCCTCGCCATCATCATGTCGGTGCTCGACAGCACCATCGTCAACGTGGCGCTGCCCACCGTGGCGCGCGACTTCAGCGCCAGCGCCGCCGCTTCCATCTGGGTCGTGAACGCCTACCAGCTCGCGATCCTGATGCTGCTGCTGCCGCTGGCATCGCTCGGGGAGATCGTCGGTTACCGGCGCGTGTCGCAGGCCGGCATCGCCGTCTTCGCGCTCGGTTCCCTCGCCTGTGCCCTCGCCCCCTCGCTGCTCACGCTGACAATCGCGCGCGTGCTGCAGGGCCTGGGGGCCGCCGGGATCATGAGCGTGAACGTCGCACTGGTACGATTCACCTATCCGCAGCGCTTCCTCGGTCGGGCGATCGGCATCAACGCCTTCGTGGTGGCTACGGCCGCCGCCGTCGGCCCGACGCTCGCCTCAGGCGTTCTTGCGGTCGGCACCTGGCGCTGGCTGTTCGGCATCAACGTGCCGATCGGCATCATCACCTTCCTCATCGCGGTGAAGGCACTGCCCGATTCCGAACGCCAGGCGCGCGCGCTGAATTTCACCGGCACGCTCCTCTATGCCGGCGCCTTCGGCTTCTTCCTGAGCGGGTTGCAGGCGCTCTCGCACCACGAGGCCACCCCACTCGCCCTCGGGCAGATCGTGCTCGGGGCGCTGCTCGCCGCGCTGCTCATCCGGCATGAGCTGCCGCGCGCCGCACCCCTCATCCCCTTCGACCTGCTGCGCCGGCCGATCTTCGCGCTCTCGATCCTGACCTCGGTGTGCAGCTTCACGGCGGCCATGAGCGCGCTCGTGGCGCTGCCGTTTGAGATCCAGCGCCTCGGCCACAGCGCGGTCGAGACCGGGCTCTTCATCACCCCCTGGCCGCTGGCACTGGCGCTGGCCGCGCCCATCGCCGGGCGCCTCGCCGACCGCCACCCCGCGGGAATCTTGGGAGGCCTGGGCCTGCTCGTCATGAGCGCAGGACTGCTGCTGCTAGCGCTCTACCCCGCCAGCGCCGGCGCCCCGGGTCTCGTATGGCGCATGGCACTGTGCGGGCTTGGCTTCGGGTTCTTCCAGTCACCCAACAACCGTACCATCATGGCCTCAGCGCCGCGGGCGCGCAGCGGCGCGGCCGGCGGTATGCTCAGCGTCGGACGGCTGGCCGGACAGACACTCGGCGCTGCGAGCGTCGCGATCCTGTTCCGCGCCTTCGGAGCCGCGGCCTCGCACCTCGCCTTGTATCTGGCGGCGGCGCTTGCGCTCACGGGCGCGCTGGCGAGCCTTGCGCGTCTGAAGCACTCACCGACGAGCTGAAGGAGTAACTGAGTATGAGTGAGACCCCCTCCCCGGCCACGCCTGCCGTGGTAAAGCCGCCCTTCAGCCTCGCCACCGCCACCACCAAGGTGCGGCTCGCCGAGGATGCCTGGAACAGCCGCGACCCGGAACGGGTGTCGCTTGCCTACAGCGAGGACTCCGAGTGGCGCAACCGCGCGGAATTCCTGCGCGGCCGCCCGGCGATCCGCGAGTTCCTGAGACGTAAGTGGGCGCGCGAACTCGACTATCGCCTGATCAAGGAGATCTGGGCCTTTGCCGAGAGCCGTATCGCGGTGCGCTTCGCCTACGAGTGGCACGATGACTCCGGCAGCTGGTTCCGCTCCTACGGCAACGAGCACTGGGAGTTCGATCCTTCAGGTCTCATGCGCCGGCGGCTCGCCTCCATCAATGACCTGCCGATCGCGGAAAGCGAGCGCCGTTACCGCTGGAGCGCGCCGGGCGCGCGCCCGGCGGACCACCCGGGCCTCGGCGCGCTCGGCCTCTAGCGAGCGTCGGCGCGCTTTATTCTCAGCCGAGCCCGGCTTTGAACGTCACGAGCAGGCGCGCCCAGGCCTTCTCTGCCTGCTCCTGGTTGTAGACCTGCGAGTCCGGCGGGCACCAGCCGTGAAGCGTGCCTGCGTACACCTCGATCTCGGCCGGGAGCTTCGCTTGGGCGAATGCCTTGCGCAGCACGTCCTTGGCGTCGGGCTGCTTTTCGTCATCGTTGGCGGCGATGGCGATCAGGTAGCGGGCCTTCATCTTCGGGATGAGGAGGTAGGGACTGTCGGGCTTGTCGGTGACGAGGCCGCCGCCGTGGAAGGAGGCGGCGGCACCAATGCGGTTGGGGACCGCTGCCGCGGTGCGCATGGTCAGCGGGCCGCCCATGCAGTAGCCGGTGGTGCCGATCTTCTTCTTGCGGTCAACCGCCGGCTGCGCATCAAGCCACGCCACGAACGCCTTCGCGTCCGTGAACTCGCTCTCCTGGGTCAAAGAGCCCATCAGGTCCATGAGCGCCGTGCGCGTGGGCGGGTCGTTGAAGTCCGGGTGCTCGGGAGCCGTCGGCGCCTTCATCTTGCGGTAGAAGGGATTGACAACCAGCACCGCGTAGCCGGACTCCGCCAGGCGCTTGCCCATCTGCCTGAAGGCCGGTCGCAGTCCGAAGATGTCCGGCCAGATCAGCACCGCCGGGTGCGCACCCTTCACCGGGTGCACGAAGTAGGCATCCGCCGTGCCGTCCGGGGTCTTGATCTCGACCTCCGCGTCCGTCACCTCGGCGGCATCCGCCGCATGTGGCAGGAGCGACAGGACACCGGCTCCGAGCGTGAGTGCGCCGAACTGGCGGCGCGTCACGCCAGCGCTGCGCAGCTGATAGGCAGTCATGTCCTCAAACGCATCCTGATCGCACACGAAGGACCTCTTTTCTTGCTGACGGTTCTGGTGGCGGCGGAGAACGGCAAGGCGCGCCGCCGGCGCGCGTCGCATGTTGCACTGTCGCATTGCGGGCCCGCAAGCTCAGCGCGCGATGCGGGAACGGCGAGTCGGCCGCGCCCAAGGCTCGGGCGGGCCCACGAAGGCTTCACCAACCGCCGTCCGCTCAACCGTCGGGCGTTCTGTCTCGCCCTCACGGCACGGGGACGATGATCAGTTCGGGCCGATCGAGGATGCGGGGAAGAAGTCGGCGAAGCTCCTGAAGCAGGGCACGCTCAAGATCATCCCCGGCGCCCCGCACGGCATATGCACGACGCGTGCCGACGAGCTCAGCCAGGAGCTGCTGGCCTTCATCCGGGAGTGAAAACGACGCTGGCCGGGGCGTAAGCCCCGGCCAGCGGCTGCGCCCCGCGGCCACTGTCACGCCTTTGTTACCGCAGCCGTACCGCGGCATAACCTGCCGGCCGCTAGACTCGGTGGCGTGCGGAATAACACGTGCCACACAAGGACTACAGCCGTGAGCCGTCGCTGCGCCAAGTTCACCCGCGGAGATTCCTGCCATGCGTGAGCGCCACGTCGTCATCGTGGGTGCCGGCTTCAGCGGCACGGCGCTTGCGATCAACCTGCTGCGCAACGCCAGCGCCCCGCTGTGCATTCATCTCATCGATCGTGAGCAGATCGCCCGCGGCATCGCTTACGCGCGTCGCCCGTTCCCCTATCTGCTGAACGTCCCGGCGGGACGCATGTCGGCGACGGCCGAGGACCCCGATGAGTTCCTGCGCTTCGCGCGGCGGCGGCTGCCGCGCGCGGGCGCCGCGGACTTCCTGCCGCGCGAGCTCTACGGCGATTACCTCGCGGCCACGCTGACGGAGGCCGAGCGCAACGCTGCGGACAGCGTGCGCCTCGAGCGGCTGTACGGCACGGTCATCGCGCTCGAGCGTCCGGCGCGCAGTGACACGCGGCGGGTACACCTGGCTGATGGCCGCGCGGTTGAGGCCCACGAGGTGGTACTCGCCTTCGGCAACCCGCCGCCCGCAGACCTCACCGCGACTGCGGCGCTCGAGGGCTCCGCGCGCTACGTGCCCGACCCCTGGGCTGCGCCCCCGCAGCTGCGACCGGGCGAGACAGTACTGATCCTCGGCTCCGGACTGACGATGGCCGACGTGGTGGTGGCCGGCGCCAGCGGCGCACGCGGTCCGGTCACCTTCCACACCCTCTCCCGCCGTGGCCTTCTGCCGCCGCCGCAGTCCCCGTTCGTGCCCGCCGCCTCCAGCGCGGGCGCCGCCCCGCTCCTGCGAGCGGCCGCGGTCTCGATACGTGCGCTGCTCGCGGCGGCGCGCCGGCTTGCGCGCGACACCGAGGCGCGCGGTGGCGACTGGCGCGAGGCGATCGCCGTCCTGCGCTCGCAGGCCCCGCAGCTGTGGCTGCTCCTGGGCCACGCCGAGCGGCGCCGCTTCCTGCGCCACGTCCGCGTCTACTGGGACGTGCATCGCCACCGTCTGCCGGAGGCGAGCTGGAACCAGCTGCAGGAGATGCGCCGCGCTGGCGCACTGACACTGCACTCAGGACGCCTCGTGCATCTGGAGCGCGCCGGGCGACGCGTGCGTGCGCTGTACCGGGCCCGCGGTGCGGCGACCACGACCGCGCTCGTGGTGGACCGGGTCATCAACTGCACGGGTCCCGACTACGATGTGAGGCGCAGCAGCGAACGGCTGGTGCGCTCGCTGCTCGCCCAGGGCATCGCGAGCGCAGACCCGCTCGGCATCGGGCTCGCTACTGCTGCACGCGGCGCGCTCGTCGGGCGCGATGGCCGCAGCGCCAGTGATGTCTTCTATCTTGGCCCGATGCTGCGCGCCGCGCACTGGGAGACGACCGCGGTCGCAGAATTGCGCGAGTACGCCGCGCAACTGGCACAGCACCTGATCGACAACCCGCGCGCACGGCCGCTGGTGGCGCTGGTGTCGCGGCACACGCAGGTGCACGCGGCACCCTGAAAGGGCGGCCGCTCGCACGCTCATGCCGATCGGGCATGCGCACAGAAGCAGGAAGTGTTGGAGCTGAGCGCATCGCGCACGCTAGATTTCTCCCCGGGCCTCGCGGCCCGCGAGTGAACCAGGTGAGTTGGATGACCCCCTCGTTCGATTTTCCGTGCACTCGCGGGTCCGCGAACGCCCACCACCGCGCCGGCTGATCACGCCGCGCGCGCCAGCACACCGAATCTTCCGCAGACCGCGCCCCGCCGAGCGCCTCGAGTGTTGCCGCTGCAAGCGCCGGGCTTGCAGCGGCAACAGCAGTCGGCTTGCGCCTAGGGCGTCACGCCCTCGAGCAGCAGGATGCTCACACCGGCGTTGTCGACCTCGATCGCCCACAGCCGGTTGCCGCTTAAGGGGTAGTAGCCGAAGCTGCTGCTGGTGCTGAAATTGTTGGGATTGAGGCCGCTGAGTGTGAGCGTGCCGTTCGCGGTGTTCGCCGAGCCTGCGAGCGTCACATTCGGGTGCGGCTGGACGCTCACGAGGGTGAAGTCGGTGTAGCCGGAGACACTCCCGGAGGAGACCTTCACCGGGCCGACGGCACTCCAGGGCACGCCGCCGCCGCTGGTGGCGACAGCGCCCTGGCCGGAGAGTGCGTAGTTGCCGGCCAGCGTGAAACCACTGGCCTGCTCGAAGGCAATGCCCTGGGAGGTCTGGAAGGTGTCCGCCCCCATCACCATGGCGTTGCCGTTGCCATCGAGGTAGAGCTCGTAGGTAAGCGCGTTGGTCGGGGGCGCGGCGCTGCCGGAGGTCAGGGAGTTCACCAGCACGGTGATGCGCCCGGTGGGATCAACCGCATACGTGCCCGCCATGGTCCAGGCACCGATGTTCATGAGGTCATTGACGGCGAGCACGCCAGTGAGAATGCCGTTGAGGTTGAGGGTGAAGGCCCCGGAGAACACCGCGGCGCCGTTGGGATCAACGCCGCCGCTGCCGTGGGCGTAGCTCTGGTTGAGGACGCTCGCGCTGGAGAGACTGAAGGTGCCGGTGTTGGTTCCCTGCCCGAGGGCGCTGCCGCCGGTGTTGGCATTGAGCTTATCCCCGCTCTGCGCCGATTCGACGAGCTCGATACGGTTGGGACCTGTGATATAGCCGGCGAACGCGAACGTCGGGATGCCGGTCGCCACGAGCGGCGTCAGCGTGATCACCACGCGCCCGAAGGCATCCGGCGCCGTCACGGAACCGGACTGGAACGACTCTTTCGTCTGCACGGCCGCGGAGTTGACGCTGGAGTTGAAGACGCTGTAGTCGAAGACGCTGCCGGCCGTGACGAGTGCGGTGCCGCTGAAATTCAGGATGCCGCCGATCGAGAGCGGGCTGCCGCTGGTGCTGTTACCCGAGACCGCGAAGGCGTATCCGGCCGAGGGTGCGGCGATGCCGGTCTGCAGGTCAAGCGCCCCGGTGCCCGCGGCCGTGATGTCGAACTCCGACAACAGCACCCGGGTCGCAGATACGACGGTGCCGCGCAGCGTCTCCACGCCGTTCACGCCGATCGCGCTGTTGCCGGTGTCGAGCACGATCTGCACATTGCTGCCGGCGATGTTGAGACTGCTGGTCTTGGCGTTCAGGCTGTCGGTGTAACCGGCATTCGGATCAGAGAAGTCCTGCTCGCCCGCGGTAATGAGTCCGGCGGCGACGGTGAATACCCCCGCCACCGCATAGGGGCCATTGGAATCGGAGCCGGACAGGTGGAATACGTAATTGCCGTCCGCGAGCACCGGACCTGAGGCCGCGGTGATCGTGACGCTGGCGGAGGCCTTCTTGGTGGTGTCCGTAACCGAGGTCGCGATGATGGTCACACTGGCAGGATTGGGCACCGTGCTCGGCGGGGTATAGGTCGTGGGACTGCCGTTGGCCGTGCCCGTCGGGCTGAAGGAGCCGCAGTCAGCCGCCGAGCAGGTGGCGCTCCAGTTGACGCCGGCGTCCGCGGGGTCGTTGCTGACGATCGCCGCCACGCTCGCGGTTGTGCCGATACTGATCGAGGATGGCGGCGCGGTGCTGAAGGAAACCGAGATCGGGAACTGCTCCGAGCCGCCGCCACCCCCACACGAGCCGAGGCCCAGCAATACCGTGGCGCCGAGCAGCTGACCTGTGAACATGCGCTTGAACATCATTCCTCCCTCTGTCCATTGAAACGGGCGGCGTCCGCTCTCGCCCGCGTATTTATCGGGTGAGCGTAATGCCATTCAGCGCTGGAAGGAAGGTCGCGCGGGACTGGCGCGTCCCTCAAAGTCCCTGGCGAACAGAAAGCTCAAGACAGAAGCGAGAACTCGCGCATCGCCGGGATGAAATTCTCGTTGGAATGGCCCGGGCGCGTGAGCTTGAAGAGTGCGAAGCGTTGCAACGGGGTAAGAGCGGCCCACTGCGCGGCCGAAGGCGGCGCGACGCTGACGCCCTGCGCCCACTCAACGACACGCGCAGGAACGGCACTCGGATCCGCCCAAGGGGGTGAATCATCCACGCTTACGGATTCGACCGGAGTTTGGGTGTGTGCCTCGATCGCGCCGGCCAGGAACTCGCGATAGGCGGCCGCCTGCGCGTCGTCCCCGCAGGTCCGGTCGATGAGCGCCTGACGCTCCGCCCCTGGCAGGCGGTTCCACTGCTTGAGCGACAGCTTGATGCCGACCTGATCGAGCTTCATGCGCACGCTCATCGGAATGCAGTGCAGGGTGCCGGCAAAGTCGATTTCGAACCCGAAGATGCCGCGGATCTGCGGCTTCGCAGCCAGAGGGTCCGTCGTGCACGCGCTGCGTTCCATGGCGAGCAGCTTAGCGCCATCCGCTGCGCTCAGCCTGTGGGTGATTGATCCGGGCTTGCCGGGCTGATGCCGCGTGACTTATGTCGGCCGCGTCATCGGCAATGTCTATCAGGCGATCAATCCGCTCTATGCAGAAAGCCTCCTAAGTGCGCGAAAAGCGTTGAAGTTCGACGGGGGTACTCAGGTCAAGTCGACCCCATTGCAGTACTATCAGTCATCGTAGGCCAGCCTGTCCGATGTCGTATATGGGCAATAAATCGTCGCTTCGCGTCATCCCGGTGAAGGTCGAGCCCGTCTCGTCACTCACCCCTGGTGAGCGCAGTGCCGTGCTTGAAGCGTGTGCGCGGCTCAAGAGGATCGCCGGTCCCCTCATACCCATCCTGCACGCGGTGCAGAACGCCCTCACCTACGTGCCGCGCGATGCGGTGCCCCTGATTGCGGCAGAGCTCAACCTGTCGCGCGCGGAAGTGCATGGCGTGGTGAGCTTCTACCACTATTTCCGCCAGGAGCCCGCCGGGCGCCACGTGATCCACGTGTGCCGCGCGGAGGCTTGCCAGTCGGTGGGAGCCGTGGCGCTCGAGACCCATGCGAAGCAGGCCCTCGGCGTCGACTATCACCATACGACCGCCGATGGCGCCATCAGTCTTGAGCCGGTGTACTGCCTGGGCAACTGCGCGCTCGGCCCCTCGGTCATGATCGACAACCGCCTGCAGGGACGCGTCACCGCGCAGCGCTTCGACGCGCTGGTCGCACGCGCGCGGGCTGAATCATGAGCGCGCTGAAGATATTCGTGCCGCGCGATGCGGCCGCAGCCTCGGTGGGCGCGCATGAGGTGGCCGAAGCGATCACCCGCGAGGCCGCCCGCCGCGGGCTCGAGATCGAGCTGGTGCGCAACGGTTCGCGGGGCCTCCTGTGGCTTGAGCCGCTGGTGGAAGTCGTGACGGATGCCGGCCGTGTCGGTTACGGCCCAGTGGCGCCCGGGGAGGTCGCGAGCCTTTTTGAGGCAGGCCTGGCCCAAGGCGGCGCGCACCCCCTGCGGCTCGGCGCGGTCGAGGAGCTGCCGCAGTTCAAGAGCCAGGAACGCCTGACCTTCGCACGCGTCGGCGTCACCGACCCGCGCAGCGTCGCCGACTACCTCGCGCACGGCGGCTACCGGGGCCTGAAGGCGGCGCTCACCCTCGAGCCTGCCGCGATCGTGGCGCAGGTGACCGAGTCCGGCCTGCGCGGCCGCGGCGGCGCGGCCTTCCCGGCGGGCATCAAATGGAAGACGGTTCTCGCCACCCAGGCTGAGCAGAAATACATTGTCTGCAACGCCGATGAGGGCGACTCGGGCACGTTCTCCGATCGCATGGTCCTCGAGGGCGACCCCTTCGTGCTCATCGAGGGCATGACCATCGCAGGTCTCGCCACCGGTGCCACCCGTGGCTTCGTCTACCTGCGCTGGGAGTACCCGGATGCGAAGGTGGCCCTGGATGCGGCCATCGAGGCGGCCACCGGCGCCGGGTATCTCGGGGAGAACCTGTGCGGCAGCGGCCGCAGCTTCTTCCTCGAGGTGCGTCTGGGAGGCGGCGCGTACATCTGCGGCGAGGAGACGTCGCTCCTGGAGTCGCTCGAGGGCAAGCGCGGCCAGGTGCGCTTCAAGCCGCCGCTGCCGGCGATCGCCGGGCTCTTCGGCAAGCCCACCGTCATCAACAACGTCATCACGCTCGCCTCGGTCCCCGTCATCCTCGATCGCGGCGCCGAGTACTACAAGAACTTCGGCGTCGGCCGCTCGCGCGGCACGCTCCCCATCCAGCTCACGGGCAACATCAAGCACGGCGGTCTCATCGAGAAGGCCTTCGGTGTGACCTTGCGGCAGCTCCTCTACGACTATGGCGGCGGCTCTCTGAGCGGCCGGCCGATCCGGGCCGTGCAGGTGGGCGGCCCGCTCGGGGCGTACATGCCCGAGTCCCAGTTCGATACGCCGCTCGACTACGAAGCGTTCGCTGCCATCGGCGCCATGCTCGGCCACGGCGGCATCGTCGTCTTCGATGACACGGTGGATCTTGCCGCCCAGGCGCGCTATGCGATGGAATTCTGCGCCATCGAGTCGTGCGGCAAGTGCACGCCCTGTCGCCTCGGTTCCACGCGCGGGGTGGAGGTCATCGACCGGCTGGTCGCGGGCGAGAACGCGCCCAAACAGGAGAAGCTGCTGCGCGACCTGTGCGACACGATGCTGTACGGATCGCTGTGCGCGCTCGGGGGACTGACCCCCTACCCCGTGATCTCCGCGCTGAACCACTTTCCCGAGGATTTCGCGAAACCCGCGGCCGCCCAGGCGGTCTGAGCCTTTACTAGAGAGCACCTATGCAATCAATTGCGGAACAGGATCTCGGGACACCGGCGCGCCAGAGCGCCAAGACCGTCACGCTCACGGTCGATGACCGCGAGGTGGTGGTGCCCGAGGGTACCTCGGTGCTGCGCGCAGCCGCCCTGGCCGGTATCGCGATCCCGAAGCTGTGCGCCACGGACCAGCTGGAGGCCTTCGGCTCCTGCCGCATGTGCCTGGTGCAGATCGAGGGCATGAAGGGGCTGCCCGCTTCCTGCACGACGCCGGTGGCCGCGGGCATGAAGGTGACCACGCAGAACAAGCAGATCGCCGACGTGCGCCGCAACGTGATGGAGCTCTACATCTCCGATCATCCGCTCGACTGCCTGACCTGCCCCGCCAACGGCCACTGTGAGCTGCAGGACATGGCGGGGGTCGTTGGCTTGCGCGAGGTGCGCTACGGCTACGAGGGCGCGAACCACCTGAAGGCCGAGAAGGACGAGAGCAACCCCTATTTCACCTTCGACCCGAGCAAGTGCATCGTGTGCTCGCGCTGCGTGCGCGCCTGCGATGAGCAGCAGGGGACGCTGGCCCTCACCATCCAGGCGCGCGGCTTCGAGTCGAAAGTGGCGGCGAGCCAGAACGACTCCTTCATGGACTCCGAGTGCGTCTCCTGCGGCGCCTGCGTACAGGCGTGCCCCACGGCGACGCTCACCGAGAAGAGTCTCATCGAGAAGGGCCAGGCCGAACACAGCATCGTGACGACCTGCGCCTACTGCGGCGTCGGCTGCTCCTTCCGCGCCGAGATGAAGGGCGAGGAACTCGTGCGCATGGTCCCGAACAAAGATGGCCACGCCAACCACGGCCACTCCTGCGTGAAGGGTCGCTTCGCCATCGGCTATGCGACGCACCCGGATCGCATCGTGAAGCCGATGATCCGCACCAAGATCTCCGATCCGTGGCGTGAGGTGAGCTGGGAAGAAGCCATCGCCTATGCCGCGAGCGAGATGAAGCGCATCCAAGCGAAGTACGGTCGCGACTCAATCGGCGGCATCACCTCTTCGCGCTGCTCGAACGAGGAGACCTACCTCGTGCAGAAGCTGATCCGCGCCGGCTTCGGCAACAACAACGTCGACACCTGCGCGCGCGTGTGCCACTCCCCCACCGGCTACGGCCTCAAGCAGACTCTCGGCGAGTCAGCCGGCACGCAGAACTTCGACTCGGTGATGAAGGCCGATGTGATCTTCGTCATCGGCGCCAATCCCACCGACGGTCACCCGGTGTTCGCCTCCCAGATGAAGCGCCGGCTGCGCCAGGGCGCCCACCTGATCATCGCTGATCCGCGGCGCATCGACCTGGTGCGCACCCCGCATATCGCCGCCGACCACCATCTCGCCCTGCGCCCGGGCACCAACGTCGCCCTGCTGAACTCGCTGGCGCACGTCATCGTCACCGAGGGTCTCGTGAAAGAGGACTTCGTGCGCGAGCGCTGCGAGGTGGATTCCTTCGAGAAGTGGCGCGCGTTCGTCGCGGAAGCCCGCCAGTCACCGGAAAATCTGGAAGCCGTCACCGGCGTCCCGGCCGCCGCGGTGCGTGGCGCCGCACGCCTCTATGCCGCCGCCAAGAACGGCGCCATCTTCTATGGGCTCGGCGTCACCGAGCACAGCCAGGGCTCCACCGCCGTCATGGGGATCGCCAATCTCGCCATGGCGACCGGCAACGTCGGCCGCGAGGGCGTGGGTGTCAACCCGCTGCGCGGCCAGAACAACGTGCAGGGCTCCTGTGACATGGGCTCCTTCCCGCACGAGTTCCCCGGCTACCGCCACGTGTCTGACGATGCGGTGCGCCACTCCTTCGAGGCCGAATGGGGCGTGACGCTGCACGCAGAGCCCGGCCTGCGCATCCCGAACATGTTCGAGGCGGCGCTCGATGGGGACTTCAAGGGCCTCTACATCGAGGGTGAGGACATCGCCCAGTCCGACCCCAACACCCAGCACGTCACGGCGGCGCTGACTGCGATGGAATGCATCATCGTGCAGGACCTGTTCCTGAACGAGAGCGCCAAGTTCGCGCACGTGTTCCTGCCGGGCTCTTCCTTCCTGGAGAAGGACGGCACCTTCACCAACGCCGAGCGCCGCATCTCGCCGGTGCGGCGCGTGATGAAGCCCAAATCAGGCTACGCCGACTGGGAGATCACGCAGCTGCTCTCCAACGCCCTCGGCTACCCGATGAACTACACCCATGCCTCGCAGATCATGGACGAAATCGCGCGCCTCACCCCTACCTTCACCGACGTGAGCTACGAGCTGCTGGATCGCGTGGGCAGCGTGCAGTGGCCATGCAATGCCGCCCACCCGCAGGGCACGCCGACGATGCACGTCGGGGAGTTCGTGCGCGGCAAGGGCAAGTTCCTCCTGACCGAGTACGTGCCGACGCGCGAGAAGGTGAACGTCAAGTTCCCGCTGATCCTCACCACCGGGCGCATCCTCTCCCAGTACAACGTCGGCGCGCAGACGCGCCGCACGGAAAACAGCCGCTGGCACGACGAGGACCGGCTCGAGATCCACCCGCATGACGCCGAAGAGCGCGGCGTCGCCGAAGGTGACTGGGTGGGTATCGCCAGCCGCGCCGGCGAGACCGTGCTGCGCGCCCGCGTGACCGAGCGCGTGCAGCCGGGCGTGGTCTACACCACCTTCCATTTCCCGGAGTCCGGGGCGAACGTCATCACGACGGACAACTCGGACTGGGCCACCAACTGCCCGGAGTACAAGGTCACGGCGGTGGAAGTGACCCGCGTCAGCCAGCCCTCCCAGTGGCAGAAGCGCTTCCAGGAATTCACGCACACCCAGCAGTCCCTGGTCGACCAGGACGCGTACGTAAAAACCTAGTCGCTGAGGTTTTCCGCGCCGCCCGCGCGCCCAGGCCGAGCGGCCGTGACCTAGGGCTTACCGGGCGCGGGGGCAGCAAGCGTTGCAAGCGCGGCGCGGGGCAGCTCGTCGAGCCCGCTGTCACCTTCGGCCGCCGCCAGGTAGGCGCTCAGTTTCTGGCGCATGCGTGGCGTCCAGAAGCGCTTGATGTGGGCGGCGATGCCGGCGATGGCCTCATCGCGACTCTGCGGGCGAAAGTAGTTGCCGATGTCGTTGGCCATCGCAACCAGGTGCTCGCCGCTCTCGTGCCCATGCGCCGCTGCCGATTCGCTCATTGAGATCCGTACTCCCTGAAATTGCGCCTCCCGCTTGCTGCGATTGTATCGCGCGGCTCCGGGCAAAGGCAGGCGACCCGGACGCCAGAACTCCCCAGGAAGCCTGCAGGAGGCCACCCGGCCTCGTCACACGCGCACCGCACCCGTGGGGTTCGGCAGGTGCCTCTTGTGCAGCGCTGCGGCCGTCACGGTGCGCCCGAAGACCTGCCTGGTGCTCTTCTTGGGCGCTGCGCCCGGCGACGCGCACGTGGGAGTCCTCGCGCTTCGTCGCCGCCGACACAGCCAGCGGTCCGATTTACCTCGGGGCCGGCGTCGGCAGGGGCGGCAACCGCGCGCTCTACCTGGTTCCGGGAGGGCCGCAGCGCAGCTGCGCCTGCGCAGGCCGCCGGTCTGTCGGGCGGGGGATGGCGTACCGGGCAGTGCGCGCCTAAGTTAGCGGCACAGCCCTGAAAGGACCCGCATGCGACTTCTGGTGGTGGGAGCCGGCTCGACCGGCGGCTATTTCGGTGGCCGGCTCCTGCAGGCGGGCCGTGATGTCACGTTCCTCGTGCGGCCCGCGCGCGCCGCCGCGTTGCGCAATGAGGGCCTGCGCCTGGTGAGCCCGCACGGCGACGCGACCCTGCACCCACGAATCGTGACCGCCGGGCAGATCAGTGCTCCCTACGATGCGGTGCTTCTCACCCTCAAGGGTTTTCAGCTGGATGCAGCGCTTGCCGACATCGCACCGGCGATCGGCCCTGAGACCATGATCCTGCCGGTACTCAACGGCATGCGGCACATGGATGTCCTGGCTCAGCGCTTCAGCGCGCACAACCTCATCGGCTGCGTACTCAAGGTGTCGACGGTTCTGGAGAACGATGGGCGCATCGTGCAGCTCAGTCCGCTGCAGGACCTGGCGTACGGTGAGCTCGACGGGCGCGTGACGCCCCGTATCCAGGGACTCGATGCGTTCCTGAAGGGGGCCGACATCGGCGCCCGGCTCTCCGCAGTCATCACGCGGGAGCTGTGGGAGAAGTGGGCCGTGCTTTCAAGCCTCGGGGCCATCACCTGCCTGATGCGCGGAACGATCGGTGAAGTCGAGGCGACTCCCGGGGGAGCCACGTTCTCTTTGCGCCTGCTCGATGAGGTCGTGGGAATTATCAGGGCGGTTGGTGAGCCGCCATCAGAAGCCTTCCTGAAGTCGGCCCGCGAAGTGCTGACTGCCAAGGGCTCCGGACTGGCGGCGTCGATGTTCCGCGATGTGCAGCGTGGACGGCCGACAGAGGTGGAAAATATCATCGGCGACCTCGTGGCTCGCGCAACGCGAGCCGGCATCGTGGCGCCACTACTGTCAGCCGCCTACACCCACCTGTCCCTCTACCAGCAGCGCATCGAGCGGGCGGGCAAGACCTAGGCGCGAAGGCGCGGCCTCAGCAGCTCAGCCACACCGGCCGCTCGCGGTTGCGTCGCGTCACGCTTCGCGACCGTCCGGGCTGCGACTGTGCCCGGCATGAACTATAGTAGATTCACTGTATGAACCACTCCTGTGACATCGCTACAGCTGAGGCGTTGCGCAGCCACCCGGCGCCGCGGCGTGCGCAAGAAGCGCAGCGGATGGGGGTTTGCGCGCGGTGACGGGTCGATCGGGTCGTGCTGCGGCGGAGCCGGTGCGACGGCTCTTCGACTCTGCCTTGCCGCGCTGAGAAGGCCGCACCGTTGCATTACCGCTCCGCCGGCGCACTCACGGGCTTGATAGCGAGCGCGCTGGGCCTGCTGGGCGCCTCGGTCGCCTGGTGCGCCGATGACACTCTGCCGCCGCGCAGCGAATGGCACGCCAGCGCCTCCTCGTCCTCGCCGCAGAGCATGGCGCCGGCGATGGCCATCGACGGTGACGCCAACACCCGCTGGGACGGCAACTTCTCGCCCGGCAATTGGCTGCAGGTGGACCTCGGGCGCGACGTGATGATCGGCGGGGTCATCATCCGCTGGGACGTCGCGTTTGCCCCCGCCTACATCATCCAGGCTTCCAGCGACGGCAGACACTGGCAGAACGCCTTCCAGACGGCCGATTCCCTGGGCGGCGTGGATTACGCGCTGTTCCCTTCGGTGCGTGCCCGTTACCTGCGTCTGGCGAGTCCGAAGGATGCCGCGAACGCGGGAGTCTCGCTCTTTGAGTTCGAGCCGCTCGCCGCGAGCGACACGCCGCGCATCAGCGGCGCCGACAAGGGCCTGGATGCCGCGGGACTGTGGAGCGCGGTCGTACACAGTGACCTCGTTGAACCTGGCCCCGAGGCCGGCACCCGCCAGCTGCACGTGTTATTTCCCAAGCCCCTGGCGGTGAGCGGACTTGAAGTCTTCTGGAACGCCTCGCGCCGCGGCGCACGGCTTGAGGGGCGGGACGCGTCCGGCGAGTGGCGCTGGATGGCCGAGGACTCAAGTCCGCTCGGCGACGCCTCCTATCTTGCTGCCAGCAACGCGCGCCCGGTGAGCGAGTTGCGTCTGACAGTCTGGGCCACGAGCCTGGAGGCCCCGGCTATCCGGCGCTTGCGCCTCCTCAGCCGCACGCAGAGCATGACTTCCCTCAAGCGCTACGAGATCTTCGCCGATCGCGAACACCCGGCACTGTTCCCGCCCTCACTGCACCATCAGCAGGTCTACTGGACGGCCCTGAGCGTGCCCGGCGGCGAGCAGAAGAGTCTCTTCGATGAGTATGGCGATCTCGAGGCTGCCAAGGACGCCCCCCTGCTGCAGCCGCTGTGGCGCGATGCCTCGGGCCGCGTGGTCGCCGCCTTCGGTGCCACGCGCGTCCAGCGGCTGCGCGAGGGCTGGATCCCCATCCCCGAGGTGCAGTGGTCACCGCAGCCGGGGCTCACGGTGCGCAGCGAAGCGGTCGCGGTGAACACCGCCGCGGGTCCTGCGACGCTGACGCGATATCGCCTCGAGAACAGCGGCCCGGGCGACGTGGACGGCCAGCTGGCGCTCTTGGTGCGGCCGATGCAGGTGAACCCCGTCTGGCAGAACGGCGGTATTGCCGAGATCCGCAGCGCGAGCTTCGAGGGCATCGGACCGAACACCAGGCTGATCGTCAACGGCAGCACGCTGCTCGTTTCCCTCACCGGGCCCTCGGCCCAGGGCGTCGCACAGTTTGGAACCACCGGCCAGACCGAGATCACGCGCTACGTCATGGAAGGCGGAGTGCCCACCACCGCCTCGATCCGGGATCCGGTGGGCCTCGGCGCGGCCGCCATGCTCTACACGGTGCACCTCGAGCCGCGCGAGCAGACCGACGTGGTCATCATGTTCCCCGGACGCGCCGCGACTGTGAAGCCCGCCGGCAAGTCGCGCCGCGATGCGCCCGCCGAGGAGACGGTGCCGGCGATCGCCTCGCCGGCAGACTATGACAAGGCGGCCGCCTTCACCGAGCAGCAGTGGCGTGCACACCTGCTGCACGTCGGCATCGAGCTGCCGGACCCCTCGATCGTCGATACCTTGCGCGCGCAGGTCGGCTACATGCTGGTGAACGCCAAGGGGCCGATCCTGCTGGCCGGTCCCCGCAACTACAACCGCTCTTTCATCCGCGATGGCTCGGCCACGGCGGCCATCCTGCTGCGCATGGGCGTCCCGGGCCCCGCGCGCGAATATCTGCGCTGGTACGCGGAGCACGGCGTGCGCGCGAACGGCCTGATCTCACCGATCCTCAACGATGATGGCAGCGTGAACCGCGGCGTCGGCTCGGAACTGGAGTACGACAGCCAGGGGGAGTTCGTGGCGCTGGTCGCCGACATGGCGCGCCTGGGTGGCGGCGCTGCCGGCGCGCGCGAATACCTGCCGGCCGTGCGTGGCGCACTGCAATTCCTGCAGACGCTGCGCGAGCGCACTCTCGCGCCCGGCTACCAGGCAAGCGGCGAGGCACCGCAGCGTTTCCGCGGCATCCTCGCACCCTCGATCAGTCACGAGGGCTATCCTGCGCCGACCCACAGCTACTGGGACGACTACTGGGCGCTCAGGGGCTGGCACGACGGCGCCTGGCTTGCCCGGCAATGGGGTGTGAGCGACATGGCGCAATGGGCGGATCAGCAGGGGGCGGCGCTGCACGATGCGCTGGCGGCCTCCATCCGCGCCACCATCGAGTGGAAGCACAGCGATTACATCCCGGCCTCGGCCGACTTCGGCGACATCGACCCCGCCAGTGTCTCGATCGGTCTCGACCCGGCGGGCCAGCAGGAACTGCTGCCCGACACGGCATTGCGTACCACCTTCACGCGCTACCTCGAGGAGGTCCGCAGGCGCAGCCTGCCGGGTGCCCGCTACGTGTACACCCCGTATGAGTTCCGCAACGTGCTCACGTTCGTGCACCTGGATCAGCCACTGCTCGCAGCGGAACTGCTGAACCGCCTGCGGACCGCTCGCAACCCGGCCGGCTGGCAGGTGTTTGCCGAAGTGGTGCGCTCACCACCGCGCCAGGTGTTCTACCTTGGCGACATGCCGCATACCTGGGTGGGCGCGGAATACGTGCGTGCCATCATCGGCATGCTGATGCACGAGGATGACGGCCGCCTCGAACTGCTCCCGGGAACCCCACCCGACTGGGTCGCCGGCAAGGGAGTGGCGATCGAGCGGCTGCCGACGGCCTTCGGAGCGCTGTCGTTGTCGGCGCAGCAGGACGAGAGCACGCTGCGCGTCCAGCTCGGTGCCACGCTGAGCCCGGCGACCGCGGTGGATGTGAGCTGGCCGAAGCGGATCCGGCCCAAATCCGTCACGGTCGATGGCAAGCCGCGCAGCGACTTCGGTGACGAAGGGATCCACCTGGAGCGGCCGTTTAAGGACCTCGTAGCTCAGTGGTAGCTCGGCGCGATCGTCCGGCTGAGCACCGCGTGGCGTTAACGGCCGGTGCGGGACGTTGGGCTAGCGGCCGCTGCCCGCCATCGCGTGCGGGCGGGAGGTCACAGTGACCAGCACCAGGCCGTCGGGGGGAATGTCCAGACTCAGCTTCTGTCCCGACAGCGGGCGCAACATCGCAGGCGGCAGGAGCGCGGACTTCTGCAGCTCCTCGAGCTGCTGCCGGGTGGGATAGCGTGGAGAGCCCATGCGCTGGTAAGCGCCCGCGAAATTGCCGTGCTCGGCGTCGAGCACCTGGATGCGCGCCGAGCGTGCCGTGCTGTGTTCGAAGGTGAGCGACACCCGCCGTGTCTGCGTATCCGTTGAGCCGACCTCGCGGTAGTTCCACAGCGCAACGACCAGCGTGCCATCGTCGCGGCGCGTGAGCAGCGCCTGCGGCACCTCAGGAGCGAACCGGTGCTCCCCGAGCTGGTGCAGCAGCGCGAAAGCGTTGAAGGAGGGTTTGGGAATGCCGCCCACCGCGCGCAGGCCGAAGCCGCCGTAGAACGGGGTCTTCACCACCCCGCCCTCCTCGAAGACGTCCGAGAACGTCCAGTACGCCATGTCCTGCGCAAGACCATCGCACTGGCGCACTGTCTCGGCCAGCCACGGACCCATGAACGGCGCGTCCGTCACTTGCGGATGATTGGCGTAGCTCGCATTGAACTCGGTCCACAAGAGCGGCAGGTCGGGCCGGGTGGACTCCTTGATTTCCTTGTGGACCTTGGCGACGGCACGGCACACCAGCTCCCGGCGTGGTACCGGCTGGTCCGAGCCGAAGACTCGCGGCGTGTCATCGCCATAGACGTGCGTAGAAATGAAGTCGACGGGCACCTTGCGCGCCGTGGTGAAACGGATGAAGTCCGGTATCCACGCAGCCTGGGCCGTGGCCGGGCCGCCTACCCGCAACCCGCTGTCGACGCGCTTCAGCGCGCGGGCGGTGTGTTCATAGAGCGTCCAGTAGGTCTCCTGGCGCGGTGTGCCCGCCCAGAAGTCCAGGTTCGGCTCGTTCCAGACTTCGAAGTACCAGTGCCGGACCTCGGCTGCTCCGTAGCGCTCCACGAGGTGCCGGGCAAAAGCCTCGATGAGGTCATCCCAGCGCCGGTAGTCCTTGGGCGGGGAGATGAGCGGGTGGTACCAGAATGTGTGGCGCACGTCCTGGCTGGCGAGGTCTCGAGGCATGAAGCTCAGCTCCACCAAGGGCCGCACCCCGTTGGCGAGCAGCCCGTCATAGATCTGATCAACGTACGAGAAGTTGTAGACGGACTGGCCGTGGGCGTCCTCGCTGTAGACGCCGACCTCATCGTGCAGGATGGCGTGAAAGCGCACGTATTCGACCGACGTGATGGCCTTCACCGCGCGCAGATCCTGACGGTAGCCCTCGCGCAGGCTCAGGATCGCGCGGCCGGAGCCGAAGGTATGCTCCCAGAAATGCGGGAAGGGCTGGACCTGCGCGGCGGCGTCCACCGTGATGGCTTCGCTCTGCACCGCACCTGCCGGGGCTGCCCCTCCCAGAGTGATGACGAGGCTGATGAGCCACGCCGCCGGCACAGGCGTAACGGCTCTGGGCCGCCGCGCCACCTGCATCGATCGCTCAGGAGCAATGCTTCTCATGGGTCGTTCCTTCGCTAGACCGACACTTGCAGGTCCGGGGTTTCAGTGACGATCGAACGGCGCGCGTACAGGCCGAAGAGCAGGATCGCGCAGTAGCAGACTGCGGGAACCACCAAAGCGCTTCTCAAGCCCCAGGCATCCTGCGCCCTGCCTGTCAGGTACGGAACCACCGCACCGCCGACGATGGCAACGCAGATTACGCCAGATCCCTCCGCTGCGCGCTCGTTGAGCCCTTCCGAGGCCAGGGAAAAAACCGTCGGGAACATGATCGAATTGAACAGGCCGATACACAACAGCGACCACCCGGCGACGGGCCCCGTGGTGTTGGCGGAGATCAGCAGCAACGAGATCACCGCGGCCGCAGCAACAGCCAGCACCTTGCCCGGTGAGTAGAGGCGCAGCAGATAAGCGCCGAGAAACCGCCCCACCATGGCGCCACCCCAGTAATAGGGGACGTGTTTGCCGGCCTCTTCCGCGCCGAAGCCGAGCACGTTGCCCTGCATCAGGTAGTTGACGATCATGGAGCCGATCGCCACTTCGCCGCCCACATAAAGAAATATACAAAGCGTCCCGAAGGCAAAGCGCGGACGGGCCAGCAAGTTGAAGGCGCGCAGGATCGGGACATCAGGGGCGGGAGCCTCGAGCAGCGCCCGGCGCCGTAACCAGACGATAGCGGCCAGCAACAGCAACGCACCGGATAGTCCAAGATAGGTGTGAGCGATCACCTGGCTCTCGATCCTGCGAAACGAATCGAGGGCCGGGCCCGACAGCGTCGCAGGTTCGACGCTCGCCAACGTACCCAGGATCAAGATCGAGCCGGCATACGGAAAAATCGTCGTGCCCAGGGAATTGAAGGCCTGCGCGAATGTCAGCCGGCTGCTGGTGGTCGCTGGTGATCCAAGCATCGAAATCAGAGGATTGGCGACCACCTGCACCGTCGTGATGCCGGCAGCGAGCACGAACAGCGCCACCAGGAAAAGCGAGAACGCCCCGCCGGCCGAGGCTGGCACGAACAGCAGGCACCCAGCAGTCATCGTCAGCAGTCCCACGACCGCGGCTCTCATGTAGCCGATGCGCTTGACCAGGGCCGCCGCGGGAATGGAGACGACGAAATAGGCGGCGAAGAACGCCGACTGCACCAGCATCCCCTGCGCATGCGAGAGGGCAAAGAGCGCCCTGAGTTTGGGGATCAGGATATCGTTGAGGCTGGTGATGCCGCCGAAGACAAAGAACAGCGCGAAGACGAAGACCTGCAGGTCAGGCCGGTAGCTGACGGCCGCGCCGGTATTATGGGTGGGCCCTGAACTCATCCTGCAGTGACCGATGCGACCATACGAGCTCCCGGAAACGTTTTTGAAGTCATTGGCAAGCGATGAATGATCCCCGGGCCGCACTGGCCGGGACCCCGCCCAAGCCCCTAAATCTTATCCGCTTTCGCTGGACGCGGGTTGTGCTGTACCGGTCTGCGCCACGGTGCCGATTTACGCGTCCCTGAGTGCAGTACGGTTGTCAAAACTCCCGCTGTAGACTTTTCGGGATGTGCTGCGGTGGAGTAGGACCCGAAGTATGAATTTCTATGCTCGAACCTGAAAAAGCGATCCCCATGACTGCAGGCCGCCTATCGATCGTCGCTCCGGGTCCCGTTCGCGCACGATTCCTTGGGTGCTTTCCAGCAGTCCTGGTCTCGAGCTCGTGCCTCGCGCAATCGGTTCTGCCGCAGGTGGGCTGTGCCGAGTGGCTGCGCACGTCGGCGCTGACAGTTCAGGGCACCGTCCAACAGGGAGGTCTGCAGGGGCACTTCACGCTTCTGCTTGACACACGTGACGGCCGTAACACGGTCAGCCGTGATTTTGGCGCCTTCTCAGACGGCGCGGGGTTCGATGGAAAAGTCAGCTGGTCACGAGATCGTTCCGGTGGCTCCCATGATCTGAACGCTGAAGCTGCCCGTGCCATCGGCACCACCGAGGCTTGGATTTTGCGGCGCGGCTGGTGCGACGAGGTTCACTCCATGGCCCTCGAACCCATGCCGGACGAATCCGATGCGGGCGCCGCACTGAGCGTATGGCGCGTGACGCCGAAGGCCGGTGTCCCGACCATTCTCCGGTTTGACCGTCGCAGCGGCCTGTTACATCAATCGGAGTACCGCCTGTGGGGCAATCGATTGATCCGCCACTATGATGACTGGCGGGAGGTCGGTGGGGGCATAACGGTTGCGCTAACCGAGCGCGACGAGGATCCCGAGGACGAGGACACCGAAATAATCACAGTCTCCTCAGTGAAGCTTGGCAAGCAGCATTTCGCAGCGTCCGCGTTCGCGCGGCCGGCGCCGCCCAGGGACTACACCATATTGGGAAGCGCGCCGTCGACGACCGTGCCCTACGAGGACGATGGCGGCGCCCGCATCTATGTGCCGGTATTTGTGAGCGGCAAAGGCCCATACGCCTTTGAGATCGACACCGGTGGCCACCTGATCATCGGCACAGAGCTTGCGAACGCGCTGGGACTCAAGCCGGCCGGCCGATTTGCCAACACCGGTGCCGGCACGGCTGTCACGCAGACGGGGCTCGTCGCGCAGCAGGAGATTCGCATCGGCGCTGCGGTGATGCACCAGCAAGTGGCCAAGGTGCGCCCGTTTGCCAACGACCGGATCACCGGGAAGCCGCCGCGCATGGGTCTGCTGGGCCTGGAGTTGTTCGAGCGCTTCGCGGTGCGAATCGACCGCGCAAAAAAGGAGGTCACGCTGACACCGCTCGAGCGGTTCACGGGCGCGAGCGGCACGGCACTGCCCATCCGATTCATCGAGGACGCGCCGCTAACGCGTGGGGCCTATAATGGTATAGCGGGGGACTTCGAGATCGACAGCGGCAATGCCGGGCCTACGATCGTCGAAGGCTATTGGGCACATGCGCACGGTCTCGACAACAAACTGTCTGGCGGACTGCCGTGGACCGCCGGGAGCGGGGCCGGCGGCTACCAGGAATGGCTCAGTCGCGGTGACCTTGAGCTCGGGCCGCTAAGGCTGCCACATCAGATCGTAAGCTATGTGGGACAGCCCGCGCGAGGCGCGGAATCAACTCACTTGCAGGCGGGTCTCGCAGGCGAGTGGGCGCTGCACTGCTTCGATACGACCTACGACTACGCTCACGGTGTGGTATGGGTCGGCCCGCGACAGGATTGTGCCGACCTGCCCTTCAATCACGCCGGGCTGCGGGTTTCCAAGGACGGCGATGCACTCGTGGCGGCGACTGTTGTTCCCGGAACACCCGCGCAGGCAGCGGGAATCAAGACCGGCGACCGGATCTTGTCGATCAGCGGCCGGGAAGCGTCCGGGCTTTCCGCTCGCGATGCCTCCGTGCTGCTCGCAGGCCCCATCGGCTCCGAGCTCGATCTGCTCATAGGCGCCACGGGAGGCAATGAGGTGCGAGATGTCCGCCTCAAGCTCACCGAGCTCATTCCCTAGCCCAGACTCTCTGCACGGATCATCGGCCGGCCCTCCCAAAGAAGGCGCGGATCGGCAGTTGCAGGTCGCAACGAGGAGCTACCTCGCTTCCTATGGAAGCCTTGAAGGCGATTATGATCAATGCCGCCTATCAATATGGGGAGGAAGGCTCCAAGGGCTCCCTGGAGCGCGGCAAGCTCGCTGATCTCGTAATCCTCGACACGAACCCTCTGAAGGTCGACCCGATGGCGATCAAGGACATCAGGGTTATCGAGACGACCAAGGAAGGGAAGACGATCTACGTGGCCAATTGAGCTATGCGGATTTTCGGCTCTGAATCTCGCGTCGATGATTGATGTTAGTGGCGCGACACGGCCGGACTTGCGCTGAGCCCCGTGAAAATAAAAGTCACGTGTCCGTCAGCGCCGATAGTTACGCTCGGCGGACGGCCTTGCAGTCCATCGCGCGCCCCGACCATGGATTGGGGTGGGTGCAGCGGGCGTCACGGAACTATTCTTGGTGCTGCGGACTTCTCGGCCGCCGCCGGTGCGTAACCCACTGGCCGATCAGCACCAACCCCGCAAAGAAGACCACGCCAGAAGCCAGCGTCGCAAACAGGTTGGGAAAGCTGACGTGCGCCTGGACCAGGGGCATTGATGCGATGGTGAGAAATGTCATGGTGGTGAGATTCACCACCACTCTGAGCCAGCCCATGATCTGGCAGTAGACCATCGCCAAGATCAGGCAGAGGATCGGCACAAAGGCCACCATCCCCAGCACTGGCGGCAGCCTCTGCATCGCGTAGGCGGTGAGCACGCCGACGAAAGCGCCGACCGCGCACTCGCCTAGCCTGGAAAGATCCATATGGCTGACTGCCCAGCACACCAAAAACAGGAAGCCGGCCCAGCTCTCAGTGAGCCCCATTTCATAATTCAACGTCAGGTAGGCCGCCACTACGACGACGACCGCCGCCAGTACCAGCAGTCCTTTGAGCGGAGTAATCCCGGCACCGGCCTGCGCGCTGTCAACCGCTTGCGCAGACGGGCCTGACTGGTTCATACGGGCGCCATCATCGGCCGGTTTCTTTTGGTCCAAGCTTGATGTCTGTTCGGGCCGCCGCTTCAGCCTGTGCGATTCTGCCTTCCACCGCCACCGCACGCAATCGTCTCGGGACTAGTCGCTGAGCTTAGTGCAATGCATATGCGATCCTGCGGTGCTGATCCGGGTTGCACCGAAGAGCTCGCCCACCCAATGCTGATTGCATGCCGGGTCGGCTACGTGTGACCAGCCACTCCTATCCATCCGGCTGCACCTGGTATCCAACGAAAACGTTCATCGGCGATTCGGTATCATCAAGGTCAGTGCATAGGGTCCTCAAGAAGCGCCAACCCCACGGTCTCGCTACCACGGCCGTGCTCGCGCTAGCCGCGTCCGTGGCAGGATGTGGAGGCGGAGTCGGAGTGCCTGCGGACAACACTGCGCCGCGCGCATGGACGGACAGCGTAACAGTCCGCAACCCGGTGACCCTGCCGAGCACTCTGCAGGCACAGCGAATCCCCATTGGCGTGCAAGGCGACTACAAGCCCGCGCTCGTCGCGCTGCCCAATGGCCAGTTGCTGCTGGCCATGTTCCTGCCGATCACCAACAAGGACGGCACCTACGAGGAAGACACCACGCTCTATCGCTCCGGCGATGGCGGCCAGACTTGGGATTCCGGCACTCCACTACCCGGCCTCGGCCGCGAAGCGTATTTCACACTCTTGTCTGACGGCACACTGCTGATGACCGCGTCCGTCATCTCAACCGACTACCGCAACACGACAGGCTACACGTACGCCGTGCTCTATCGCTCGAGCGATGGCGGCGTCACGTGGACAAGCACCAACATCCAAAGCGCTGATGCCCCCGGCGGTACGACAGTGGTAACCAGCCGCAACGTCCTCGAGCTTGCCGACGGCACGCTGATGTTGGGAGTTGGGGCTAAGCCGCGCTCCGAGTATCTCTGGCGTTCGCATGACATGGGGCTGACGTGGGACAAGACGCTCGTGCCTGCGGATCCGCCTGCGCCTTTCAACGAAGCCGCGAACACGATTCCGTGGGTGCAGGAGCTTGTGCTCTCCCAGGCCGGTAACGGCGACCTTCTTGGCATCGCACGCGTTTACTGCACTGCCGTACCTGCGATAGCGACTCTACCCAAGGACTGCGCCGGCAATGACCTTGAGACGCTAGACGTACTGCTGCGATCCCATGACGGCGGCCAGACGTGGACGCTTGATCCGCCACTAGGTACTACCTATGGCGAGATGTATGCGTCTCTCCGGCCTCTGCCCAACAATCGAGTGCTCTTCACATACACGGTGCGCTCGTTGGGCTCGCCGCTGGGCGTGAACGCGGTGTTCGGAACTGAGTCGGCTAGCGGCTTCTTGCTGACTCTCACAAGCGATGTACTGCTCTTGGACGCCGAGACTCCCTCCACTCAACCCAGCGGCGGCGGATTCGGCAACACCGTACAGGCCAGTGATGGGACGTTTGTGACCAGCTATTCCTATCGTGCTGGCAATGGAAACACCTACGCTGCGGTTGTCCGGTGGAAGCTTCCGTGATGCCGCCGCCGAGACGCCTGCGGCTGCATCTGCCGCGACCACTGCCGAAAAAGATGCTCGATAACCGCGGACGACCGGCAGCAGGTTGAGGAGCAGCCGATCGAGGAATCGACAGACAGACGGATCTGCCAGCTCGGCCGCCTCGTCCGCACGCGCGCCTCGCGCCGCCGGTTCGGGGAGCCCACGGGCCTTCGCTAACCCGCGGTCGATCTCGAGACCGGCGCGATCAACGTGCGTGAGCACAGCACATGCACGGCGCCCGGCCAGAGAGTCAGATAAGCAGCAAGTGCCTGATTCTATGGCGCCCCCGGCCGGAGTTGAATTGTTGTCTTACATGATTGATTATTAAGGTCTTTGTGGCTTCGAGTTGATTCGTGTACCCGGCGTGGTACCCGCCTCACCTCCACCGACGTCCCCAGAAACTTTTTTGCACTCCTAGTCGCAGCGTCGAGGGAACTTCGCGACTCAGCAAGGGCTCGAAGTTCTCTCGACGGCCGGTCGCGCGCAGTAACGAATCAAACGACTCGTTTTCTTCGATGTGGAGTTGACCCGTTTCCGTGGACAGTTTTCCGTCTTAGACCCGTGATCTCGTCTCCGTCATCGATCTTACCCCCGAAGGGCGGTCTGCCGCCGCAGGCGGCA
>Ga0302311_10000203_pt1 | contig 75350 bp, 66 predicted proteins | sample III_Palsa_N1_3_FD_200449 | JGI IMG/M metagenome (GOLD analysis project Ga0302311, IMG submission 200449) | Peat permafrost microbial communities from Stordalen Mire near Abisko, Sweden - III_Palsa_N1_3 | ecosystem: Environmental > Terrestrial > Soil > Palsa > Peat permafrost | place: Sweden... | reverse complement strand
GATCAGGAGGTCTTCATCCGCGGCGCCCAGCGGCAGGCTTTCACGCCCGATCATCACCAGCACCGGCACCGCCAGCGGGCTGACCCGGTCGAGGATGACATGCTCGAGCTGGCGGCCTGCGCGCTCCAGCACGGCCGCCAGCCGGCCCAGATCGGTCAGGCGCGCCCGCGCATCGGCCCAGGCGGCCTCGATCAACATATGGTCGGGCTCATATTTGCGCAGCACGTCGTAGATCAGGTCGGTCGAAAACGTGACCTGACGCCCGGTCTTGCGCTTGCCCGGATACTGCCGCTCGATCAGCCCGGATATCACCGCAACCTCACGAAACGCGCGGCGCAGCAGGTATGAATTCTGCACCCATTCGTCGAATTCATCGGCCAGGATGGTCGGCGTCAGCAGGGCGGCCGGGTCGGTCACCGGTTTCAGCCCCCACACCGCCAGCGCATAGTCGTTGGCGACGAACCCGAGTGGCGACAGCCCGGCATGCTCCATCCGCCGCGTGATCAACATCCCGAGCGACTGGTTCGCGTTCCACCCTTCGAAGGTGTAGAACACGGTATAAGAGCGCTGGCCGTGGGGAAAGGTTTCGACCATCAGCGCATCGGGCCCGGGCATTGCGCTGCGCCAGTCCTGCATTTCCAGCCATTCGCGGACATCGTCGGGCATTCGCGCCCACCCCGCGCGATCGACCAACAGCGCGCGCACACGATCGGCGAGATGCGTGGTCAACGGCATGCGCGCGCCCATATAGCTGGGGATCTGCCCCGATCGCCGCGCCGCACGCACGACCACCGCACTATCGCGCAGCGCCTCGACCTCCAGATCGAGCCCGGCAAAGCGGAACGTATCGCCCGGCGTCAATTGCGCGCCAAACCCTTCCTCGACTTTGCCGAGCGCGCGTCCATTGCGAAACCGCACTTCGAGCATTTCGGAATCGACGATGATCCCTGCATTCAACCGGTGCCGCCCGGCTTGGTCGGGATGCGCCAGCCGCCATTCGCCCGAAGGATTGCGCACGATCCGCTTGAACCGGTCATAAGCGCGCAAGGCATAACCCCCGGTTGCGACAAACGCCAAAACCCGCTGCCACGCCCCCGCATCGAGCCAGTCATACGACCACGACGACTGCACTTCCGCCAACAGTGCAGCCTCATCAAACGGCCCCGCGCAGGCAATGCCCATCACATGCTGCGCCAGCACGTCGAGCCCGCCAGGCCGAAATTCGTCGCCATCGCGCTGCCCCGCGACAACCGCATCGCACGCTGCCAGCGCCTCGAGAAATTCAAACCGATTGCCCGGCACCAGCACCGCGCGGCTAGGGCTATCAAGCCGATGGTTCGCCCGCCCGATCCGCTGCAACAGCCGCGATGACCCTTTGGGCGCGCCCATCTGCACCACCAGGTCGATATCGCCCCAGTCGACCCCGAGATCGAGGCTGGCAGTACACACCAGCGCACGCAATTCCCCGCGCGCCATCGCCCCTTCGACTTTGGTCCGCGCCTCCCGGCTCAACGATCCGTGATGGATCCCGATCGGCAGCAGGTCATCATTGGCATCCCACAATTTCTCGAACAGAAATTCGGCCAGAAACCGTGTGTTGGTAAACACCAGCGTGGTGCGATGCCGGCGGATCAGGTCATAGACTTGCGGCACCGCCCAGGTCCCCGCATGCCCGCCCCACGGCACCCGACTATCGATCGGCTGCAGGATCTCGACCTCAGGCGGCGCACCGTTCTTACCCACGACCAGCGCGACGCTCGCGCCATCCCCACCCGGCGCCAGCCACGCCCGATAACTATCAGGATCGCCCAACGTCGCCGAAAGCGCGACCCGCCGCACCCCCGGACTAAGCGCCTGCAACCGCGACAGCGCCAATGTCAGCAGATCCCCACGCTTCCCCGTCGCAAACGCATGCACTTCGTCGATCACAACCCGCCGCAACCCGGCAAACAGGTCAACACTCTCAGGATAGCTGAGCAACAACGACAGCGATTCGGGCGTAGTCAGCAGAATATGCGGCGGCCGCACCCGCTGCCGCGCCTTGCGCTCACTCGTCGTATCCCCACTGCGCGTCTCGATCCGGATCGGCAGCCCGATCTCCTCGACCGGCGTCAACAGATTGCGCTGCACATCGGCCGCCAACGCCTTCAACGGCGAGATATACAGCGTGTGCAACCCCTCGGGCGGGGGCAAACCCCCCAACCGCGACGGCGCAAAATCAGCCAGCGTCGGCAAAAACCCCGCCAGGGTCTTGCCCGCCCCGGTATCGGCAACGAGCAATGCATGCTCCCCGCGATCAGCCGCCACCAGCATTTCGGCCTGGTGCCGCCGCACACGCCACCCCCGCCCGGTGAACCAGTCGGCAATCTCGGAGGGCAAGTCGGCAATGCTCATACGAGTGCAATAACGCACCTGGCGGACAGGTTCCACCAACGCCAGCCTGCGGCCGAACCCAAGCCTGAAATTCGGCAGTTGGTGGAGCAGTCGGCCGTCGTTCGAAACCTGCCTGTCCCAACGATCCTGCCCGCTTGCCAGACGGCGTGGCTGCGATATTGGCATGCTCGATGGAAAAGGGACGCGCTATGGAAATAAGAAGGGATGACCCGCGGGCTCCGCATGTCACGGACCTGTTGACGCATCACCTGCGAGAGCTTCAGGAAGTGATGGCCGAGCATGCCTTCGCCCTCGACGCGTCCGGTTTGGCGGCCCCCGGTGTGACATTCTGGACGGCGTGGCAGCACGAAAAACTGGCCGGTTTCGGAGCCCTGAAGGAGCTTGCGGCGTCTCATGGCGAGGTAAAGTCGATGCGCGCAGCACCTGCCGCGCGCGGCATCGGGGTTGGCCGTGCAATACTCGAACACATCATCGCCGAAGCGAGGAAGCGAGGCTACGCAAGTCTTAGCCTGGAGACAGGCACAGCGACACTCCATGCCCCTGCGATCGCACTGTATCGCAGCGCCGGCTTCGTTTCGTGCGATGCCTTCGCCCACTACATGCCAAGCCCTCATAACCAGTTTTTCCGGCTCGACCTGTCAGCGTAGGCTGTTGCGGAGCAGCAGTTCTACAAGCAAATCTCTGAGAATCGCGATCGCGTTTTCCACCAGAGTTAGGCATTTCAAGCCGGTGCTTGATCGAAATGGCTACGGCCGCTTCGAGCGGAAGCGGCCGTTTCTGCATGTCGACGAGAATGACGGCTTCGCCCCAAAGCCGTCTGCCGACTATCGACCACTTCAAGTCTTTCCTTGATCGGAGGATCGACGGTAGGTTTTGCTCGCACCGACCAACTGCTCGTGGTTGAGCGACTTCGCAGCTACGCGAACCCGTGCCGATCAATAATGCCGCCTCGACCGCTGAAAGCCGACTTTCAGATCATCTTGCACTCACCGATTAACGCAGGGCACTCTCATTCGTGACTTGGCGAACCCAGAAGTCTAAAGCGTCGAATAGGACTTTCGTCATTTCGGTCGTGGATCCGTCTGGATGTTTGATGATCGCCCGAGCGACCAGTTGTTTCCCGCGTCCGCGCTCGTTCGGATCAGGCGCATCCATTTGAGTGACCATAGATCTGTCCGAAATGACGTGCTTGGATCCATTACAAATCGAGCGGCAGGCTACTAACGAGGGACATTCTCTTTCTGCCCAATCCTGAACATCGCGCTTTTCCATCGGGCGACCAACAACACCGAGAAATGCGCTTACGTCCGCACTATGCCGGTCATAGCTAGTAATGCCCGTCCATACCCACTCGCACATGTGCCAAGCGGTTATGGCGCCATTTATAGCCGCATCTCTCCTATCGTCGGTCGATGTTGCGTTGAGATATCGTTGGTAGTCGCGATAAAGCTTGTGAGCCATGCTAGCAGCGGTTTCGAGGCCAAAGCTTGATGAAGCGCTCCAGATCGTAGTGTGCATCGAGGTCATCCGGCGATCTTACACAATTCAATCCCGATTCCTATCTGCTCGTCGGCGTCTGACAACTCGTTCGCTGCGCCGTCCAAAGGCGGCCGTCATTCAGCCGTGTCGATCCTGGGGAGAAGCGGTGATTCGCTGGCGCAAGAAGGATTGCGCGTCCATACTTGGCTTATGACCCTCGCTGATCACTTTCCGCGCACCTCGGTTGCCTATCCTGATCTCCTCGACTGGGCCGGAAACTTTACATGGCGAGATGCGAGCGCCGATGCCGCGGGCGTAGAAAAGACGAAATCGCCGTATTAAAACTTACGGTTCTGCCTTTGAAGGCGAGTGTTCTAAAGCCAGACGATCGCTGCAGCCTGATAGCATCGTTTCAGGCAGCTTGTAGGGGGCGCCGACCTATGAAGATGCACTCCTCTACGTCTTCCTTCTGAGGCCCTTTTGAGCCACCCATCGTAGAGTGCTGATGCGGTATGATGATGGGATCATAGACTTCCGAAAAGTGATCCGCGATTAACGCTGGGATGCGTTCAAGGGAGTTCACAAGTAGGCCATCGCTCGGATAGCTGATCATCAAATCTGCGCCAACGCGAGCCGTCCCCGCAATCATTTCCCTGAAGGAGTCATCTACCTTCGTCGCAAGGGAAAATGACGATCGAAAGCGCCACTGCCGATACTGCCCTTTCCCGTCAGTTTCGGGATAGTCGTACAGTAAAACAGTCTCGAGCAAGTGGTAGAAACGGGAGTATTGGTCATTCGTATAGGGAGGATCGGCGTAGATGATCGCCGGTCGCTCGGCGTGGCCACTCATGCTTCGGAGGACATCAACCGCATCGCCGTGGAACACGCGATTTTCTGCTCGCCAATCGGCGTTGCCTATGGGTTTCAGATCGCAAAGCGCATCAGACCAAAACGACCAGACGCACCGTCGACGTTTATCGGTCACACGTTTTATATTGGCACTGCTAGCCGTAAGATATTGCGCAAAATGACCGGTGGAGTTGGACGTGGCAGCAACCGCGCGACAGATTGACAGCAAGGCCCAACGGTGTTCCTCGGCAGTGATCACTCCTGCCGCAAGTGATGCGTCGGCCCCAAACCGGATGGAATCAACCTGCATCGCTTGAGCGAGGCCAAGGTATGTGCCGGCATACAGCGTGGTGAAAAGGCAGTGACTATGCAGTGCTTGCCACTCAGCACGACGGGAGGCGGCGCGGTCCATCTGCGCACTTTGAAGGGCAATTTGCCGCTCCGCGTCTCGATTCCACAGAGCATCAAGTTCCTCTTCAACCTCGTCCCGCGCTTTGCGGGCAAGCAGATTCAGATTCTCATTGCCCCGCATCAATATTGCCGACCGGACGTGATCGACGCGTGGACCTTCTTCGCGAGACAAATATAAAGCCTCGGTTAGCGTCCGCGAGAAAACTTGAGCATCATTGCACCAGATTTGCCGCTTGGGCGCTATCGCTGACCCAGCGGCTGAGATGCCCGAAAACAAGTCCATAAATGGGCCAGGGTCGAAGCCCATACAAAGGTCGTCGATCGTCCCCGCCAACGCCTTCTTTGTGCCCATGTACGTAAAAGCCGCCATTACGCTACCCTTAGATACCTAGGAAATAAACCTCTCCAGCGATCTTCGTTTATGTACAAGATCGGCAAACAATTATTGGCCGATTTGTGCTGAAGTACAAACAACAAACCCATATCACCAAAGCCTTTCGGCCACTTGGGGTCGGCTATCAGGCAATATTTTTCAACAACATTTTTCTCATGATCGGTAAACGATACGTTATGCTGGTCGAAGAGGGCATCTTCTGGCCCAAGCACATATTTTGCGAGAATCTGCAATTCAGTACTGTTTTGAATGGCATCCTGCGCCCGTTGCGTCAGCGCGGTTAGTATCAGGTAGCATTTAGCCTCTGACGCGACCAACTCCATAATTCTCGGCCACATGCGCGTTACCTGTCGCCCGGTACCGGCGAAGTCGTCGATAAAAACAACGTGATCTTCGGCAGTTAGCCGCAAATGCGGCAAATCTGCGAGTGTTTTGAACCGGTCAGCGAATGCAGCGTACGCCAAATTATTGGCTTCGCAGAAGGTGCGCACCATCGCTGCACCGCTTTCATGCGCACGCCCAAAGCCAACGAAATACCAATTTCCAGCTCGTTGCGCGGGATCGCGGTTCCAGCCGGGTAACGCCGCCAGCGCTTCGCGATAACCTGCAATGATGTCCAGATTGCTCACTACTTTCACATGGTCGAGTACCTTCGCGGCCACCTGTTGATCATCGCGATCGAACCGATCGATCCATTCTTGAATTGTCGTTTCATCAGGTGGCTCGCGATAGTGCCTAAATTTCCTGCGCCAATCCGCCAGCCGCTCGTCCCATGAAGGCTGCGCCTCTACAGCTGCGTCCATCAGTTGAGCCTCCGATCGGCTCGGGCCAGCGTCGTTCGGGCAAGCTCTTGAAACTGCGCAAGCTCCTCCCACAACTCTTCCTCACCAAGGAAGTTTTCGACATCGATGTCGCGCAGTTCGTCACGCAGGCGAATGATAGATCGGAGTAAGACGGATGCCTGACGATGAAAGCGAGCGGTATCGATCTCCAGTTCGGCAATCTCCATAGCGTCGTCATCTACGAATCGCTTGAGCAACATCAATATCTCGTCATCATGTCCTGACGATCGCGCAACAGAAATGTGCTGCTTTATTTTACGGAAGTCGGTAATAGCCTTGAAACCGGAAAACCTATTTTGATATTTCCTTAAAAAAGATGCAATCATTTTTTCGAGATCGAACCAATCCGCCTTCGAAACCAACCTATCTGTAAGTATAGGATAAAGTTCAATAAAGAAATCTGCTTTAATGCGATCCTCCGGATCAGCATATAGCATCATCTCTTGGTACTGCTTATCATACCACAAGAGCTTCTTGCATCGCGTGACAACCGCCGCATCCAACCCGGTCAGCTCTGACAGGGCGTTATCGCCGCGCTCATCCAGTTCTTCCATAAGCACTTCGAGCTTCAGCGCGGTGGGCATCAAATCCCAGTCTTTGCGCAGCTTATGAATTTGGAACATCGTTACGATGTTCTCTGCAAGTGTCGGCTCGGCGACCTCGTTGATCGGTATAAGATCCATATCAAGGCGTTGCGCGCAAATCCAGCGACGTTGGCCATCAAGGATCGTGAAATGAGATGAGCCGGTCGCGCGGAATACCGTCAGCGGTACCAACACCCCGACGCGGCGAATTGAATCCGCGAGCGTTTGGAGCGGCAGTTCGTCAAAAAGATACCGGGGATTATGCGGATTCGGCCTCAATGAACTGGGCGGCACTTGCCGTAGCGTGGGGTGGGGGATCGACGTCAAACCCAAGTCCTCGCTCACCGGGATGCCCTTTGATTGGTTCGTATGAGCATCAGCGGTTCCCCCTTGTTTGCGCCTGTTGAATACGCGTCGATAGCGGGAATTGACGGCCAGGTCGATCGCGTATCAACAGTGGGCAACAATCCGCCCAAACTTGCGCGTTCCCCGGATGCAGCTCGTCGCCGAGCAAATGGCCGCTTCATTCGCAATCGGTCTTTCACGTCCATCATCCGGAATGTCCGCAAAGTCCCAAACCAAGTCGATACGATGTACGTGCAAATCGCCACCGGAGCGGCGGCTTCTGTGTTCAGTGATGCTAAAAGGGTTTGGCTGGGCTTGGGCGGGAACGAAATTCAAACTGACGCGATACCGATCCGCGCTAGCCAGCTATTCAGATCATCCAGCAAGCGCGCCAGCCCCGGCGCGGTCAGGCTTTCGGCGCGCGCGGTCAGCATCGCTTGCGTGTTCGATGCGCGCAGTAGCCACCAGCCATCGGGTGTGGTGACGCGGGCGCCGTCGATTGCGTTGAACGGTACGCCTGCGTCGCGCAGCATGGCGGTCAGGCGCGCGATCGCGGCGAATGGATCGATGCCGGGCACGGCGAAGCGGATGTCTGGCGTGACATGGGTTTCGGGCATGGCGTCGCGCAGCGCGGTCAGCGATTCGCCCAGGCGGGCGCAGGCGGCCAGAACGCGTAGCGCGGCGTAGAGGGCGTCGTCGTAGCCGTAGTATTCGTCGGCGCAGAATAGGTGGCCGGTCATTTCGCCGGCGAGGACTGCGCCGGATTGCTTCATTCCCGATTTGATCAGGGAGTGGCCGGTTGGGGCCATTTGTGCGCTGCCGCCCAATTCCGTGATCGTGTCGAACAGGGTCTGGCTGCACTTTACATCGGCCATGATCAGCGCGCCGGGGCGGCGTTTGAGCAAGTCCTGGGCCAGGATCATCAGGATCTGATCGCCCCATAGGACGCGGCCGCGGCCATCGACTACGCCCAGGCGGTCGCCGTCGCCGTCGAAAGCAAATCCGAAGTCGATGTGTCCCCGCGCGACGGCGCCTGTCAGATCGCGCAGGTTTTCGGCCTCCGTGGGATCGGGATGGTGGTTGGGAAAATGGCCGTCGACAGAGGTATAAAACAGCACGTGGTGGCCCGGGATATGCTGGACCAATCGCTCGATCAGCGGGCCGGCCGCGCCGTTGCCCGCGTCCCAGCCGATGCGCAGGGGTTCGATCAGGGCCGGGTCTATGCCGTCCAGCGCCTGCACGATGCGCGCGATGTAGGGGGCGGCCAGGTCGACGTCTTCGATTGTGCCGGAGGCCCCGGTGGCGCTACGGCTCCAGTCGCCGGCGGCGGCGATCCGGCCGAGATCGAGTATGTCATCGCCGAAGAATGGCTGCCCACCAAGATCCATTTTGAAGCCATTGTGATCTTTGGGATTGTGGCTGCCGGTTACCTCTATGCCGCCGTGCACTTCTGGCGCTGAGGCGACGGCGTAATACAGCAGCGGCGTGGGGCCGAGCCCGATCCGGCGGACATCCACGCCGCCCTCGATCAGGCCCCCGACGAGCGCGGTTTCGCATACGAGCGAGCTGAGCCGGCCATCGCGGCCGACCGCCACGCGTGTGCCGCCGGCAGCGCGTACGCGGGTCGCGAAACTTCGGCCGATAGCGTAGGCATAGCGCAGGCCCAGGGTTTTGCCCCAGACGCCGCGGATGTCGTATTCGCGCAGCAGGCTGGGATCGAATATGTGCTTTTTAACGGGCACGGTTGCTGGTGCCCAGCCGTTCGAGCAGGAGATCACGCGCGGCATTGGCCTCGAACACGGCGTCATTGGTGCCGCCGCGATCGGGATGGATTTGCGTGAGCAATCGGCGATGCGCATCGATGATCGTTTCGCGCGGTGCGTCCGGCGCCACGCCGAGCAGCACCCGCGCGTGTTTCTCGCCCTTGCGCGTGTCGCGACCCTGCCACAGCACCCAGGGCCATTGCCCGGTCGCAAAGCGGATCACCAGGCTGGCCAGCACGGCCATGACGATTAATTTTTCAAGCATGTGGCGACTTTTCAAGCATGGGGCAGGCGCTCGATCATGCCCCGGCGGCACCCACGCTTGCGCGTTCCAGCGGCAGTTGCGCATCGGCGGGTTTGATCGCCGGCAGGTTCAGCCCGGCCAGCAGGGCGCGCAGTTCCTGGCGCGCGACCAGGTGGCTGGTGCCCAATTCGCCGAGGTGGCCCTTGTCAAGCAAAGTCAGCCCGCTGGGGAACAGTTCGCGATAGATCACGCGTTCGGACAGGCCGCTGGCGATGCGGAAGCCCACGCGTTTCGACAGCTCGGTCAGCGCCTGGTCGATACGTTTCTGGTTGCGCGCCTCGGTATAGCCGGTGCGGTTGCGCACGACGACCCAGTCCATCTCGCGCCGCTGATCCTTGATCGTGGTCATCGCGCGTTTCTTGCGCGCTTCCCAGATCATCTCGGCATAGAACGACAGGCGGCGAACCTTGAAGGTTTCGGCGTCGACCTGGCCGATCAGGTCGAAATCGACGAAGCTGTCGTTCAGCGGGGTGACCAGCGTGTCGGCGCGCGTCGCGACATGGCGTGCCAGCGGGTCATCGCGGCCGGGCGTGTCGAAAATCACGAAATCGGCATTTGCGGCGAGTTCGTTGGTCAGCGCGTCGAGTTCTTCGGGGCTGTCGCCGGTGAACACCGCGAATTGCGCGGTGGGCAGCGCGACCTGGCGGCGGCGATGCGTTTCGGCGCGGTTTTCGAGATAGCGGTGCAACGTGCGCTGGCGCGAGTCGAGGTCGATCGCGACGACCCGCGCGCCCTGATAGGCGAGCGCGATCGCGACATGCACGGCCGTCGTCGATTTGCCAGTGCCGCCTTTTTCGTTGGCAAATACTATACGGTGTGGGCCGTCGGACACTGGCGCTTCCTTCTTGGGCCGTTCCCGTTAATCGACCGCTTGAATACGGCCGGGCGGGTGGCTAGGACTTTGGGCTGGAAATTCGCGGCTATAACGCCCAAAACCGGATGGCAAGTATCCGACCGCAGTTACCGGGTAGAATGATAAAGGAGAGACGAGGTCCATGCAAACTGTCTCGACCCGCGCGGAGCTGGCGAATGCATTGGTTGCGCTCAAAAGCGGGGGAAAAACCCTGGCGCTGGTGCCGACTATGGGCGCGCTGCACGATGGGCATCTGGCCCTGGTGCGGCAGGCGCGCGAGCATGCCGACCGCGTGGCGGTGTCGATTTTCGTCAATCCGCTGCAATTCGGCGCCAACGAGGACCTGGATGCCTATCCGCGACAACTGGCGCGCGATAGCCAGGTTTTGCGCGAGGCGGGCGCCGATCTGTTGTGGGCGCCGACAGTGGCCGAAATGTATCCGGCCGGGTTTACCACGACGGTCACGGTGCCCGGGCTGAACCAGGTGTTGTGCGGGATGAATCGCCCCGGCCATTTCGATGGCATGGCGACGGTGGTCCTGAAACTGTTCAACCAGGTCCGCCCCGATGTCGCGCTGTTTGGCGAGAAAGACTGGCAGCAGTTGACGATCATCCGCCGCATGGCGCGCGATCTCGACCTGGCGTTTCCGCATGTCGATCGCGTGATCGGCGTGCCCACTGTGCGTGAGGCCGATGGCATGGCGATGAGCAGCCGCAATCGCTATCTGTCCACCGCCGACCGCGCGCGCGCGACGGGGCTGAACCGCGCGATGCGGGTGGCGATCGGGGGCATTCTGGCGGGCGAGGACCAGGGGCGCGTGCTGGCTACATTGCGCCGGTCGATCCTGAGTGCCGGGTTCGAGCGCATCGACTATGCCGAATTGCGTACTGCCGAAACGCTGGATGATGTTGCGGAATTTTCGGGCCAGGCTGTGCGCCTGCTCGTTGCCGCGCATATCGGCGGGGCGCGGCTGATCGACAATATGGCGGTGGAGCCGGCGATGGCGACCATGCCCGAGATCATAAGCGCGGCTTGAACCGCGCAATCAAGGAGAGCGACGATGGCTACCCAGATCCGCCCCGATGCGACGTGCAGCGAAGCCGAATGGCAGGCGCGCCAGGAACTGGCCGCGTGTTACCGTATCTTCGATCTGCTTGGCTGGTCCGAATCGGTTTACAACCATATCTCGGTCAAAGTGCCGGGCGAAGATCATGCGTTCCTGATCAATCCCTATGGCCTGCTGTATAGCGAAGTCACCGCGAGCAACCTCGTGAAGATCGACATCGACGGCAATACTCTTGGCGCGTCGGCGTATCCGGTGAACAAGGCCGGGTTTACCCAGCATGCCTATTTCCACCGTCATCTGCATTGGGCGAATGCGATCTGCCATGTGCACACGACCGCGTCGATGGCGGTGTGCAGCCTGGAAGAGGGGCTGTTGCCGATCAATTTCTACGCGTGCAATTTCATCGGGCGGCTGGCCTATCACACGTTCGAGGGCGTGACCGTGCGTGCCGAAGAGGGCGAGCGGTTGCTGGCGAACCTGGGCAATCGCAATATCCTGATGCTGCGCAACCATGGCCCGGTCGTGCTGGCGCCGACTTTGCCGTCGATGTTTCTGCAGATGTGGGCGCTGCAACGTGCGTGCGAAATTCAGATGGCGACATTGTCGATGGGGCAGCCGGTCAGCCTGGTGCCCGCCGATGTGGTCGCGGTGCACCAGCGCGATCTTGGTTCGGTGGCCGTGCCCGGGACGCAGCCCGGGGCGACCGACTTTGCTGCTTGGGTCCGGCGGATCGACCGGGTCGATCGCAGTTGGCGCGATTGAGCCCGGCTGGGTTCATCGCTAAGGGGCGGGCATGGCGCGCCTGACAGTCAACACCCAACCGGTCGAATTCCGGCTCGATGCCGACACGCCGCTGTTGTGGGCGCTGCGCGATGCGGCCAATCTGACGGGCACCAAATACGGGTGCGGCACGGGCGAATGCGGCGCGTGCATGGTTATCGTCGATGGCCAGGCGATGCTGAGTTGCACTCTGTCGCTGGGCGAGGCCGAGGGGCGCACGATCACCACGATCGAGGGTCTGTCGGCCGATCGCAACCATGCCGTGCAACAAGCGTTCGTCGCCGAACAGGCGGTCCAGTGCGGGTTTTGCACCCCCGGGCTGGTGATGGCGGCCGCCGCCCTGCTGGCACGCGACGTCAATCCGACCGAGGCGGATATCCTGACGGCGATCACCAATATCTGCCGCTGCGGCGTGCAACCGCGGCTGGTCCGCACGATCCAGCGCGCGGGGCGTATTCTGCGCGGCGAAGAACCGGGCCTGCGCGTGCCGGTGCCGGCGACATCCACCACACCTGTACTGTGAAGGAATATTGCATGAAGGCCACGATCTGGCACAATCCCGCCTGCGGCACATCGCGTAACACGCTGGCCATGCTAGTGGATGCGGGCGCTGACGTGACGGTGGTGGAATACCTGAAGACGCCGCCGACTGCGGCCAAGCTGGCGCAATTGTACCGTGATGCGGGGATTACGCCGCAGCAGGGTTTGCGTTTGCGTGGGACTGATGCCGAGGCGATGGGGTTGCCGACTGCGGACGATGCGACTGTGTTGGCGGCTATGGTTGCCGAGCCGAAGTTGATCGAGCGGCCGCTGGTTGAGACGGACAAGGGCGTGCGGTTGTGCCGGCCGAAGGATCTGGTGCTGGAGATTTTGTGACGGGGGCACCTTGCGTTAAACTCCCAAGCCCGCGCATCCTTCACCAGGCTCAGGACGAGCGGGAACTGTTAAATAATACTCAAATCCAGGTGCCTCCGGCGGGCAAGGGCCAAGGGCCCTTGCATCCCGTTACCGTCCGCGTTGGTGCGTCTGCTCGGCGGTGCATTCTGCCGCTGCGTCGGGAGACAATATTCGCTGCGCGGCGGGAGAAAATGCATGATCAGCGCGCAGTTCGAGACGGTAACGGGTTCAAAGGGCCCTTGGCCCTTTGCCGCCGGAGGCCCTTAACAAAACGAACCGGATCGCATCACTGCACGAATGCCGCGCCGAAAGTTTGGCATTGGTGGAGATCGAAGATGCGCGCGGCCAGAAAGGCAGCGGGACCCCGGGTCAAGCCCGGGGCGACGACTGAGAGGTGGTGCTGAAATTGGAACGGGTCGGATGGGCCCTCGCTCGCAACGCCGTCAGAACGGGACGAAGCGGCCTGCGGCGATCAGGGCCATGGCGCAGCTTATCACCATGGCGAAGCGCATGGCTTCTGCGAGCATGATCGGCGAGTGGCGCAAAGTGTTACCCATGCGCCATGCATTGCATCCGAAACGTTAATATCCCGTAAACGCTTTCACTTCAGCCACTCGTGCAGCGATTGCAGGCAGGCGCGCGCGAGCAGGGTCGAGCGCTCGGGGCTCCAGTTTTGCAGCGGGCAGGGCAGGTCGTCGTTGTCCTTGAATGGCATTTCCAGGGTCATTGCGACTGCGCCGAATCGCTCGGCGACCTGGTTGGTCGACATCGTCAGGTTGGCGGTGCCGGGGCGGGCTGCGGGGTAGCCGTATCTGGTCTGGAAATCGGGGGTGCGGCGTTCCAGGATGGTGCGGTAGCGGCGGTAGCCTTCGCCCTGGTCTTCGCGCCATGACGGGATGCCTTCGAATCCGGCGACGAAGACGTGCGGGATTGCTTCATCGCCGTGGACGTCCATTGCGAAATCGACGCCGGTCGCGTCCATCGCATTGCGGATGGACAGGACTTCCGGCGAGCGTTCGGCGGTGGGTTCGTGCCATTCGCGGTTCAGGTTTACGCCCACCGAATTGGTGCGCAGATGGCCGCGGACCGATCCATCGGGGTTGGCGTTGGGCACGATGTGGAATGTGCAGGCGGCGCGCAGGGCGCGGCCATGCGGATCGGCGGGATCGGTGAGGAGCGCGAGGGCGCCCTCCATCCACCATTCGGCCATCGATTCGCCCGGGTGCTGGCGCGCGTAGAGCCAGACTGTGCGCGCGCCTTCGCCCACGGTCAGGCAGTCGATCGGGCGGTTTTCGAGTGTGTGGCCGAGTACGCGGTGGGATACGCCGGGCGCGGCGGCGCTGCGTGCGATCAGATCCTGGTGCCGTTCCCACGAATAGGGCGCGAAATAGGCGAACCAGCACACGTCGCTCTTTGGCTGGTGGCGGATCGTCAGTGTGCCGCCATCGACTGCGGGGTCGTATTCGCTGGTCGCGCGGCCCCAGAATGCGCGGTCTTCGCTGCACGCCGCGTTGTAATTGCGCCATCCGTCTGGATAGGCCGACGATGCCAGCCCGGTGATGCGCAATTCCAGCGTGCGCCCGGCGACGCCGGCGACGCGGAAATGGAACCACTGGAAGAACGCCGAGTGCGCATCGCGGCGGATGGTCAGGTCTGCGCGCGTTCCGTCGATGGACAAAACTTCGATATTGCCGCTGTCGAATGCGGCGTCGATTACAATAGGGGTGTCAGTCATAGCGATCGATATAGGCGCAGGGCGCGCGTCGGCAATGCCTTACTCGCCGCCGTTACTCGCCGCCCGTACTCGCACCCGGAGCGGGCAGGTCGACGGCCTGCACCACTTTGCCATCGGGGAACCGCGCAAACAGCGCGACCGCGAGGCGGCTGGCCATATGCGTGTCGTCGATGGCGCCGCCCGAGCCGCCTTCGGTCGCGCGCGACTGGCCTTGCGCATAGCCTTCCCACAGCACGCGGCGCGTCGCCTTGTCGCGAATGCGCACGTCCATGCGCGTCGCCATGATCGCCTTGCGCGGTTTCGACAGGTCGAGCGCGAGCGCCAGGCCATAGCCGGATCCGTGATTGCTGACACCGACGCTCATTTCGCCGCTGATCGGCTTGTGCGGGGCTTCTTCGGGGATGACGACGTCGGTGGTGATCAGGACTTCGACCAATTGGTTGGGATTGGCGATGTGCGAAATGTCATAGCCCTTATTCGCGAGCTGATCGACGACCGCGGCCTGGTAGACGGGCAGTTTGGTTTCGATATCGCCGGTGACGACGATCGAATTCGGGTCGGCGTCGCGATCGCGCGCCGGCCGTGGCGGCGCATCGCTGACCACGATCCGGCCCTGGCCCAGTTGATTGCCGGCGTCCGCCGCGCGGAATGTTTCGACATCGATCTGCCGCGAGGGTTCGGCGCCGCCTTGTGTGCCGACACGCTGTCCGCCGGGAGGGCCGCTCCACTGTCCCGGATAGCCTTGAGCAAAAGCAGGCGTGGCCACGATAAGCGCAACGAGAACGGGAAAAACTTTACGGGCAGATGAAATCGGCATGGGGCGGGGGGTCCTGAATAGCCAGATGCATGCTTATGCCCTGTATGACATCACTACAACGGATGCTTAGGGGGATTCCTTCTATCGCAGGGCGTGGCTACAAAAAAGTACACGGACTAACGAAGGTGATTCGCAAGTGAGCAAGGTTCCCGTTCTCGTTACCGGCGGCGCCGGTTATATCGGCAGCCACGCGGTTCTCGCGTTGAAAGATGCCGGGTGGCCGGTCGCCGTGATCGACAACATGACCACCGGGTTCCGGTTTGCGGTGCCCGATGGCGTGCCGTTCTATCTGGGCGACATTTCGGATGAGGCGCTGTTGGCGCGGATCTTTGCCGAACAGGGCATTCGCGCGGTCATGCATTTTGCCGGATCGATTATCGTGCCCGAATCGGTGGAAAATCCGTTGAAGTATTATCACAACAACACCGCGTGCAGCCGGTCGCTGATCGCCGCCGCCGTCGCTGCCGGCGTGCCGCATTTCATTTTCAGCTCGACCGCCGCGACGTATGGCAGTCCCGAGGTGTCGCCGGTCGGCGAGGACACGCCGAAGCTGCCGATCAATCCGTATGGCATGTCGAAGTTGATGACCGAGATCATGCTTGCCGACACCGCGCGCGCGCATCCGATCAATTACTGCGCGCTGCGCTACTTCAATGTCGCCGGCGCCGATCCGCAGGCGCGCACCGGGCAATCGACCGCCGGCGCGACGCACCTGATCAAGGTCGCGGTCGAGGCGGCGCTGGGCAAGCGTGATAAAGTCGCGGTGTTCGGCACCGATTTCGACACTCCGGATGGCACCGGCGTGCGCGATTATATCCATGTCAGCGATCTGGCCGCCGCGCATGTCCTGGCGCTGGAGGCGCTGATTGACGATCCTGCGGAGTCGCTGACGATGAATTGCGGCTATGGCCGGGGGTTCTCGGTGCTGGAAGTGCTCGACGCGGTCGACCGCGTGACCAACCTGAAAATCGAGCGCGAACTGGGCCCGCGTCGTGCTGGCGATCCGGCTTCGCTGGTGTCGGACAACCGGCGAATCAAGGCGACGCTGCCGTGGGTGCCCAAACATGCCGATCTCGATACTATTGTCGGGCACGCATTGGCCTGGGAACGACGGTTAACCGAGCTTCGTGCTGAAGCTTGACTTTATTTGGCGGCGCCTATACCCGCCCATTTCTGTTTTTAAGCCCGGTCGCATCGGGCAAAAGGATTCGTCATGAAAGTTCGCAACAGCCTGAAGTCGCTCAAAGACCGCCATCGCGACAACCGCGTGATCCGTCGTCGCGGCCGGACCTATGTGATCAACAAAACCCAGCGCCGGTTCAAAGCCCGCCAGGGCTGATCCGCAACGCCCCGTAACCGGGGCGTTGGTCTGTTGGTACCCGATACCCCCGCCCAAAAGGCGGGGGTTTGGTCGTTTGTGGGATGTGCGCATGGCCGGCGTTGATGCTGTCGTCTGGGATATCGGCCGCGTGCTGGTGCAGTGGGATTTCCCGCGCATCTGGCAGGACGTGATTCGCGACCCTGCCGAGCTTGCGGCGTTTACGTCGAGCGTGGTCAGCGAATCATGGCATTTTCGGCATGATCATGGCGATTCGATGGACGCGATGATTGCGGAACGGGTTGCGGAGCATCCTGCTGAGCGTGCGTTGATCGAGCGGTATCGTACGCATTGGTTGCTGGCGGTGCCTGGGCCCATCGAGGGGACGCATCCGCTGGTTGAGCGGCTGGCCCTGGCGGGGGTGCCGCAGTTTGCGCTGACCAATTTTGGTGCTGACGCGTTTGCGATGTTTCGGCCGACTTTTCCTGTGCTCGATCATATGATTGATATTGTTGTGTCTGGCGATGAGCGGCTGGTTAAACCGGACGCGGCGATCTTTGCGCTGGCTGCGCGGCGGTTTGGGCATGAGCCTGGGCGGATGTTGTTTGTTGATGACAATGCGGCGAACATCGCTGCGGCGCGCGATCTGGGGTGGCAGGTGCATCACTTTTTGGGTGATGCTGGCGCGCTCGAGGCGGATCTGGTCGGTTTGGGCTTGCTCTAACTCCTCGTCGAGCCCCTCACCTAACCCCTCGTCGTCCCGGGCTTGACCCGGGACCCCACTGCCTTTGGCGCGACGTCCGATCAAACGAGCGAGTCGTAGAGGTCGAGCCATTCCGGATTTGCGCGCTTGATAAGCTCGAATTTCCACTCGCGCCGCCAGTGTTTCAAGCGTTTTTCGTGAGCGATACAAGCTTCGATGGTTGGGCCTCGTTCAGCCCACACCAGTGTGCGCAGTTTGTATTGGGCGCAAAATTCTGACCCTTTGCCTTGGCGATGTTCGAACACGCGCTTGGCCAAATTGGCGGTCACACCGATATACATCGTTCCGCGATACAGGTCGGCCATGATGTAGACCCAGCCGCCCTGGCGCTCTTTGTCCATTACTCAGCGCAGCAGGCAGTGGGGTCCCGGGTCAAGCCCGGGACGACGTGGTGGATTGGGGGCTGGTTGGTACGCGTAAGCCGATCAGGGCGATTTCTCGGCCGTACCCCGGTTCGTTGCGGTGGGTGGCGCGGCGGTAGGAGAAGAAGCGGTCCGCCTGCGCGTAGGTGTCTTCGCCCAGCATGGCGACGGTGCCAAGGCCCGCCGCGCGCAGGCGTTCGGCGACGTAGCCTTCCAGGTCGAACCAGCTATGATCGGCGCGGCCGGCGCGGAAGAAGCGGGTGTTGGCGGCGTCGGCTTCGATGAAGCGGCGTTCGAACGCGTCGTCTACTTCGTAGCTTTTCTGCGCGATGCACGGGCCGACTACGGCGGCGATATCCGCGCGCCTTGCGCCCAGCGCTTCCATTGCGGCGATCGTCGCGTCGGTTACGCCGCCGATTGCGCCTTTCCATCCGGCGTGCGCCGCGCCGACCACGCCGGCTATCGGATCGTGGAACAGCACCGGCGCGCAATCGGCGGTCAGGATGCCGAGCAGCACGCCGGGCCTGTCGGTGACCAGCGCGTCGGCGTGCGGCCGATCATCTTCGGCCCAGGGTTCTGTAACCGTAACCACATCGGGCGAATGGAATTGATACGCGCACGTCAGCACCGCGCCCGGCAGCACCGCGGCGACCGCGCGCGCACGATTTTCCGCGATCGCCGCGCGATCGTCGTCGCTGCCCCAGCCGACGTTCAATCCGGCATAATCGCCAGTGCTGACCCCGCCGCGCCGTCCGCAGAACCCATGTGCGGCGCCCGCCAGCGCCGCATGGGTCAGGACTTCGACGGTATCAGCCAAGGCTCTTCGACACCTGTTCGCGCACGTCGCGCGACAGAGTGGGCGCGGCGGCGATGCGTTCCAGTTCGGCGCGCATCAGCGCGGCGCGGCCGGGTTCGAATTTGCGGAAGCGGCCGAGCGGCGGGACGAAGCGCGCCGCCAGGCTGCCGTTGGTCGAATCGAGCGTCAGGATCAGGTCGGCGATCATGCGATAGCCTTCGCCCGATGGGTCGTGGAACGCGGCGGTGTTGGCGACGAAGCCCATGTACAGCGCGCGGGCGCGGTTCGGATTGGCCAGGTTGAATTCGGGATTTTTGGCCAGCGCCTTGACGTGTTGGATCGCGCGCGGGTGCAATGATGCCGCCTGCAGCGAAAACCATTTATCGATCACCAGCGCATTGCCGGTGAACCGCTGGTTGAAATCGGCGAGCGCGGTTTCGCGCTCGGGCGTGTCCAGGCCGCAGAGCACCATCAGCGCGCCCTGGCGGTCGGTCATGTTGTCGGCGGCGGCGTATTGCGCGGCGGCGCGGCGGATCGTTTCGGCCGGGTCCGACGCGGCGAGATAGACCAGCGCCTGCGTTTTCAGCTTGCGCGCACCCCGCGATACGGGATCGAGGCTGTACGCCCCGGTTCTGGCGCTGCACCGATCGTGCAGCGCACGCCACGCATCGGCCAGATGCGTGCCGAGCCAGGCCTTCAGCCCTTCGCGTTCGGCGCGCACGCGGCCCGGATCGACCGGGTTCAACTGTTCGGCCAGATAGCCTTCGCCCGGCAGGATGATGAATTCGCCGCGCATCAGGTCGTCGAGCGCCGGATCGGCCAGCACTTTGGCGAAGGCCTCGCCGATCGCCTGGCGCCCGGCTTCGCGCGCGTCGTCGCTCAACTTGTCGGTGACTGCGGCGACCAAGTGCTGCACGACCAGTTGCTGCGTCGCTTCATAGCGCGCGAACGGATCGTCGTCGTTGGCGGCCAGGAACACCAGGTCGGCATCGGCCAGCGGGTTGTTCACCGCGACTGGTGCGGAAAATCCGCGGTTGATCGACACCACCGGCGCGGTCGCATGGCCGGTAAACGTGAACGTATGTTCGGCCTCGGTCAGCACCAGCAGATGTTCGCCCGAATGCCTGGCCGTAGCGCGGTCGAATAGCGCGGTGCGCAGCGGGATCACCATCGGCTGCTTGTCGGGCTGGCCCGGGGTCGGCGGCACGGTCTGTTTCAGGGTCAGCGTCACGGTGTCATCCGCGTGCGTCATCGTGACATCGATGCGCGGGGTGCCGGCCTGTTCGTACCAGCGGCGGAACTGTTTCAGGTCGACTTCGGCGCCGTCTTCGATCGCCTTGACGAAATCCTCGCAGGTCGCGGCATGGCCGTCGTTGCGATCGAAATAGAGGTCGGTGCCCTGGCGGAACCGTTCGGGGCCCACCATCACATCCATCATGCGGATGACTTCGGCGCCCTTGTTATAGACCGTTGCGGTATAGAAGTTGCTGATTTCCTGATACGAATCGGGCCGGATCGGGTGCGCCAGCGGGCCAGAATCCTCGGGGAACTGGGCGGCGCGCAACACGCGGACGTCTTCGATCCGCTTGACCGGGGCCGAGCCGCGATCGGCGCTGAACTGCTGGTCGCGCAGGACGGTGAAGCCTTCCTTCAACGACAGTTGGAACCAGTCGCGGCAGGTCACGCGGTTGCCCGACCAGTTGTGGAAATACTCGTGCGCGACTACGCCCTCGATCGCGTCGTAATCACCGTCGTTGGCGGTTTCGGGATCGGCCAGGATGTAGCGCGTGTTGAACACGTTCAGGCCCTTGTTTTCCATCGCGCCGGCGTTGAAATCGGACACCGCGACGATGTTGAACAAGTCGAGATCGTATTCGCGGCCATAGACTTTTTCGTCCCATTCCATCGACGCGATCAGGCTGCGCATCGCATGGTCGGTGCGGGTTTCGTCGCCCGGGCGGACATAGATGCCCAGGTCGACCTTGCGGCCCGACATCGTGACGAAGCTGTCGCGCTGCGCCACCAGGTCGCCCGCGACGAGCGCGAACAGGTACGATGGTTTCAGCCAGGGATCCTCCCATTGCGCCCAATGCGTGCCGGCCGGGCCGTCACCGCTGGAAACGGGGTTGCCGTTGGACAGCAGGACGGGGAACTGCGCCTTGTCGCCGCTCATCCGCACGCGATAGCGGCTGAGCACGTCGGGGCGGTCGGGGAAGAATGTGATGCGGCGAAACCCTTCGGCTTCGCATTGGGTGCACAGCAGGCCGTTGGAGGCATACAGGCCCGAAAGCTGCGTGTTGGCGACGGGGTTGATCACCGTTTCGATCGTTATTTCGTGGGCGTCGCCGGGCAGGGTGATGACCAGGTCGTTGCCGTGCATGTCCCAGTGATTGTGCGGCTGGCCGTCGACCGAGAGCGTTGCGACCGCGATGCCGTCGCCATTGAGCCGCAGCGGCGCATTGGGCGCTGTGCGCGTGACCGACAAGGTCGAGCGCACGCGCGTCGCATCGAGCGAAAGTGCGAAATCGAGTGCGATTTCGGGCACTTGCCAATCGGGCACGCGGTAATCGAGCCGGTTGATCACCGGGTGCTGGGCTTCGGGAATGGCGACTGCGGGGGCGCTGGACATATCGTTCATGCGGGCAATGTAGGGGCTGCGCGCGCGCGGGCCAATGGCAAACACGTATAAAGATCAGGCTTTCGGCTTGACTTGCGCCGCCCGCGCACCGCACCCATCGGATGGGCGGACAGGTGAGGGGCGATGATGGCAGGCAAGTTGGGTGCGGCGATAATTGCAGGCTTTGCTGGGATTGCGCCCACGCTGGCGCGCGCGGCGGCGTTCGATGTCGATCATGCGACGGCGCTGTACCTGGCGACTCTGAGCCCGGCGGCGCGGGCGCGGTCGGATGCGTATTTCGACGGGCGCGTGTGGATCGATGTGTTTTCGTCGGTGCTGACGGTGCTGGTGTGTTGGCTGATCCTGCGCAGCGGTGTTTTGGTGCGGTGTCGCGATACGATGCGGCGGCGCGGTTGGCGGCCATGGGTGGTGATGATTGCGGTGTCGGTGCTGTTTCTCGCGTGCCTGACCGTGCTCGAATTGCCGTGGTCGATCGTGTTCGATTTCTGGCGCGAGCGGCGGTTTGGCCTGATGAACCAGTCGTTTGGCGGCTGGCTGTGGGACCAGGCGATTTCCGCGCTGCTGGTGCTGGTCCTGGGCGGCGGGTTGCTGACGGTGATCAACACGGTGATGCGCCTTTTTCCGCGGCATTGGTGGATCGTCGGGGCGGGGGTCGTGGGCGTGATGGTTGCGCTGTTCGCGCTGGTGACGCCCGTGTTCATCATGCCGCTGTTCAACACGTATGGCGAATTGCCCGCGGGGCCCTTGCGCACGCGGATTGTCGCGATGGCGAGCGCCAATGCGATCCCGGCCGAAAACATCTATGTGTTCGACGCCTCGCGCCAGAGTAACCGGATCTCTGCCAATGTGTCGGGGGTCGGCCCGACCGTGCGGATCAGTTTGACCGACAATCTGGTCAAGCAGGCCTCGCTGCCAGAGGAGGCGGCGATCGTCGGGCACGAAATGGGGCATTATGTGCTGCACCATATCTGGCGCGATGTCGTGTTCATGACGCTGTTGACCGCGCTCGAGCTGTGGTTGCTGGCAAAGCTCGGGCCGATCGTGATCACGCTGGGCGGGCGGCGGCGGGCGGTGCGCGGGATCGATGATCCGGCGGCCCTGCCCGTGCTGGTCGGCGTGTTCACCGGGTTGGCGCTGCTGTTCCTGCCCATCACCAACACCGTATCGCGCCTGGCCGAAAGCGAGGCCGATGCGTTTGGCCTGGAGACCGCGCGCGAACCCGACGGCTTTGCGATGAGTGCGATGAAGCTGTCGACGTATCGCAAGATTGCGCCGCCCGCGCTGGAGGAAGTGCTGTTTTACGACCATCCCTCGGGCCAGACGCGGGTGCGCATGGCGATGGAATGGAAGAAGGACCATTTGCCCGACGCGCGTGAAGTCACCCCGCCGCCGTTGCCGGTTGCGCCCTGATCCATGCGGCTGTTTGTATTTGGCATGGGTTATAGCGCGGGGGTGCTGGCGCAGCGTCTGACCGCGCAGGGCTGGCGGGTCGATGGCACCGGGCGCAATGGCAGCGTGGCGTTTGACGATCACTCCGGCGTTGGCGCGGCGCTGGGCGCGGCGACGCATGTGTTGTCGAGCGTGCCGCCGGGGCGCGACGGGCGCGATCCGGTGCTGGATATGTATGGCGCGGCGTTGTGCGCGGCGCCGGCGGAGTGGATCGGCTATCTGTCGTCGACCGGGGTCTATGGCGATTGCGGCGGGGCGTGGGTCGATGAAACCGCGCCGATCGGATCGGGCCGGCGCGGCGCGCGCAGCCACGCCGATCGCGACTGGCAGGCGCTCGATCCGCGCGTGCGCGTGTTTCGCCTGCCGGGGATTTATGGCCCGGGGCGCAGTGCGTTCGACCGGTTGCGCGAAGGGACCGCGCGGCGGGTGATCGTGCCGGGCCAGGTGTTCAGCCGGGTGCATGTCGATGATATAGCCAGCGGGGTGATCGCGGGGATGGCGGGGCCGCCGGGCGTCTTTAATCTGGCCGACGATGAACCGTGCGATGCCAATATCGTGATCGAGCATGCGGCGCGCATGATGGGGGTGGAACCGCCGCCGTTGATGACGCTCGAGGAGGCGACGATGTCACCCCAGGCGCGCGCATTTTATGCCGAAAACCGCCGCATCGCCAATGGCAAGGCGCGCCGCGTGCTCGGCTGGCAGCCGAGGTTCGCGAACTATCGCGAAGGCCTGCGCGATCTCAATGCGACGACCAGCCCGGCGAGCGCGAGCAGCGCGCCAGCGACATTCAAGCCGGTCCAGCGATAGGCCTCGAACACCGTCGACAGCAGCATCGCGACGACGGGCACAACCACGCCGTTATAGGCGGCGCGCCCGGGGCCCATTTCGCGCAGCAACAGGTTGTACAGCGGGAAGGTCAGCACCGATCCGATCAGCGCGAGATAGGCGACGCTGCCAAGATACAGCGGTGACCAGTCGATCACCGGCGGGCCTGACAACACGCACGCGACAATGAAATCGACAGCCGCGCCGATCAGGAATGCCCACGCGAGCAGCATCGCCGCGGGCACCCGCCGCGCGACTTCGCCCGCCTGCAGGACATTGCCCGTCGATGCGCACAACAGCGCGAGCAAGGTCATGCCCGCGCCCAGCGGCACATCGCTGCCGGTGGGCGCCGCATGGTATTCGCGGATCATCAGCAGCACGATGCCGGCCAGCGCGATCATCGAGCCGATGACAAACCCGCGCGTGACCGGCGTGCCCAGGAAAATCCGCGAAAACACCGCATTGGGAAACACCAGCAGCGCAAACACGACCGCGACCAGCCCCGATGTCAGGTGGCTTTCGGCGCGATAGACGAATTGAAAGTTACAGCAGAACAGGCTGACCCCGATCATCCCCGCGCGGATCAGCACCGCGCGTTCGGGCACGAGCGCGCTCAGCCGGATATCGCCACGCACCAGGCCGAGCGCAAACATGCCGATCGCCGCGCCGGTAAAGCGCCAGGTGATCGACCAGCTCGGGGGGACCGGCCCGATCTGAAATTTGATCACCAGCCAGGTCGATCCCCAGACCAGCGCCGTCACGATAAACGCGACGATCACTTTGGGGTCGGTGCCTCGCGTCTGGTCGGTCATAGCGCCGATAGGGCGCGCGCCAGTCCGGCGACATGCGCCGGATCGCTGTTCCACGATGTGACCAGCCGCGCCGCGCCTGGCTGCCCGGCGGGGGCATTCCAGTCGTAGAAATCAAATCCTGCGCCGCGCAATGCTGCGGATTCGGCGGGCGAGACGATCAGGAACACTTCGTCCGCCTCGACCGGATGGATCAGGCGGTCGCCGGCAGCCGTGGCGATTTCGCTCGCGGCGGCATTGGCCGCGCGTGCGTTGTCGAGCCACAGGTCGTTTTCGAGCAGGGCCAGGATTTGCGCCGCGAGGTATCGGCCTTTCGATTGCAGGTGCCCCGCGCGTTTGCGCATGCGGTGCACGCTCTCGATCAGCTCATCGGATTGCGCCGATTCGAACAGCACGATCGCTTCGGCGCCCATGCCGCCGTTCTTGACGAAGCCGAAACTCAGCGCATCGACCCCGGCATCGACCGTGACCGCGGCCGGATGGCAGCCCAGATGCGCGACGGCATTGCCGAACCGCGCGCCATCCATGTGCAGCCACAAGTCGCGCGATTTTGCGAAGTCGCCGATCGCGGTGACTTCTTCGGGGGTATAGACGCGGCCATATTCGCTGGCCTGAGTGATCGAAATCGCGTGCGGCTGGACCTGGTGCACACCCGCGCGGATCGGCGCGAGCGCGGCGGCGATCGTGTCGGGCGTCAGCCGCGCGGCATCGCCCTCGGCCAGGATCAGTTTCGCGCCGTGCGTGTAAAACCCGGGCGCGCCGCCCTCGTCGGTTTCGATATGCGCCTCGCGGTGGCACACGACCCCGCCCCACGGCGGCACCATCGCACTCAGCGCCAGGCAATTGGCGGCCGTGCCGGTTGCAACCCAAAGCGCGGTCGCGCGTTTACCGAACAACTCGGAAAAAGCATGGTCGAGCCGCCGCGACAGCGCATCGCCATCGTAACCGGCATCGGGCGCATCGGCAGCGTGCATCGCCGCCCAGACATTGGGGTGGACCGTGGCGGCATTGTCGGAAAAGAATTTCATAGCCACATCGAATGGGGCGTGACGCCAGATTGGTCAAGCAGCTGGGGTCAACCCAACGGGAACAAATCATGACAGAGATGACAATCACCCACGACCCGATCTCCGCCGGCATTGTCGCCAGCGGCGGCGAATTCACCGCGACCTTGCCGGGTGAGAGCGCAACTGGCAGCCTGACGTATGTAACGCGCGGCAATGTGCTGGTGGCGGAACACACGCTGGTGCCGTCGTCGATCGGCGGACGCGGCGTCGCGGCTGCGCTGGTCGAGGCGCTGGTTGCGCATGCGCGCGAGGAAAACCTGAAGATCGATCCGCAGTGCAGCTACGTCGCCGTCGCGTTCAAACGGCATCCCGACTGGGCGGATTTGCTGGCGTAAGGGGAAATGGTGCTGCTGGGGAGGATTGAACTCCCGACCTCAGCCTTACCAAGGATGCGCTCTACCACTGAGCTACAGCAGCACACCATTTCCCGCTGATTCCGGAGCCTGTGGTCCGGGGCAGGCGCGCCCTTTGGCTGTGGGGGCTGGCTTTGTCAAGCAACCCTTGCGCATACATCCGCCATTCGCCACAGCAATGTGCATGACCCAAAGCGTTCCCCCTTCTTCGGCCAAGGATGACCGGCAGGCGCGGCTGGCCGAGCAGTTGCGTGCCAATCTGCATCGGCGCAAGGCGCAGGCGCGGGCGGTTGCGGCGGGAGAGACCGCTGCGGAAGTGCCGAAAACCGACCTTCCCAAATAGTCTTCAAGTCGCTACGTCGCGCACTTCCTATCGCAGTTACAGGACATCCGATGCCCCGCCTGATCCTCGTTCGCCATGGCCAGTCGCAGTGGAATCTGGAAAACCGGTTTACCGGCTGGTGGGATGTCGATGTCACCGAAAAGGGCGCGGCCGAGGCGACAGCCGCCGGCGTGCTGTTGCGCGAGAAGGGCGTTTTGCCCACGGTTGCGTTTACTTCGGTGCAGTCGCGCGCGATCAAGACTTTGCATCTGGTGCTCGAAGCGGCGGGCCGGTTGTGGTTGCCCGAGACCAAGGACTGGCGGCTGAACGAGCGGCATTATGGCGGGCTGACCGGGCTCGACAAGGCCGAGACGACCGCGCTGCACGGCGAGGCGCAGGTGAAAATCTGGCGCCGCAGTTTCGACACGCCGCCGCCGCCGCTGGAAGCCGGGAGCGAGTTCGATCTGTCGAAAGACCCGCGTTATGCCGGGATCGCGATTCCGGATGCCGAAAGCCTGAAAGACACGATTGCGCGCGTGCTGCCGTATTACGAGGCGGCGATTGCGCCGGCGCTGGCGGCGGGCGAAACCGTGATCGTGGCGGCGCATGGCAATTCGTTGCGCGCGCTGGTGAAGCATCTGTCGGGCATTTCGGATGCCGATATCACCGATCTCGAAATTCCGACGGGTCAGCCGATCATTTATGAACTCGACGACAAACTGGCCGCGACCGATCGCTATTATCTGTCCGAGCGCTGAGAGAGCGACGCGATGACCGAATCGAATCCCCCAGTCGCGATCATCATGGGCAGCCAGTCCGACTGGGAAACCATGCAGAACGCCACTGTCGTGCTCGACAAGCTGGGCGTGGCGCATGATTGCCGGATCGTTTCGGCGCATCGCACGCCCGATCGCCTGGTCGAATTTGCCAAGACTGCGCATACCAAAGGTTTTCGCGTGATCATCGCAGGCGCCGGCGGCGCGGCGCATCTGCCGGGCATGGTCGCGGCGATGACGCATCTGCCCGTGCTGGGTGTGCCGGTGCAATCGCGCGCGTTGTCCGGCCTCGACAGCCTGTTGTCGATTGTCCAGATGCCCGGCGGGATTCCGGTCGGCACGCTGGCGATCGGGGCGGCGGGTGCGACCAATGCTGGCCTGCTGGCCGCGGCGATCCTGGCGACGACCGATCCGGTGCTGGAAAAGGCGCTGATCGCGTTTCGCGCCGAACAGACCGCGGCGATCGCCGATCGGCCCGTCTGACACGATGAGCGATACCACGATGATCCCACCCGGCGAAACGATCGGCATTCTGGGCGGCGGCCAGCTTGGCCGGATGATTGCGCTCGCGGCAGCGCAACTCGGCTATCGCTGCCATATCTATGCGCCCGAACATGATGCAATCGGCGCCGATGTGTCCGCCGCGTTCACGCAAGGGCGTTTCGACGACACCGAGGCGCTGGCGGCTTTCGCCGCGCAATGCGCGGTCGTCACGTATGAATTCGAAAACGTCGCCGCCGCGCCGCTGGCCGCGATCGAGGCGCATGCCCCGCTGCATCCGCCCGCCCGCGCACTGTCGGTGGCGCAGGACCGCGCGAGCGAGAAAATGTTCGTCGAACAGTTGGGCGGAATCCCGGCGCCGTGGGCCACAGTCGATACGCGCGCCGAACTGCATGCCGCGATGGTCAAGATTGGCGTGCCCGGCGTGCTGAAAACCCGGCGCGATGGCTATGACGGAAAAGGGCAATGGCGGATCATGACGCCGGCCTCGGCCGACGTGGTCGACCTGGACGGTGCCGCGCTGATTTACGAAGGGTTCGTGACGTTCTTCGGTGAATTCTCGGTGATCGTCGCGCGCGGGGCCGATGGCACGAAGGTCTTCTGGGACTCGGCGCACAACGAACACCACGAGGGCATTCTGGGCCGCTCGACCGTGCCCGCGCCGCCCGAGATCGCGGCGCTGGTGCCGGAGGCGCGCGAACTCGCGGCCAAAGTCGCCGATGCGCTCGACTATGTCGGCGTGCTGACGCTCGAGTTCTTCGCAACCGAGGCCGGGCCGGTGTTCAACGAAATGGCGCCGCGCGTGCACAATTCGGGGCACTGGACCACCGAGGGCGCGCTGACGAGCCAATTCGAAAACCACGTTCGCGCCATTTGTGGCCTGCCGCTGGGTGCGACCACGCTGGCGGCAAGCGGGGCGGTGATGGACAATCTGATCGGCGATGCCGCGCACGATTGGGCAAAAATCCTGTCCGATCCGGCAAACCACCTGCATCTCTATGGCAAAGCCGCCGCGCGGCCCGGGCGCAAGATGGGCCATGTCACGCGGCTGGTGCTGTGACCAACAGCGCCCTGACGATTATCGTCGCGCGCGCCAGCGATGGCACGATCGGGCATGAAGGGCGCCTGCCATGGTACTTGCCCGCCGATTTGCGGCGGTTCAAGGCGCTGACCATGGGCAAGGCGATGATCATGGGGCGCAAGACGTTTGATTCGCTGCCCGGCTTGCTGCCGGGGCGGCGTCATGTCGTGCTGACTCGCGATGCCGGCTGGCATCGCGATGGCGCGGAGACTGCGGCCTCACCTGCGGCTGCGCTGGCGATGGCAGGTGATGACGCAGTGGTGATCGGCGGCGCAGACGTGATCGCGCAGATGGAGCCCCTGGCCGCTCGGATCGAACTGACCGAAGTCCACGGCGCGTTCGGCGGCGACACCGTGATGCCCGCCCCCGGCGCACAATGGCGCGAAACCGCGCGTGATGCGCACGAGGGATATGACTTCGTCACGCTAGAGCGGATAGCCGATGCGCTTTGACGCCAGCCAACCGCTGCCCGAAGCCTATCGCGGCGCGATCATCGCGCTGGGCAATTTCGACGGATTTCACCTGGGTCATCAGGCCGTCGCGCGCGCAGCAGTCGATTGGGCGCGCGCCGAAGGCCGCCCCGCGATCATCGCAACCTTCGATCCGCACCCGGTGCGCTATTTCAAACCCGACGCCTTGCCCTTCCGCCTGACCACGCTCGACCAACGCGAAGAACTGTTCGCCCAGGCCGGCGCCGACGCAATGCTGGTCTTCGCCTTCGACGACGCCCTGGCCAGCACGACGGCAACCGAATTCGTCCACGACCTGCTCGTCGCCCGCCTCGGCGCAGCCGGCGTCGTAACCGGCGAAGATTTCACCTTCGGCAAAGCCCGCGGCGGCAATGTCGGCGTGCTCGCCGACCTCGGCGCCACAGAAAACCTGCGCGTCCGCGCAATCGGCCCCGTCCTCCTCGGCGGCGAAGTCGTCTCGTCCAGCCTGATCCGCGACGCCCTCGCCCAAGGCGATTGCCAAACCGCCGCCCGCCTCCTGACCCGCCCCTTCGCCATCCGCGGCCTCGTCCAGCACGGCGACAAAGTCGGCCGCACCATCGGCTTCCCCACCGCAAACCTTGCCATCGGCAGCTATCTCCGCCCACGCTACGGCATCTACGCCGTAACCGCGCGCCTGCCCGACGGCAGGGTGCTGAACGGCGCGGCCAATATCGGCATCCGGCCGACGTTCGATCCGCCCAAGGAATTGCTCGAACCGCACTTCTTCGATTTTTCTGGCGATCTGTATGGGCAGGATATCGAAGTCGCGTTTCACCACTTCCTGCGGGGGGAATGGAAATTCGATTCGCTCGATGCGATGATGGCGCAGATTGCGGTTGATTGTGATGAGGCCAGGCGGTTGTTGTTGCCGGTTTAAGGGCCTCCGGCGGGCAAGGGCTATTGCCCTTGCATCCCGTTACTGTTTGGTTTGTTTGACAATTCTGGCGGTTGCGTCCCGCCGCGCAGCGGCTTTAATGTTGCCACTGCTCCAGCCTCTCCGTTGTCATTCTCGCGCACTCGGGTTCCAGGTCCGAGCTTGCGGTGGTGCGCGAATGTGCCGTTCTACGCGCAACCCCTGGATTCTTGCATGCGCGGGAATGACGTACGAACAGCGACGTTGCGCAAAAGGAAGTGGGGTCCCGGATCAAGTCCGGGACGACGAGAGTTTTGTGGGTTGTGAAAGTGCCGCGCAACGATCCGACAATACGCGAAGCAAGACGGTAAAGGGTCCCTAGGGCAATGGCCCTAGGCCGCCGGAGGCCCTTAAACGCCCGCCGGAGGCCCTTAGACGCCCCTAAAACCCCACCAAACGCAAAATCTGCTCGGCTCTGGCGTTTTTCGTGCGATTGGTTATGGCCCTTGCCCCATGAGCCAGACCCGCGACTACCGTTCCACTGTCTTCCTGCCGAAGACTGAGTTTCCTATGAAGGCGGGGTTGCCTGTCAAGGAGCCGGGGATTCTGGCGCGTTGGGCTGGTGCTGATCAGTATCGGGTTGTGCGTGATGCGCGGGCTGGGCGTGAGAAGTTCATTCTTCATGATGGGCCGCCTTATGCCAATGGCGACATGCATATCGGGCATGCGTTGAATCATATCTTGAAGGATATGGTGGTGCGGACGCAGACTTTGCTGGGCAAGGATGCGCCGTATGTGCCGGGGTGGGATTGTCACGGGCTTCCGATCGAGTGGAAGGTCGAGGAGGAATACCGGAAGAAGAAGCTGAACAAGGACGAGGTTCCGCCGGCTGAGTTTCGGGCGGAATGTCGGGCTTATGCGCGCAAGTGGGTCGATGTTCAGCGGGAGCAGTTGAAGCGGCTGGGGATCAATGCGGATTGGGACCATCCGTATCTGACGATGGATTTCGCGGCCGAGGCGACGATTGTGCGCGAGCTGATGAAGTTTGCCGAAAGCGGTCAGCTTTATCGCGGCGCGAAGCCGGTGATGTGGAGCCCGGTCGAGAAGACGGCGCTGGCCGAGGCGGAGATCGAATACGAGGATATCGTTTCGACGCAGATCGACGTGGCGTTCGAGATCGTGGGTAGCACGGTGCCGGCGTTGGTTGGCACGTATGCCGTGATCTGGACGACTACGCCGTGGACGATCCCGGCGAACCAGGGGATCGCGTATGGCGAGGCGGTTGAATACCAACTGATCGCGCTTGGCGGGAAACGCTATCTTGTGGCTGCGCCGTTGCTCGACACATTTGTTGCGCGCGCCGGGGCGGGCAGCGCTACTGTGCTCGACACGTTCGTTGGCGCTGCGCTCAAGGGCACGGTTGCGCGTCATCCGATGCATGCGCTGGGCGGGTTTTTTGCGCGGCCGCGGCCGTTTCTGATGGGCGATTTCGTCACCACCGAATCGGGTACGGGCCTGGTGCATATGGCGCCCGACCATGGCGAAGACGATTTCATCCTGTGCAAGGCGAACGGGATCGAGCCGGTGTTCGCGGTCGAGGCCGATGGCAAGTATCGCGCCGACTGGGGCTGGTTGCCGGGCCAGGGCAGTGTGATCAATCCGAAGTTCAACGCGCCCGATGGTCCGATCTGCACCGCCTTGCGCGAAGTGGGTGCGCTGGTCGCCGCGAGCGCCGATTACAAGCATTCGTACCCGCATTCGTGGCGGTCGAAGGCGAAGGTGATCTATCGCTGCACGCCGCAATGGTTCGTGCCGATGGACAAGGACATCACGCTTGAGGGCGACACGCATACCTTGCGTGAACGTGCGGTCACGGCGATCGCCGATACGCGCTGGGTGCCCGAAAAAGGCCGCAACCGGATCAGCGCCATGGTCGAGGGGCGCCCGGACTGGGTGCTGTCGCGCCAGCGTGCGTGGGGCGTGCCGATCGCGCTGTTCGTGCATCGCGAGACCGGCGAAGTGCTGGTCGATGCGGCCGTCAACGCGCGCATTCTCGCGGCGATCGGTGAACAGGGCGTCGACGCCTGGGACGAGGCCAATGCTGCGCTCTATCTCGGCGCGGATTATGCGGTCGAGGATTACGAACGCGTTGCCGACATTCTCGACGTTTGGTTCGATTCGGGTTCGACGCATGCATTCGTGCTGGGCAGCGGGCGTTGGCCTGATCTGACGCGGCCCGATGGGTACACCGGCCCGCTTGCCGATCTCTATCTCGAAGGGTCGGATCAGCATCGCGGCTGGTTCCAGTCGTCGCTGCTCGAATCGTGCGCGACGCGCGGTCATGCGCCGTACAAGACCGTGCTTACCCACGGCTTCACGATGGACGCCAAGGGCCTGAAAATGTCGAAATCGCTCGGCAACACGATCAGCCCGATCGACCTGATGCGCGATTATGGCGCGGACATCCTGCGGCTGTGGGCGCTGTCGGTGGATTTCACCGAAGACCACCGCATCGGCAAGGAAATCCTGGCCGGCGTCGCCGACCAGTACCGCAAATTGCGCAACACCTTCCGCTACCTGCTCGGCGCGCTCGAAGGGTTCTCGGATGCCGAAGCGCTGCCCGTGGCCGAAATGCCCGAGCTTGAGCGTTATGTCCTGGCGCGCCTCGGCGCGCTCGATGCGACTTTGCGCACGGCGGTCGATGACTTCGACTTCAACACGTATGTCCGCGCGCTGACCGATTTCTGCAACGAAGACCTGTCGGCGTTCTTCTTCGATATCCGCAAGGACAGCCTCTATTGCGACGCCCCCACCGACACGCGCCGCCGCGCCTGCCGCACGGTGCTCGACACGCTGTTCCACGCGCTGGTGCGCTATGCTGCGCCGGTGCTGGTCTTCACGTCCGAGGAAGTCTGGGGCACGCGATATCCTGACACGGGCAGCGTCCACGTGCTCGAATGGCCCGTAATCCCGGCCGTTACCGTTGACGAAACACGCTGGACCGAACTGCGCGCGCTGCGTGCGACAGTGAACGAAGCGATCGAACCACTGCGCCGCGAAAAGGTCGTCGGCTCGGGTCTCGAAGCCTCAGTGACGGTCCCTTATGAAGGCGCCGACACCGATCTCGCCGAACTGTTCATCACCGCAGCGGTGCACAAAGGTGACACCCTGGCCGTAACCCGCACCGAAGACCACAAATGTGGCCGTTGCTGGCGCCACCTGCCCGAAGTCACGCAGGATGGCGACTTGTGCGAACGTTGTGATACCGTCGTCGCCGCAATGGACAGCATCTCCGCATGATCGATCAACCCAGCCCGGAAGCCCGGCGCCAGTTCGAAGCGTGGACCCGCCGCGTCTTCGGCTATGGCCTGGCGCTGCTCGTGTTTGCGATCGATCGCGGCGTAAAGGCACTGCTGCTCGGCCCGGTCGCGCTCGATCATGTCGAGGCGGTGCCGCTCCTGCCGATCTTCGCGCTGCGCTACACCCAGAATTTCGGCGTCTCGCTCGGCCTGTTCACCGCCACCTCGGCCAACATGCGCCTGATCCTGATCGGCGTCACCACCGCCATCGCGCTCGGCGTCGCCGTCTGGCTGATGTTCGAACGCCGCCGCGCCGATGTCATCGGCCTGTCGCTCGTCCTGGGCGGCGCGCTCGGCAATATTTTCGACCGGGTGGTCTACGGCTTCGTCATCGACTATGCCGATTTTCACATCGGCCAATGGCGCCCATTTCTCATTTTCAACTTTGCGGATGCCGCCATCACTTGCGGCGTGCTGATACTGCTTGCCCGTTCGCTGCTTTCCGGCGAAAAGCCCGGCAACGATCGCGCAATACCCCCTACGGAGAATACTTGATGCGCAAGTCCGCCCTTACTACCTTTGCCGGATGCGCAGTAATGCTGTCCCTGCTCGGCGGGTGCAGTTCGAAATCCTCGCTGTTCAACCGCGCCCGCCCCGATGAATTCGCCGTAACCCGCCAGGCACCCCTGGCCGTGCCACCCGATTTCGCCCTCACCCCGCCAAACCCCGGCGCGCCGCGCCCGCAGGATGTCGATTCGAGCCGCCAGGCGTTGGACGCGCTGTTCGGCGGTGCCGCGCCGCGTAGCGCTGTCGAAACCGATGCTCTGGGTAAAGCCGGTGCGTCTGCGCCTGCGATCCGTAGCACTGTTGGGGATCCGAAGACGCAGACTGTGCCGAAGGGCGCGGGCATTCGCGATATCGTGAAGGCGCCTGAAAGTTCCAGCCCGACTGCGCAGACTACTACGGGCAACTGATTTAAGGGCCTCCGGCGGGTGCTTTAGGGCCTCCGGCGGGCAAGGGCTATTGCCCTTGCATCCCGTTACCTTTTGGTTTGTTTGACAATTCTGGCCGTTGCGCCCCGCCGCGCAGCGGCCTTATTGTCTTCCGGCGCGGGGTGGGCGCTGACTTCGCCTTATCTCACGGTTGCGCGCGAAAGTAAGTGGGGTCCCGGATCAAGTCCGGGACGACGAAGAGTGTCGTGTAAGGCCCCGACAACACGCGGAGCAAGACGGTAACGGGATCAAAGGGCCCATGGCCCTTTGCCGCCGGAGGCCCTTCTAACCGTCCAGCACTTCAACCGGATGCGCGCTCTTGATATGGCAAGCCAGCACCTTGTCGATCTTCCGCCCGTCCATATCGAGCACTTCGAACCGCCACCCCTGGGTGTTGAAGTGCTCCCCTTCGCTGGGCAGTTTTTTCATCACGGACAGGACGAAGCCGGCGACGGTGGCGTAGTCGCGGTCGTCGGACAGGTCGATGTCGAGGCGGTTGGCCATGGCGTCGGCGGGGAGGGCGCCGGAGATGAGGAGCGAGCCGTCTTCGCGTTCGATCATCATCGGGGTGTCGCCGTCATCGCCGTGCGCGACGAAGGTGCCGGCGATCGCGTCGAGCAGGTCGGCGGGGGTGACGATGCCTTCGAGGTGGCCGTATTCGTCGTGGACGAGGGCGAGGGCGACTTCGGCGAGCTGGATCTGGCGCAGGGCGTCCATCGCGTCGAGGCGGTCGGACATGATCGCGGGTTTTTTCATCAGCGCGGTGAGGTCGGGGCTTTCGCCGCGGATGAGCGCCTGGAGCACGTCGCGGGCGCGGACGACGCCGATGATGCTGTCGACCGATCCTTCGGCGACGAGCAGCAGCGAGTGGGGGCAGCCGGCGATGGCTTCGTTCAGGTGGTCGTGCGGGGTCTGGTGGTCGATCCAGTGGAGTTCGGTGCGCGGGGTCATCATGTCGCGCACGGGGCGCTCGGCCAGGCGCATGACGCTGGTCATCAGCGCGCGTTCGTCTTCTTCGATCACGCCGGTGCGGGTGGCTTCGGCGAAGATCATTTCGAGTTCTTCGGTGGTGACGTCGTGAGAGCTTTCGTCGTGCGCGCCGACCAGGCGCAGGACGAGATCGGACGAGGTGTCGAGCAGCCAGACGAGCGGCGCGGCGACCAAAGCAATGAAGGCCATCGGGCGCGCGGCGATCACAGCCAGCGGTTCGGCGGAGCGCAGTGCGAGTTGCTTGGGCACGAGTTCGCCGATGACCAGGCTGAAATAGGTGGTAATCGCGATGACCAGGGCAAAGCCGGTTTCGGGCGCGTATTTGGGGGCGAGGCCGAGCGCGGCGAGGCGTTCGCCGACGGGGCCGCCCAGGCTGGAGCCTGAAAATGCGCCGGAGATGACCGCGACCAGCGTGATGCCGATCTGCGCGGTGGAGAGCAGCTTGCCCTGGTCGCTGGCGAGATCGAGCGCGAGTTTTGCGCTGGCCGATCCGGCCTCGGCGCGTATTTTCAGGCGCGCGGGCCGGGCGGACACGATCGCCAGCTCCGACATCGAAAACAGGCCGTTGAGCACGACAAGCGCGCCGATGATAACGACGTCGGTCCAGGGAAATGGTGTCACAGGCACAGCCGCTAGCAGGTTTTGACGCGGATCGCGAAGAACTTGTTCGGATTCCATTCATCCGTGGAGCGGCTATGAACGTACTGGAAGTGTATCGGGCTGGCACAGGCAGTCGGTATGGCAACGGTTTGCAGTGGGGTGTGGGTCATGAAAATTCGTCGGATTGTGGTGTCAGCGTTGTGCGGGGTGTCGCTGATTGCGACCTCGGCGTGTGTTACCGATCCCAATACCGGGCATAAAAAGGTTTCGCGCACGGCGCTGGGCGCCGGCGCGGGGATCGTGGCCGGCGTGTTGATCGGCGGGTTGATCGGCGGCGGCGCGGGGCGGATCGTCGGCGCGGGCATCGGCGGGATCGCGGGCGGCGCGATCGGCTATACGATGGACAAGCAGATCAAGGAACTGCGCGAGAATACGGCGGGCAGCGGCATCGATGTGAAGCCGGTCGACAATGGCCAGGCGATTCTGGTGAACATGCCCGGCGGCGTGACGTTCGATACCAACAGCACGCTGCTGAAGCCCGGCTTTACCAGCACGCTCGACCAGATCGCGGGCAATTTGAACCGTTATCCCAATTCGCTGGTCGACGTGTATGGCCATACCGACGCGGTTGGCAGCGACGCCTATAACCAGACCTTGTCGGAAAATCGCGCGCGGGTGGTTTCGGATTACCTGGTGTCGCGCGGCGTCAATCCGCAGCGCATTCGCAGCACCGGCTTTGGCAAGACCCAGCCGATTGCGTCGAACGAAACGCCCGAGGGCCGCGCGGCCAACCGCCGCGTGGAAATCAAGATCGTGCCGGTGACGCAGGACGATGTCGCGCGCGCACGCGGCGGGAACTAGGCCCGGTTGTGCTTGACGCCGTGCGGTGCCGGCTGGCATCCGCACGGCGTCAAGGAGCTTACTATGTCCATCGAATCGCGCGCAATTAATGGCCGTATGACGAACCCGATCGGGCTCGGCTGCATGTCGCTGAGCTGGGCCTATGCCGGCAAGCCATCGGACGAAGACGGCGTCAGGCTGCTGCAGCGCGCGATCGAGCTGGGCTATGACCATTTCGACACCGCGCGGCTGTACGGGCAGGGTCACAACGAGACGATCGTGGGCCAAGCCTTGCAGGGGCGGCGCGATAAAGTGTTTCTCGCCAGCAAGATGGGCATTTTTGCGAGCGGCGAGCGGCGCGGGATCGATTGCAAGCCCGAGACGATCCGCGAACAGCTCGAGATCTCGCTGCGCCTGCTGCAGACCGACCATATCGACCTGTATTACATGCACCGCCGCGATTTTACGGTGCCGATCGAGGAATCGATCGGGGCGATGGCCGACCTGATTCGCGAAGGCAAGATCGGCGCGATCGGGCTGTCGGAAATGTCGGCGGACACGTTGCGCCGCGCGAGCGCGGTGCATCCGATTGCCGCGATGCAGACCGAATATTCGCCGTGGACGCGCCAGGCGGAAATCGCGGTGCTGGATGCGTGCCGTGAAACCGGGACGACGTTCGTGGCGTTTTCGCCGGTCGGGCGCGGCGCGCTGGCCAATGGCGTGGCCGATCCGGCAGCACTGGGCGAGGGCGATATTCGCCCGGCAATGCCGCGATTCCAGGGCGCGAACTGGACGCACAACCAGGGCTTGTTGCGCGAGTACCAGGCGCTGGCGACCGCGGCGGGCGTGACCATGGCGCAATTGTCGCTGGCCTGGGTGCTGTCGCGCGGGGATCACGTGGTTGCGATTCCCGGCACCGGCAAGATCCCGCATCTGGAAGAAAACATCGCGCGGTGGGATTGGGAGATCCCGGCTGATCTCGCGGCGAAAGTCGATGCGTTGATCAACCAGCAGACTGTTGCCGGGCACCGCTATGCCAAGACGATGCTGGCCACGATCGACACCGAAGATTTCGCCGAGTCGTTCGAACTGGCGTAATCCTCCTTGGGACGAGTGGCTTCACCCATCGGGAACCCTTAATTTGCGATGTTAATAGAACAAGTTCGCTCATCCTGAGCCTGTCGAAGGACGCGCGCAACGGTTGATCCGGGTGACGTTGCTGTCGCGTTGGGCCAACGTTGGCGCGTGTCCTTCGACAGGCTCAGGATGAGCGGGTCTTGTTAACAACAGCATCCTGGCCTTGGCTGGACACAAACCGCCAGCGCCTCCCCAAAATGGCACCTATGACGTTTCAGTAGATTCCTTTGGGGGAAGATGTCTGCTCGCCAGCCTGGCGACCGCTGCGGCGTGGATCGCGGGCGCTGTCACCAGCAGGCCAAAGGCGCGCGGGTCGCGTTTGTTGAAATCGAACGGTGCGCCATAGGCGTCGCTGACGGCGGCGCCGGCTTCGCGCGCGATCAGGCAGGCGGCGGCGATGTCCCATTCGTAGCCCCAGCGCAGGGTCGCGAGCAGGTCGGCCTCATTCGCCGCGACCATCGCAATGCGCAGCGCGATCGAATTGGGCTTGTCGACCAGGGTCAGGTCGTAATCCGCTTTGGGCAAAGCGTCGGCGGGAACACGCGCGCCGGGCAGTTGCGCGCAAGTGGTGGCAATCAACCGCTGACCATTGCGCGTCGCACCCTGCCCAGCGGTGGCGATCCAGAATTCATCGCGCGCCGGCGCATCCAGGATTCCGATCAGTGGCCGCCCGGCGCTGACCAGCGCGACCGACACGCACCAACCCGTGCGCCCGCGCACAAAATCGCGCGTGCCGTCGACCGGATCGACGACCCAGCAGAATTGCCGGTTCAGCCGGTCGGTGCTGTCGACGGTTTCCTCCGACAGCCAGCCCGCGCCGGGCAGCAGCGCGCCGAGTTCGCGTTTCAAAAAGGCATCGACTGCAAGATCGGCCGCGCTGACCGGGTCGCCGGGGCTTTTTTCCCATACGTCCAGCGCATGCCCGGCGCCCGGCCAATGCGCCATGGCCAGGTGCCCTGCCTCGCGCACGATATCTGTCAGGCGGCCATAATCGATCATCGCCAAGTCGTGAGCCAAGCCGCGCGGCAACGCAAGGCACCCTTGTTGTAACGGCCCATTCGGTCGATTTCGTTCATTCGTATGCGCATTTGCGGCGTTGCGTCATGCTGCACTGCGCTATGACTTGTGCGTGGCGCGACAACAGGGCCCTTTTCAAGCCCGTGGCCGTGTGCTTAAGGCGGCTGGCCACACCCGGTTCGGCAGCCTTGCCGCACCGGAATCGTATTTCCTCACGTGACAGCGGGACACTTCGCATGAACGTTCATGAGTACCAGGCCAAGGAATTGCTCGCCAAATTCGGCGTCAACATTCCCGCAGGCATCGCAGCGCTGACCGTCGAAGAGGCCGTAGCCGCTGCCAAGCAGCTTCCCGGCCCGATCTATGTCGTCAAATCGCAGATCCACGCCGGTGGACGCGGCAAAGGCAAGTTCAAGGAACTGCCCGCCGACGCCAAGGGCGGCGTTCGCCTCGCCAAATCGATCGACGAAGTCGCTTCGCATGCGAAGGAAATGCTCGGCAACACGCTGGTCACGATCCAGACCGGCGACGCGGGCAAGCAGGTCAACCGCCTGTATGTGACCGATGGCGTTGATATCGTGAAAGAAAACTATTTCTCGCTGGTCGTCGACCGTGGTACCGGCCGCGTCGCGCTGATCGTGTCGACCGAAGGCGGGATGGACATCGAAGATGTCGCGCATTCGACGCCGGAGAAAATCGCCACGATCATTATCGATCCGGCGACGGGCTTCATGCCGCATCACGGCCGCGCGGTCGCATTTGCACTGAAGCTGTCGGGCGACCTGAGCAAGCAGGCGCAGGTCGTGTCGAAGCAGTTGTACGAAGCGTTCGTCGCGCTCGATTCGGACATGCTCGAAATCAACCCGCTGGTCGAATCGGCCGACGGCAAGCTGCTCGTGCTCGACGCCAAGATGAGCTTCGATTCGAACGCGCTGTATCGCCACCCCGATGTCTTCGCGCTGCGCGATGAAACCGAGGAAGATCCGGCCGAAATCGAAGCGAGCAAGTACGACCTCGCCTACATCAAGCTCGACGGCAACATCGGCTGCATGGTCAATGGCGCAGGCCTGGCCATGGCGACGATGGACATCATCAAGCTGAACGGCGAATTCCCTGCCAACTTCCTCGACGTGGGCGGCGGCGCCACCACCGAAAAGGTCACGGCCGCGTTCAAGATCATTCTGCGCGACCCGGCAGTGAAGGGCATTCTCGTCAACATTTTTGGCGGGATCATGAAGTGCGACATCATTGCCGACGGCATCGTCGCCGCGGCCAAGGAAGTGAACCTGCAGGTTCCTCTCGTCGTCCGTCTCGAAGGCACCAATGTGCAGCAGGGCAAGGACATCCTTGCCAATTCGGGTCTCCCCATCGTGGCCGCCAACGATCTTGGCGATGCCGCGCAGAAAATCGTGGCCGAAGTGCGGAAGGTCTCCTGAACCATGTCGATCCTCATCAACAAAGACACCAAGATCATCACCCAGGGGATGACCGGCAAGACCGGCGCATTCCACACCCAGGCCGCGCTCGATTACGGCACGAAAATGGTCGCGGGCGTGACACCGGGCAAAGGTGGCACGACGCATATCGGCCTGCCGCAGTATGACAGCGTTGGCGATGCCAAGGCTGCGACCGGTGCGACGGCTTCGTGCATCTACGTTCCGCCTCCAGGCGCGGCCGACGCGATCCTGGAAGCGATCGACGCGGAGATGGAACTGATCGTGTGCATTACCGAAGGCATTCCGGTGCTCGACATGGTGCGCGTGAAGCGCGCGCTGCAGGGCAGCAAATCGCGCCTGATCGGGCCGAACTGCCCCGGCGTGCTGACGCCGAACGAATGCAAGATCGGCATCATGCCCGGCTCTATCTTCAAGAAGGGCTCGGTCGGCGTCGTGTCGCGTTCGGGTACGCTGACGTATGAAGCAGTGTTCCAGACCAGCAACATCGGCCTGGGCCAGACCACGGCTGTCGGCATCGGTGGTGACCCGGTCAACGGCACCAATTTCATCGACGTGCTGGAACTGTTCCTGGCGGATGACGACACCAAGTCGATCATCATGATCGGCGAAATCGGTGGCGACGCCGAAGAGCAGGCTGCGCAGTTCCTGATCGACGAAGCCAAGCGCGGCCGCAAGAAGCCGATGGCCGGCTTTATCGCAGGTCGCTCGGCGCCTCCGGGCCGCCGCATGGGCCATGCCGGCGCAATCGTTTCGGGCGGCAAAGGCGACGCGGAAAGCAAGATCGCGGCAATGGAAGCAGCCGGCATCAGCGTCAGCCCCTCACCAAGCCTGCTCGGCGAAACCCTCGCCGAAGTCCTGAAGGGCTAAAAATCCTCCCCGTCCCGGGGAGGGGGACCACGCGAAGCAGTGGTGGAGGGGCCTGGCCCTACACACCACACTCGCGAGGGCACGCAACAACAACAGAGCCGGGGAGCAATCCCCGGCTCTGTTCGTTTGACCCCCGCCCCCACGCGATGATAACCTCCCGCACGATCAGGGATTTTCCGGGGGGAATCATGGCAACGCAACCATTTACGACAGCGCCGATGTTCATACGCGAGCGCCGTTTCTACTTCATCATGGCCTGCGTCATGGCCTTCATCCTGGTCGCAGGATTCTCGACGAGCCTCGCTTTTCATCGGTCCAGTTTTGCGGTCCCGATCATCTATCACATCCACGCGTTCACGTTTTTCGGCTGGATCGTGCTGTACCTGGCGCAGACCTGGCTCGGGTCGACCGGTTCGGTCGCGCTGCACAAACGGCTTGGCTGGCTGGCGCTGGTGTGGGTGCCGGCGATGGTGATCCTGGGCATCACGGTGACGACGTACGTCATCCGCACCGATGGCGGCCCGTTCTTCTTCGCCCAGAACGAGTTCCTGTTCGGCAACTGGTTCGGTATCCTGACCTTCGCCGGCCTCGTCGCCTGGGCGATCACGCTACGCCGCCGCACCGACTGGCACAGCCGCCTGATGCTCGTCGCAATGGCGGCGATCACCGGGCCCGGCTGGGGGCGTCTGCTGCCGATGCCGTTTATCCCGCAGCCGTTTGTTATCTCGTCATTGCTGTTTCCCGCGATTTTCGTCGGCGTCGGCATGATCGCCGATCGGCGCCGCAGCGGCCGCGTCCATCCCGCCTACCTGTATGGCATCGCGATCATGGCCGGATCGATGGGGCTGACCGAAGCGATAGCCTACAGCCCGGTCGGCTATTCAGTGACCCGCACCATCGTGGCCGGAACGCCCGGGGCAGAGCGGCCCATTAACGCGTATCACCGTGCGTATCACCACGCGGCGTAGCCGGGGCGCAGTAATCTGCGCGCCCGTTCAGGATAGGCGCCCCTGATCGTCGATCACGTTCAATTGCGCAGGGTGTTATCGCCCAAAATCTACAACATCCGCTCATCCTGAGCTTGTCGAAGGACGCGCGGTAGGTATGCCCAACACACGGCACTCTATCGCCTGGATCGAATGGTGCGCGCGTCCTTCGACAAGCTCAGGATGAACGGGGGTTGGGTGTCTGGGGCCAGAGAGACTTGTTTTAGCGCCAATGGGGTCAAGTCCGGCATGGCGAAAGACTATGGACCCGGCTTAGAGCGCGACGCCCACTTTCAACCCTTCGAACACCGCCTCTTCGGCGGTGCGCGGGGTTAGGGCGTCGCCGATCACGTGGGTTTCCAGTGCGGTTTCGGTGAGGGCGTCTTCCAGTGTGGTGACGCGTTCGTGGCCCAGGTTGGTGATCAGGGTGTCCACGTCTTCGAACACCATTGCCGCGCCGCTGGTCGCGTGCTGGCAAAAGACCGTCTGTTCGTCGATGCCGTAGAGGCGGGCATAGGGGATCACTTCGACGCCGAGGTCGTGGAGCACGCCGGCCCACAAGTCGCGGACGTATTGGTGGATGCGCTGGCCCGGCATGTAGCCATCGACCGCGAGGCGCACTTTGCAGCCGTCGCGCGCCAGTTTCTCGGCGAGGCCCATGCCGATCCAGTCGAGGCTCCAGTCGGCGATCAGCACTGAGGCGCCGACGTTGACTTCGTTGCGCAGGACTTGCCACGGGTTGACGACATGGCCGGTTTCGGCGCCTTCGACGGCGCTGCTGCGCGGGCGGGCGCCAGTGGCGATGACGACGGCCTGTGGCGCGATTTCGGCGATCAGTTCGGCGGTGACGGGCAGGTTCAGCCGTACTTCGACACCCGCGAGCGTCATTTCGCGCGCGAGGTTGGTGACGATGCCGCCGAATTCGGCGCGGCCGGGCAAAGTCTGAGCGAGCAGGGCCTGCCCGCCCAATTGGCGACCGGCTTCGCACAGGATGACTTCGTGGCCGCGCGCGGCGGCGACTGCGGCGGCTTTCATGCCGGCGGGGCCGCCGCCTGCGATCAGTATGCGGCGCGGGGTTTCGGTCGGGATCAGCGCGCCATACGTCAGTTCACGCCCGGTTTCGGGGTGCTGGATGCATGAAATCGGATAGCCCATGTGGAAATGGCCGATGCATGCCTGATTGCATGCGATGCAGGCGCGGATGTCGTCGGTTCGGCCGGCCTGGGCCTTGGCGGGCATTTCGGGGTCGCAGATCATTGCGCGGGTCATGCCGACCATGTCCGCCGCGCCGCTGGCCAGGATGCGTTCGGCGTCCTGCGGCTGGTTGATGCGGCCTGCGACGAACACCGGGGTGGTGACGCGCGCCTTGATCGCGGCGGCCAGCGGTGCGGTGTGGCCGGGCGCGACCAACATCGGCGGGGCAATGTTGATTGCGCTGCCCAGGCCGGCGGAGGTGCCGCTGGTGATGTTGTAGTAATCGAAGCGCCCATCGAACGCGATCAAGGTCGCCATGACGTCGTCGCCGGTCAGGCCCTGTTCGTCTTTTTCGTCGCCGCTGATGCGCAGGCCCAGCACGAAATCGGGCCCGGTCGCGGCGCGGATCGCGGTGATCACGTCGTCGATGAATGATCGTCGCGCCTCGTCATCGCCGCCATAGCGATCGGTGCGCAGATTGACGTGGCGGTTGAGGAATTGCGCGGGCAGGTAGCCGTGGCTGGCGACGAGTTCGACCCCGTCGAGCCCGGCGCGTTCGAGCCGGTGCGCGGCGGCCGCATAGCCCGCGATCACTTCGGCGATCATCGTCGCCGACATCGGGCGCGGGGTGACATGGAACCGTTCGTTGGGCACCGCCGATGGCGCATAGGCCACGGGCAGGGTGCCGTCCTGGCTTTCCATGATTTCGCGGCCGGGGTGAAACAACTGGCCAAACAGCGCGCAGCCATGTGCATGCACCGCCTCGGCGACGCGGGTATAGCCCGGGATGCATTCGTCGGTCGTCGCCATCAGCAGGTGCGAAGTATACCGCGCGGTCTCGTGCACGCCGGCGACCTGCATCACGATCAAACCGGCGCCGCCCTCCGCGCGGGCCCGATGATACGCGACCAGCGCATCATTGGGCACAAACGCAGTGGGCAGCGTCGTGTCATGCCCTGTCGACAGGATGCGATTGCGGATCTGCAGATTGCGGATCGTGATCGGCGAAAACAGCGTCGGCAGGGCAGTCATGGGATCAGTGCAGGTTGCGCGCGAACAAGGCGAGCATTTCGGACCAGCCGCGTTCCGCTGCGGCTTCGTCGTAGACCGGGAAGTCTTTCTTCATCCAGCCGTGGTGGGCGCCCTTATATATTTCGGCGTGGAATTTCACGCCGGCTTCGGTCAGCGCTGCAACCAGGCGCTCGGCCATTTCGGGCGGATAGCTGCCGTCTTCGTCGGCGCCTGCGACCAGCAGTTCGCCCTTGATCTGCGGCGCGAGCAGGTGCGGGCTCTGCGGGTCGTCGGTGGCCAGGCTGCCGCCGTGGAAGCTGGCTGCGGCGGCCACGCGGTCAGGATAGACGCCGGCGGCAGTGATCGCCATGCCGCCACCCATGCAGAACCCGACCGTGCCCACCAGGGGGCCTTTGACATCGGAGTTCGTGCCAAGCCAGGCGAGGAATGCCGCGGTGTCCTGCGCGGATTTCGCATTGCCGGTCAGCGCCATCATCGGGCCGACGGTTTCGCGGAAACCGGCCTTGATCACTTCGGCAGGCACCAGCGGGCCGTATGGGCCGGAGCGGTAAAACAGGTCGGGCACCAGCACGACATAGCCGGCATTCGACAGGCGCTGGCCCATTTCGACCATCTCCGGCCGCATGCCGACGCCATCCATATACAGGATGATCGCGGGCCAGGGGCCGGTTCCGGCGGCGTCAGGAGTCAGCACGTGGACCGGGCACAGGCCGTCGGTCGTGGAAATCTGGATCTGTTGGTCGGGCATGGGGGGCTTCCGTCTTCGGGGTAGTACGGGGGGATACGCTCTGATCGGGGGGCGATCAGGGCGCTACGGGCAGTATCACCGCGCTCGGCGTTGCGCCACCAAACCCGATGCGCATGGTCGCTGCGTGATAATCGCCGGGCTTGGCCAAAAACACATCCGGCACAAAGCTTTGCGGGTTGCGGTCATACAGCGGGAACAGGCTGGATTGCACCTGGACCGCGATGTGATGCCCGGGCAGCACGACATGGTCGATACTGGGCAGCGCAAAGCGGAACCGGTTGAATGTGCCGGGCTTCAACGGCTCGGGATGGGCAAAGCTTTTCAGGTAGCGCCCGCGAAAGATCTCGATGCCGATCGGCAGTTCGAACCCGGCCATCGACGGCTTTGCGCCCGGGCCATCTTCGGGCGCGTTATCGGGATAGACGTCGATCAATTTGACCACGACATCGGCGTCGGTGCCGGTCGTCGCGATATACATGTCGACCGTGGGCGCGCCCATCAGGTGGACGGGATGATCGAGCGCCGCGCCGGAAAACGTGACGACATCGGGCCGCCCGGTGACGAACCGCTGATCATGCACCAGCCACGTCGTCCATTGTGCGCGGTCGCCCAGATGGACCGGGCGGGGCACGAACGGCACCGGGTTCGCCGGGTCGGACGTCCAGGATACCGAGCCGGATTTCGCGGGTTCGGTAAACCCGACGCTCTGGTCGGGGCCGAGGTACAGCGGGGTCGGGGTGCCCATCGGCCAGTGCGGCGATTGCTCCCATTTGTCGATGCCGCTGGCATAAGTGATCGCGGCGGGCGCCTGCGGATCGGGCGCGCCTTTCAGGTAATGGTCGAAAAACGGCTTCATCCAGTCGTGGCGCCATTGCGCGGCCGTGTCGCCGGCAAAGGTCAGCGCGCCCAGATCCGATCCGTAGTGATTGGCCCCCGAATGGCGCCAGGGCCCGATCACGAGCGTCAGCGGCGCGCGGCCGGGCTGGTCCTTCAGCGCGGCATAGACGGCCGGTGCGCCATAATTGTCTTCCTGGTCCCATTCGCCGAGTTCGAGCATCGTGGGCACGGTCAACTTGCGCGCGGCCATCAATTTGTCGACCGCCTGCAGCGACCAGAAATCGGTATAGGCGGGATTTTCGATCAGCTTGCGCACGAACGGCACCTGGTCGATCGCATATTTGTGCGCATAGGCGCCGGCAGATCCGGCGGCGAGATAGTTGGCATAATCATCGCCATTGCCATGCGGCAGCGCGGCGCCGGCGTCGGCCTTGCCCGTGCTCTGTTCGATCGCATAGTCGAGCCCGCTGACGCGGAACGCCCCGTTGTGAAACCAGTCATCGCCGCGCCAGCCATCGACCATCGGGCTTTCGGCAACGGCGGCTTTCAGCGCGGGATGCGGATTGATTTCGGCCATCAGGGTGGTGAAACCCAGGTACGACGAGCCCAGGATACCGACGTTGCCGTTGGATTCGGGCACGTTCTTGATCAGCCAGTCGATCGTATCATAGGCGTCAGTCGATTCGTCGATACCCGTGGGATTGAGCGGTCCTGCCAGCGGGCGGTTCATCACGAACTGCCCTTCGGACCGGTGCAGCCCGCGAATGTCCTGATAGACGCGGATATAGCCGTCCTCGATAAACGGCGCGTCCATCACCGGGACCAGGTCGACCAGCCGCAGACTGTGCCCGCGCGCGACATCGCCATGCGCGTCATAGGGCGAGCGCCACAGCAGGATCGGGCCTTTGGTCACGCCCTTTTTCATCACGATCACGGTGTAGAGCTTCGTGCCGTCGCGCATCGGCACCATCACGTCGCGGCGTACGTAATCGGCGTCGGGCAGGACCGCGTCGTATTTATCGACGACGTCTGGAGTCATTGCTGTGACGGGGGCGGTGACGGGAGCCGTATCGGCGCGGGCGATAGCTGGCAGCAAAACGGTGCCGAGCAGCAGGGCGGAGAGCGTGGTTTTGATCATGCCGCATGTATTGAGCAATTGGCGCGCGCACTCAAGTGGCGGACGCAAATGAGGGCGCGCCTTTCGCAAGGCGCGCCCTCACATGATTTGGCAGTCGATCAGTGGTGGTTGCCGCCGCCATGGCCGCCACCGCCGTGGCCGCCCGAGAAGTGTGGCATGTTCATGCCACGACCCGGAGTCATCGACCCGTGCAACTGGTGGAAATTGCCGCCGCCCTGTGGTGCCTGGTGCGCAAAGTGCGCGCCATCGCCGCGGGTATAGCCACGTTCGCCGGCGCCATGACGGTAATAGAACGCGTCATCATCGCCCCAATAGCCATCATACACATCGCCATAATAGCCATCGTAAAAGCCATCATAAGCATAAGGCGTACCGGCATAACCGGGCCCGGGGCCGTCGACGCACGCAGCGAGCGGCAAAGTGGCGGCTGCCATCAACAGGGCAGTCAGGGCGCGTTTGGTCATGTCAGGATACTCCCCCGCTTTCGCGGATAATTCGATACCTGATAAACACCGCAGAACCGGTTTGGTTCCTCAATTGGTCGGGGGCGCCGCCGCCGCGAGTTTGGCATCGAGCCGCATCAGGCTGCCATTCTTGTAATCGGTCATCCAGATCGAGCCGTGGCCATAGCGCAGCGAATCCCCGCCGGCGCCGACCCATTGCACCACGGGCTGGTTGGTGTGCGGATCGATCAGGGTCAGCGGAATGCCCATCGCGGTCACCAGCACCGTGTCGTTGCCATAGTCGATATCGCCACCCGCGCCGGGCAGGCCGAGCGGGATCGTCGCGGTAACCAGCCGCGTGTGTGCGTCGATGCGCGTCACCGATCCATCGCCCTGGTTCATCGTCCAGATCGCGCCGCCGCCCGCGGTCAGGAACCGCGGTTTCGGCCCGGTCGCGGTCGTGCCGATCACGGCGCCGGTGCGCGCGTCGACCGCGGTCACCAGGTCATGCTCGGTGCTGCTGATCCACACGGTATCGCCATCGACGATCGGCACTTCCGATCCCGGCGTGATCGCGATGTGCCGGATCGGCTGGTTGGTCTTCGGATCGATCGCGATCAGCGTCTTGCCATCGACCACGAACCAGACCGCATCCTGGCTGGCCGCGATGCCGCCCTCGGCGGGCGGCCCCATCGGCAAAGTGGCGAGCACGCGGCCGCTGGCGCGATCGATGCGCAGAACGGACAGCGTCTTCCTGTCGTCGCCGCAGATCGGCACCCACAGGCTGTCGAAGCCGGCAGCAAGGCCAGCGCAGGCACCGCCGGGCAATGGCACGGTCATCGTATCGGTGTTGGTCGCGGGGTCGATGCGGTGGACGACATTGGGGCCTTTGCCAGCCACCCACACCGCGTCGGGCGTGATCGCGACCCAGTCGGCATCGTGCCTGGCGATCGGGAATGTGGCGATCGGGGGCAGCGCCGTCATCGGGTGCTGGATGGCGGGCAATCCGGGCTTTGGCTCGGGCGCGGCACATGCGGGCTCAGCGGCCACACCGAGAAAACAACAGCAGGAAAGCAGAAATGCAAACGTACGCCCCATGTTCGAACCCTTTGTCTCGCAACCCGGCGCCCGGCCGTTTCCAAATCATTGCATAGATCAAAATTATGCCAAACATCAAAAATTGCCGTCTAGCGTTATGATCGATCAATCGGACATTTGATGCATCGCGCAACACGAGGAATTTTATGAAAAAAGCATCTGCACTCGGTCTCGCGCTGCTGTGCGCATCACTGCCCTGTGGCGCCGGCGCCGCGCCGGTTGGTGCCCGGTGGGCAGATGCAACCGACCCCGTGGCCAAACACCTGATCGAGCAGGAACGCGACTGGGCCACCGATTCCTGCACCCCCAATGGTGTCCTCGCCGGGCTCATCGCCGATGATTTCGTCGGCACTTCGCCCCATGCCAAGCTCTACACCAAGTCCGACCTGGTGCATCAGCACGCCGATCCGGCCGCAACGCCGGAACGCGACTGCAAATTGATCAGCGCCCGGCTGCGGTATTTCGGGCCGGATGTCGCGGTCATCTACGGTCGCGAAAGCGCGGTGATCAAGGGCGCAGACGGCAAGGACGCCACGCGCATCCTTGTGTGGACCGACACCGTGCTGCGCCGGGGCGGCAAATGGCAGGTGATCGCGGTGCAGGATATGGTCGCAAAACCGGACTGAATTTGAGGGTGGCGTTCGGGGCATAGATCAGAACTATGCCAAACATCGGAAAAAGCGACCTAGCGTGATGGGGCGCGAATCAGACATACTTTATTACACCGCACCCCTTTGTAATCGGGGTTGGCACATCGATGCCACGCACCGGATCGCAATCCGGAAAGTCGCGCGGACATGATCACTCGGGGGAGGAGATCACGCGATGGGGGTTGCATGAAGAACCGAGCTGCATTTCGTCTGGCGCTGTTGTGCGCAACCGTCCCGGCCGGGCTGGCGCCGCTTGCCGCCCACGCTGCCGACGCGCCTGCGCCTGCCGCATCCGCTGATGACCAGCAGATCGTGGTGACCGCCACGCGCCGTTCGACCTCGCTGCAGGATGTGCCGATCAACATCAGCGCGGTGTCTGCCAAAGGCCTCGAAGACCAGCACATCGACGACGTGCACAACCTGGCCTCGGTCACTCCCGGCCTGACGATCCGCGACACCGGCCCGGGCAGCAATGGCACGATCGTCATGCGCGGGCTGTCGGCCAACGACACGTCGTCCGAAGGCAACATGTATGACAATTCGCTCGCGATCTACCTGGGCGAAACACCGGTCTATGCCGACCTGAAATTCATGGACATCGCGCGCGTCGAAACGCTGCTCGGTCCGCAGGGCACGCTGTATGGCGAAGGCACTCTCGCTGGCGCGATCCGCTATGTGCCAAACCGCCCGAATGCCGACAAATGGGAAGCTAACTTCGATATGCGCGTGTTCGGCGAAAGCCACGCGCATGAAATGGGCGCGCAAGTCTATGGCACGGTCAACATCCCGCTGATCAAAGGCAAAGTGGCGCTGCGCTCGTCGGTCGGGTATTGGGACAACCCAGGCTTCATCGACTATGTCGGCCTCGTCAACCAGCCGGGCATTTCCAACCCGCAGCCCGGTGGCCCGATCGGCGATTACGCCACGCAGGCGGCCGGATCGCTGCACCCGCCCTACAGCACGGACGTGATCGGCGTGAACCCGACCACCGGCGCCGCGCCGGCCGGCTGGGGCACGAACAACGCCACGGCCGCAGAACTGGCCGCCAATGTCCACACCGATCGGGGCGTCAATTTCGAAAACACCCTGTCGATGCGCCATTCGCTCGGCATTTTCCCGGTCGATGGCCTGCGCATCTATCTCACCTGGGCCAATCAATCGACCGACACCAATGGTGACCAGATCAACAGCGGCGGCGTCCTGGGCACCGGCCGATACGAGGCATCGAAGCGGTATCTCGAACCCGTGCACCGCGTGCTCAACCTGTATTCGATCGAGACCGAGGCCGACCTCGGCCATTTTGCCGAGCTGGTCTCCGACACCGCCTGGACCAAGCAGACCTACCACCAGCAGGGCGACAACACCGACCTGCTGCTCGACCTGAACTATGGCTACGAACAGTTCCCCAATTTCACCAGCTACAACGAACAGCAGGACAGCCACGTCGAATTCAACCAGGAACTGCGCCTGGTGTCGAAGCACGGCGGGCCGTTCAGTTGGACCGTGGGCGGGTTCTACAACACCGTGAACGAGGCCAGCAATTACCACGAGGTCGTGCCCGGCTACCCCGCATTCGCCGGGATCGACCGCCCCGACGAATGGGAATACGCCCAATATATCCGCAGCCGAAATAACGAAAAAGCCGTCTATGGCGAAGCCTCGTTCAAGATCACCGACAAGTGGCAGGTCACCGGCGGCGGGCGCTATTTCCACTACTCCGCCGACATCGATGGCGGCACCGCCCTGCCGCTGTTCCAGCCGCCCAACGAGGTAGACTATTCGTCGCGGCAGGGCAGCACCGGCAAGAGCGGCGGCGTGTACAAGGCGAACACATCGTACAAATTCAGCAACGACCTGCTGGCGTATTTCACGTTTACAAAGGGCTATCGCCTCGGCGGGGTCAACCGCGTGGTGCCATGCGTCCTGCCGATCAACCCGAACGTGCAGAACCTGTGTGCACTGCCCAACGAATTGCAGTACGGGCCCGACACGACCTACAACAAGGAACTGGGCGTCCGCTTTTCGCTGTTCGACGGCAAACTGCGCGGCTCACTCGCGGGCTATACCATCAACTGGGATGGCATTCAGCTCGCCAGCCAGACGCAATACGGCGCTATCGGGATCATCGTGAACGGCGGCAAGGCCGTGTCAAAGGGCGTCGAACTGACCTTCTCGGCCAAGCTGGCGCGAGGCCTCACACTCAGCGGCAACTACGCCTATAACGACGCGCACCTGACCGAAAGCGTGCCGAACCTGATCCGCTACGGCAACAGCGGCTATTTCGTCACCGACGGCCTGGCCGGCGATCGCCTGCCCGGATCGCAGAAAAACTCCGGCTCGCTGACCGCCGACTACGAAGTGCCCGTCGGCTTCAACAAGATGGAATTCAACTGGTCCGCAACCTACAACGGCAATATCGAAACCCGCCCCGGCGACCAGGGCTTCGGCCAGACCCTGCCCGCCTACGTCACGAACCGCGCCTTCATCGGCTACGCGTTCACCGGCCAGGGCTTCCAGGTCAAAGTCTACGCGGACAATATCTTCGACAAATACGCGGTCACGTCGGTCGGCAACAACCTGAGCAACCGGATCATCGATGGCGGCTTCGCCTCGCGGTATTACACACAGAGCGTGCTGACGCCGCGTAGAGCGGGGATCGAGTTGAGCAAAACGTTCTGATTTGAAGGGCCTCCGGCGGGCAAGGGTTAACACCCTTGCATCCCGTTACCGTCTTGCTTTGCGTGCTGTTCAGGCCTGGGCGTGCAGCGGCCGTTATTGTCTTCCGACGCAACGGCTGGATGCTGCCAGGGCCAAGCCCATAAGCGCAAACATCTCATATTCGTCGTCCCGGACTTGATCCGGGATCCCGCTTTTCTTCGATGCGTGCCCTGAATGCAGGCATCGAACAGAAAGGCAGCGGGACCCCGGACCAAGTCCGGGGCGACGATAGTCGTAGGTTAGTGCCTATATCGAAACCCAGCCCGCCGGGCTCAAAAGCGCTCAGATCACAATGTCTTGTTCGCGAAAATAACCGATCACCGGCTCCATCTGCACAGCATAATCTCTCCACCGCTCCACCGAATCGCGGTTGATCGGCCGTCGCACCTGCTGCGCACTCGGCGTGGCAACCGCTCCACCGGCGGTATGAAAATCGAGACAAGCAGAATCCCAAGCCAACCCGCAATGCGCCAGCAGCGCACGGGTCTGCCCCTCCTGATCGGACAGCAGCGTTTCATACCCCAGTTCCATAACCTGATCGGGAAATAGCCCGCGCCAGAACGCCATCAACCCATCAAACAGCGCATAATATCGCGCAGTATCAACCAAGTCATAGCTGAACCCGTAATACGGTGAATTCAGCGCGAACAAGTGTTTGAAATTGCTCCACACACTGTCGAGCGGATCGCGGCGCAGGCAGACGATCCGCGCCCGGGGAAACGCACGCGCGATAAACCCGATATACAGGAAATTGAGCGGAAATTTGTCGAGCAGGCGCAGGCCTTCCTGCGCCCCAGCCTGCGCTTGCGCCGACGCCAGATAAGCCCGGGCGACATCATGCGGGTCCAAACTAGCGGCCGCAGCGATCGTCGGCGCATCCAGCACCATGCGCGACGGACTTTGCGCCAGACGCTTCACCGCCAGCGGCATCGCCTGCAATTCGCCGAGCGACTGCACCTGGGGATGCGCAGCCAGAATGCGTTCGACCAGCGTGGTGCCTGTGCGCGGCAAGCCGACGACAAATATCGGCGCCGCCTCGCTCGAACCCGGCCCAGTGAAATAGTCAGGCCGTTCGAACGCAGCGCGTATCGCCTGAACCAGCGCAGCGTCGGCCTCTGCCCGGTATCCGATCTGCGCCTTGTGCGCGCGATTGGCTGTGTCCAGGTGCGCAAATGCAGCCTGGCTTGCGCCCAGATCCTCATGTTCCTTGGCGGCAGCGTAATGCAGGCGGACGAATTCGGCATGGTCGCGCGCGGCGGGGATCGCCGCCTCGATCCGGGCGATGTGGTTGCGCTCCAGTGTCTGGCGCGCAAGGCTGGCCACACCGTGATGCGCCTGGCCATTGGCCGGATCGAGCGCGATCATCGCTTCGTATTGCGCGGCGGCCTCAGTGGCCTTGCCGAAGAAGCCAAGGCTGCTGGCATAGTTGAAACGGAACGACAGGTTGTCCGGGCGCGCCGCCACCGCGCGCGCAAACAGCGGCAACGCGTCGCCATGATCGCCCAGCCGCGCCAGCACACAGCCGATCGTATCGAGCACCAACGGATCGTCGGATGCCAGCCAGCTCGCCCGGGTCGCCGCGACGCGCGCCTCGGCATCGCGTTGCAGCAGGATCAGCAGGCGGGCAAATTGCGCAGCATATTCGGCATGGTCCGGCGCCAGCTCGACCGCCCGTTGCACCCGCCCCAGCGCATGCGCGGCATGGCCCGTTTCCGCGAGCGCCATCGCCATCACGAAATAGGGTTCGGCCGCCCGCGGATCGGCACGCCCCGCCTGCTCGGCGATCTTCGCAGCGCGGGCAAAATCGCCTCGCGCCAGCGCTTGGCGCGCGTCGGCCAACAGAGGATCAGCAGTCATCGCCCCGACTAACCCACAATCCGGTACGGCACCAGATCGCGCCGCGTCGGATCGACATCGATCGCCTTGTCGCTCGGCGGAAATGCGCGCTGATCACAGGCATCGCGCGGGCAGGTGCGGCACGACGTACCGATCTGCGCGACGGCGTCGTCGGACGCCAGGTTCAGCCCGTCGGCATAGATGAATTCATCGGCATGCGTCGCCTCGCACCCCAGCGCGACGGCATAGCGGCGCGGCGGGCGGTAATAGCTCGACGATGGTTTCACGAGGCCCTTGGCGACCGACACATAGCGGATGCCATCGGGCATCTGGGCAAGTTGCACATGGATGCGATCGGGGATCGCGACCGCCTCGTGCACGATCCACAGCGGGCATGCGCCGCCGAACCGGCCGAATTGCAGGCGCGTCGCCGAATGCCGCTTGGTGATATTGCCGGCCATGTCGACGCGGCAGAAAAACACCGGGATGCCGCGCGCACGCGGGCGCTGCAGGGTCGAAAGGCGGTGGCAGCATTGTTCGAAACTGGTGTGGAACAGCAGCCGCAGCCTGTCGATATCGTGGCGCAAATCGCGCGCGCGGGTGCGGAACGTTTCATATGGCATCAGCAGCGCGCCGGCCGCGTAATTGCCCAGGCCAATCGTCAGCAATTGCCGCGCGGCGTCGCTTTGCAACGGCGTCGCGGCGACGATGTCGGCAATTGGGCCCGACAGCGCGAGCGCCGCGACTTGATAGGCGAGTTGAAATCGCCCGCTTTCGATCGGCTGGTTGGAATCGAGTTCGAGATGGCGGCGCGCTTCGTCGAACCGCCGCATCGGGCCGCCGCTGTTCCACGCAATGCTGACGCCATTGGTGCGCAACCAGGCCTGCACCGATTGCACGCGCGGCGACAGGTCATCGCCCGCGATCTGCGCCGCCAGCGCCTCGGCCGCGCGATCGAGCGGATCGACATAATTGTTGGCGTGGTGAAACCAGTCGCGCACTTCTTCCCACGGCAGGCGTCCCCCGCCCGACATATCGGTGCCGATCGTTTCATCGAGCATGTCGAGCCGCACCCGCGTCTGCGCGTGAAGCGCATGCAATTGCACGAATTTCTCGGCGAACCCGGGAAACTGCCGCGCCAGCCGTTCGATCCCTTCGCCCGCCAGATCGCCGGGCAATTGCGGATCGGCCATCGCATCGCGCAAGGCGCGGACGAGCGTATCGCCGTCCGCCGGCGCCAGGTCGGCCCAGTCGAACGGGAACGCGCCGCGCAAGCCATCGGTTAAAGCGGGTGTCAGGTGGCGCTCGTCGTTTTCCAGTTGCGACAGGTACGACGCGCTGATCCCCAGCGCACCGGCCATGTCGGCCTGGCGCAGGCCCCGGCGCTGGCGCAGGGCGCGCAGGGCCTTTCCGGCAAACAAACGTTGGCGCGTGGTCACGGAATTGTCCTTTTCTTTGCAAAGTCGCGCTTTGCAACTTCGCAGATTAACATTGGACACGCGACACGCAATGCGGGTAGCGACGTGAAATCGTATTTCTAGCGCATAAGGCAGCCACACCCGCATGTCCGCAAACATTGCCGAAATGGAAAAACGCCGTGACGCGGCAACCCTGGGTGGCGGGCAGCGCCGCATCGACGCGCAACATGCCAAGGGCAAGCTGACCGCGCGCGAACGCGTTTCGATCCTGCTCGACGAAGACAGCTTCGAAGAAGTCGACGCTTATGTCGAACACAACTGCGTCGATTTCGGCATGCCCGACACGGTCATCCCCGGCGACGGCGTGGTCACCGGGTCGGGCACGATCAACGGCCGGCTGGTGTTTGTGTTCTCGCAGGATTTCACCGTTTTCGGCGGTGCGGTGTCCGAACGCCACGCGATGAAGATCTGCAAGATCATGGATACCGCGATGAAAGTCGGCGCGCCCGTGATCGGCATCAACGATTCGGGCGGCGCGCGCATCCAGGAGGGCGTGGCCAGCCTGGGCGGCTATGCCGAGATCTTTCAGCGCAATGTGCTCGCCTCGGGCGTGGTGCCGCAGTTGTCGCTGATCATGGGGCCGTGCGCGGGCGGCGCGGTCTATTCGCCGGCGATGACCGACTTCATCTTCATGGTGAAGGACAGCAGCTATATGTTCGTCACCGGGCCCGATGTGGTCAAGACGGTGACCAACGAGATCGTGACGCAAGAGGAACTGGGCGGCGCGATCACGCATACGACCAAGACCTCGGTGGCCGACCTGGCGTGCGAAAACGATATCGATGCGTTGCTCGCGGTGCGCGAATTCTTCGATTTCCTGCCGCTGACCAACCAGACCGGCGTGCCCGTGCGGCCGAGCAACGATCCGTGGGACCGGCTGGACGAAACGCTCGATACGGTGATCCCGGCGTCGGCGGCGACGCCGTACGACATGCTCGAAGTCATCCGCAAAGTGTTGGATGAGGGTGATTTCTTCCAGGTTCAGCCGAAGCATGCGGCCAACATCATCTGCGGCTTTGGCCGGATCGAGGGGCGCACCGTCGGCGTTGTCGCCAACCAGCCGCTGGTGCTGGCCGGCGTGCTCGACATCAATTCGTCGAAGAAGGCCGCGCGGTTCGTGCGGTTCTGCGATGCGTTCGAAATCCCGATCGTCACGTTCGTCGACGTCCCCGGGTTCCTGCCCGGCACCTCGCAGGAACACAACGGCATCATCAAGCACGGCGCCAAGCTGCTGTTCGCCTATGCCGAAGCGACCGTGCCCAAAATCACCGTTATCACGCGCAAGGCCTATGGCGGCGCGTACGACGTGATGGCATCGAAGCATCTGCGCGGCGATCTGAACTACGCCTGGCCAACCGCCGAAATCGCGGTGATGGGTGCCAAGGGCGCGGTGGAGATCATCTTCCGCGGGCTGGACGCAGCGGGCATCGCGCAGAAGACCAAGGAATACGAGGACCGCTTTGCCAACCCGTTCGTGGCGGCGTCGAAGGGGTTTATCGACGAAGTGATCCACCCGCATTCGACGCGGCGCCGGATTGCGCTGGGCTTGCGAAAGTTGCGGCATAAGTCGCTCGAGAATCCCTGGAAGAAGCACGACAACATTCCGTTGTGATTTGAGGCTGATCCGTGGAACTCTATTCTTGTGCCCTGACCCCATCTCCCACCCTCGCTCATGCTGAGCCTGTCGAAGCACGCGCGCAACATTCGAGCCTGGTGCGGGTCCGGGCGCCAAGCCCACGGTTGGCGCGAGTGCTTCGACAGGCTCAGCATGAGCGGGCGTGGGGTGGTTTGGGCTTGGCCGGAAACTGGGCCGGAAAGAGCTGGGCCGAAAAGTATAGGAATCTGACCCAATGAAACTCGGTCGCCTCAATCACATCGGCGTGGCAGTCCCCTCAATGGCGGACGCCATCGCCTATTACCGCGATGTGATGGGCGCGAGCCTGATCACCGAACCGTTCGACCTGCCCGAACAGGGCGTGAAGGTCGCGTTCGTCAACACCCCGCACGACAGTGGCGCGTTGGGCACGCAAGGCGGCACGCAGATCGAGCTGATCGAACCGCTCGGCGAAACCAGCCCGATCCTTGGCTTCATCGCCAAGAACCCCGCCGGCGGCCAGCACCACCTCTGCTACGAAGTCGATGATATCGAAGTGGCGCGCGAATGGTTCACCGCGCAGGGCAAGCGCATCCTCGGCCCCACCCGCATCGGGGCGCATGGGACGCCGATTTTCTTCCTGCACCCCAAGGACATGCTGGGGCAGCTCACTGAAATCATGGAAGCGCCCAAAGGCGCGCACTGAGGAAACCTCCATGGCAACATTCAACGACTGGCAAAACCTGGCCGCGAAAGAGGTCAAGGGCAAGGACCTGACCTGGCACACGCCGGAGGGTATCGTGGTCAAGCCGCTGTACACCGCCGCGGACGCGACGGTCGATCCCGGCCTGCCCGGGTTTGCGCCGTTTACGCGCGGCGTGCGTGCGTCGATGTATGCCGGGCGCGCCTGGACAATCCGGCAATACGCGGGCTTTTCGACCGCCGAGGCGTCGAATGCGTTTTACCGCCGCAACCTCGCGGCCGGGCAGAAAGGCCTGTCGGTCGCGTTCGATCTGGCGACGCATCGCGGCTATGACAGCGATCATCCGCGCGTCGTCGGCGATGTCGGCAAGGCCGGCGTGGCGATCGACAGTGTCGAGGACATGAAGATCCTGTTCGACGGGATTCCGCTCGATCAGATGTCGGTGTCGATGACGATGAACGGCGCGGTGATCCCGATCCTGGCGTTCTTTGTCGTCGCCGGCGAGGAACAGGGCGTCGATCGCAAGCTGCTCGACGGCACGATCCAGAACGACATCCTCAAGGAGTTCATGGTTCGAAATACTTACATTTACCCGCCCGAACCGAGCATGCGGATCATCTCGGACATCTTTGGCTACACCAGCCGCGAAATGCCCAAGTTCAACTCGATCTCGATTTCCGGCTATCACATGCAGGAAGCCGGCGCGACGCAAGTCCAGGAGCTGGCGTTCACGATCGCCGACGGCATGGAATATGTGAAATACGGCGTCGCCTCGGGGCTCGACATCGACAAGTTCGCGGGCCGGCTGTCGTTCTTTTTCGCGATCGGCATGAATTTCTTCATGGAGGTCGCCAAGCTGCGCGCTGCGCGCGTGCTGTGGCATCGGGTCATGACCCAGTTGGGCGCGGCCGACGAACGGTCGAAAATGCTGCGCACGCATTGCCAGACATCGGGCGTGTCGCTGCAGGAACAGGACCCGTACAACAATGTGATCCGCACCACGGTCGAGGCGATGGCCGCGATGCTGGGCGGGACGCAGTCGCTGCACACCAATGCGCTCGATGAAGCGATCGCGCTGCCGACCGATTTTTCGGCCCGCATCGCGCGCAACACGCAGATCGTCATCCAGGAAGAAACCGGGATGTGCAACGTGGTCGATCCACTGGGCGGCTCGTATTACGTCGAGGCGCTGACCCAGCAACTGGTCGACCAGGCATGGACGATCATCGAGCGCGTCGAAGCCGAGGGCGGCATGGCCAAAGCGGTCGCCGCCGGCTGGCCCAAGGCGATGATCGAGGAAGCCGCCGCCGGCCGCCAGGCGCGCGTCGATCGCGGCGAAGATGTGATCGTGGGCGTGAACAAGTACCGCCTGGCAACCGAGGACAAGCTCGAAACGCTGGATATCGACAACCATGCGGTGCGTGAATCGCAGATCGCGCGGCTGCATCAGGTGCGTTCGACGCGCGACGAGGCGAAGTGTCAGGCTGCGCTTGCGGCGATGCGCGAAGGCGCGGCGGGCACGGCCAATTTGCTGGAACTGGCCGTCGAGGCTGCGCGTCATCGCGCGACTCTGGGTGAAATTTCCGATGCGATGGAAACTGTGTTTGGCCGTCACGGCACTGTGCCGACGCCGGTCAAGGGTATCTATGGCGCGGCTTACGCGGGTGACGCGCGGTATCAGCAGGTGCTCGATGGTGTGACCGCAGTCGAGCGGCGGCTGGGGCGCGCGCCACGCGTATTGGTCGCGAAAATGGGCCAGGATGGGCACGATCGCGGCGCCAATGTCATTGCTTCGGCGTTTTCCGACATGGGCTTTGCGGTCAGCAGCGGGCCGCTGTTTCAGACACCGTCCGAAACCTGCGCGCTGGCGCTGGAACACGATGTCGACGCGGTCGGCGCGTCATCATTGACCGCCGGGCACAAGACTTTGATCCCCGAACTGATCCGCCTGCTGCGCGAAGCCGGGCGTAGCGATATCAAAGTCGTCGCGGGCGGTGTGATCCCGCCGCAGGACTATGATTTCCTGCGCGAGGCCGGGGTGCAGGGCATCTACGGCCCGGGCTCGAACGTCGTCGAATGCGCCGCCGATATGTTGCGCCTGCTGGGGCACAATATGCCCCCCGCTGGCGAAGCGCTGGAAGCGGCAGAATAACCATGCCCCAACCCCTACGTCATCCCGGGCTTGACCCGGGATCCCACTGTTCTTCTGGCCGCGCCTCGTTTCGGGCGCTGCGCACCGAAGGCAGTGGGGCCCCGGATCAAGTCCGGGGCGACGATGGTGTGGGGTGGGCGCGTATTCTTCGCGTCTCGTCTATCTCGCATGCCCCTGTTTTTTACCGCAATCGCAAAGTGAACACATAAATGTTCAAGAAAATCCTCATTGCCAACCGCGGCGAAATTGCCTGCCGTGTGATCAAGACGGCGCGCCGGATGGGCATTGCGACGGTGGCGGTTTATTCCGATGCCGATGCGCGCGCGCCGTTCGTGCGCATGGCGGATGAGGCGGTGCATATCGGCCCCGCGCCGGCTGCGCAGTCGTACCTGATCGCCGACAAGATCATCGCCGCGTGCAAGGCGACCGGCGCCGATGCGGTGCATCCGGGCTATGGCTTCCTGTCCGAGCGCACCAGCTTTGCGCAGGCGCTGGCCGACAACGGCATCGCGTTTGTCGGGCCGCCGATCAACGCGATCGCGGCGATGGGCGACAAGATCGAATCGAAGAAGCTGGCCAAACTGGCGGGCGTCAACGTCGTGCCCGGCTTCGTCGGCGAAATCGAGGACACCGAACACGCGGTGCGGATCGCGACCGAGATCGGCTATCCGGTGATGATGAAGGCCTCGGCCGGCGGCGGCGGCAAAGGCATGCGGCTGGCGCATAGCGAAAAAGACGTGCGCGAAGGGTTCGAAGCGACCAAGCGCGAAGGGCTAAATTCGTTCGGCGATGACCGCGTGTTCATCGAGAAATTCATTCTCAACCCGCGCCATATCGAAATCCAGATCCTGGGCGATCAGCATGGCACCATCCTCTATTTGAACGAGCGCGAATGCTCGATCCAGCGGCGGCACCAGAAAGTCGTCGAGGAAGCGCCTTCGCCGTTCGTCAGCGCCGCGATGCGCAAGGCGATGGGCGAACAGTGCGTCGCGCTGTCGCGCGCGGTCGGGTATTATTCCGCCGGCACGGTCGAGCTGATCGTATCGGGCGCGGATACGACCGGCGAAAGCTTCTACTTCCTCGAAATGAACACCCGCCTGCAGGTCGAACATCCGGTGACCGAGGCGATCACCGGGATCGACCTGGTCGAACAGATGATCCGCGTTGCCGCCGGTGAAAAACTGGCATTTTCGCAGGACGATATCGGCATCGACGGCTGGGCGATCGAAAACCGCGTCTATGCCGAAGATCCCTATCGCGGGTTCCTGCCCTCGACCGGGCGGCTGGTGCATTATCAGCCACCGGTGGCGGGCTGGACCGACGATGGTGCGGCCAATGGCCGGCGCGGGATCGATGGCATCCGTGTCGACGACGGCGTCTATGAAGGCGGCGAAGTGTCCATGTTCTACGACCCGATGATCGCCAAACTGGTGACCTGGGGCGCGACGCGCGACGAGGCGGCCGACAAGCAGATCGCCGCGCTCGATGCGTTCGAGATCGACGGGCTGGGCCACAACATCGATTTCGTCAGCGCGATCATGCAGCATCCGCGCTTTCGCTCGGGCGAATTGACCACCGGTTTCATCGCCGAGGAATACCCAGACGGGTTCCACGGCGCGCCAGCATCACCTGAATTGCAGCGCAGCCTGGCCGCGATCGCCGGGTTTATCGCATCGGCCCGCGCCGACCGCGCGCGCCGGGTCGACGGGCAATTGGGCGATCGGCTCGATCCGCCGGGCGAATGGTCGGTCACGATCGACAAGACCGCATTTGCGGTCGTCGTGCAGGCCGATGGCGTGACCGTCGATGGCACAGAGCTCGATCTCGACCTGGAATACACCCCCGGCGACCGCATGGTGCATGCCGAAATCGATGGCGAAGCGATCAGCGTCAAAGTCGAGCCTTTGCGCACCGGGTTCCGCCTGACCACGCGCGGCGCGATCCATGTGATCGATGTCCTGCCCCAGCGGGTCGCGCATCTGACGTCATATATGATCGAAAAGATACCGCCGGATCTGTCGCGGTTCCTGATCTGCCCGATGCCCGGGCTGCTCGTTGCGCTGCATGTCGGCGCTGGCGATACGGTCGAGGCGGGGCAGCCGCTGGCGGTGGTCGAAGCGATGAAGATGGAAAACATTTTGCGCGCGGAAAAATCGGGCACGGTGAAACTGGTAAACGCCAAAGCTGGCGACAGCCTGGCCGTGGACGCGATCATCCTGGAAATGGAATAGGTTTAACGATTGTCGATTGGCCGAAATGCCAGATTGACGTTAACGTAAGCGCAAATTAGAGCGCCCTCAAATTTGGCAATGAAAGGCCACAAGCCCATGAAAGCGCTGGTCACGGTAAAACGTGTGATCGACTACAACGTGAAACCCCGCGTGAAAGCGGATTGCACGGGTGTCGATCTTGCGAACGTAAAAATGAGCATGAACCCGTTCGACGAAATCGCGGTCGAGGAAGCTTTGCGGCTTCGCGAAAAGGGCGTGGTGACCGAGGTTGTGGTGGTGTCGGTTGGACCTGCGAAGGCCGCCGAAACGCTGCGCACGGCGCTGGCGATGGGCGCGGACCGGGCCATTCTCGTTTCGACCGATGACGTGGTGGAACCGCTCGCGGTGGCCAAGATCGTCAAGGCGATTGCCGACGAGGAAGCCCCCGGTTTGATCATTACGGGCAAGCAGGCGATCGATGACGACAGCAACCAGACGGGGCAGATGATTGCCGCGCTGCTGGGCCGTGGTCAGGGTACGTTTGCCAACGAAATCAGCGTCGAGGGCGACTCGGTGACGGTGAAGCGCGAAGTCGATGGCGGCCTGGAAACGGTCAAGCTGGCGCTGCCGGCGGTGATCACGGCCGATCTGCGCTTGAACGAGCCGCGTTATGCGTCGCTGCCGAACATCATGAAGGCAAAGTCGAAGCCGCTCGCGACCAAGACGCCGGCCGATTACGGTGTGGACACGACGCCGCGTCTGAAAACGCTGAAAGTCGGCGAACCGCCGGTGCGCCAGGCGGGGATCAAGGTCGCCGACGTCGACGCGCTGGTTGCCAAGCTCAAGGAAATGGGAGTCGCCTGACATGACCAAGGTTCTGGTTTGGGTCGAACATGATGGTTCAGCGGTGAAGGATGCGACGTTGTCGGCGGTGACTGCTGGCGCGCAACTGGGCGATGTGATCGCGCTGGTTGTTGGGTCTGACGTTGGTGGTGTTGCCACGGCTGCGGGGCAGATCGCTGGTGTGAGCAAAGTGCTGGTCGCTGATGATGCGATTTATGCCAATGCTTTGGCGGAAAACGTTGCGCCGTTGATCGCTGGCTTGCTGGCGGAATACGATGCGTTTGTGGCGCCTGCTACGACGACGGGCAAGAACGTTGCGCCGCGGGTTGCTGCGCTGGTCGATGTTGCGCAGGTGTCGGACATTTTGTCGGTCGAAGGGCCCAAGACTTTCACGCGGCCGATTTATGCTGGCAATGCGATTGCTACGGTTGAATCGACTGATGCCAAGTTGGTGATCACTGTGCGTGGTACGGCGTTTGCCAAGGCCGAAGCGACGGGCGGTAGTGCCAGTGTCGAACCCGTTGCGGCTGGTGCCGATGCTGGTCTGTCGACGTATGTTGGTGCGGAAATCGCCAAGCTTGAACGGCCTGAGTTGACCAGTGCGAAGATCATTGTTTCGGGTGGGCGTGCGTTGAAGGACGCTGATACGTTTGCTTCGACGATCACGCCTCTGGCTGACAAGCTGGGTGCTGCGATTGGTGCCAGCCGTGCGGCGGTCGATGCTGGGTATGTGCCCAACGATTATCAGGTTGGGCAGACGGGCAAGATTGTTGCGCCGGAGATCTACATTGCTGTGGGTATTTCGGGCGCGATCCAGCATCTGGCGGGCATGAAGGACAGCAAGACGATCATCGCGATCAACAAGGATGAGGACGCGCCGATTTTCCAGGTCGCTGATCTGGGGTTGGTTGCGGATTTGTTTGTGGCTGTGCCGGAATTGGTGGGCAAGCTCTAACTTACCGCGCTACCCTATCAACATCGTCGTCCCGGGCTTGACCCGGGACCCCACTGCCTTCCGCGCGATGCCCGCGCAAACAAGTAAGTGGGATCCCGGGTCAAGCCCGGGATGACGAGGGGTGGGGTGAGGGCGGCCCCGCGTGGGTTGCGTCATGAGGCACCGCCCCTCCACCACGCTTCGCGCGGTCCCCCTTCCCCAAGGGGGAGGATTTAGGTTAGCGGCGCCAAACCGGTCAGGATCAGGCGGACCAAATCAGCCTGGCCGTGGGTGCCGGTCTTGGCGTAGATGCGTTTCGAATAATTGCGCGCGGTTTCGGTGGTCAGGTGCAGGCGGGCGCCGGCTTGCGCCAGGCTTTCGCCCAGCGATAGCGCGTGGGCCAGTGCGGCTTCGTTGGCCGACAGGCCATGGCGTTCGGCGAGCACCTTTATCGCCTGGCGCGCCGGTTCGCGCACCATGTGGCGCAACACGCCGATCACAGCCGTACGCGCACTCGGATCATTCAGCGCGAGGTCGGCGCGGCGCAGCAACAGGTCGATCCCGCGCGCCTCATCGATGCGGATGACCAAAGGCAAAGCCTGCGGATCGGCGCACGCAGCCTCCAGCGCACGCGCGGCATCGGGGCGCAGATGCAGCCGCCGCCCGGCCCGGGCGCCCGTTTCGGGCACCAAAGTCAGTGTGTTTTCCGCCACCGCGTCGGCCGCCATCACCCGCCCGTCGCGATCGAGCGCCAATTGCCCCACGCCCAGCCGCGCCAGCGCGCCCGTCGCCATCGCGGTCTGCAGCCGCTGATCGATCAGCGCGGCCAAGGTGCGCAGCGCAGCGGCCAATTGCACCGCCACCGCATCGAGCACCGCGATCGCCGACCCACTGAAATCCTCGCGCTCGCGCACCAGCACCAGCCAGGCATCGGCCGCGCCACCCGCCGACACGCGCAACCACCGGCCATAGCGGATGCCCATCTCGGCCAGCGCCGCGCGTTGCACCGCCAATTGCGCGCGATCGTCGTAATCGAGCATTTCATCGAGCGCATAGATCCGCCCCGGCCGCAGCGCGCCCACCGGATGCAGGCGCAGCGCATCCAGCCGGCGGAAATCGATCGGGTCCTCCTGCGCGGCGCGCGGCGCGGCGGTGTGGATCACCATCGGCGCCTGGTCGGGCGCGGCATTGGCGAGGGTGATGATCATGAACGCGCGGCGCGCATACATTCGCGCCACCAGGTTGCGCATGAATGCCCCCCACGGTGGGCTTTCGTGAATGCCTTCGATCAGCGGCAGGAACAGCTCGCGATGGTCGGCGGATAAAACGGCCATGGGCGGTGATTCCACGCAGGTGACGCACCGTCAAGTATTTTGCTCCCATATGGGAGGTTCGAGCGGAGGCGCGACCGCCGATCTGGCACACAGCAAGCCCACGAAGATTGAGAGCCGATGTCCAGCGCAACCGACCGATCGACCCTGACCCATCTCGCCCGTCTGGAGGCAGAGGCGATCCACATCATGCGCGAAGTCGTGGCCGAGGCGCAGAACCCGGTGATGCTGTATTCAGTGGGCAAGGACAGCGCGGTCATGCTGCACCTCGCGCGCAAGGCGTTCTATCCTTCGCCGCCGCCGTTTCCGCTGCTGCATGTCGATACGACCTGGAAATTCCAGGAGATGTACAAGCTGCGCGACGTCATGGCCGAACAGAGCGGGATGGACCTGCTGGTCTATCAGAACCCCGAAGCCAAGGCGCGCGGGATCAATCCGTTCGACCATGGCGCGCTCCACACCGACATGTGGAAGACCGAAGGGTTGAAGCAGGCGCTCGACAAATGGGGTTTCGACGCGGCCTTCGGCGGCGCGCGGCGTGACGAGGAAAAGAGCCGGGCGAAGGAGCGCATTTTTTCGTTCCGCACTGCCAGCCATGGCTGGGACCCGAAGAACCAGCGGCCCGAGCTGTGGAACCTGTACAACGCACGCAAGGCCAAGGGCGAATCGATCCGGGTGTTCCCGATCTCGAACTGGACCGAGCTCGATGTGTGGCAATATATCCACCTCAACGACATCCCGATCGTGCCGCTGTATTTCGCTGCGGAACGTCCGACCGTCATGCGCGATGGCATGTTGCTGATGGTCGATGACGACCGCTTTCCGCTGGCGCCGGGCGAAGTGCCGGTCATGCGCTCGATCCGCTTTCGCACGCTCGGCTGCTATCCGCTGACCGGCGCGGTCGAAAGCACCGCGCATACGCTGCCCGAAGTCATCCAGGAAACGCTGCTGACCACCACCAGCGAACGCCAGGGCCGCGCGATCGACAAGGACGCCGGCGGCGCGGGCATGGAAATCAAGAAACAGCAGGGGTATTTCTGATGAGCGATCTGGTTTCAGAAAGCCCGATCTACGTCACCGACGACCTGATTGCGGAAGATATCGACGCGTATCTCGACGTGCATCAGCACAAGACGATGCTGCGGTTCATCACCTGCGGATCGGTCGACGACGGCAAATCGACGCTGATCGGCCGGCTGCTGTACGATTCGAAAATGATTTTCGAGGACCAGCTCGCTGCGCTCGAGGCCGATTCCAAGAAAGTCGGCACGCAGGGGCAGGCGATCGATTTCGCGCTGCTCGTCGACGGTCTGGCCGCGGAGCGCGAACAGGGCATCACGATCGATGTCGCGTACCGGTTCTTCAACACCGAAAAACGCAAGTTCATCGTCGCCGATTGCCCCGGGCACGAGCAGTACACGCGCAACATGATCACCGGCGCGTCGACCGCCGATCTCGCGGTGATCCTGGTCGATGCGCGCAAGGGCGTGCTCGTCCAGACGCGGCGCCATTCGTATCTGTGCCACCTGATCGGCATCAAGAACGTCGTGCTCGCGGTCAACAAGATGGACCTGGTTGGCTATGACCAGGGCACATACGACGCGATCGTCAAGGATTACGCCGAATTCGCGCGCTCGATCGGGATCGAGACCTTCACCGCGATGCCGATTTCGGGCTTCGCCGGCGACAACATCACCACGCATTCGCCGCATACGCCGTGGTACAGCGGCCCGACGCTGGTCGATCATCTCGAAACCGTCGAGGTCAATACCGCGCTCGACAGCGCGAAACCGTTCCGCATGCCGGTGCAATGGGTCAATCGCCCCAATCTCGATTTCCGGGGTTTTTCGGGTCTGATCGCAACGGGCTCGGTCAAGCCCGGCGACACCATTCGCGTCTTGCCATCGGGCAAGACCAGCACGGTCACGCGCATCGTCACGCTCGACGGCGATCTCGATCATGCCGTCGCGGGCCAGTCGGTCACGCTGTGCTTCGCCGATGAAATCGACTGTTCGCGCGGCGATGTGATCGCGCTCGCCGATGCGCCGCCGCAAGTCGCCGACCAGTTCGAAGCGACGCTGGTCTGGCTGAATGACGAGGCGCTGATTCCGGGCCGTGCCTATTGGCTGAAACTGGCGACGCAGACTGTTTCGGCCACGGTGCAGGCGCCCAAATACGTCGTGAACGTCAACACGATGGAGCATATGGCGGCCAGGACGCTCGATCTCAACGCGATCGGCGTGGTCGAAGTGACCGCGGACAAGCCGATCGTGTTCGAAGCGTATGTCGATAACCGGACGCTCGGCGGGTTCATCCTGATCGACAAGATCACCAATGCGACGGTCGCCGCTGGCATGCTGCATTTCAGCCTGCGCCGCGCGCAGAACGTGCATTGGCAGGCGACCGATGTGACGCGCGAATCGCGCGCGTCGATGAAAGGCCAGACCGCGCAAGTGCTGTGGTTCACCGGCCTGTCGGGATCGGGCAAGTCGACGATTGCGAACCTGGTCGAGAAGAAGCTGCAGGCGCTGGGCCAGCACACGTTCCTGCTCGATGGCGACAATGTGCGCCACGGGCTGAACAAGGATCTGGGCTTTACCGAAACCGACCGCATCGAAAACATCCGCCGCGTCGGCGAAGTCGCGCGCCTGATGACCGACGCGGGGCTGATCGTGATCACCGCGTTCATCAGCCCGTTCCGCGCCGAACGCGACCTGGTGCGCGGGATGATCGAACCCGGCGAATTCGTCGAAGTGTTTATCGACACCCCGCTCGAAGAGGCGGAGCGCCGCGATGTGAAGGGGCTTTACAAGAAAGCGCGCGCGGGCACCCTGAAGAACTTCACCGGCATCGACAGCCCGTACGAACCGCCCGCCAATGCCGAAATCCGCGTCGATACGACGCGCGAAAAGGCCGAGGATGCCGCCGAACGGATTGTCAGCCATATCCTGGGCCAATGGATGCCGACAATCTGATGGATACGAACCACATGACCGACGCCGCGCTCGCCGCGCACCTCGCCCAGGTTGCCGGCGCCCTGCTGCTGACCGTGCGCGATAGCGATATATTCGGCCCGAAAGCGCTGGGCGATGCCGGCGACGCCACCGCCAACGAATTCCTGTGCCACGCGCTGCGCGCCGCGCGGCCCGATGACGCCGTGCTGTCCGAAGAGGAAAAGGACAATCTCGCCCGACTGGACCACGGCCGCGTGTGGATCGTCGATCCGGTCGACGGCACGCGCGAATATGGCGAACGTCGCGCCGACTGGGCGGTCCATGTCGGGCTCGCGGTCGATGGCGTGGCAAGCGTCGGCGCAGTGGCTTTGCCCGGCGCCGGGCTTGTGCTGCGCAGTGATACGCCCTTGGTCGTGCCACCTGCGTCGGGCCGGCTACGCCTGGTGGTCAGCCGCACGCGTCCCGCGCGCGAAGCGGTCGCAGTGGCAGGCGCGCTCGGCGGGGACCTGATCCCGATGGGCAGCGCCGGGGCGAAAGCGATGGCAGTGGTCCTGGGCCAGGCCGATATCTACCTGCACACCGGCGGCCAGTACGAATGGGATTCGTGCGCGCCCGTCGCCGTCGCGCTGGCGCATGGACTACACGCCAGCCGCGTCGACGGCTCGCCGCTGGTGTACAACCAGCGCGATACATATATGCCCGACCTGCTGATCTGCCGCAAAGAACACGCCGACCTGGTGCTCAAAACACTGGCACAATTGGCCTGATCCGCTAGCGGCAATCCCCAGTCCCCTGCGAAAGCCCGACCAATGTTGCCTGCCCGTTCGTTCAGCATTTCCATCCGCCACGACTGGCGCGCGCTCTACGAACAAATCTGGCGGCCCGAATACTTCCCCAACTGGGCAGCAGGCCTGGCCGACAGCGAACTGCACCCCGACGGCGACACCTGGCTGGCCGACGGCTCGATCCGTATCCGCTTCACCCCGCACAACGCCTTCGGCGTGATGGACCACTGGGTCGATACCGGCACCGGCCCCGCAATCCACGTGCCCCTGCGCGTCGTCGAAAACGGCGAAGGAGCCGAAGTGATCCTGACCCTGTACCGCCAGCCCGACATGGACGAAGAGCGGTTCTCAGCAGACATCAAACTGGTCAACCGCGACCTGAGAGCGCTGAAGAACCTGATCGAACGGCCAGCATAACGGGGAGGGGGGGCTTAGGGCCTCCGGCGGCCAAGGGTTAACACCCTTGGATCCCGTTACCGTCATGCACTGCGCGCTGATCTTGCCGTTGCGTCCCGCCGCAAAGCGGCTGAAAACTCTGCCGCTTTGCGGCGGGATGCAACGGCACGGGCGGTATACCGGTCAAGACGGTAACGGGATGCAAGGGCGATGGCCCTTGCCCGCCGGAGGCTCTTCTCGATCAGCCGATCACCCAGTCGAGAGGCCCCACCACCGCTGCTTCGCGCGGTCCCCCTCCCCATTATGGGGATGATTTTAGTCTACAGCTTCGCGCGGGCGGCCCACTCGGCGCGGATCGCGTGGGATGTGCTGCCCGTGCCGTCGGGGCGCCAGCCTGGCGGGCCGAAGATATAGCCGGCGACTTCGCGTACCGATCGTGCGGTGGTCAGGTCGCGGGCCATTGCGGCCCATTCATGGAAAGCGATTTTGAACGGATTGGCTGTTTCGATGTTTTTGACGATGCCGAAACGCACGGGTTCTTCGTCCACTTCCTGCGCGAATGTGCCGAACATGCGGTCCCATACCATCAGCACGCCGGCGTAGTTTGTATCGAGGTAGCGCGGGTTGGACGCGTGGTGGGCGCGGTGGTGGGATGGGGTGTTGAACAGGTATTCGAACCAGGCGGGCATGCGGCGGATTGCCTGGGTGTGGATCCAGAATTGGTAGAACAGGTTGATCGTCTGTTGCAGCAGGATCATTTCGGGCGGGAATCCGATCAGGGCGAGCGGGATCCATGGGGTCCAGGTGCCGACGATTTCGCCGGTCCAGGTCTGGCGCAGTGCGGTCGACAGGTTGTATTCCTGCGATGAGTGATGGTTGACGTGTGCGGCCCACCACAGGCGGCATTCGTGGCTGATCCGGTGAAACCAGTAGTAGGTGAAATCATCGAGGAAAAACAGGATTGCCCAGGCCCAGGGCCATTTCGGCGAAATCGTGAACAGGCGGAATTGGTACGCTGCGGTCAGGCCGGCGATGACGATGCCGGCCATCATCAGGTTGGTTGCGATATTGCCGATTGTCATGCCGAAGGCGGCGAATGTGTCGCTGGCGCGATAGGGCGCACGGATGATTGCGATCCGGGCGAGCACGACTTCGAGCGCGATCGAGACCAGGTAGAACCCGAGGATCATTTCGGGCAGCGACGGTTTCCACGACACGATCATGCTCCCGGGTTTTGCCGCAGGCTACGGCGCGGATATCCGATCGGCAAGGGTCAATCAGATTCGCCGCGATGCCGCTTCCAGGCCTTGCTTGGCTTCGCGGTGGCGCGGTTGCGCGGACAGGACGGCGCGGTAGGCGGTGACTGCGTCATCCAGCGCGCCGGTTTGGTGTAGGGCACGGGCCAGGTTGTACCGGGTGTCGATCCGTGCGGGTTCGATCGCCAGCGCTTCGCGCCAGGCGGCGATGGCGGCGTCGGTTTCGCCGAGGCGATTGAGCACGGTGCCGAGTTCGTTCCATGCTTTGGCGCGCCATGGGCCTTCGGCGAGGACCGCGGCGCGGTAGCTGGCCACGGCTTCGGCGTTCTGGCCGATCCGGTTGTGCAGATTGCCGAGATCGTAATGCGCTTCGGCATATGCGGGATCGATCGCCAGTGCGCGCAGGAACAGCGCTTTGGCATCGGCGGCATTGCCTGCCTGCGCGTGGGTCAGGCCGAGCAGATGCCAGCCGCGTGCATCGCCGGGCGCGCGTTCCAGTGCCAGTTGATAGCACCGCGCTGCGCTGGCCATGTCCCCGGCGCGATGGTGGGCAAGGCCCGCTTCGAGCAGTTGTGCGGGACTGGCCACATGGTCGGGGGCGCTGGACATACTGCGGTGATGATCGGGCGCGGTCGGCATGGCAAGCGCACAAGCGCGAACTCAGCCCATTTTCGTCGTCCCGGACTTGATCCGGGACCCCACTGCCTTGGGCGCGGCGTTGAGCAGAAAGGCAGTGGGGCCCCGGATCAAGTCCGGGGCGACGATGGGGGTTAGGTTAGCGCGCGATTTGTGCCTCTGCGCGGGTCACTGCGTCGTGCCAGCAGGGCGAATCGCGGACGGTGCGATTGACTTCCGCGAGCGAGCCGCTGCCACCGCCGCACACGCTCAGCGCGGCATCTGCGATCCTGCGGCGCAATTGGCGCTGGTCCGCTGGTTTGCCCGCATTGTGCAGTACGATCGTGGGGGTTTCGTCCTGAAACGCAGCAGGGGCGGCGTGCGCCGATGCCATCGCCACGACCATGCCCAAGCCAATCACGGTAGGCGCCAGCGCGATCGAACCGAGCAGTTGCGAAAAGGGAAGTGGGCGGGAAGTAGGCATGGTCGCTGTCTCCTGTTGTGTGTGGGACCGCGGCCCCTTTCGTCAAAAACCGCTGGCCACGACAGGGACGGATCAATACAATCACGCCGAACTGTACCAATAGGATTTCCAATACAATGTTGGCCGAAGCAGCCCCAACCGAAACCCGCACCGGCCAGGTTGTCGCGCTGATCCGCGGGCGGATCGAACGTCGCGCCTTGTTGCCCGGTGCGCGGTTGCCGTCGGTGCGCGCGATGGCCGAGACCACCGGGTTTTCGAAATCGACGGTGGTCGAGGCGTATGACCGGCTTGCTGCCGAAGGGGCGATCCGGGCGCGCGCGGGGTCGGGGTTCTTTGTCGCCGCGCCGCTCGCGCCGCTCGACCTGGTCGAGGCCGAGCCGGCGCGGCAGCGCGATATCGACCCGGTGTGGATGTTGCGCCAGTCGATCGAGGACCTGCCCGGGCATATCCGCGCGGGCGCGGGTGTGATGCCCGAGGACTGGTTGGCGGGCGACGCGATGCGCAAGGCGATGCGCGCGTCGGCGCGCGCGCCACATCTGCTCGCCGGGGCCAACAGCATGATCGGGTTTGCGGCGATGCGCGCGCTGCTGAGCCGGCGGATGGCTGATCAGGGCGTCGAATGCAGTCCGGACCAGATCCTGCTGACCGAAAGCGGCACGCATGCGCTCGACCTGGTGTGCCGGTTCCTGCTGCAGCCTGGCGATTGCGTGCTGGTCGATGACCCGTGTTTTTTCAATTTCCTGGCGCTGTTGCGCGCGCATCGGGCGCGCGTGGTCGCGGTGCCGATGACGCCGGCGGGGCCCGATCTGGCCGCCTTTGCCGAAGTCGTCGCGCGCGAACGGCCGCGGCTCTACATCACCAATTCGGCGGTCCACAATCCGACCGGCGCGACCTTGTCGGCGGCGCATGCGCATCGCGTGCTCAAACTGGCCGAGGCGCATGACATGCTGATCGTCGAGGACGACATTTTCAGCGATTTTGAGCACGCGACTGCGGCGCGTTATGCCGCCTTCGACGGGCTCGATCGGGTGATCCGCATCGGCAGTTTTTCGAAGACCGCGACCAATGCGGTGCGCTGTGGCCATATCGCCTTGCGCCGCGACTGGGTCGAGCCGCTGGCCGATCTGCGGATTGTCACGACGTATGTCGGCAGCCCGCTGGGCGCGGAATTGCTGACCACGATCCTGACCGATGGGTCGTATCGGCATCATATGGACATGGTGCGCGGGCGGCTGGCGCGGGTCATGGCGCGGGTGGTGCGGCGGATCACCGCGCTGGGGATCGAACCGTGGACCGTGCCCGAATGCGGGATGTCGCTGTGGGTGCGGTTGCCGGGCGGGCGCGATGCGGTGGACCTGGCGCGCAAGGCGTTCGACGAACAGATCATCCTGGCGCCGGGGCCGGTGTTCAGCCCGACCGGCGGCTGGCGCGATCATATGCGGCTGAATATCACGCAGATCGAGGACGAGCGGTTTTACGCGTTCATGGCGCGCGCCTTAGCTTAGCGTCAAAGACATGCACTGGCTGAACCCGTCGACAACGTAGTCGGCAAAGGCGGGGCAGGGTTCAAAACCGTATTTGCGGTAGAGCGCGATTGCCGGGGCAAATGGCGCAGTCTTGCCGGTTTCCAGATAGAGCGCCGCATAGCCGCGCGTCCGGGCGACGCCGAGCAAATGGCGCAGCATCGCCTCGCCCACGCCCTGGTGCAGGAATGCGGGCGCCACACGCATGGATTTGATCTCGCCATTGCCGTCGCCCAGATCCCGGATCGCGCCCATCCCGGCGACCTGGTCGCCGATCCATGCCGAATAGAATGTGACCCCCGGTGCGAGCAGCGCATCGACGGGCAATGCGTGGACTTTATCGGCCGGGCTGTGCGCCTGCATCGCGGCGATGTGCGATGCGACGAGCGCGCGGATCGCCGCGCCCGACAAGTCATCTTCGATAATATGCACATCTGCCATGGCGCCGCCTCCGCTCCGTCTGCTATCGGATCGCGCATGAGCAACGCAACACCAAACACCTGGTCGATCGCCATTCACGGCGGCGCCGGATCGATGACCCGAAACAACATGGATGCAACGGCGATTGCCGCGCATGAGGCCGGGCTGGCCACCGCGCTCGATGCCGGGCGCAGCGTTCTGGCCGCTGGCGGCAGCGCGATCGACGCGGTGACCGCAGCGGTATCCGCGCTCGAGGACGATCCGCACTTCAATGCCGGGCGCGGCGCGGTGTTCACCTACGAGGGCACCAACGAACTCGACGCGGCGATCATGGCCGGGGACAGCCGCGCGGCGGGCGCGGTCGCGGGCGTTACGGGCACGAAAAACCCGGTGCGGCTCGCGCGCGCGGTAATGGAGGCGGGGCCGCATGTGTTCCTGTCGGGCGCCGGCGCCGAAGTGTTCGCGCGCGATCATGGCGTCGAGCAGGCCGAACCCGGCTGGTTCGCCACGCCCGAGCGCCTGCGCCAGTTGGAAGAATTGAAAGCCCAGCCCGACGGCTGGTTCGACGCCGGGATGAAATACGGCACCGTCGGCGCAGTCGCGCGCGATGCCGCGGGCCACGTCGCGGCGGCAACATCAACCGGCGGCCTGACCGGCAAACGCTGGGGTCGGATCGGCGATTCGCCGCTGATCGGCGCTGGCACTTATGCCGACGATCGCGCGGGCGCAGTCAGTTGCACCGGCTCGGGCGAACAGTTCATCCGCGCCGGCGCCGCGCACGAGATTTGCGCACGCATGCGCCTGACCGGCGAAACGCCCGATGCGGCGGCACGCGCAGTGCTGGCCGAGATCGGCGCGATAGGCGGTGTCGGCGGGGTCATCGTGATGGCACCCACAGGCGAAACCGCACTGGCGTTCACGACGCCAGGCATGTTCCGCGGTCGCGCCGACAGTGATGGCGCGTATGAAGTGGCGATTTTCACGGAATGAATTGACGATTGCGAACCGAATTGGCACGTTCCGTATCGGCCAATTTGTTCGAGTCGGGGACGGACTCGCAAGGAACTGCGCCAGTGTCCGGCGTGAACTCGGGGGGTCGGGTTTTCGCGCCCGTCCCTGATGACGACCCGAGAGGACGTACCCATGAAAAACCGCATTTTTGCGCCCGTTGCGGCGCTGGCGCTGGCGCTTGCCATCACGCCGATGACGGCTGCCCACGCCGATGAGTTCCCGCTGATCAGCGGCAATTATGTCGAGGTGGATTCGATCTCGATCGATGACGGCCATGATCTCGAATACGCCAAGCACCTCGCCGGCATGTGGCGCAGGGACAAGGATTTTGCGGTCAAGCAGGGGTGGATCGTCAGCTATCAGATCCTGGAAAACGAAGACAAGCGCGCCAGTGAGCCGGACTTGTACCTGGTCACCACGTTTGCGCGGATGCCGGACACAGCCGAGGCGGAAAAGCGGCAGCAGCTGTATGACGAACACATGAAAACCACGATCGCAACGATGGAAGCCGGATCAGGCGAACGCGCGAAGTATCGGCATAAAGTCAGCTCGATGATGTTGCGCGAGTTGAAATTCAGGGACTGAGTTAAGGGCCTCCGGCGGGCAAGGGCTTGGCCCTTGCATCCCTGAACCGTCTGCGTTGGTGTACCTATGCCTGGTTTCATCCGGCCGCTGCGTCGGGAGACAATCCTGCCGCTACGCGGCGGGACGCAAAGGCCAGAGCAGCACGCGAAGCAAGACGGTAACGGGATGCAAGGGCAATGGGTCCGGACCCATAAACGGGATTCACAGGAGCTGAGAGATGTGATTCACTTCCTTTCGAGGGAGGCGATATCATGTCTGATTTATTTTGGTTTTCCGA
>Ga0302311_10000201_pt1 | contig 75629 bp, 76 predicted proteins | sample III_Palsa_N1_3_FD_200449 | JGI IMG/M metagenome (GOLD analysis project Ga0302311, IMG submission 200449) | Peat permafrost microbial communities from Stordalen Mire near Abisko, Sweden - III_Palsa_N1_3 | ecosystem: Environmental > Terrestrial > Soil > Palsa > Peat permafrost | place: Sweden... | reverse complement strand
CAGCCAGGCCAAGCTCAGCGCCATTGCCAGACAGCTAAACGAACGGCCAAGAAAGACCTTGCTCTATCAGACCCCGGCGGAGAAGTTCGCCGAGTGTGTTGCGGCGATCAGTTGAACCCGCCACCCAAAGCGGAACTTTCACGCGTCCGTTTTCGGGCGCCTCAATAGATGGAGACAACTGGCCAACTCAGGTCCTTCTCAGGTCGGCGGTTTCACCTGTAGGACCGCTTTGCCGACGAACCTGCGACCGATCAGGTCGGCGGCCACGTGGGCGACATCCGTCCAGGGCGCGGTGACCTCGATCATCGGATCAAGTTCTCCGGCTGCCACAAGACCAGTAAGATGGGCCAAGCCCACGCCCGGCGGCTCGAACTGCAATTCATAGCCGAGGTAGAGGCCATATAGGCTGGTCCCGCCAACTCTGAACCCCCGTGCATCGAAGGTCGTAACCGAACTTTGCGAGGCCCCAAAAACGACGCAAGTCCCACCCGGCGCCAGCATCGAAAGCGCTGTGCCCAGCGTCTCACCGCCGACTGACTCCAGAATCAGATCGAACGGCCCGGCGGCCCCCGCGGAAGCCAGATCTGAGCCGACAACTGCGGTTTCCACCCCAAGACGCCGGACCAAAGGCTCGTTGGCGGGATTGCGGATCGCCGCCGCGACCTTGGCGCCCGCCCTCTTTGCGAGCTGGATGGCGAAGACGCCAACGCCGCCGCTGGCGCCCGTGATCAGTACGCGCGCGCCCTCCAACTTCGGCCGCTTCTTAAGGGCGTGGTGGGCGGTGAGACCGGCGACCGGCAGAGCTGACGCCGCCAGCAGATCGACCGAATCGGGAAGTTCAGCCAGCACCACTGGCGCGACGGCCAGAAGCTCGCACCATGCACCCGCAGGGACCATCCCGACAACGCGTGCGCCTGTCTTTGGCCCGGAGCCATCGAGGGCGGCTCGCTCCACAACCCCTGCGAAGTCCCAGCCGGGACGGAAGCGTTCGGGGGCTGTGTCAATCGCGCTTCTGACCTCACCCCGGTTCAGTGAAAAGGCGTGAACGCGAATGAGAGCTTGGGAAGGCTCCGGCGTCGGATCCGCAACCTCGGCAATGGCCAGGCGCCCAGCCTGGGCGTGATCGACGACAACGGCCTTCATGGGGACCTCCAGGACGTAAACGATATGGGGCAGGAACGACCCCTGGCAAACAAGTCACCCCCCGCCGCTCGTGTCGCCCAACGATGGCAAACAGTGGCGCCGATCGCGATCAAGGCTGGCCCTGCCTATGTCCGCTTCCCACCCTTAGCGGACATCTCAATGTCCGGTTTCGGGCGCCAACGATAGTCGTCTGAAGAGTGGAAGGTCAGGAACAGGAGCGCCTGTCGCCCCATGCGAGTGGGCGCGTCAGCGCTTCATCCAGGGTTTCGATTTTCCCGAGGCGAGGGCGGCCGTCTGCTGACGCTGGAACTTGCCGCCACGCGGTGGCTTGGGCTTGGCGTCGGACGCCGCCCGCTTGAGTCGCAGCGCGCGCTGGATCGGCGTCTCAGCGGCGGCGTCGGGCGGGTCGCTCATCCCCTATCTTACCACGCATTCCACCCGAGCGCCGAAACCCAGCCTGAAGGCGGACGCCTAAACGCGCTCAGAAGGCGGTAGTGTCCTAATTTGAAGTCAGGCGTAGCGGCGGTCGGCTTGAACCTTTCGGTCGCAGGGTTCGCAGAGAACGCGGGTGTTTTCCATGGTGTAGCCATCGGCGGCGCGGAGCCGGTCGATGACCGCATATTTCTCGGGTAGTGTCTGACAGCATATCGCGCACAGGTCGTTCTGCTCTCGACGCTTCGCGGCTTTCGTCTTGCGCCGATCCATCGGACCGCCCCGCTCATCATATATGAGCAGCTTCGAGACATACCGATTGTAGGCGAAACGCAGCTCCGAATCTCCGTCTGCAAGCACGTTGATGGCCGCCCTAACCTGCTCAACAACAGCATAGGCTTTCGTCAGTTCGTCTTTCGTTAGAGTGCGGTTAGGCATCTCGCCGATACTCCTGAGTTTCGGTGACACTACACTTAACCAAGCCCACCCTCGGGCGATCAGTGCGCCCCGCGCGCATTTAGGTGCAGCGTCACCGTAGTAGGCGTCAGCGCTTCGGCGTCTCGGGCCAGACCACCGGTTCGACGTCATCGTTGACGATGTCGAGGATGACTTGCAGGCTCTTGGTCAGGTGTTCGCGCCTCACACCGCCGTAGGTGAAGTCCATGCGGGTGAAGGTGAGCACATCGCTGTCGGCGCGGGCGGCGATGTAACGGAAGGCGAGCTTGCGTTCCAAGGCACTGGCCCGGGCGGCGTCGCGGGCGCGTAGGGCGATGCCGAACTCGTATTCCTGGCAGCGGCGGGCGTCGCCGGCGCCCTTGCACTCCAGGCCCTCGAACCAGGGGTGGTTGTCGCCGGGAAAGACCATCTCTACGGTGAAGCCGTTGTCACCGGTTTCCTTGACCCGCTCCACCTCGCCGCCAGCATCGGCGGCGATGGCGCGCACATCGGCGATAGAGACGCCATCAGTCAGGTCGACGGGCGCGGGCGGCGGCAGGTCGACGGGAGGCGTCGCCGGCGGGTCGGCGCTGGCCGTGGCGGCCAAGACGGACGCGGCGAGGGCGAGGACGATGATCCGTCGGAAACGCATGGCTCTCTCCCCGGTGAGCGGCATGAGGCTGGAGGCCTCGGTAGCCGCCTTCCGGAATCCGCACGGGCAGTGTGCCGCGAGAACGCGGCCCTTTCCATCTGGCGGTTGCTAATATCCGGCCGCCACCCAAAGCGGTCGTTCAGGACAGAGCTTCCGCCGTGTTTCGCGTCGCCAGCGCGTAGAGCGCGCGCTGGCCCCCTATCCCCGCCAGCACGACGATTAGCAAGACCAGGAGATAGGCGCGCCTGTGTGGCGTCTGGTCGTTGGCGCCGTAGACTAGATACCCCATGCCCAATCCTGCAGCGATAATGGCCATGACCATGACGTTGCAGATGAGAAGCAATCTGGCGTCACCAGTTTCTTTCTTACTCAGACTTGCGGCGTCTCTCGCCGCTGATAGGCGCTGCGAAACGACAAGCGACACCACCAGTACGACCCCGAGGACCCTCGTCAATGCAACCTGCAATTGGCCCTCAAAGAACCATACGATCCAGACGTCCATGCTTAGACAGATGATCCCCAGCACGTTGAGCAAGTTGGCGGCAACTGGCGGTCGCGGCGAGGCCATACCGTAACCTGACATTGTTCAGACAGCCTTTCCACCCATAGCCGGCCTCCTGAAACGTCAGCTTTCGACCAACTCAAGGATTCGGTGACACTGCACTTGTTCCGGCCAACCCTCTGGTGATCCATACGCCGCGCGCAAGTTGAGTGCGGCGCCACCGCTCCCCGCGATCACCTGACGAGGACACGACTTAGACCCGCGGCCTGAGCCCCCGCCGATCCGCGACCGCATAGGCGCCGGCCAGATTCTCGCAAGCGGCTCTCAGCACCGCGCCCTGGGCGTCGGCCAGGCGTTCGCCGCTCTCCCGCTCCACCAGCGCCCGCCATTCGGCGGGCCGGCCCAGGGCCACGTCGGCTTCGCACAGGGCCAGCAACAGCCGCGCGCTGGCGGCGCCGGTGAGCTCCAGCACCGCTCGCGCCCGCTCCGCCGCGCGGTGGCCCAGATCGGCGCCGGCCTCGCCCGCGCTTCGGTTGTCGATCCGCTCGGCGTAGCAGGCGACGCCGCCCGCCAGGGCGTGCAGGGCGGCGATGTCGCGCTGCAGCCGGCGGATGGCGTCGAGCGAAGGGCCGACGGTCAGCAGCCGGTCGAAGACATCCTGACGCCGGACGCGGCGTTCGCGCGCGCCGGCTTCGACGTCGGCGTTGGCGGCCAGGGCCAGCGCCTCGCGATTGAAGCCCCAGGCGGCCGGGTCGCGCGCGGCCTCGCGTTCGGCGGCCCGCAGCCGCGCCAGGGCCAGGGGATCGGCGGGTTTGGCGCGCTTGCGTCGCATGTCAGCCGCACAGCCCCAGGTCGAGGAGTTCCTTGAGCACGAGGTCGATCGGCGCGGTCGTGCGCACGGTGGCGATGCGCCGGTGGGCGGGGCAGTAGATCGCCCCGCCGCAGGGATTGCAGCACGACCGCATGCTCTGGCCGCAGCCGTCGACGGGAAAGGCGCATTCCCCAGGCTGGCGCGACAGCCAGGGCCTGGGCGCGACGGCGATCTCGGAGGATTTGTGAAAGGACATGATGCGAATGATTGCGTATTGCAATCTATTGGTCAAGCCCAATAATTTGCACTTTGTCTGATGACACTCTACACGCTCTTTGCATAATGCGCCATGCCTCGTGATCCTGTGCGGAACTATCTGAGGGCGTGGCGCGAGTTTCGTGGCCTGACCCAGGCCCGGCTGGCCGAAGCCATCGGCACGACCGGGGCGGTCATCAGCCTGATCGAGGCCGGCGAGCGCCGGCTGTCCGACAAGTGGGCCAGCCGGATCGCGCCAGTGCTGGGCACGCGCGCCGGCCATCTGTTCGACACCGACCCGGAGTCGATCGACACCGACGTCTTTGAGATCTGGGCCGCGATCCCGGAGGAGCGCCGCGCCCAGGCGCGCGAGGTGTTGAAGACCTTCCGGGCCGTCAGCTCAAACGAGAGCTGACCCCTACCCGAGCAACCCGGCGAGGCCGAGACCGGCGGCGGCGGCCAGGCACCACAGCGGATTGAGCTTGGTGGCGTAGGCGACGACCGCCGTGGCCGCTGTCACGCCCACCAGCTTCCACCCTCGATCGGCGGCGTGGGCCAGGAGCCAGGCGCTGGAGACGACCAGTCCCACGGTCACCGGCGCCAGGCCGGCGCCGAGCGCCGCGCGCCAGCGGGTTTCGCGCCAGCGCTCCCAGGCCTTGGCGGCGAAATAGGTCAAGAGGCACGAGGGCGCGCACATCGCCACGGTGGCCACCACCGCGCCGGCCAGCCCGGCGGCCTTCCAGCCGATCAGGGTGGCGATCATGACGTTGGGCCCGGGCGCGGCTTGGGCGATGGCAAAGAGGTTGGCGAACTCCGCGTCGCTGGTCCAATGGCGCAGGGTCACAGTCAGCCGGTGCATCTCGGGCACCACGGCGTTGGCGCCGCCGAAGGCCACCAGCGACAGCAGCGCGAACTGGACGGCGACATCGCCAAGTGGCGAGGCCTTCACGCCTTGCGCCCCCAGGCCGCCGCCACGCTCAGCGGCGCCAGCGCCAGGAGCACCCAGATCAGCGGCCAGCGCATCAGGCCGACGCCGACGAAGGCCAGGGCGATGAAGGGCGCCGCCGTCACCGGCCGCTTGCGGACAATCGGCGCGGCCATCTTGGCCGCCGTCGCCGCCACCAGGCCGCAGGCCGCCGCGCCCAGGCCGGCGATCATGGCCGGCGCCCGGCCCACCGCGCCATAGCGTCCGTAGAGCGTCGCCAACACCAGGACGATGGCCACCGGCGCGGCCAACAGGCCGGTCACCGCCGCCAGGGCGCCTGTCGCGCCGGCGAAGCGCGAGCCGACCACGACGGAGACATTGACGATGTTGGGCCCGGGCAGGGTCTGGCACAGGGCCAGGGTCTCGGTGAACTGGGCCTCGGTCAGCCAGGCCCGCCGCTCCACCAGCATCCTGCGCGCGAACGGCAGCACCCCGCCGAAGCCGGAGAGGCCGACCGACAGGAAGGCCAGGAACAGCGACGCCACGCCCGGCGAGTCGGATTGTGAAAAGTCACGTAATTGCATATCGAAACTCTTCATTGCATCTATTATTGCATTATGTAATCATTCTGTGATGACGTCACAAAACGACAGGTTGCGCGCCCTGAACGACAGTGTGGCCGAACTCACCGCCCACTGCGTCGACACGTTCGACGCCGGTCGCGGCGTCGCCGACGAAGAGCTGCGATCGCTCGAGACGCTGGCCCAGGCGATCCGTCGCGCGCTCGGCGAGTGGCGGACGCTCACCAGCGACCTGGAGTTGGCCAAGCCCTTGGACGCCGGCCGCGCCGGCGCCCTCGTCCTGGAAACCGTCTTCGACGAGGCCCTGGCGCCGCCGGCCTGGCGGGTGCTGTCCGATCTGATCGCCGTGGGCGAGACGTGAGCGCGGCGCCCTTTCGCGCCCTCGGCGGGGTCATTCTCGCCGACCATGGCCCGATCCACCTGGCCGAGGCGCGCGCCCTCATGGTCGTCTACATGCGTGAGGCGGGCGCCAACCAGGGCGGCTGGCGCGATCTCTGCGTCGCCCGCGCCCAGGCGCTGGCCGCCGCCGTGATCCACGCGACGGAATGGCGCCGCGCCGCCGGCTGGGGCGACCCCGAGCAGGCGGACGGATGAACCGCTCAAGCGCGCCTGCCCCGCGGCGCGACGTTCAAGGCCTCCCCGGCGTTGGCCGGCAAGGGCAGGAAGAACAGCACCGAGACCAGGGACAGGACGCCCACGGCGATGAAAGCCGGGCCGATGATGTCGGCGGTGAGCTGGGGCGCTTGGTGAGCCACCCTGGAAAGGTGCAGGAATGTGGCGGCGATGCCGATGCCCATGCTCTGCGAAAGCTGCTGGCCCATGGTCGACATGGTCGAGGCGCGGCTCATGCGGGGGTGATCGATGTCGGCGAAGGCCATGCCGTTGAGCGAGGTGAACTGCAGCGAGCGGAAAAAGCCGCCGGTGAGCAGGACGGCGTAGATCAGCCAGTGCGGCGTGCCCGGCTTGAACAGGGCGTAGGCCATGAAGGAGACAGAGACGATCGCGGCGTTGACGACCAGGGTCCGCTTGAAGCCGAAACGCTGCAGGATCGGCGGGGCGCAGGTCTTCATGACGATGGCCGCGGCGGCGCTGGCGAAGGTCATCAGCCCGGCCTGGAGCGCGGTGAGGCCGAAGGCGACCTGAAGCAGCATGGCCAGCATGAACGGCATCGCTCCCATGCCCATGCGCAGAAAGGCGCCGCCCACCGTCGCGGCGTGGAAGGTGTCGATCTTGAGCAGGCTGAGATCGAGGATGGCGTTGGAGACCCGCGTCGCGTGCCAGGCGTAGAGCGCCAGCAGCGCCGCGCCGCCGGCCATCAGGGCCGCGATCGCCCACGGCGGCAGGGGCCCGCGGCCGAGGTTGTCGAAGCCCCAGACCACCGCCGCCATGCCAAGGCCGGTGAGCACCAGGCCGGTCCAGTCCAGCGGCGCCGTATCCTCCTCACGGACGTCCTTGATGTAGCGCGTCACCAGATAGACGCCGGCGGCGGCGATCGGCAGGTTGAGGAAGAAGATCCAGCGCCACGAGCCATAGGTGATGATCAGGCCGCCGATGGGCGGCCCGATCACCGGCCCCAGGAGCGCCGGCATGGTCAGCACGCTCATGGCGCGCACGAGGTTGTGCTTGGGGGTCGAGCGCAGCAGCACCAGGCGGCCTACCGGCATCATCATCGCCCCGGCTGCGCCCTCGAAGGCGCGCGCGGCCAGCATCTCCGGCAGGTTGGTGGCCAGGCCGCAGGCGGCGCAGGCGGCGGCGTAGGCCACGATAGCGATGACGAAGACGCGCTTGGCGCCAAAGCGGTCGGCCATCCAGCCGCTGACCGGCAGGAACACCGCCGAGGCCAGGAGATAGATGCTGATGGTGGTGTTGAGGCGGACGGGGTCCTCGCCGAACGAGCGGGCCATGGTCGGCAAGGCGTTGGCGATGACGGTGGCCGACAGGGTCTGCATCATCAGCGCGCCGCCGATGATGGCCGGCACCAGGGAGGAGAACGGCTCCGCGTCCCGGCCATCGACGCCCGCGGCCTCGGCGATCAGCTCGCGGCGCGGCGGTTCGATGTAGTCGGTGACGCCCAGGGCCTCGCCGGGCGCCCGCAGGGCCAGGTCCGGATTGGCGGGCGTGTCGGCCATCAGCGGTCTCCCGCCAGGCGCATGAGCGGGGCCGCGGCCGCCGCCAGGGCGCGACGATCCTTCGCCGGCAGGGCCGCCAGCCGCTTGGCCAGCCATTCATTGCGTTGCCGGCGGATGGCGAGCAACGCCGCCTCCCCCCCCGCCGTGACCCGCAGGCCCACCCGGCGGCGGTCCTCGGCGCGCGGCGGGTCGCGCTCGATCCAGCCCAGGGATTCGAGGCGCTTGAGATGCGCCGACATCGACGGCGCGCTCATCTGCTCGGCTTCGGCCAGCTCGCCGCCGCCCACGCCCGGGTGCTTGGCGATGACGCCGACGATCTGGGCGTCGAGGGCCGAGACCCCGGCCTTCTGAGCCTCGCGGCGCAACAGGCGCGAGGCGCGCAGCAGACCCGGCCGGAGAGCCTCGGCCAGCGACACCAGGTCGTCGTCGATGTCTGAGAGCGTCATGAATTGGCCAGGTAGTTAGTTAGGCAACATAACTACAACGCCACGCGGTCGATTGCAAGATCGTTGGGCGTCGACCGTGCGCGTGTTAGTCTCCAGGCAAGGCGGGAGGGCCAGCCATGCAGGCGAAATTCACCTATGCCATCAAGTTCGTGGCCGACATGGACAAGGCGGTGGCCTTCTATCGCGACACCTTCGGCCTGACGGTGAAGTTCGCCTCGCCGTTCTGGAGCGAGTTCGTCACCGGCGACGTGACCCTCGCCCTGCATCCCGCCAGCGACAAGAACCCGGCCGGCGGCGTCGAGATCGGCTTCTCGACCGAGAACCTGGCGGCGCTCTACGAGGCGCGGGCGACCAACGGCCTCACCTTCGCCCAGGCCCCGCACCTGGAGCACGGAACCCTGCTCTCCCAGATTCTCGACAGCGAAGGCGTGGCAGTGTCGCTCAGCGGGAAGCCGTGACCACCGCCTCCCTCCCCTCGATGGCAGGGCTATCGCGCTCAATCCACCTCTCCCGCCGGGAGAGGTGAAGAGGGCGATTGCTCTGCATCAAAGGGAGAAATCCGCCCTCACGACCGTCGCATAAGGCGGCTATGATGGGCGGACGAAACCTCGGGAGTCGGAAGCGATGACCACGGGCCCGCTCGATCAGATCGACACCTTCGTCGTGCTGATGCTGGAGAACCGGTCGTTCGACCACATGCTGGGCTGGCTCTATTCGGCCTCGAACAATCTCTCGCCGACAGGCCAGGCGTTCGACGGCCTCACCGGCGCGGAAAGCAATCCGGGTTCGGACGGATCGCCGGTGAGTGTGTTCCGCATCACCAGCGCCACGCCCAACGCCTATTTCATGCCGGGGGCCGATCCGGGCGAGGGCTACAACGCCATGAACGACCAGCTCTATGGGTCGATCGCCGCCCCGGCGACGCAGCCGGCGGCTTCCAACACCGGCTTCGTGACGGACTTCGCCTACACCCTTGGCTGGCAGGCCAAGGGGAAGGGCTGGACCATCCTGCCCGGAACCGTCGAAGCCGACGTCATGGGCTGTTTCGATCCTTCGATGCTGCCGATCCTCTCGGGGCTCGCGCGCGGGTTCGCGGTCTGCGACCAGTGGTTCGCCCCGGCGCCGACAGAAACCCTGCCCAACCGGGCGTTCGCCGCCGCCGGCACCTCCCAGGGCCACCTCAAGGACAAGGATGCTCAGTATACGGCACCGACCATCTACAGCGCGCTCACGACCGCCGGCGTCAGCTGGAGGATGTACGGCTACACCAGCCCGCCGCTCGGCCGAACCCTGTTCGCCGACACCCAGACGGCGCCGGACGCCAACTTCGGCCTGTTCGCCGACTTCCAGGCCGCGGCGGCCGCCGGAACCCTGCCGGCCTATAATTTCCTGGAGCCCGCCTGGGGCGGGACGGGCCAGAACGACCAGCACCCGGTCTCCGACGTCGCCGCCGGCGAGCAGCTGATTCACGACGTCTACTATGCGCTGAGGAACGGCCCGAAGTGGGCCAGCACCCTGCTGGTCATCACCTATGACGAGTCCGGCGGCCTCTACGATCACGTCGCCCCGCCGTGGACCGCGCCCACGCCCGACGCCTCGGTCGGCGAACAGGGTTTCGCGTTCAATCGCTTCGGCCCGCGTGTGCCGGCCGTGCTGGTCTCGCCGCTGATCGCAGCCGGGACGGTGTTCCGCCCGCCCGCCGGCGGCCAGCCGCACGATCACACGGTGGTCTTGAAGACGCTGGAGACGAAATACGGCCTCTCGCCGCTGACCAAGCGCGACGCCGGCGCCAGCGATCTGTCAGCCGCCCTCACCCTCGCCGCCCCGCGCACCGACGACCCCTTGGCGGGCGTCGCCGTCCCGCCGCTGGCCGCGGTCAATCCGACCGCTCTGACGCCGACCCATCTGCAGCAGATCCAAGCTGAGATGATGGCCGACCTACCGCTGCAGGACGCCGCCGGCGGCGACCACCACGTCATGCCGCCGATGACGACCAGCGCCGATGTCGACCGCTACATCGCCCAGCGCGACGCGACCTGGAAAGCCCAGCGCGCCGCCGGGCTGGTGTTCTAGACCGGGACGGACGGCGTCGCCGTGAACGCGGCCCAGGTCAGCCACAGGCTGAACAGGAAGCCCACCGCCATCACCAAACGGAAGCGCTGCGGGTAGCCGATCCCGCGATAGAAGGCCGCCAGCCCCGAGGGTGGGACGGCCAGGATGGCCAGGCCCTTGACCAGCGTCACCCAGCCGAGGGCGGTGACGGCGATGGTGAGCGCGCCGCCGCTCCACAGATTGTGGCCGACGACCATGGCGACACCGGCCGCCAGGGTGAAGACGGCGGTGACGAAGAGGACTCCGGGCTGCCCCATCATCGAGGTGATCGCGTCCAGCGACGACTTCGGCCGCGCCGCCAGCGCGCCGCACAGCAGAAGACAACCGATCCCGATGAAGCGTCCCAGATAGATGGTGAGCGGCGACATGGCGTTCCTCTCAAGGGTTATCCGCAGATTACGCGGATTGGCCCAGATGAGCGAACCGAGTTGGTGCGGAATCTCTTCTGACGATGCTTTGCGATCTCCCCCCGTGAAACGGGGGGAGTACGGCCGAAGGCCGGGAGGGGGGCGAGGGCCGTGCGCCGGCGCCCTGTCAACGCCCCCTCCACCCCTTCGGGGTCCCCCTCCCCCGCTTCGCAGGGGAGGATCGTGTGGTCACGTCACCCGCTAATCTGCTTCATCCGCGTCATCTGCGGATAAAACCTACTCCGCCGCGAAGGCCAGGGGGGTGCCGGCGGTGAAGCTGGTTTTCTGGGCCAGCTCGCGCTTGGCGGCTTCGTATTCGGCCGCCAGACGGGCGACGAGCTCGCCGGCCGTCGGCACGGACTTCACCGCCCCGATCCCCTGCCCGCAGCCCCAGATGTCGCGCCAGGCCTTGGCGCTCTGATTGCCTCCGGAGCCGAAATTCATCTTCGAGGGGTCGGCCTCGGGCAGGTTGTCGGGATCGAGCCCCGCGGCCACCACGCTCGGCCGCAGGTAGTTGCCGTGCACGCCGGTGAAGAGGTTGGAATAGAGGATGTCCTCGCCGCCGCTGGCGACGATCATGTCCTTGTAGCCGGCGACGGCGTTGGCCTCGGTCGTGGCGATGAAGGCCGAGCCGATATAGGCCAGGTCCGCGCCCATAGCCTGGGCGGCCAGCACCGCGCGGCCGTTGGCAATGGCTCCCGAAAGGGCGATAGGTCCGTCGAACCACTCGCGCAGTTCCTGGATCAGGGCGAAGGGCGAGAGGCGGCTGGCGTGGCCGCCGGCGCCGGCGGCCACCGGAATCAGGCCGTCCGCGCCCTTCTCGACCGCCTTGCGGGCGAAGAAGGCCGAGATCACGTCGTGGAGCACGATGCCGCCCCAACCGTGGACGGCGGCGTTGACGTCCTCGCGCGCGCCCAGGGAGGTGATGACCACCGGAACCTTGTACTTGGCGCACAGCTCGACGTCCTCCTCGAGCCGGTTGTTGGTCTTGTGCACGATCTGGTTGACCGCGAAGGGCGCCGAGGGCGCCTCGGGATGAGCCTTGTCATGCGCCGCCAGCTCTTCGGTGATCCGCGCCAGCCACTCGTCGAGCTGGGAGACCGGCCGCGCGTTCAGCGACGGGAAGGAGCCGACGATCCCGGCCTTGCACTGAGCGATAACCAGATCCGGGCCGGAGACGATGAACAGCGGCGAGCCAATCACCGGCAGGCGCAGGCGGTCGCGCAGAATGGGCGGCAAGGCCATGAAATCTCTCCAAGTGAACGCCGATCAGCCATAACGCCTCGCGCCGGCGTGGCAAGCGCGGTTGCAGGCAGCTAGAGAGCGGCCATGACCGACGCCATTCAGATCACCGCTCGCGGCCCGCGCGCGGCGTGCCAGGCCGCCGAGCGGGCACTCGACGCCGACCCCGCCCTCGAGGCGGCCACCTATTCGATCATCGAGGTGGACGAGGCGGACGCGATCTGGCGGATCGACGCCTTTCCGGGTTCGGACGACGAGGCGCGGGCGATCGAGGCGCATCTGGCGCGCGTCAAGGACCTGGCCGTGACGCGCGCGAAGCTGGCCGACGCCAACTGGATCGCCCTGTCGCTGTCGGGCCTGCCGCCGGTGCGGGCCGGCCGGTTCTTCGTCTATGGCGCCCATGACGCCGGCATCGTGCCGGCCAACGTCGTCGCCCTGAAGATCGAAGCCGGCGCGGCCTTCGGCACCGGGCACCACGGCACCACCACCGGATGCCTGGCCGCCTTCGACACCCTGCAGAAGGCGCGGCGATTCGACCGCGTGCTCGATGTGGGAACCGGCACGGGCGTCCTGGCCATCGCGGCGGCCCGGACGGGGTCGCGCATCGTCGTCGGCACGGACATCGACCCCGACTCGGTGCGGATCGCCGCCGAGAACGCTGGCTTGAACCGTGGCCGCGCCAGGTTCGCGCGGGCGGACGGCCTGTCGCACCGACTGGTGAAGCGTGGCGGGCCCTACGACCTCGTCTTCGCCAACATCCTCGCGGGTCCGCTGGTTGCGCTCGCCCAGGACATTCACGGCGCGCTGCGCCCCGGCGGCGCGGCCATCCTGTCGGGCCTCCTCCGACATCAGGCGCGCGCGGTGCGCGCCGCCTATCTCGCCCGCGGTTTCCGCCTCGCCCGCCGCCTGGACATCGAACCCTGGACGACCTTGGTGATGATCAGGCGGGGTTAGCGCGCCGCCCCCGCCCGCTCGATCCCCTCGCGCACGAGGGCGCGGGCATGATCGGCGTCCCTCCAGCCCAGCAGCTTGACCCACTTTCCGGGTTCGAGGTCTTTGTAGTGCGTGAAGAAGTGCACGATCTGCTCGAGGGTGATTTTCGGCAGGTCGGTGTGCTCGGTCACGTGGGCGTAGCGCGTGGTCAGCCGGCTCGATGGCACGGCCAGGATCTTCTCATCCTGTCCCGCCTCGTCCTCCATCATCAGGACGCCGATCGGACGGCAGTTCATGACCGCGCCCGGGACCACGGCCCGCGTATTGGCGACAATCACATCGCAGGGATCACCATCGCCCGACAGGGTGTTGGGGATGAAGCCATAGTTCCCCGGGTAGCGCATGGGCGTGTACAGGAACCGGTCGACGACGAGCACGCCGGCGTGCTTGTCCATCTCGTATTTGATCGGCTCGCCCCCCACCGGCACTTCGATCAGCACATTGATATCATTGGGTGGGTCGATGCCGATGGGGATGGCTTCAACGCGCATGGCGGTTCTCCCAGACTGCGTCAGACCGCGGCGTGGGCGCGCCGATCTCGGCCAGGATCTCGGCCTCGACCTCGGGATTGGCCTCGCCGTCGGTGGTGGACATGAGTTTCTTGGGGACGAGCAGGATCACCGGCACAATACAGGCGTAGACCACCGTGGTGGCGATCACGCAGTAGACAAAGCCGTATTTGGGGCTGGACGTGTAGATCCACGAGCCCAGCAGATCGCCACCGCGGTAGGAGAGCTGATTGCCCGCCTCGATGAGCAGCATCATCGTGCCCTGCAGGCCCGGGGGGCAGGAGCGGATGGCCAGATCGTAGATGGCCGCCGCCGCCACGCCGCCCATCATGCCGATCGGCAGGGCGAGCCACAGAGCCTCTGTCCCCGTATGGATGAAGGCCAGCGGGATCATCTGCGGCACGGTGATGATCAAGCCCCACCAGAGAAGCTTTTCCAGCGTCACGCGTTTGCATAGCCAAGCGTAGAGGAAATAGATCGGAATGAAGGCCACAACGAAGATCGCATAATACTCACCGTAGACGGCGTCTGGAGCGTGAAGCGTGTTGGCGAGATAGTACTGAAGTGGCGTGTTCGAGCCGGGCGAGAACTGGAACATGAAGATCATCAGGATCGCCGGATAGATGGCGCGATGCTTCACCAACCGCTTGAGGTCGCCCAGGAGGTTGGTCCCCCGAGCCTGAGGCGCCTCATAGGCGCCGGAAAACACGGCCGGCGGCTTCCAGAGTCCGAGGAGCCCGATAACGAGGGCCAGGGCGGCGGCGATCTCGAACGTCTGGGCGGGTTTCAGGTTGTCCGCCACCCAGCCGGAGGTGAGCGCGCCGACGATATAGGGGATCGAGGAGACGATGTTCCACAGGGCCGAGAGCCGCCCGCTCATCAGCTTTTCCTGGCCCACCAGCGCTAGCAGGCCCCAGTAGGCCGCCGCGACCAGCCGGAAGGTGACCATCACCAGCAGCATGCCCGCCAGCAGGCTCCAGTAGGAGATCGGCGAAAGCGCCATCCACAGGAACACCGCGGCGCTCAGCGGCGCGAACAGCAGCAGATAGCCCCGATCGCGTCGCCGGAATGGATTCCACAGGTCGCGCGTCAGACCGAAGATGAAGGAGAGATAGACCGGGATCGCCGTCACGAGACGGAAGATGGAGACCTGCACCGCCCCGGCGTGCAGCTGGTTCTTCAGCATGTAGGAGGTGGTGATATCCAGGAAGTAGCCGTGCGGCAGCACCAGGAAGACCAGGAAGGTGAGCGGCGCGAAGTAGAGGTAGATCCGGCCGGTTTCGCCCGGCTTGGCCGCTTCGGTCATCCGATGGTCCTTGTCTCGCCCCCACAGCGACCCGCCAGCTATGCCGCATTCGGACAAGGCGGGGAAGCGTCACGACCAGCGCGCCCGCATCTGGCCCTTGCGCGGGGAAAGCCTTAAATCCTCGCCATGCGCCAGACATTCGACGAGACCACTGATCCCTCCTTCGGGCCCCGCCACACGCCGCTCATCCGCCGCGCCATGGCCGATCAGGGCCTGGACGGCTTCCTCATCCCGCATGAGGACGAGCATCAGAACGAATATCTGCCGGCGGCCAACGACCGACTGGCCTGGGCCACCGGCTTCACCGGCTCGGCCGGGGCTGCGGTGATACTCAAGGAGGCGGCGGCGATCTTCGTCGACGGCCGCTACACCCTGCAGGTCCGCGACCAGGTGGACCCGGCGCTGTTCGAAATCCGCGACCTCATCGAGGGCGGGGTCCCGGCTTATCTCTCCGAAGCCGCCCGACCCGGCTGGACCATCGGCTATGACGCGCGCCTGCACAGCCCCGACGCCCTGGCGCGGCTGAAGGACGCCGCCGAGAAGGCGGGGGCCAAGCTGGAGGCTGTCGCCGTCAATCCGCTCGACGCGGCCTGGGGCGCCGAACGCCCCGCCCAGCCGGCGGCGGCCGTGGTCCCCCATCCGCTGGAGTACGCCGGCGAGGATTCCGCCGCCAAACGCGCGCGCATCGGCCAGGCCCTAGCCGACCAGGGCGCGGCGGCGGCGGTGATCACGTCGCCGGCGTCGATCGCGTGGCTGTTCAATATCCGCGGCGGCGACGTGCGCCGCTCGCCCCTGCCGCTGGCCCAGGCGATCCTCAGCGCCGACGGATCTGCGCGGCTGTTCCTGGATCCGGCCAAGGTGACGGCCGACCTGCCGGCCTGGCTCGGCAATCAGGTGCGCCTGGAGCGGCCCGACGATCTGGGCGCAGCGCTGGCCAGCCTCGGCGGCCAGCGCGTGCTGGTCGACCCGTCGGCCTCATCGGCCTGGTACTTCGACACGCTGAGATCGGGCGGCGCGGAGACCCTGGCCGCGGTCGATCCCTGCGCCCTGCCCCGCGCCTGCAAGAACGACGTCGAGATCGAGGGGTCCCGACGCGCCCACCATCGCGACGGCGCGGCCCTGACCCGGTTCCTGCACTGGCTGGCCACCGAGGCTCAGCACACCCTGCCGGACGAGGTCGAGATTGTCGGCAAGCTGGAGGCGTTCCGCGAGGCGACCGGCACCCTGAAGGACCTGTCGTTCGACACCATCGCCGGGGCGGCGTCCAACGGCGCCATCGTCCACTATCGCCCGACCCAGAGGCTCAACCGCAAGAGCGAGGCCGGCTCGCTGCTGCTGGTGGACTCAGGCGCGCAGTATCTCGACGGCACCACCGACGTGACGCGCACGGTGGCCATGGGCGAGCCGACGGCGGAGATGGCGGAGCGCTTCACCCTGGTGCTCAAGGGGCACCTGGCGCTGGCGCGCGTGCGTTTTCCGGCCGGGACTACGGGTTCGGCGCTTGATGCGCTTGCGCGCGCAGCACTCTGGGCGCGCGGATTCGACTACGACCACGGGACAGGCCACGGCGTCGGCTCATACCTCGGCGTCCACGAGGGGCCGCAGCGGATCGCAAAGCAGCCCAACGCCGTCCCGCTCCAAGCCGGGATGATCGTCTCGAACGAGCCCGGCTACTATAAGGAAGGCGCCTACGGAATCCGGATCGAGACCCTTCAGTTCGTGACGCCCGCCGCGCCGATCGCCGGCGGCGAGCGACCGATGCTGGCTTTCGAGACTTTGACTCTCGCTCCGATCGATCGGCGACTCGTGTCGCCCGCTCTGCTTTCCGGCGAAGAGCGCGCGCAGTTAGATGCTTACCACGCACGGGTGCTCTCCGAGATCGGGCCCTTGGTCGAGCCTGAGGTGCGCCAATGGCTGGCGGAGGCCTGCGCGCCGATCTGACGGCGCCCTGCCGGAGAGACGGCCGCCCCCAGCGCCACCGCGAGGTGGCTGGGGACGGCCAAGTCCACGGCGGCTATAGGAAACTCTTTCGACAATCGCCCACCCCTTCGACTGCGCCCTCGGCGCGGTTCATCTCTCCGACGAAAACAGCGTCCCCGCGCTCAGTAGATCAGCGCCGGTCGGTCGAATAATTTGACCAGGTCGTCATAGCCTTCGTGCATGGCGACGATCCGGGGATCGTCGATCGACACCAGACCGGAGTCGAACACCAGCTTGCGCGATCCCACCCGACCGAGCACGGCGAGATCCTTGATGTGGCCGCCGGCTGACCGGGATTTGCCGCCACGAGGGCTGCGTGAAGTCATCGTCCAATCCTCTTCGATCGACGGGCTGTTGGTCGGCCGCCGAACAAGAGGCAGGAAACACCCGCACGCACGCCTGCGACAGGTCCGCGAACCGATGATTTGCCGATGAAATACCGATGATTGCGGTCATCGGCGTCCCTGAGGGATAAGGGGGCCCAGATTCGTCCGCGGAAGGGGCTCGGGAGGACGCATGGCCGTGGACTTCGCCAAGGTTCGGGATTTCATCCGCCAGCGCGGTGCCGGCATGGCGCTCGAGATGACGGTGAACTTCGTCCTGCCGTTCCTGATCTACGATCTCGGCAAGGCGAGGCTTGGCGACGTCCACGCCTTGATGGCCTCGTCGATCCCGCCGATCGCCTGGAGCCTCATCGAGTTCGCGCGCAAGCGCCGGGTGGACGCCCTGTCGATGATCGTCCTGGCCGGCATCGCCCTCTCGCTGCTGGCGTTCCTGGGCGGCGGCGGGGCGCGCTTCCTGCAACTGCGCGAAAAGCTGGTCACCGGACTGATTGGCCTCGCCTTCATCGGCTCGGTGCTGATCCGGCGGCCGCTGATCTATGAGTTCGCGCGCGCCACCATGATCCGCCAGCAATCGTCGGAACTGGCGGTGTTCGAGTCGCGCAAGAACGATCCCGGCTTCAAACGCGCCATGAACCTGATGACCCTGGTCTGGGGTTGCGGCCTCTTGGCCGACACCGCCGCCGGCTGCGCCCTGGTCATGACCCTCTCGATCCGGGATTATCTGCTGGTCAGCCCGATCCTCGGCTATGGAACGGCCGGCGGGTTGGGCCTGTGGACCTTCTGGTACGCCAAGCGGGCGCGAGCCCGGGGCGAGGCGCGTCGGGCCGCGGAAGCGGCGGCCGCCGGCACGGAAGCGAAAGCCTAGGGCGCGCCCGCCTCGGAGGCGGCGCGGTCGGCCTCGGCGACGGCGCGCGCCGCTTCAGCGCGCGCATCGGCGATCGCCCGGCGCACCTCGGGAGAGTCAGCGGCGCGGCTCGCCTGAGCGAGGGCCCGGCGGACTTCCGGCGAGTCGAGCGCGGCCCGCGCCTCCTCCATGGCGTCGTGGACAGCCTGCGATTTCAGCTCCGCGGTCGCTTCGGCCACGTGCCGGCGGATGGCTTCGCGCTCAACGACGCTCATGTGCGCCCGTTCCTCGCGGGTCTCGGCCAGCGCTTTCTCCATCTCGGCGTGGGCGAGGGCCAGGCTGGCGGCGACGGTGGCTTCGGTGTCGAGGCGAAGGTGCGCGCGCATCCGGGCGTCCGCCATATAGGGTGGTGGCGGCGGAGCGGGCGGCGCTGGCGGCGCGGCCATGGGCGGAAGAGGCGGCAGAGGGGCCGGCGGCGGGGGCGGAGGCGGAGGCGGCGCATAGGCCGGCGCGGGCGGCGGAGGCGGCGGCGCGGGTGGCGGCGGGGGCATGTCCGTCTGGGCCATGACCATGGGCCGCATCTGCATGACGTGGCGCGGGGGGGCGGGCGGCGTGGGCGGCGTCGGCGGAGATGGCGGCGTCGGAACCATCGCGACGGCTGCAGGCGCGATGGGCGCCATCGGAGCCACGGGCGCGGCGGGGGGCACAGGCGCGACCGGCTCGGCCGGAGCCGCCGACCATGACTGGGCCAGGGCCGGCGTGACGTGCAGGAGCACCGCCGGGGCGACGACCGCGCCGGCCAGGGCGGCGGCGGCCAGGATCCGCATCCGGGTCGTTCCACGGGGGCCTTTGATCAGTTGCATCAGTCTATCCTCCAAATCGCTGCGCCCGATGAGCGCCACCAGGGCGGGCGAGGTTTCGCCGCCGTCGCGCAGCCGCAGGGTGTCGGCCAGGGCGATGAGACGGCGGGCGTAGGCGTCGCGCGAGCCGAGCGCATCGGAGGCCACGGCGTCGCAGGCGATCTCGCGGCTGCGGCGCGCCCCGGCCTTGATCTCATAGATCACCGGGTGCCAGCAGGCCGGCAGGGCCAGGGCTTCGCAGGCGAGGTTCACCGCGTAGTCGCGGCGGGCCACGTGAGCCAGTTCGTGCAACAGGGCGGCGCGTTGATCGTCTTCGCCGAGGCGGGCGAAGGCCGGCGGGGTGAGGATCACCGGCGCGCGGGCGCCGACGACCACCGGGCCGCGAATAGCGTCGGACGTGCGCACACGCGGCGTGGCCACGCCCATGGCGGCGGCGGCCCGGTCCACAGCCTCGCGGACAGTCGGCGGCAGGACCAGGTCGGCCGAGCGCCGGACCAGCCTCACGGCGGCGCGCCAGGCGACCAGCAGGCGGATAAGGCCCAGCAGGACCACGACCCCGTAGACGAGCGCGACGGCGCGGGCCAAGCCCTCGTCGATCATGATCGGCGGCAAGCCGAATGTGGGCGCGACGGCCGCCAGGGCCGCTGGCGTCATCGTGGCGGGGGCCGCGTCGAGACTCGGCTGGACTTGAACTTGGGCCGCCTGGACCTGGACGCTCAAGGCCTCCGCCGCCGGCAGGGCCGGAAGGACGACGGCCAGCGCCAGAGCGGCCACCCAGGCGAGGTGCCGGCCGCCCGGGCTGAGGCGGCCCACGCGGGTCAGGATGGCGGCGCCGACGGCGATGAGCGGAATCTGCCAGACGGCGTTGACCACATAGTCGATCAGGATCTGGTCCATCACGCGTCCTCCCCGCCTCGCTCCAGCAGCCTGGAGGCGCGGGCGATCTCTTCGGGGCCGATCTGGCGGGTGTCGATCAGCGACATCAACAGGGCCTCGCCCGAGCCGCCGAACATGCGCGCGACCAGATCGGTGAGCGCCCCGGCCACCGCGCCCTCACGGCTGATCGCCGGCTTGTAGACATAGGCGCGGCCGTCGAGCTGGCGGCGCACCTTCTTCTTGCGATGCAGCACGCCCAGCATGGTCTGGACGGTGGTGTAGGCGAGCTTGCCGCCGAGCCGCGCCTGGGCCTCGGCCACGGTGGCCGGCCCGCCGTCCCACAGGGCCTGCATGATCTCGAGCTCGAGCGGCGTCAGCACTTCCCGGGGCGCGGCCATGGCGACTCCTAAACTCTTAGGTGTGAACCTGCGCGCCGGCCCGGAGCCGGTCAACTAAACTTTTAGTAGGGAACGTCGCCCTAACGTCTACGAGTAGTTGTCGGCGATGCGGGCCAACAGCGCGGCTGCCTCGGGGCTGACGCTGTCGGGTCGCCAGGTCGCGCGCTCGGCGGGCTCGCCGGTGAAATGATGGAAGAACACCAGCGCCGCCAGATAGGTCCCCGCCGGACTGGCGTGATGGTTGTCGGGCGCATAGAGCCCGGGCGCACCGGGCGTGTTCACCGCCTCGGCGTAAGCCTCGCCCACACGCACGACGGGAACGCCGTAGAGGCCGGCGGTGGACTGCATCGCGGGTCCCAGATCGCCGGCGTTGGTGAAGGCGGCATCGTCGCCCGGGCCGTTCACCCAGGGTTCGAAATATTCGGGCGCGCCGCCCGCCTGGCGAACCGCTGTCGCCCAGTTGGCCAAGGCCTCCCGCGCGGCTGACGAACTCTGCGGATCGCCCCAGAAGAAGCTGTGCTCCTGCAGCACCACAACGCCGGGCGTCTCGGCGCGAATCCGCTTCAGTCCGCAGCCGTCGTCATAAAGGTGCTGCAGGCTGGCGTCCGGGATGGTGTTGGAGCCCACCTCGAGCTGAACCGGGTTCTGCGGATCGGAACTGGCCACGCTGACCAGCATGCCCGGCAGGTCGTTCACGAAGGTGAGGCTGTTGCCCACGAACAGCACCCGCAGCTTGCGGGTCGCGGGGGCCTGCTGGCGCGACGTCATATTGCCGAAGTGGTCGGTGGTCGACAGCGCGCAGACGCCGAGGCTGGTCCGAGCGATCCGCACGCCCGCCATCGCCACGACGGCGAGCGCGACCAGGCTCAGCACCCCGATCAGCCACCTGTGCTTCATCGCCCCTCGCGCGGGATTTGTATCCTCAACGCCATACAGCCCCTCACCGATTCCCCCGCCGCGCCCCAATGTCGCGGCCGGCGTGAGCCGCGCGTAGCCGACGGCGCGTCGCGCGCCTAAATGAGGACGGAAGCGTATCCGGGAGCCGATCGATGAGCGCCATCCGTCGCGCCGAAGCCTTCTGCGCCAGGTACGGCCTGACCGTGCCGATCCTGTTGGCTCCGATGGCTGGCGCCTGTCCGCCGGCGCTGTCCGCAGCCGTGGTCGAGGCCGGCGGCATGGGCGCGTGCGGCGTGGTGCTGATGGCGCCGGACGAGATCCGCGCCTGGGCGGCCGATCTCACGGCGACGACCCAGGGCCCGTTCCAGTTCAACAACTGGGTGCGCGATCCGCCACCCCGGCGCGACCCGGCCCACGAGGCCCTGGTGCGCGCTTTCCTGGAGAACTGGGGTCCGCCCGTCCCGGCCGCGGCGGGCGACGCCACGCCGCCGGCCTTCGAGGCCCAATGCGAGGCCATGCTGGAGATCGCCCCACCAGTGATCTCCTCGGTCATGGGCCTGTTCCCGCCCTGGTTCATTAAGGCGCTCAGGTCCCGCGGGATCGCCTGGTTCGCCCATGTCGTCACCCTGGCCGAGGCGCGAGCGGCCGAGCACGCCGGCGCGGACGCCATCGTGGTGCAGGGCTGGGAAGCCGGCGGCCACCGAGGTTCCTTCGACGCCGGGGACGACGGGCGGCGCCAGGCCGGGCTCATGGCCCTGTTGCCGGCGGTGGTCGACGCGGTGAAGGCCCCGGTGATCGCGGCGGGCGGGATCGCCGATGGGCGCGGCGTGGCGGCGGCCCTGGCGCTGGGGGCCAGCGCGGCGATCATCGGCACCGGCCTGTTGCGCGCGCCCGAGGCGGCCATCGATCCGGCCTGGGCCGAGGGCCTGGCCGGCGCCGCGCCGGAGGACACCCTGGTCAGCCGCGTCTTCAGCGGCCGGGCCGGCCGCAGCCTCGCCACCGGCTATGTGCTGGCGGCCACATCGGAGGATGCGCCGGCGCCGGCCCCCTACCCCGTCCAGCGCGGCCTCACCGCCGCCATGCGCCGCGCGAGCGCCGGCGATCTCAATTGTCTGCAGGCCTGGTCGGGTCAGTCCGCCGGCCTCGCCAAGGCGATCCCCGCCGGCGAGATCGTGCGCCAGGCGTGGGCGGGTGCGCGCGAACTGCTGGCGTGAACCCGCCGCGCGGCGTCAAATCTGGGTCAAGGTGAAGATCATCAGCGCCAAGGTCAGGGCGCCGAACCAGAACAGCGCTGTGTTCCACACGACGAAGGTCTTGAACGCGGCCCCGATCAGGCTGGAGCCATAGCCGCCGCGCAGGGTCTGGAAGAGGTTGACCGGCGCCCACAGCGCCACCGCGACGAACCAGCCGAACGCCCACCATCCGGGCAGGAGGAAACCCGGCGCATTGGCCAGGAACACGAAGGACAGGAAGTTCATGGCCACCAACAGATGGTCGTAGATGAAGAAGCCCGGTCGGTTCAGATAGACGAGCGCCAGGGTGAGGCCGACGATGGGCAGCAGCAGGAACGCCACCCGGTGGCCCCAAGTGAACATCACCGAGAGGTAGTATTCCTGATTGGCCGTCGCCTTGTGGATCTGCGTCTTCCACCAGCTCTTGGCCGCGCCCTCTCCGAGGTTGACGTCGACGTCGCTCTCCGCCGGCAGGCCCTGGGCGACGCGGTCGGCCTTGGCTAGTTCGGCGGTGTAGTGCGCCTGCACCTTGCCGACCTTGGCGGCGTAGCGGGCCTCGACCTTGGCGTGGTTCTCGTCCGGGTCCTTGAGGTCGGCGTCGCGGTCAGTCGCGGCGTCCTTGAGATCGCCGTCGCGGTCCTTCGCGGCCTCGGCGCGGAGGCTGGCCGCCTCCGTCGCCCGGCCCTGGGGCGTCAGGAGTCGGGCCTTCTGAATTGTCGCCTGCCGCTCGGCGCCGATAGCGGCCTGATGGCCGGCGTATTCGGCGGCGAACACCCAGATCAGCAGCGCCACCAGGAACATGCGAAACGGCGGCACATGGCGGGCGACGCGACCCTCCGTCAGGTCGCGCGCCAAGCGCCCCGGGCGGATGAACAGGTCCGGCAGGGTGCGCGCCACGCGCCCGTCGAGGTGGAAGATGCTCTCCACCCCCTCGATGAGCAGGTGGCCGATGGAGCGCTTGTGGGTGTCGGCCGTCTGGCCGCAGTCATGGCAGAACGGGCCCCGCAGGGCCGCGCCGCAGTTGGCGCACACCGCGCCCGCCAGCGGGACACGACCGCGCCGGGCCGCCGCTTCGCCCAGGGAGTCCGCGGCCGCGATCTCAAGCTCTCTCACCCGCGCCCTCGCCACCCGCCCGAGCGGGCAGATTAGATCAGGTCGCGCACGAGCGCACGATGGCGCGACATCCGGCGCTGCCTCAGGTCGGCGTCGAAATGCCGCAGCCGTTTGGACCGACCCGGCGCCGAATTGGCTGGCGCGGCGGTCGATAGGGCATACGGTCGGCGCTGTTCGGCTTCGGCGCCTCCATTGGGGGAGCGGCCGAACCTTTGGGGGCAATCTTATGAATAGACTCGTCCTGGCCTCGACGCTTGCGGGCGCCTCTCTGGCAGCCGGCGTCGCGAACGCCAGCGTGATTTATTCGAACGGCGCCTATAACGGGACGATCGACGCCTTTTCCTACGTTGGCTTCGCCGACTTTGCGGTCGCGGACTCCTTCACGGCGGCTCCAGGCGCCACCGCGAACTCCGTCGACTTCGTGACCTGGCTCGACCCGAGCGCGACGGTGACCAGCGTCACTTGGTCCCTCGCCAACGGCAACCCTCTGAACGGCGGAACAGTCTTCGCCTCGGGCACCGTGACGCCCACGGACACGTTCATCGCCACGAACGAATACGGCTTCGATCTGGAGAACAGCTCCATCTCCATCGGATCAGTGCCGCTCACGGGCGGGAACTACTGGCTTGAACTCTCGGGTGGGGTCGCCAGCGATGGCGGCAACCTCTTCTGGGACGACAATAACGGCTCATCTCAGGCTTGGCAGAGCGCCCTCGGCTCGATCACCGATTACAATGGCATAGCCGGCAGCAACTCCGAGGCGTTCTCTATCACGGGCACACTCGTCCCCGAACCCACGACCTGGGCGCTGATGCTGGTCGGCTTCGGCGGCCTCGGCGTGGCCCTGCGCTCGCGGCGGAAGTTCGCAGTCGCCTGACGCTCAGGCGCCCACCAACGCCAGCCACGCGTCCTCGGTGAGGACCTCGATCCCGAGGTCGGTGGCGGTCTTGAGTTTCGAGCCGGCGCCCGGCCCCGCGACCACCAGATCGGTCTTCTTGGACACCGAGGAGGCGACCTTGGCTCCCAGGCTCTCGGCGCGCGCCTTGGCCTCGTCGCGGGTCATGCGTTCCAGCGCGCCAGTGAACACCACCGTCTTGCCGGCGACGGGGCTGTCGGTGCGCGGACGGGCGGCGTCCTGAATGTTCAGTTCACCGACGAGCTCGGCCACCAGCCGCCGATTGTGCGGCTCTGAGAAATAGGCCGCCATGGCGCGGATCACCGCCTCGCCTACCTGATCGAGGGCGTCGAGTTCGGCGACCGCCTCGGTGTCGCCCGCCGCCACCTTGTCCATAGCGGCGATGAAGCTGGCGGCGTCGCCATAGCCGCGGGCCAGAACCGTCGCCGTCTGCTCGCCCACATGGCGCACGCCGAGCGCATTGATGAAGCGTTCGAGCGAGATGGTCCGGCGCGTGTCGATAGCGGCGGCGAGGTTGGCGACCGAGGTCTCGCCATAGCCCTCCCGCTCGCGCAGCGCCGCCAAGGCGGCTTCGTTGCGGCCCAGGCGGAAGATGTCGGCTGGCTCGCGGATCAGGCCCTCCTCATAGAAGGCGGTGAGCTGCTTCTCGCCAAGGCCCTCGATGTCGAAGGCGCGGCGCGAGACGAAGTGCTTCAGGTGCTCGATGCGCTGGAACGGACAGGCCAGTTCGCCGCCGCAGCGGCGCACCACCGTTTCCGCGCCCGCGGCGGTGGTCTCGCGCGCCAGCGGCGTCGCCAGAGGACACGGACAGACGGTGGGAAATTCGTATGGCACGGCGCCTGGCGGGCGCTCTTCCATCACCACGCCGACGATCTGCGGGATGACGTCGCCGGCGCGCTGGACGATGACGGTGTCGCCGAGGCGCAGGTCCTTGCGGGCGATCTCGTCGGCGTTGTGCAGGGTGGCGTTGGTCACCACCACGCCGCCCACGGTCACCGGCGTCAGCCGGGCCACGGGCGTCACCGCGCCGGTGCGGCCGACCTGGATGTCGATGGCGTCGAGAAGGGTGCGCGCCTGCTGGGCCGGGAACTTGCGGGCCACGGCCCAGCGTGGCGAGCGCGAGACGAAGCCGAGCCGGCCCTGCCAGTCCAGGCGGTCGACCTTATAGACCACCCCGTCGATGTCGAAGGTGAGATGCGGCCGCAGGCGCTCCATCTCGGCGTAGGCCGCCAGCAGCCCCTCCACGCCTAGCACCTGGCGCGCCTGGGGCGTGACCTGGAAGCCCCAGGATTTCAGGGCCTGCAGCGCCTCCCACTGGGTCTGGGCGAACGGCGCGGAGAGCAGGCCCCAGGCGTAGGCGAAGAAGCGTAGCGGGCGCCCGGCGGTGATCTTCGGGTCGATCTGGCGCAGAGAGCCGGCGGCGGAGTTGCGCGGATTGGCGTAGGGGCGCTGGCCGGCCGCCTCGGCCTGGGCGTTGAGCGCCGCGAAGTCCTCGTGCCCCAGATAGACCTCGCCGCGGATCTCGATCAGGTCGGGCCAGCCCGATCCGGCCAGGCGATGGGGAATCTCGCCGATGGTGCGCAGGTTGGCGGTGACATCCTCGCCGACCTGGCCGTCGCCACGGGTGGCGCCCTGAACCAGCCGGCCGGATTCGTAGCGGATCGAGGCGGAGAGGCCGTCGATCTTGGGCTCGGCGGTATAGGCCACCGGCTCTTCGGAAAGGCGCAGGAAACGGCGCACGCGGGCGTCGAACTCGGCCGCCTCGGCGTCGGAGAAGGCGTTGTCGAGCGAGAGCATCGGCACGCCGTGGGTGACCGCCGAAAAGCTCTCGGCGCGGACGGCGCCGACCTTCCTGGAGGGCGAATCCTCGCGCACCAGAGTCGGGAACCGCGCTTCGATCTCTAAGTTGCGACGCTTGAGCGCGTCGTATTCGCCGTCGGAGACCAGCGGGGCGTCGTCCTGAAAATAGCGCCGGTCGTGTTCGGCGAGCTCCCCCGCCAGCCGCGCCAGCTCCTCGGCGGCTTCGGCCTCGGCAAGGTCCAGGACGGGTTTCATCGCCAACCCTCCCTCCCCTCGATGGAGGTGGACCGCGCGCTGTTCACCTCTCCCGGCGGGAGAGGTCGAGACGCGCCGCCAGGCGCGCCCGGGTGAGGGATTAGGAAAGGCACCAACAAATGCGTCATCCCGGACGGAGCGCCGCAGGCGCGGAGATCCGGGATCCAGGGGATGAAGTGCGCCGACTCAAACGCCGCATGATGGTTGAGGCGTCCGCCTGAGCTTGATCGCCTGGGTCCCGGATAGCCGGCTGCGCCAGCTTCCGGGATGACGCAATTTTGGAATTTCGGCGAGTTCCCTAATCCCTCACCCTCCCATCCTCCTTCGCCCCGCGGGCTTCGGAGGACGGGCCCCTCCCTCTCCCGCCGGGAGAGGTGGTTTGAGCGCGACCCGCCATAAGCAATCGCGCCCCTCACGCGGCCATCAGAGCGCGGGCGGCGGCGCGGGCGGCTTCGGTGACCGTTTCGCCGGAGAGCATGCGGGCGATCTCCTCCTCGCGCGCGGCAGCGGCCAGGACATCCACGGCGGTGCGCTCGGCCTGGCCGGCGCCCGCCTTGCTCACCCGCCAGTGGGCGTCGGCCCGGGCGGCGACCTGAGGACTGTGCGTGACCACCAGCACCTGGCCGCCGGTCGCCAGACGCGCCAGGCGCTGGCCGACGGCGTCGGCGACCGCCCCGCCCACGCCCTGGTCGACCTCGTCGAAGATCATCAGCGGCTGGTCCGCGCCGGACAGGGTGGCCTCGATAGCCAGCGCCAGGCGGGCCAGTTCGCCGCCCGAGGCTATGGCGCCTAGCGGCGCGAAGGGCGCGCCGGCCAGGGTGGCGATCTCGAACTCGACGCGGTCGGCGCCCGCCGGGCCGTGACGCGCCGGCGGCGCCTCCTCGACAGCCACCCGGAAGCGCGCCTTGCCGAGCTTGAGCGGCGCCAGCTCGGCTTGGACGGCGGCGGTGAGGCGCTCGGCGGCCGCCCGCCGGCCCGCGGTCAGTGCGCTGGCGGCGGCGGCGTAGGCGGCCTGGGCGGCCTCGGAGGCGGCGCGGGCTTGGTTGAGGGTGTCGTCGGCCCCATCGATGGCGGCCAGGCGTTCGGCCAGGGCGGCGCGAGCGGCAGGTAACGCCTCAACCTCGACGCCCAGCTTGCGCGCGGCGCTCCGCAGAGCAAACAGCCGCTCCTCCGCCGCCTCCAGGCGGCCGGGTTCGAAATCGAAGGTCTCGGCGGCGGCGTCGATGGCGGCGGCGGCCTCGGCGGCCTCGATCAGAGTGCGATCGACGGCCTCGGCGGCGGCGGCCAGGCGGCCGGCCGCGGCGGCCTCGGGATCGACTCCGGCGGCGATGGCCCGCTCGCGCGCCCGGCCGAGGGCGCGGTAAGCCTGGCCGAGACGGGACGAGAGGGAATCGGGCGCCAGGGCGTCGCGGGCGGCGGCGATCTCGGCGATGGCCCGCTCGCCGGCCACGAGCAGGGCCCGCTCTTCGGCCAGCTTGGCCTCCTCCCCCTCGCGCGGCGCCAGGCGATCGAGCTCGGTCAGACGATCGACCACCTCGCCGCGTTCGGCGGCGCTGGCCGCGGCGGCAGCTTCGGCGGCCGCCAGCCGCTGATCGGCGTCGCGCCAGGCGCGCCAGGCGTCGGCGCAGGTTTGGGCTTCAGCGTCGACCGCGCCGAAGGCGTCCAGCAGCGGCCGATGGGTCCGGGGGTCGAGAAGGCCGACGCTGTCGTGCTGGCCGTGCACCTGGACCAGCAGCTCGCCCACCTCACGCAGAACGGCCACACCCGTCGCCTGGTCGTTGACGAAGGCGCGCGAGCGGCCGTCGGCGGTGAGCAGGCGGCGCAGCACCAGATCCTCTCCGCGATCGAAGGCCAGCCCCTTGTCCTCGAGCAGGGCCCATACCGGGTGATCGATGGCCGGCGCGAACACGGCCGAGGCGACGGCCTGGGCGGCGCCGCGGCGCACCAGCCCCGCCTCGCCGCGCGCGCCCAACGCCAGGCCCAGGGCGTCGAGGATGATGGATTTGCCGGCGCCCGTCTCACCGGTGAGCACGGTCAGCCCGGCCCCGAACGCCAGGTCCAGGCTGTCGGCGAGCACCACGTCGCGAATGGCGAGACCGATCAGCATAGCCGCCGAAGGATGACCGAGAATCTATCGAGCCGCCAGTCCTTCGGCGAGCGCGAGGCTGCGAGGCGCGGCGAGGCCGCCGAAGCGGGCGTCGAGCCTGATCAGCGCCTTGCGGGCGTCTTCGACATGGCCCGAGGCTACAAGGGCTCGCACCTCGTCGAAGGCCTTGTCCAACGCCTTGGCGAGGCCCGCGCGGCAAGTGGCGAGGCCGGCGGCGTCCGCCCTCACCGGCGTCTGCAGAGCGAGAAGAGCGCGGGTCAGGGCGGCGGGATCGGCGACCTGATGGCCCGCGTCCGGAACCTGATCGGCCACGGCGCCGGCCACGCACCAATGGCCCATCGAGCTCAGGCTGTCGCTGTCCATGGCGAGACGGGCCTGGTCGCGGCTCCCGGTGACATAGACGAGGCGCGTCCGTGTCTGGAAGTGCTCGAAGAGATCCGCGGGAGGAATCGGATCGGCGTGATCGCCGATCGGATCGCTGCCCGCATCCAGCAGCGCGCCGGCGAAGACGTCGGGGTAGGCCAGGGCCAGGCGCAGGGCGACGTGGGCGCCGCCGGAAAATCCGCCAATGAACACCCGGGTGGGGTCGATCGGGTAGCGCTGGGCGACATTCTGTTCGGCGACAAGCGCCAGCGGCGCCCGATGGGTGAAGACGTCGGCGTCGTTGCCCGATCCGGCGGCGCTGACGAAGATGAAGCCCTGCCGGCTCAGCACGTCCGCCCAACCCTCCGGCAGCCGCGCTTCGCTCGATGGCGGAACGAACACCAGGACGCCGTAACCACCGGGCGGCGCTCGGGACGGAACGAAGACAAGGAACCGCTCGGCCCCCAGATCGAGTAAGGGCTCGGTCAGAGACTTTCCCGAGGCCGCCAGCATCCGGCGCATTTCGACGACGGTCAGCGGTGACAGCGCGCGTCGCGCCAGTTCAGAGGCGCCCGCGAGCGCCGGATAGTCGGTGAAGACCACACTGTCGCTCACCCCCACGGGCGCCGCGGCGACGGTCGAAAGAGCGAATAGCGCGGCGACCCAGCGCTTGAAGGTCATGCCCCCGCGGCCTCGGGTGTTAGCGACAGACCTTGGTAACACCGCCGCCGCGAGCGACGTTTCGTTTGCGGTCGAAGCTTGCCGCTAGAGTCCCAGAACGCCCTGGAGGAAGCCTTCCTTCTTTTTCCTGGCCTTGGCTTCGGCCTTGGCGGTGGCCTTCTGATCCTGCGGGAGAACGACCGCGGCGGCGTGGGTCTGGTCTTCGGTGGCGGCGATCTCGACCGCCGGCGGGGCCACGGTCGTATCCTTGTGCCGGCCCCAAGGCAGGAGCCGTGGAAGGCCGGGGCCGCGGTAGTCGGCGGGCGGCTGGGCCGGGCGCAGACCGCGGGAGGTGAGGAGCTTGTAGGCGTCCTGGTACCAGATATCGCCCGGATAGTTGTAGCCGAGCACCGCGCCGTCCCTCACCGCCTCGCCATTGAGGCCGAGGGTGAGATAGCATTCGACCAGACGGAAGAGCGCCTCGGGGGCGTGGGTCGTGGTCTGATAGTTGTCGACCACGGCCTTGAAACGGCCGATCGCGGCGATGGGATCGCCCTGATGCTCGTAGAAGCGGCCGACCGCCATTTCCTTGCCGGCCAGCTGGTCGACCGTCATGTCGTATTTGAACTTGGCGTCCTGGGCGTATTCCGTGGTCGGATAGCGCTTGATCACCTCGTTCAGCGCATTGCGCGCCTGTTCGGTAGCGGCCTGGTCGCGGCCGACGTCCACGATCTGTTCGAAATAGCAGATCGCCTTCAGATAGTAGGCGTAGGGGGTCGCCGCGTTGCCGGGATAGAGCGCGATGAACCGCTCCGAATCGGCGATGGCGTCGGCGTAGTCATTCGATTCGTAGTGGGCGTAGGCCCCCATGAGAATCGAACGGCGCGACCACTCGGAATAGGGATGCTGGCGCTCGACTTCTTTGAAGTAGTTGGCCGCGTCGTTCCACTCGTGGCGGTCGAGGTGGCCGGCGCCGGCGTTGTAGAGCACCTCAACCGGCAATTCCTTATAGGCCAGCGTCGGCTTTTTCTTCTGGAGCAGGGAGCATCCGGAGACAGCGATGGCTGCGGTCAGGGCCAGGACAATGGCTGCTCGGCCCCGGTAATCGGCTCTCACGGAGGGTCACCTCAAAGCGTAGTGCGCGCGCCCCGCGCCAGCGTCCGGGCCTTCTACACGAGCCCGCCGACAGCGCAAAGGTTCAGACGGCCTGGGCCAGCTCTGACTTGGGGGCGGCGAACCGCCAGGCCTCGGGACGCGACATGACGGCGCGCGCCAGGGCGTTGTTGAGACCGTGGCCGGAATAACGGCCTTCGTAGCGACCCATCAGGGGCGCGCCGAGCAGATAGAGGTCGCCGACCGCGTCCAGAGCCTTATGGCGGACGAACTCGTCGGCGCGCCGCAGACCGCCGGGATTGATCACCTTGTCGCCCTCGATCACCAGGGTGTTGTCCAGCGTGCCGCCGCGCGCGAGGCCCGCTCGGCGCAAAGCCTCGACCTCGTGCAAGAAGCCGAAGGTGCGGCAGCCAGCCAGTTCTTCGCGGAAGGTCACTTCATCGATGGACAGATCCACGCTCTGCCGGCCGATGGCGGAGGTGTCGAAGGCGATCTCGAACGCCATTTCGAACCCGTCGGCGGGATGCAGAGCGGCCGACTTGCCGTCCTCGGTCACCACGATCGGCTCAAGGATTTCGATGTAGCGGCGGCGCGCGTTCTGCGCCCTGCGGCCGGCGGCGTCGATGGCCTCGACGAACGCGCCGCAGGACCCGTCCATGATCGGGACTTCGGGGCCGTCGATCTCCACCAGCACATTGTCGACGCCGAGGCCGCAGAAGGCAGCCATCAGGTGCTCGATGGTCGAGACGGTGACGCCGTCGCCGTTGCCGATCACCGTGCCGAGCCGCGTGGCGCAAACGGCCTCGGCGCGGGCGGCGATCGCCGGATCGCGGTCGTTGACATCCGTGCGCAGGAAACGGACGCCGGCCCCGGCGGGGGCGGGACGTAGGGTGACGCGGGTCACCTGGCCGGTATGGATGCCGACGCCCTCAAGGAGGACCGGCCTGGCGAGTGTGACCTGGGAAAATGACGACAAGGGTGCTCTCATTGATTCGAACGGCGTACTCAAGGCGCCGCGCGCCAAGCCCCGATCAGATCCATAGGCTGCGCCGACGCCCACGCAAACACACGTCCTGTTTCCGACTGTTTCTCAGATAAGCGGTTGAATGTAGGGAAAATTCCGCACGCAAAAAACCGGCCTCCCGGCGCGGCCGGAGCGGGTTGCGGCGCTGTCGGCGACGCCTCCGGGGGCGTCGCATCCGCCTCCCCCCGCAGGGGAGGAGGCGGACGTCAGGGTAGTCTCAGTTCGCCAGGCGGCGGAGGAAGGAGGGGATCTCCAGATCCTCGTCGACGGCGTCTTCTTCTTCTTCGTAGACTTCCGGCGCCGGCTGGGCCTGGGTCATTGTCCGACCCGGGGCCGCGGCCGTAGCCTCGGCGCGGCGGCCGCCGAACAGGCTGAGCCATCCGCCCTTCTGGCGTCGGTCGTCGCCGAAGCGCGTGGCGGGGAAAAGCGGCTCCTCTTCCGCCGGGACGCTGCGCGCCGCGGGCTGAAGCGTAACCACGGAATCGTCGAAGCTGAAACCGGCCTGGGCCGTCGCCGCCTGGGCCGGCGCGGCCGACGCAGCCGCCATCACGGGTTCGAACCCGACCGGGGCGTTGGCCGGTTCACGATCCATTTCCATCGCCGGCTGAGGCACATAGGCGGGCTCGAGATTCGGCTCGATGGCCGCGATCGAGGCGCCGTCCATGCCGGTGGCGACCACGGACACCCGGACTACCCCTTCCAGCGCCGGATCGAAGGCGGCGCCGAAGATGATGTTGGCCTCGGGATCGACCTGGCCGGAGATGGCGTTGGCCGCTTCGTCGACTTCCAACAGGGTCATGTCGAGGCCGCCGGTGATGTTGACCAGCACGGCCTTGGCGCCCTTGAGCGTGACTTCATCGAGCAGCGGGTTCTGGATGGCGTTCTCGGCCGCCATCAGCGCCCTGCCCTCGCCGGAAGCCTCGCCGGTGCCCATCATGGCCTTGCCCATTTCGGTCATGACCGTGCGCACGTCGGCGAAGTCGAGGTTGATCAGGCCCGGCAGCACCATCAGATCGGTGATCGAGCGCACGCCGGAATGCAGCACCTGGTCGGCCAGGCCGAAGGCCTCGGCGAAGGTGGTGCGCTCGTTGGCGACGCGGAACAGGTTCTGATTGGGGATGACGATCAGGGTGTCCACATAGCGCTGCAGCTCGGCGATGCCGGCGTCGGCGAGACGCATGCGGTGGCGGCCTTCGAAATGGAACGGCTTGGTCACTACGCCGACGGTGAGGATGCCACGCTGGCGGGCGCATTTGGCGATGATCGGCCCCGCTCCGGTGCCGGTGCCGCCGCCCATGCCGGCGGTGATGAACACCATGTGGGCGCCGTCGAGATGCTCACCGATTTCCGGTTCGGATTCCTCGGCCGCCGACATGCCGACCTCAGGGTGGGCGCCCGCGCCCAGGCCTTGGGTGACGCTGACCCCGAGCTGGATACGGTTCTGGGTCTTGGAGAAGGCGAGCTGCTGAGAGTCGGTGTTGGCGACGACGAACTCGACGCCCTCCAGCCCCGCCTCGATCATGTTGTTCACGGCGTTGCCGCCCGCGCCGCCGACACCGAAGACCACGATCCGCGGCTTGAGCTCTTTCGCCTGTGGCGCAAAAACCTTGAACGTCATTTTAGACCCTGCAACCTCCGCCTTTGGCGCCGAGAACGACGGTCGGGCCCCGCGCCGACTGCTTCGTTCGACAGCAACACTTTAGAAACCATCATCCTTAAGCTGGCGTTAACTGCATAAGCTGAGTCGGCGCCTGATCGACCCGCTGGCCAAGCGTCGATCTAAAGATTGTCCCTCAGCCAGGCGGCCGCCTTGACCACGACATTGGCCCTGGGGTCGACCGGCGTGCTCGGCCGCGAGTTCGTCTGGCGTTTAGGCGCGGCTTCCTTGGGTCCGAACGCGGCGCGTTGAAGGACGCCGGCGGCCGAACAGAAAGCCGGCCCGGCGGCGGCGTCGGCCAGATGGGGGATGCGACGCGGACGCCCCAGCCGCACTGGGCGATCGAACACCCTGACGGCCACTTCGCGCGCGCCGGCGAGTTGGCTGGCGCCGCCGATGAGCACCACGCCCGCAGCCGGATCGACCAGGGCCCCGGCCGCCTTGAGCCGTTCCTTGAGGCGTTCGAGGGTCTCCTCGACGCGGGGCGCGATGATGCCCTTGAGCATCGAGCGTGGCGCGATCACCGGCCCGGCGCCCGGATCGTCACCCCGGGGCGGCGCCTCGATCATTTCGCGGTCTTCGTTGGCCGAGGCGATGGCCGAGCCGTGCAGGGTCTTGATGCGCTCGGCGCCGGCGATAGAGGTGGACAGCCCCCGGGCGACGTCCTGGGTGACATGGTGGCCGCCGACACCGAAGCTGTCGACGTGGACCAGGGCGCCGCCCGACCAGACCGCGACCGAGGTCGAACCACCGCCCATGTCGATGCAGATCGCGCCCAGTTGCATCTCATCCTCTTCCAGCGCGGCGAGGGAGGAGACGAACGGCGAGGCGACAACGCCCTCGAACTGGAGGTGGGCGCGCTCGACGCAATGGCGAATGGTCTGGAACGCCGCCTCGTTCATCGAAACGACCAGGAGTTCGAGCCCGAGCTTGCGCCCGACCAGGCCGCTGGGGTCGCGCACGCGGCGCTCGCCGTCCACGGACCAGGCGATCGGTTGAAGGTGAATCGGCTGACGACGGGCGAGACGCAGGCCGGTCATGGCCTGGACGACGGCGCGGCTCTTGTCGGCTTCGCTGATCGGTCGCCCGCCGATGGAGACCTGGGCGGCGACCCGATGGCTGGCCAGATGTCCGCAGGCCGTCGAGACGGTCACGCCCTGCACGTCGATGCCGGCCATGGTCTCGGCGCGCTCCACGGCCTGGGCGATGGCCCGGGCGGCTTCGTCTGCGTCGACGATCGCGCCGGCGCGAACGCCGTGCGACTGCACATAGCCGACGCCGGCGGTGACCAGGCTGCGATCGGAGCGCCGGATACCTTCGGGCCGCATGATGAAGCAGGCCACCTTCGAGGCGCCCAGATCCACCGCCGCGACCGCCCCGGATCGCCCGAGCGCGCTCTTCAGCGCCTCGCGCCCGTCGCGTCTGGAAGCCCGCGTTTCGGCGCCGCCCCGTTCAAGTACTTCGCTCATTTAAACTCCACCCCCAGCCAAGGCCGGCCCCGTCGCTGCGCGCGGGCGCACCAACACCATTTCAGGATCGCGCAGATCGATGCGCGCAAACCCCAGATCCAGAATCTTCGCCGTGCGATCGAGATCGTCGAGGCGCGCCAGCGCCGCTCCCTCGTCCTGCGCCGGCAGCATGATCACGCCGCCGTCCTTCATCGTCAGGTTCCAGCGCCGGTCGTCGACGCGCACCAGAGCGGTCACCCGCTGCGCCAGCCGCGCCCGGCTCGTCACCTGCGGCAGGATTTCTGCGGCCGCCGCGTTGGCGCCATCGCCGACGATGAGCGGCAGGGCGCCAAACTTGTCCGCCGCCACATCCGGCATCGGGGTCCCGTTGTCGGCCACGACCACGGTCTTTCCGTCGTGCTGCCACACCGCCATCAGCGGGCGCTGGACGACGGCGATGACCAGGGTGTCGGGTAGCAACCGTACCACCTTGGCGTCCGACACCCAGCCGACCTGGCGCACGCGCTCACGCAGCGCGCGGAGATCGACGCCGAGGATCGGGGCGCCGGTGCGCAGATCCGCGGCGGCGATGATCTGTTTCTGGGCCACTGGCGAGGCGCCCTGCAGGTGAATGGTGTTGACCCGGAAGCCGAGGCTGGCGAGGTCGCTCCTCGTCGCCGTCTGGCCATAGGTCCACAGCATCTGACCCCTGCCCCCCGTGGCCAGGGCGACGACGACCACCAGGGCGGCCGCCATGAACATCGCCGCCGACGCCGCGCCGGCCGGAAGACCCGCCTGCTTGGCGGCGGCCAGCTTGGACACGCCGCGCGCCCGCCCGCGGCTGTAGCCAGGTCTGATCGCCTCAGCGGTCATGCGTCTGGCCGGCCGAGCGGGAATGCGCTGCTTTCCGCGCACCGCCGCGGGCATGGCCGTCCTCCGTGATCCAACGTACGAGCTCGTCAAACCCGATCCCGACATGCGCGGCCTGCTCGGGGACGAGAGAGGTCGGCGTCATCCCAGGTTGGGTGTTGACCTCCAGAAGGACCAGAATGTGGTTAACGGGGTCATAACGGAAGTCGCTTCGGGTGACCCCTTTGCACCCCAATGCCCCGTGAGCGCGCACGGCGTGGGCTTTGCAGGTCTCGGCGACCTCGGCCGGAATGCGCGCGGGCACGATGTGGACGGACCCGCCCTCCCCGTATTTGGCGTCGTAATCGTAGAAGCCGCTGCGCGCCTCGATCTCGGTGACCGCCAGTCCGCGTCCATCCATGACCGTCACCGCCAGCTCCAGGCCGGCGACATAGGGCTCGACGACCACCTCGTCGCCGAAGGTCCAGGCAGGCGACAGCAACTCGCGCGGCGGGGCGTTGGCGCCCTCGAAGACGCGGAAGACGCCGACCGACGATCCCTCGGCGTTCGGCTTGACCACATAGGGCGGCGCCATGACGTGGGCGCGGCCGGCCGCGAAGCGGCTGTAGAGGCCACCGCCCGGCACAGGCACGCCCGCCGCCGCCAGCACGGCCTTGGCCTTGGTCTTGTCCATGGCCAGCGCCGAGGCCAGCACGCCGCTGTGGGTATAGGGGAGACCCAGGGTCTCCAGCACGCCCTGGACACAACCGTCCTCGCCCCAGGCGCCGTGCAGGGCGTTGAAGCAGACGTCCGGCGCGAGATCGGTAAGCACGGCGGCGAGGTCGCGGCCGGCGTCGACGCGCGAGATGCGCGCGCCCTGCCGCTCCAGGGCGTCGGCGCAGGCCGCGCCGGTGACGAGGCTCACCTCCCGCTCGGCCGACAGTCCGCCCATGAGCACGGCGACTTGGAGATGGGCGAGCGGGCGGGAATTCATCCCGCCTGAGTTAACGGGATTCGGCGCTCGCCGCGCGCCCGATGCGCTTGATCTCCCACTCCAGCGAGACGCCGGTCTTAGCGCGCACATCGGCGCGCACGGCCTCGCCCAGAGCTTCGAGATCAGCCGCCGTGGCGGATCCGGTGTTGATCATGAAATTGGCGTGCAGCGGCGACATCATCGCCCCGCCCAGCTCGCGGCCGCGCCAACCGGCCTCATCGACCAGCTTCCACGCCGAATGGCCGGGCGGATTCTTGAACGTCGAGCCGCCGGTCTTCTCGCGGATCGGCTGGGTGGTCTCGCGGCGGGCGGTGATCTCGGCGATACGGGCCCGGACGGCGGCCGGATCGTCGGGCTGGCCCTGGAACATCGCCTGTTCCCAGATCACGCCCGGCGGGACCGCGCTGGAGCGATAGCCATAACCGAAATCCTCCAGCTCCCAGGGCCGGCTTTCGCCGGTGAAATCGGTCGCCCAGGCCGCGACCAGAATGTCCTTGGTCTCCCGGCCGTAACAGCCGGCGTTCATGGTCAGGGCGCCGCCGACGGTCCCCGGGATTCCGGCCAGGAACTCCAGGCCGCCGATCCCCGCCTCGGCGGCCGCCCGGGCGACGGCGGAATCCAGCGCGCCGGCGCCGGCGATCACCCGCTCCCCGTCCACCTCGATCTGGCCGAACGCCCGCCCGGCCAGGCGAATGACCACACCCTCGATCCCGCCGTCCCTCACGATGAGGTTGGAGCCGACGCCTAGGAGCGTGCACGGAACCTCGTCCGGCAAGGCGCGCAGAAACGCGCCGAGATCGTCCGCATCCGCTGGCAGGAACAGAACCTCCGCGGGCCCACCCACCCGGAACCAGGTGAACGGCGCCAGCGCTTCGTCGTGGAGCAGACGCCCGCGCACCGCGGGCAGGGCCGAGCGCCAGGTCATAGCGCCTCGAGCTGCGCCGGCAGGGCGTGGGCCCAGGCGGTGATGTCGCCGGCCCCAAGAAACACCACCAGGTCGCCCGCCTTGGCCTCGGCGGCGATCATCGCCGGCAGGTCGGCGAGGCCGGACAGCGCCAGGACGCGGCGGTGGCCGTGGCGGCGCAGCCCCTCGACCAGGTCATCGCGGCTCGCCCCTTCGATCGGCGCCTCGCCGGCGGCGTAGACGTCGGCCACGATCACGGTGTCGGCGCCGTTGAAGCAGCGGCAGAAGTCGGGGAAGAGGTCGCGCAGCCTCGTGTAGCGATGGGGCTGGACCACCGCGATCACCCGCCCTTCGGTCGCGCCGCGGGCGGCGGCCAGAACCGCGGCGATTTCCACCGGATGGTGGCCGTAGTCGTCGATAACCCGCACGCCGCGGGCGACGCCCGTGGTGGTGAACCTGCGGCGAACCCCCGCGAATTCGGCCAGGGCCTTGCGGATATCTTCCGACGCGATGCCAAGTTGCAATCCCAGCGCGATGGCGGCGAGCGCGTTACGCACATTGTGCAGGCCGGGCATGGGCAGGGTGAAGCCCTTGAGCGTCTCGCCGCCGGCGACGGCGACGTCGAAGCGCGCGCCATCGGCCCCGGCCTCGAGATTGATCGCCCGGATCCCGGCCTGCGGATTGAGACCATAGGTGATCATTCGCCGGTTCTCGACCTTGGCGGTCACTTCCTGAACGATGGGATCATCCGTACACAGAATAGAAAAACTCCAGAACGGCACATTCTGGATGAAATCCTGAAACGCCTTCTTGAGCGCCTCGAACGAGCCGTAATGGTCGAGGTGCTCGCGATCGATGTTGGTGACCACGGCCACGGTGCTGCGCAGGGTAAGAAAGGCTCCGTCGCTCTCGTCGGCCTCGACCACGATCCAGTCGCCTTCGCCGACCTTGGCGTTGGCCCCATAGGCGTTGATCACCCCGCCGTTGACCACCGTAGGATCGAGCCCGCCGCCATCGAGGACGGCGGCGACCATGGAAGTGGTGGTGGTTTTGCCATGCGCGCCGGCGACGGCGACCGAGTCCTGCTGGCGCATCAATTCGGCCAGCATCTCGGCCCGACGCACCAGCGGAATGCGCGCCGCCCGCGCGGCCGCCATCTCGGCGTTGTCGGCCTTGATGGCGCTGGAATAGACCACCGCCGCCGCGCCTTCGATCTGCCTTGGATCATGACCGATGAAGACGCGCGCGCCCAGGCCCTCGAGGCGCTGGGTGTTGGCGCCAGCGCGGGCGTCGGAGCCCTGCACCGTATAGCCCAGGCGCAGCATGATCTCGGCGATCCCGCTCATGCCGATGCCGCCGATGCCGATGAAATGCACGGGGCCAAGCTCGAACGGCGCTGGTCGGTGAGTCATGGCGCCGGACTTAGCCGAAACGGCCCGCCGGGGGAACGCGGCGAGCGCACAGGTCCGCCATCTACGCCAGCCGCGTGAAGCCGTCGGCGCTCCAGCGCTCGGCGCCGACGCCGTTGTGCATGATGAAGAGGCCGTCCGGGTCGTACCGGGCCTTGATGGCGGCCAGCTTGGGATAGTGCGGCCCCCAGTAGGCGCGGCGCCAATCCTTGTTGAAGTAGTTGCTCTCCGAGACGTAGGAGCCGCCGGCCGGGGCCAGGGGGCGCAACGCGGCCGTGGCGGCGTCGATGCGGCGAGCGTCGTCGTGCGCCTTGGCGAGACCGGGCGCGGGGTAGCCGGGATAGTCGGGAAGCCCGCCGGTGGCGATGATGGCCAGGGCGAAGGCGTCGAGGACCGCCGGATTGGTCGCCGCCTCACGCGCCGCGGCGATGACTTCCGGCGGCGCGCCGGCGAGGCCCTTGTTGAAGTGCAGGCCGACGCCGTAGTGGCGGCTGGCGGCGAACAGGGCGTCGGCGAGACGAGCACGGTTCGGCGCCTCCAGCAGCGAGGCGGGCAGCCAAAGCGACTCGTAGCCGTGGATGAACATGCTCACCTGGTCGGAGTCGCCCGCCCACCAGGCGTGAACGTCGGGCGCGCGTGGCCGGTCGTCCCACCGCTCCCAGGGAACCCGGTGAGGCTTGTCGGCGGCGAAGTCCCACCACTGCCGCATCGGCTGGGAGGCGGCCGAGGGGCCTTGCATCTGATAGTCGGCCGGAGCGGAGGCCACGAGATCCGTAACGGGTTTCCAGGCCGCCTTGGCCTCGGTCCCGGTGAGGCTCTGGAACACCATGCTGACCGAGAGCGTGTTGTCGCCCCGCACCTGCACGCTCTCGCCCCAATGGGGATTGATGAGGCCGCTCGCGATCGTCTCCACAAAGGCCGCCAGCAGCTTGCGGAAGGCCTCGTCGGACGCCGCCTTGACCTTGAGATCGAAGCCGCCGGCCTGACTCCCCAGCTCGTGGGTACGAAGGGTCACGCGGGTCACGACGCCAAAGGCGCATTGGCCGGCGCCTTTCAGGGCCCAGAACAGCTCGGGATCGCGGTGGGCGTTGACGATGCGCGCCTCGCCGTCGGCGGTGACGATCTCTGCTTCCAACAGGCTCGCGCCGGCGAGGCCGTAGCGCTTGGAAAAGGAGCCGAACCCGCCGCCGAGGATTAGACCGGCGACGCCCACGGTGGCGCAGCCGCCACCCTGGACATAGCGCCCGGCCTTGGTCGTCACCGCGTCATAGGCGTCGACCCACATGGCCCCCGCCCCGATCGTCACGGCCGGAACGCCCGGTCCGGCGCCGCCCTTGGGGGTGAAGGCGTCGTGAACGGTGATGTCGTGCATCGCCCGCGTCCACACCAGCAGGGAATCGGCAGCGTTGGAGCCGCCCTGATAGCTGTGGGCGCCGCCCTTCACCGCCAGCCGCAGGTTATGGCGACGCGCGAAGTTCACCGCCGCGACCACATCGGCGGTCGTCTCGGCCCTCACGGCGTAGGCGCTGACATGCGGCGTCCAGGCGTCGAGCCAACCGGAGACCTGCGTCCCGCCGGGCTGGTCGCCGATGTAGTAGGGATTGGCGAGGTCCTTGTAGAGCGCCGCGCAGGCGGCGCCCTTGGGGTCGGTCGCGCAGGCGGCGGCCAGCGGCGCGGGCTTGACCAGCCGCCCGCCGACCGCGTCCTTCAGCCCAGCCCACGCCGCTTCGCTCGGCCACCCGGCGTCGCCCGGCCGTACGCGGCTCATCGCAGGCTTGGCCAACGCCGAAGCGGCCGGAGCCATGAGCGCCGCCGCGCCCATTCCCTTGAGTAGAGTTCGCCGACGCATGGCTATTCCCCTGAGGTCCACGCCAAATCTAGCTCACCGCACCGACAACGCCCATCATGAACGCTTCACGTCGCGTCCTGAATTCAGAGGCCCGCTATCTTCAATCCTTGCGTCACCCACGCGCGCACCCAGTCGCTACGCGACAGCGCCGCAGCCAGGAACATGACGAGACCCACGTCGAGCATGGCGTAGGTCGACTGGAAATAGCGGCCGCGGCCACCCTTGCCGCCGGCCGCGCGCCAGACCTCGGGAAACACGGGTCCCGTTCCCGGTCCGAAACGCCCCTCGGCATAGAGGCCGAGGCGCTCCTCGATCGTCGCCGTCACCTGCTGCTGGGCGATGAAACCGCGGCGCAGGTCGGCCAGGAAGACGAAGCGCAGCACAATCCAGGCCGCCAAAACGCCCGCGCAGATCACCGCCGTCTGGTCGACCGGAAAGATCTTACCGCTCTGCACGATCCATCCGGCCGCCCCGAGTAGCAGGCCAAGCGACCAGACGCTGACGCCCTGGCCGCGATCGCGAATGGCGTCGAGGGCGCGGTAGCGCGCCTCGAGCGCGGAGATGAGGATTGTGAGCTTTTCAGTATTTCCGGGGATCATGACTCAACTCCACTGGTAGGCTTGGCCCCCACGGTTCGTTCGACAAGATCGGCCAGGCGCTCGGCGGCGTCCGGCGTCGCCGCTGCGGCGGCGGCCTCGGCCATGCGGGTCAACCGGCCGGGGTCGGCGAGAAGCTCTCCAAGAGCTTCGGCCAGCACCGGCGCGGTCAATTCGTTCTCGCGAAAGATCAGCGCGCCGCCCGCTTGCGAGAGCAGGCGCGCGTTCTGACCCTGGTCGTCGTCGAGCGCGATGCCGAGCGGCACAAGGATGGCCGGCCGTCCGGCGACGGCGATCTCGCCCACGGTCGAGGCGCCGGCCCGCGAAATGACCAGATGCGCCCAGGTCCAGCGCTGGGCCATGTCGCTGAAGAAGGGCGCGAGCTCCGCGGCGACGTCGGCGCCGCGATAGATCGCGCCCGCGGCCTCCAGCACCTCGGGCCGCGTCTGCTGGACCACCATGAGACGCGACCGCAGGGCCGCGGGCAAGGCCGCGATCGCCGCCGGAACGACCTCCGAGAGCACGCGGGCGCCCTGGCTGCCGCCGGTGATGAAGAGGTGGACCGGTCCGTCGTGCGCCGGCGGGGCATAGCCCTGACCGGCGAGTGCGCGGATAGCCGGTCGGACCGGGTTGCCGACCACCACGGCGCGCGCGCGGACGGAGGCGCCTGCTTTCATGAGGGTCGGGAAGGCGCAGGCCACAGCGGTGGCGCCGCCCGCCAGCAGGCGATTGGCCCGGCCCATGACGGCGTTGGCCTCATGGATCACCGTCCTGATCCGCAACAGGCGCGCCGCGACCAGGGTGGGGATCGAGGGATAGCCGCCGAAACCGACAACGACCGCGGGCTGGAGTTCTCTCAGCGTGGCGCGGGCCTGGCGCACACCCCTGGCGAGTGAGCGGAGCTGAACCGCTCGGGCCGCTGGCCCGCCGCGGAAGGTCGCCGAGGCGATGGCGATACGGCGCTCGGCGGGGAAGTCGGCGCCGTAGGACTCTATCCGCTCGTCGGTGGCCAGGACGATGCGCCAACCGCGCGCGATCAGGGTCTCGGCAAGCGCCTGGGCCGGAAAGAGATGGCCACCCGTCCCACCCGCCGCGATGACCGCGAGGGGTTCACTCAAAGGCGCCGGCCTTGGCCAGGCTGTCGGCGGCGGAGTAGGCGCCTGGCCGGCGGCTGGTCAGGGCCAGGGCGAAGCCGAGCGTCAGGCCCATGGCCAGGGTCGATGAGCCGCCGTAGGAGATGAACGGCAGGGTCATGCCCTTGGTCGGCACCAGGGCCAGGTTGACGGCGATGTTGATGAAGGCCTGCATGCCCACCAGCACGAAGAGCGCGGCCGACGCCACCTGCTCGAACGGGTCGGCGAGCTTCATCGCCCGATAGAGTCCGCGGATCACCAAGGCGCCGAAAAGGAAGATGATCACCAGCGACAGCCACAGGCCGTATTCCTCCGCCGCCGCCGAATAGGCGAAGTCGGTGTGCATGTCGGGCACGTGGGTCTTCATGATGCCCTCGCCCGGGCCGCGGCCGAAAAGCTTGCCGGCGGCGATGGCCTCGGCCGCCCGGTGGACCTGAGAGGTGTCGGACTTATCGTGATCCATGAATCCGTTCACGCGCGTGGCCACGTGTTGGAACAGGAAATAGGTGCTGGAGAGGCCGGCGATGGCCATGCTGCCCATGACCATGATCCAGCTCATCGGCACGCCGGCCATCCAGAAGGCGGCGCCGAAGGCGGCGGTGATCAGCACGGTCTGGCCGATGTCCGGCTCCATCAACAGGAGCACGACCGCGATGGCGTAGAGGCAGAAGGCGACGGAGACGCCGGGAACGCCCTGCCCCTTCTGGCCTTCGGCGAACATCCAGGCGACCAGGACCACCAGCGCCGGCTTCATGAATTCGGACGGCTGCAGGGTGAAGCCTGCAATCTCCACCCATCGGGTCGCACCCTTGGCCGCGTGGCCCAGCAGCGGCAGGGCGCACATCGCCACGATGGCCGCAACATAGATGAAAAAGGCTACGCGCCGGACGCCCTTGGGGCTCAGCATGCCGGTGGAGATGAGGATCGCCGCGCCACCGGCGCCGAAGACGCATTGGCGGACGGCGAAGTGGAAAGGCCAGGCGATGCCGAGCCGCTGGGCGGCGGCCGGGCTGGTCCCGAACTGCAGCAACACGCCCAGCATGATCAGCGCCGCCGTCAGGCCCAGCAGGACCTGGTCCGTGGTCCACCACCAGACGCCCACGCGGGTGCGATCGAGGCGGGAGAAGGTGTGCGATGTCAGGTGGGCTTCAGCGGTCATCCGGCGAGGGCCTGGGCGGGAGGGGCGATGAGGGCCTGGACGGCGGCGCGGAACGCTTCGCCGCGCGCCTCGAAGTCGGCGTACTGGTCGAACGAGGCGCAGGCAGGCGAGAACAGCACGATGGCTTCGCCTTCCTCCTTGCGGGCGTCGGCGAAGGCGGCGCGCACCGCCGCCTCGAGCACGCCCGTCCGGGCGTAGGGCGCGTGACCCTCGAGGGTGGCGGCGAACTCGTCCTCGGCCTCGCCGATCAGATAGGCCCGCGCCACCGAGGGAAAGAGATCGGACAGGCCCTCTATGCCGCCGGTCTTGGTCCGGCCGCCGGCGATCCAGTAGAAGCGCGGATAGGCGCTCATGGCCTGGCGCGCCGCATCGGCGTTGGTCGCCTTGGAATCGTTGACGAAGCGCACATTGCCGATGGCGCCGATGGTTTCCATCCGATGGGCCAGGCCCGGAAAGCTGGTCAGGCCCTCGACCGCGTCGGCGGCCGAGACGCCCAGGGCGCGGACCGCGGCATAGGCCGCGGCGGCGTTCTGCCAATTGTGCCGGCCGGGGAGCGACCTGACCGGTCCGAGATCGATCACCTCGGTGACCCGGCCGTCTGTGGCGTCATACAGTCGTCCCTGCAGGGCGTAGACGCCGCGTCCGATCGACTTGCGGGCGCTGATCGGCCAGATGGTGCGCCGGTTGGCGGCGGTGATCTCGGTGCAGATCTGCTGTCCGTAGGCGTCGTCGACGCCGATGATGGCGGTGTCGCCCTTGCCCTGGTTCAGCAGCACGCGGCGCTTGGCGGCCAGATAGCCGTCCATGCCGCCGTGGCGCTCGAGATGGTCGGGGCTGACATTGAGCAGGATGGCCACGTCGGGCTTCAGCGAGGAGGTCAGGTCGAGCTGATAGGACGATAGCTCGAGCACATAGATCGCCCCGCCGTGCATGTCGGGAAGGCCGAGCACGCCGACGCCGATATTGCCGCCGACGCGGACGTCGCGCCCGGCGGCCTCGAGCATGTGGCCGATCAGCGCGGTGGTGGTGGACTTGCCGTTGGTGCCGGTGATCGCGACGACGCGCGGACGCTTGTGCTCAGGCGCCTGCGCCACGGCGCGGGCGAAAAGCTCGATGTCGCCGACGATTTCGACGCCCGCCGCCTGCGCCCTCTCCACCGTCCAGTGAGGCGTAGGGTGGGTGAGCGGCACGCCAGGCGAGAGCATCAGGGCGGCGAAGCCCGACCAGTCCGCCGTCGCCAGATCGACGAGGTCGAAGCCCTCGGCCTTGGCCACAGCGCGGGCGCTGGCGCTCTCGTCCCAGCAGGCGACGCGCGCGCCACCGGCGACGAGGGCGCGCGCGGCCGCGAGACCGCTACGCGCCAGGCCGAACACCGCGACCGTCCTTCCTTCGAAGCAGGTGACCGGGATCATGACCGCTTCACCGCAACTTCAACGTGGCGAGGCCGACCATGGCCAGCATCACCGCCACGATCCAGAACCGGATCACCACCGTCGGCTCGGACCAACCGAGTTTTTCAAAGTGGTGATGGATGGGGGCCATCAGGAACACCCGCTTGCCGGTGCGCTTGAACCAGCCGACCTGGATGATCACCGACACCGTCTCGACGACGAACAGGCCGCCGACGATGGCCAGGACGATCTCATGCTTGGTGGCCACGGCGATGGCGCCTATGGCCCCGCCCAGCGAAAGGGCGCCGGAGTCGCCCATGAATATCCGTGCGGGGGGCGCATTGTACCAAAGGAAGCCGAGTCCCGAGCCGACGATGGCCGAACAGACCACGGCCAGCTCGCCCGCTCCGGGCACGAAGTCGATCTGCAGATAGTCGGCGAATTTGAAATTGCCGGCGAGGTAGGCGACGAGGCCGAAGGTGGCGGCGGCGATCATCACCGGCACGGTGGCGAGGCCGTCGAGGCCGTCGGTGAAATTCACGGCGTTGGACGCGCCGACGATGATGAAGGCGCCGAAGACGAGGTAGAACCAGCCCAGGTTCCACAGCATGTGTTTGACGAAGGGGAAGGCGATCGAGGTCGAAAGACCGGAATTCCCCGGGGTAGCCGCGCCGAACCGGATCATCAGAAACACGGCGACGGCGGCCACGCCCGCCTCGACCACCAGGCGCATGCGCCCGGAGATCCCGGCCGTCGATTGGCGAGTGACCTTGGCGTAGTCGTCCATGAAGCCTAGGCCGCCGAAGGCCAGGGTCACTCCCAGGACGACCCACACATAGATGTTGGCGAGGTCGGCCCAGAACAGGGTCGCCGCGGTGATGCCGGCCAGGAACATCAGCCCGCCCATGGTCGGCGTGCCGGCCTTCTCGGTGATGTGGCGCTGGATGCCGTCCGAGCGGATGGGCTGGCCCTTGCCCTGCCGCGCCTGCATCCAGCGGATGAAGCGCGAGCCCATGGCCACGACCACGAACTGCGAGGTGGCGACGGCCATGACGCCCCTGAACGTCAGGTAGCGCAGCAGGTTGTGGCCCGGCAGATAGAGGTGATGGTCGGCCAGGAACTGATAGAGCAAGAAGACCATCAGGCGGCCTCGCTCAGGGTGACCAGTTCCTGGACGAGCAGGCTGGCCTTCGAGGCCTTGGACCCCTTGATCATCACGACATCGCCGGCGGCCACCACCGCATTGAGAACGGGCGCGAGGTCGGCCGCGCTCGGCGCCCAGGCGCCGCGCCGATCCTTGGGCAGGGCCTCCCAGAGCGCGCGCATCAGAGGGCCGGCGCAGAACACCAGATCGACGCCGGCCGCATCGATGTCACTTGCCAGGGCGGCGTGGCGGGCGGATGCGTCGCCGCCCAGCTCCAGCATGTCGGTCAACGCGGCGATGTGGCGGCCCTGCGCCGGCCGCGCGCCGAGCGCGTTCAGGGCGGCCGCCACCGACACCGGACTGGCGTTGTAGCTTTCGTCGACCAGGGTGAACGCGCCGCGCGGGCCTTGCAGCGTCATCGTCACGCCCCGCCCGGCCAGGGGCTCGAATTCGGCGAGGGCGCGAACCGCGAGATCAAGATCGACACCGAGCGCGTCGAGCATCAACAGAGCGCAAAGGCTCATCGGGCCCCAGTGCGGCGCGGACTGGCGCAGGGTGTAGTCGAGCGGCGCGCCATCGATGAGGCTTTTCACTTCGGCGCCGTGCGGCGTTGCGGAAAAGCTCACTAGCCTGGCGTCGGCGCCAGCGGCGGCGCCGAAGCTGCGCACCCGAGCGCCCTTGGCCTCGGCCGCCCGGGTCAGTTCGGCCGTCCAGGAATTGTCGGCGTTGAGGATCGCCGCGCCGCGCGCCTCCAGGCCCTCGAAGATCTCCGCCTTGGCCCGGGCGACGCCCGCCACGCCATCGGCGAAATTCTCCATGTGCACGGCTTCCACGTTGGTGATCGCCACCGCGTGCGGGCGCACCAGACGCGAGAGCGGGGCGATCTCGCCGGCGTGGTTCATGCCCATTTCGAACACGGCGCGGCGGGTCGTGCGCGGCATCCGCGCCAGCGTCAGGGGCACGCCGATGTGGTTGTTGAACGACTTCACCGAACCGTGGGCGTCGCCCGCCAGCTTCAGACCCGCCAGCACCACCTGGGTGACGCTGGTCTTGCCCACCGATCCGGTCACGGCCCCACGACGGGTCGCCGGCGCGCGGTCGCGGGCGGCCGCGCCCAGATTGGCCAGGGCGACAAGGGTGTCGGCGGTGACGACCGCCGGGCCCGGCGTCGCCTTGGAGACGAGCGAGCCGGCTGCGCCGGCGGCCAGCGCCGCCGGAATGAAATCGTGACCGTCACGGGCGTCGGCCAAGGCGACGAACAGGTCGCCAGGCGCCACCTCGCGGCTGTCGATCGTGATCCCGCCGGCGACGAAGGATGGGCCGCTCTGGCGCCCATGGGTGGCGGCGGCGATGTCGGCCGATGTCCACAGGGGCTCCGTCATGAGCCGCCCCTCAGCGCCGTGCGGGTGACGGCCACGTCGTCGAAGGGGTGGATGACGCCGCCGATATCCTGGCCCTGCTCGTGCCCCTTGCCGGCCACGACCAGGATGTCGCCCTTGGCGAGGCGCGCGACGGCGGCGGCGATCGCCTCGGCCCGGCCGCCGATTTCCTCAAGGCCCCCGGATCCGGCCATGACTTGGGCGCGGATCGCCTCGGGCGGCTCGGACCGCGGATTGTCGTCGGTGACGATAGCGACATCGGCGAGGTCGGCGGCGATGGCCCCCATCTGCGGCCGCTTGCCCCGATCGCGGTCGCCACCAGCGCCGAAGACGACGATCAGGCGGCCGCTGGCGTGGGGACGCAGCGCGGTGAGCACGGTGCGGAGGCCGTCGGGCGTATGGGCGTAGTCGACATAGGCGACGCCGCCCCGCGGTCCCTCGCCGATCTTCTGCATGCGACCAGGCGCGCCTTCGAGACCCTCAAGCGCGACCAGAACATCCTCGACCGCGCCGCCGGCGGCGATGCAGAGGCCAGCGGCGACGAGCGCATTGGCGGCCTGAAAGGCGCCCGCCAGGGGCAGGACGATCTCATATTCCCGACCCCAGGCGCCGATCCTCAGGCGCTGGCCGTTCGGCGCCGGACGGCGGGCGATGAGGTTGAGCCCCTGCCCCATGGCGCCCACGGTCATCAGGGTGTGGCCATGCGTCCTGACCGCGGCGGCGAAGGCGGGGAAGGCGTCGGAATCGGCGTTGAGCACGGCGGTCCGCCCGCGCGGCAGCAGGGTGTGGAACAGGCGCAGCTTGGCGGCGCGATAGGCCTCCATGTCGCCGTGATAGTCGAGGTGATCCTGGGTGAGGTTGAGGAAGCCGGCGGCGGTCAGCTGGACGCCGTCCAGGCGGCGCTGATCGACGCCGTGGGACGAGGCTTCCAGCGCGAGGTGGGTGACGCCGCGTTCGGCCAGGCGGGCCATCATTTCGGCCACGTCGCCGGCGTCGGGGGTCGTGAGGCCGGGCGCGGTCAGTTGGTCGTCGCCGGCGCGAACGCCGAGCGTGCCCATGCTGGCCGAGGCATGCCCCAGGCGTGCGAAGATCTGGCGACAGAACGCCGCCACCGACGTCTTGCCATTGGTGCCGGTCACGGCGACGACGACCTTGGGCTGGTGACCGCTGAGCGCCGCGGCGGCCAGGGCGTAGGCGCGGCGCGGATCGGCCGCGCGGACCACGGGGGTCGACAGGCCAGGCATGTCCTCACCGGCGAGGATCGCGGCCGCGCCGGCGTCCAGCGCCGCGGGCACGAAGCGGCGGCCGTCGAGATTCGCGCCCCGAAGGGCCGCGAACAGAAACCCGGGCTTCACGCGGCGACTGTCGGCGGTCACGCCGGTGATGTCCGGATCGATGGCCAGATCGCGCCGAACCAGGGTGGAGAGGCGCGTCATCAGTCGCGCCCCGTCAGGGCCTGGGTGTCGACCGGTCCCTTGGGATCGACCGCCGTCGTCGAGACGATGCGCTTGACCCCGAGGAGCGGCGCGATGCGCGCGATCACCTTGCCGGCGATGGGCGCCGACACCTCGCCGCCGGTGGTGAACCCGCCGGTCTCCGGCAGCGGCCTGGGCTCATCCATCATGATCAGGACATAGTAGCGGTCCTGGTCGAGCGGGCCGTCCGTCGGGAAGATGGCGGCGAAGGACGCCAGGTTCAGCTTGCCCTTGTCGTAGTGTCCATGGACCAGCTTGGTGGCCGTGCCGGTCTTGCCGCCGACGCGATAGCCGGAAACGTCGGCCTTGCGGCCGGTGCCGATGAGGGCGTTCAGGCGCATCAGATTGAGCATGGTGCGCGAGGTGGAGGCCTTGATCACGCGACGTCCGGGCGCCAGGGCCTGACCGGGCTCCAGCCTTTTCAAGGTCAGCGGGCGGTAGATGCCGCCGTTCAGGATCGAGCTCATGCCGGTGGCGATCATCAGGGGCGTGACGGAAATCGAGTGGCCGAAGCCCATGGTGGCGACGGCGTTCTCGCTGAGCCGCGCGGGCAGCAGCGGATGGGCGGACTCGATGAGCTCGCTCGGGGCCTTCTGATAGAGGCCGAACAGATGCCAATACTTGTCCATGTTGGCGGCGCCGGCCTGCAGCGCCATGCGCGCGGCGCCCTCGTTCGAGGAGTGGGTGAACACCTCCCACAGCGGCATCTGACCCAGGGCGGCGTCCTGCTTGTCGTAGTCGTGAATGGTCTGGCCCGGCAGGACGAGCGGATTGCGCACGTCATACTTCGTGTCGACAGTCGTCGTGCCGGCGTCCAGGCCCATGGCCAGGGTGAAGACCTTGAACACCGACCCTGGCTCGTAGACCGTCGTGGCGGCGTGGTTGACCATCGCCGCCGGATTGGCCTTGCCCGGATCGTTGGCGTCGAAGTCCGGCCAGCTGGCCATGCCCAGGATCTCGCCGGTGCGGGTGTTGACCACCATGCCGACGGCGTCCTTGACGCCGAAGCGAGTCGCCGCGGCGCTGAGTTCATCCTGCAAGGCGCCCTGGACGCGCAGATCGATGGACAGCGGCACCGGGTCGTGGCCGGCGTCGTCGCGGATCTCGGTATCGAAGGCCTTCTCGGCGCCGGCCAGCCCCCGCCCGCCCTTGTCGGCGAAGCCGATGACGTGAACGCCGGTGGACCCGAGCGGATAGGCCCTGCCCGGCTCCTCGGCGAAGGTGACGCCCGCCAACGCGAGGTCGTGGATACGATCCTTCACCTCGGGCAGCAGGCCGGCGGCCAGGTAGTATTCCTTGTGCGGACCGGTCAGGGCCGTATCGAGGTGAGCCAACGACAGCGTCGGAAGGACGCTCAGCAGGGCGGCCTTGGTCGCCACCGGATCGTAGATCTCGCGCGGATTGATATACATGCCGTAGCGGACCAGATCGACGGCCAGGATCTGGCCGTTGCGGTCGACCAGATCGGCGCGCGCCTCAGGCGCCAGACCGGCGCCACGGCTCTTTGCATCCAGGCCCGAAAACAGCGCAGCTTTGGTCGCCACCAAGCCCAGGGTGACAAAGGCGGCCACGAACAGAGCCATGACGAAGAAGATGCGCAGCCGCGTGTCGTCTTCGGCCTTGCCGGAGGCGCGGGCGCGCTCGATGGCGCGGTCCAACCACCCGAACCACGACGCCGGTCCGGCGGACGGTCGCCAGACGCCTTGCGAGCCTTCGGGAATGGCGGTCATGGCTTGACCACCTTCGTCGCAACCGGCCCAGCGCCCTTGAGGGCGACCTGGGGCAGCGCTTCGGCCGTGGTTTCCTGCTTCGGGTCCACGGCCTGCAGGCCGAGATATTGGGTTGAGAGGCGCTCGACGCGGCCCGGATCGTCCAGGTGCGCGATCTCAGCCTTCAGGAGATGGATGCGGTTGTCTTCCTGAGCGATCTGTTGCTCGACGCCGGCGGTGTCGGCGCCCATGCCCTGGGCCAGGGTCTTGAAGGCGTAGCTCGCCAGGGCCAGGACGAGCAGAATCGCCAGGGCGGCGAGATCGACGACACGGAAGCCCCGATAGCGGCGATTGAAAATGCCCGACAGGATCATGCCGCGCGCCTCCACGGCGGGGCGGCGGAGCGCTCGGCGGCCCGGAGCTTGGCTGACCGGGCCCGGGGATTGGCCGCGACTTCAGCCTCCGAAGCCGCGTGCACGCCTTTGTGAATCAATTGGAAGCTCGGGCGCGCCACCGGAATGGCGGGCGCATGCCGCGATCCCCGCTCCGCGCCGCCGGTGCGCTCGGCCAAGAACGACTTGACGATCCGATCCTCGAGAGAATGGAACGTCACGACCGCCAATCGACCTCCCGCCTTCAGTGTCCGCTCGGCCGCCAACAACCCAGCCTCAAGTTCTGAAAGCTCGTCATTGACCGCGATTCTAAGGGCCTGGAAAACCCGCGTGGCCGGATGAATCTTCGCGCCGCGGCGTCCGCCCAGCGCTTGTTCGACTTCGGCCGCGAGATCGGCTGTGCGCTCGAACGGCCGCTCGACCCGCCGGCGCACGATTCGCGTGGCGACGCGCCCGGCCTCGCGCTCTTCGCCAAACTCGCGGAAAATCCGCGCCAGGGCCGGATGTGGTGCGTTGTTGACGATGTCGGCGGCCGACGGCCCCTCCCCCGACATACGCATATCCAGGGGACCGTCGCGCATCAGCGAGAACCCGCGCTCGGCCTCGTCGAACTGCATGGATGAAACGCCGAGATCCAGCGCGACGCCGTCGCAGGCGCCGTCGCCCATCACTTCGGCCATGGTCGAGAACGGCGCCGCGACCAGCCGGAAACGACCGCCCGCGGTGAGTTCAGATGCATAGGTTGAGACCGTGGGATCGCGGTCGAAGGCGGTGACGCTCGCGCCGGCGCCCAGAATGGCCCGGCTGTAGCCGCCGGCCCCGAACGTACCGTCGACGATCGAAAGACCCGGCCCTGGGCGGAGGACATCCAGGACCTCGGCGAGGAGGACGCTGGCGTGTGCGCTCATGCGACCACCGCCGCGCGTTGCTGCGCCCGCAGCGCCGGGAGGCCGACCCTGGCCAGCCTGAGCTGTTCGGCGCGATGGGCGTGGAAGGCTTGCCGCGGCCAGATCTGGAAGCGCTCGCCCATGCCGACCAGGGCCACCCAGTCGGTCAGACCAAAGGCTTCGCACAGGCTCTCGGGCAGGGTGATACGCCCGGCGGTGTCGTAGGACAGCCGGCACATGCCGCCCAGCACGCTGGTCTCCAACGCCGAGCGCAGGGGATCGCCAAACGCCAGTTCGTCGATGACCGAGAGGTAGGTTTCGAACAGAGCCTGGCCGCCACCCTCGATGCAGTCGTGCTCGATCGAGGGGAAGCAGAAGACGCCGTCGAACGGGCTGGCCGCCGCCGCGCGGAATTCCTGCGGCACGATGATGCGCCGCTTGGCGTCGAGCTGTTTTTCAAAGGTGGAATGGAACACCGCAACCAGCCCCGGATCGGTATCTCGAACGATAAAACTGGGTTAACATGGGATTGATTGGGATACAATGACACCGAAACCCTAAATTGTAAGATTTCGCTAACCGTGTTGGGACGCGGCCAAGACCGCGCGCGGGCCGCCGTGAACATATACAGAACATTCAAGTGGGGTTGCTGTGAGGCGTGCGGATCAGACGGCCTGTAAGCCGGGTTCTGTGCCGCCCCGGACTCTCGTCCGGGACGCGGCGGCCATTCCTCTGGACCGCCCGTCACCGGGCGGTTCTCGCGACCTACCCGGACGCCTGGGCCAGCGACGGCCCTGCCCGCTCCATACTCAAGCTGAGCAGACGCGGCGTCCCTATTCGGTCTTGCTCCAAGCGGGGCTTGCCATGCCGTCCCGGTCACCCGGTCCGCGGTGGGCTCTTACCCCACCCTTTCACCCTTACCCTCCTTCGCCGAAGGCTCCGGAGGGCGGTTTGCTTTCTGTGGCGCTATCCCTGGGGTCACCCCCGGCGGGCGTTACCCGCCGCCTTATCGCCGTGGAGCCCGGACTTTCCTCCCCCCGTCCCTCGCGGGTGCGGAGAGCGACCGCCCGGCCGTCTGATCCGCCTAGAGCGTGGGCGCCGCATCCTCGCGCGTCAAGCCGTAGACGATCTGGTCCCAGTAGCGGCGCTTCCAGAAACCATAGCCCGCGAGCACGCCTTCGCGCGCAAATCCATGCCGCTCGAGCAGCGCGCAGGACGGCGCATTGCCAGGCGTGACCAGGGCCTCCAGGCGGTGCAGCGCCAGCCGGCGCCAGCCGAAGTCCATGACCGTCGGCAGCACCTGACTCATGACCCCGCGCCCCTGCCAGGCGCGACCGAGATCGTAGGCGATCTCCCCTCGCCTCCCGCGTTCGAGGACGATGCGGTTGAAGCCGCAGGTGCCCGCGAACGCGCCATCGTCCCGGGCCCGGATCGCCCAGCGAACGCCGGCCCCCAGCGCCCGCTGATCGCGCGCCCAGCCGACGATCGCCTCGGCTTCTTCAAGAGTCTGAAGCGGGTCGATATCCATCCATTCGACCACGCGCGGATCGGAGAGCTCGGCCAGCAGATCCTCGGCGTCGGCAGGCGCGAGCGGCGTCAGGTCGAAGGGCCCAACGGTGAGGACGAGGTCGCCGGAAAGGTCCGGATCGGGCGCGATCATGCGCCGGGGCGCCGCAGGAGGGCCATCAGCCGGGCGCGCGTGTCGCCGTCGGCCACGCCATCGCAACGGATCTGCAGCCAGTGCCTCTGAAAGGCGGTGACGACGGTCGCCAGGTCGTCGTCGAAGGGCCCCTGGGCCGGAACGTCGTAACCCAGCCGCGCCAGGGCGCCGCGCAGCACGAGAACACCCAGCCCCTCGGCGCCGACAGCGAGCTCCGGTCCCGGCGCCGGCGGCGGTTCGACCCACAGGCCGTGCCCAGCGACGGCCAGCTCCGACCAGGGGAACAGCTCGCCTGGATCCAGCTTGCGGCGTGGGGCGACATCGGAGTGGCCGAGAATGAACCCATCCTCGATCGTCCAGCGCTCACGGATGTCTCCGACGAGGGCGATGACCGCTTGGATCTGCGGCGCGGGAAAGGGCCGGTAGCCCAACTCGTGGCCTGGATTGACGATCTCGATCCCGATCGAGCGGGCGTTGGTATCAGCGGCGCCCTGCCAGGAGGAGACGCCCGCGTGCCAGGCGCGCCGCGCCTCGTCCACCAGCGCGAAAACCCGTCCGTCCTCCTCGACGAGATAGTGCGCGCTGACCTGGGCGGCGGGATCGCGCAGCCGCGCCAGCGCCGCCTCGCCGCTGGCCATGCCGGTGTAGTGCAGGACGATCATGTCCGGCGGCGCGCGCCGGGCGTCGAAGTTCGGCGACGGCGCCTCGATCAGGCGCACGCCGTCACGCCGCCTTGGCGAAGGCGTGCGCCTCGTAGCGGGCCAGGTGATGATCCACTGAGCCGAACACCCCCTCGATTAGGGTTGCCCGCTTGAAGTAGTGGCCGATGGCCATCTCGTCGGTCATGCCCATGCCGCCGTGCAGCTGGATGGCGTTCTGGCCGACGAACTTGCAGGCGCGTCCGATCTGGACCTTGGCGGCCGACACCGCCTTGGCGCGCTCGCCGTCGGCCTCGCCCAGCTTGATGTGCGCCATATAGGTCATGGAGACCGCCTGCTCGACCTGAATGAACATGTCGACCATGCGGTGCTGCAACACCTGGAACGAGGCGATCGGCGCGCCGAACTGCTTGCGCTGGCGGGTATATTCCAGGGTGCCTTCGTGCAGCCGGCGCAGCACGCCGCAGGCCTCGGCGCACACCGCCGCCACCGCTTCGTCGACGACTTGATTGACCATCGGCAGCGCCTCGCCCTCGCCACCGATAAGGGCCTCGGCGCCGACGGACACGTTCTCGAAGGTCACCTCGGAGGCGCGGCCGCCGTCCACGGTGGGATAGTCACGCGTGATCACGCCATTGGCGGTCTTGTCGACCACGAACACCGACACGCCGCCGGTGTCGCGCCGAGCGCCGCCCGTGCGGGCGGTGACGATCAGATGGGTGGCGAAGGGCGCACCGACCACTACCGACTTGGCGCCGTTCAGCACATAGCCGGCGCCTTCCTTGCGCGCGGTCACCGCCAGGTCGTGCAGGCAATAGCGCGCTTGCGGCTCACCCCAGGCGAAAGCGAAGCGCGCGGTTCCGCCGATGAGATCGCCGATGAGGTCGTCCGCGGCCTTGCCGCCGGCGCGCCGCAGGAAACCGCCGCCGATCACCACCGTACCGAGGTAGGGCTCGACGACCAGCGCCTTGCCGAACTCCTCCATCACCACCATCACCTCGGTCGGACCGCCGCCGAGACCGCCCTGTTCCTCCGAGAACGAGGCGCCCAGAATGCCGAGGTCTTCGGCCAGGACCTTCCACACCTCGGGGCGCCAGCCGGCGGCCGAAGCCACGGCGGCGCGGCGTTTGTCGAAGTCATAGTTGTCGGCGAGATAGGCGCCGACCGTGTCGCGCAGCAGCGTCTGCTCTTCGGTGAAGCTGAAATCCATCGGGCGTCCTTCCGGCGTGGCAGCGGGCTTCAGAGGCCCAGGACCATCTTGGCTATGATGTTGCGCTGGATCTCGTTCGATCCACCGTAGATCGAGGTCTTGCGGGTGTTGAAGTAGGTTCCGGCGACCCCGTGCGCGGCGTCCGGCCCGACCGCGCCGAAGTTGTGCGGCAGGCCGCGCAGATAGGGCGCGCCATAGTGACCGGCCGCCTCCAGCGCGAGCTCGGTCAGGCGCTGTTGGATCTCCGTGCCCTTGATCTTGAGGATCGAGGATTCCGGGCCAGGGCCCTTGCCTGAGCTCTCGCCGGCCAGGGTGCGCAGCTCGGTGTATTCCAGCGCCGTCAGGTCGATCTCCAGCTCGGCGACCTTGCGCCGGAAGAAGGCGTCGGCCAGCAGCGGCCCGGAATCGTCGGCGCGCTCGGTGGCGGAGACCTCACGGATGCGCTCCAGGCCCCGCTTGGAGCGGGCGACGCCGGCGATCCCCGACCGCTCGTGGGCCAGCAGCGCCTTGGCGCAGGTCCAGCCCTGATTTTCGTGGAAGATGCGGTTTTCCACCGGCACCTTGACGTTGTCGAGGAAGACGTCGTTGACCTCGTGCCCGCCCTCCAGGGTGATGATCGGCCGCACGGTGACGCCGGGCGACTTCATGTCGATGAGCAGGAAGCTGATCCCCGCCTGAGGCTTGGACGCGGGGTCGGTGCGGACGAGGAAAAAGCCCCAGTCGGCAAACTGCGCCAGGGTGGTCCAGGTCTTCTGGCCGTTGACCAGATAGTATTCCTGGCCGTCGTCGCCCTTGATGCGCTCGGCCTTGGTCTTCAGCGAGGCCAGGTCGGAGCCGGCGCCCGGCTCGGAATAGCCCTGGCACCACCAGACCTTGCCGTCGCGGATGCCCGGCAGGAAACGCTCTTTCTGTTCCTGCGTGCCGAACGTCCACAGCACGGGCGCCAGCATGGCGACGCCGAACGGCAGGATGGGGATGGTGTCGGCGCGGGCCTGCTCCTCCGACCAGATATATTTCTGCGTGGGGGTCCAGCCGGTGCCGCCCCATTCCACCGGCCACGACGGCGCCGACCAGCCCTTTTGCGCCAGGACCCGGTGCCAGGAGAAATAGTCCTCCTTGGTCAGCGCATCCTCGCTCTTCTGCTTCTCGCGCAGGGCGGCCGGATAGTTCTCGGCGATGAACGCGCGCGCCTCCTCACGAAAGGCTGCGTCTTCAGGCGAGAAATCGAGGTCCATGGCGCTTCCCCTTGCACGCTCCCTAGCGGGCGAGGGCGGACCATACGAGCGCGGCCGCCGTGTTGCCAAGACTTGGGGTGAGACGATCGCCACCGCCCAGCCGAAGGTATCGTTTTTTCAAACAGGCCGCGGCGACGCTTAGCTCCGAGCGAGGCTGCATGGAGTCATAGTCACGCAATCCGCGGTAGAGGGCGGGGAGTCGGAATTGCGGCCAGCTTTCGCAGCAGGCTCTTGGCTCTCTCAATCCGGCCCCCATCGGCCTTCTCCGGCTTTCGGCGCGCTGTTTCGGCCCAAGGATCGGCGGCGCCCTCCTCGGCGAGATAGACGGCCGTCGCGGCCAGTTCCAACTCGACAGCGTCGGCGCTCGCGGCCTCTTTCGCGAGGCGAACCCTCGCTTGGGACAAGTCCGATACCGCCCCACCCTCAGACGTATAGATTGAATAGAGTCCGCCCCAAGCCGCCCGCTGTTCAGTTTCACGCATCAGGCCAAACAGGCTGGCGACCTGCGCCCCATCGGCCAATGACTCGCTGAACGGGCCATAGTGCTTGTAGACAAACGAAAATCCGTCTTCGAGACCGGCGACGCTCAACAGATAGGCGGTCTTCTGCAGCCGCGTGCGACCAATGATCTGACCGCCGGCGTCCCGGACAATCCTCGCCGCCCGCTCGGCGGTCACGACTGACATTTATCAATCTCCCCTTTGACGATTGCGTCGATGGCTTTTTGGGCTTGGTGATCGTCTCTATCGACGTAGACTCGGAACACTCTGAAAGTCCTTAACGCCGCGACGACACCCGAGCGCTCCTTGAGGTCGACCAGCTCGCCGCTGTCGGTCCTGATGTTGATGCGATCGAGTGGCCCGGCTGATTCGCGTCCAGACTTATACGGCGAACGCGCTGCCGCATCGATCAGAACCCGGGGCCTGCCCCCGGCGTGGCCGGCTAGCCAGTCGGTCAATCCCCGCTCCACACCTTTGCAGCATGCGTCGATTTTTGCGTCGCGCGCCTCTGCGTCCTCGCCGACCGGGCCCAAGGCGTGTGCGATCTCAACCCGTACGTCCCGGCATTTGTAGAGTTTGCGATCGCGAAGCCGCTCGGAAAACTCCGCGACAACTGGATCGGCCGCCTGCGCCATCTGGCTGAGCGCGCCCCAGACCACGGTGTCGTCTAGAGACAAGGCGGTTTCGATGTCTTCGGGCGTCTCGGCGAACCTGAGCAGCGGATGATTGGTCGCCAGGCCGGTGGCGTCGACAGTTCCCGCCCGTACGAGCTCCACAACCCGGACCAGAAGCTCGATGAACATCTTCTCCGCGCCGCGCGTCGTCTTATGAAAATACACCGTCGGGTAGAGCTGGAAGAGACCCAGGACAAAAGCCTCGGCCGCGTGGATCGCCTTGGGACCCAGAACAAAGGTCTCGATCGTCCCCACCCGCCTGTCATCTACGCCGACCTCGACCGCGCCAATCTCCAGGTTGGCGATCAGCCAGGGAAAATCGATCGCCGCGTGCTGCGTACCGGTCATCAGACGGTCGCGGCGCATATAGTCCAGACGGTCAGCGTCGAACTGGCTCGAAACCACCGCGTGATGGACGGTCTTGACCCCATCCTTCTTGATGATGTCAGCGACATCGCTGGCGAAGCCGCTGCCGAGCCCCTGGTTGAGCACATCCGCTACCTCGCCGTCCCGGATGAGCAGATCGCTCATGGCTTCATGGCTTGCCAACTTCAGCTTGAGCCGTTTGCCGACGGCTTCAAACGCATGGCTGAACGGGCCGTGCCCCAGATCGTGGACCAGGGCCGCGGCCAGCGCCCTCTGTTCCTTCGAAGGTTGCCGCTCATTCAGACGGGCCGCCACCACATCCATCAACTGGCGGGCCGTATGAAAGACGCCGACGCTGTGGGCGAAGCGAGAATGGCTGGCGCCGGGATAGACCAGATCGGAAAACCCGAGTTGCTTGACCCGTCGCAGACGCTGGAAAGGCCGCGTCTGCAGCACCTGCCATAGGGTGCGTTCCAGCTCGCTATTGGAGAATTCGATGAGGTCGTGAACGGGGTCGCGAATGCGTTGTGGCTTCATGGCGGTGCTTGTTTCTATTAGTTCTGTTTTTGTTCTTTTTCTACGGTCTGTGCAAGCTCTTCCCGGGCAGGGAGGCGCGGGAAGCTTAGTGGAATACCTCCGCCGACAGCGCGTCGGCCAAGGCCTCAGCCTTGGCGGCGGCGGCGCCGAGGTGGCGGGCGAGGGATTCTAGGCGTTGAGCCTGTTCAGCGAAGGCGGTTTGGAGGGGGAAATCTGGTACGGGTATCTCCAAAGCGAACAGCCGCCCTTTGGAGATACCTGGCATTGATGACGCCGAGCCGCTGGCGAGCCGCCGAATCGCTGGTCGGAAGGAGTTCAAATTAATCAGGTCGCTGACATATTGCGGGACGAAACGGGCAGGATCGCTCGGGACCAATCGAAAGATGGTGTCGGGCAGCATTCTCTTGCGACCGCTACTGTCTGCGACCGCAGCGGTCCCAACGAGATCGATCGTGTTCTTGCGCGTAAAGAGCAGATTGCCTTCGTGAATTTCGAGGTCTCCACGAGGGTCGATGGTTTCCGGCAAGCGTTTGGCCTCCGCCCCGACAAAGCCCGTGGACTTAACCGCACTGAGCTTCAACACACCCCATTGATCGGGCGTTGGCGCGCCGTCACCACAGACCGGGCTCCATCCGCCGTCTATTCGGTCGAGGAGATTGCCCAGCTTGAAAACGGGCCACCTCTTCGGATTCGTCGCGGGATCGCCGAACATGTCGAGGAAAAGGTCGGGGATGACGGCGCGGGCCTTGGCGCGGGCAGCGTCGGCGCGGCGCCTGATCTCCGCCGCTCGATCCAACAGCCCCACGATCCGCCGCTGCTCTTCCACCGGCGGGAGTGGGATTTGCATGCCCATCAGCACCGACATGTCGGCGCGGGGCATTCGCGCGCCGGTGTTCTTGGCCATCAAGGCGTCGATCACTTGGCGTCTGCGCGCCCAATGAAACAGGAAGGCCCTGTCGAGTCGCGTCGAATCTGGAAGGAGCGGCACTAGTTCGGTCGACGAACATCCCCCCGTATCGGGGATAGCGACCTTACGCAGATAGGGCCTCAATTTTCCAAAGAGGATATGGCGGTCGTCAAAGAGGAAAGCCTGACCCTTTCCGTCGCCCTTTCGCGAGCCGTTGCCCGACATGACACGTCCAGAGTCTGGATCGACATGTTCCATGCCGACGAACTCAAGGCCGCGACCAGTCGCCTCCGCGGCTGAAGTAACTCGCCGATCCATGCGACAGACTGTGCCTAGCTCTACGGTCGGCCTGTTCAAGCTGCTAACTCTGCCGCCAGCGCATCCAAATCGCCGAGGATCGCCGTCACGTCCTCCCGCAACTCCGCAAGCAGTTCGCGCGGATCACGATGTTCCGCCGCCTCGCGGCTCTCGGGCCGGTAGCGGGAAGCGGAGAGATTCCAGTCCTCGCGCTCGATCGCTTCGGCCCCGGCGAACCACCAGTTCTCCGTCCACGGAACATCTGCGTTGCGGGTGGTCCAGTCGACCCAAAGCTCGTCGCGGCTGTTGAACGCGGCGACGAGGCCCGGCAGGTCGTCGGCCTCGATGGGCTGGTCGTGGTTGGCGTCGAGCTTGAAGCCGTCGTTGGCGGCGTGGAGGAACATCACCCGCTCGGTGCGCCCGCGCTTGGCGAAGACGAGCACGGAGGTCTTCACACCCGAATAGGGCTGGAACACGCCACCGGGCAGGGAGAGGACCGCCTCCACCCGATTGTTCTGCATCAGGATACGACGTAGTTCCTTGTGGGCCCCGGTCGAGCCGAACAGAACGCCCTCTGGCACGATCACGCCGCAGCGGCCGCTGGGCTTCAGATTGTCGATCATGTATTTGACGAACAACAGTTCGGTCGCGGTGCTCGTCCCGACCTTCACGTCGTCGACGATGCGGTCGCGGTCGAGGCGGCCGGAGAACGGCGGATTGGCGAGGATGACGTCGTAGCCGTCGAGCGGCAGGCCCTTCTCCGCCTTCGTCTGCCGATCGAAGCTGGTCGTCAGCACATTTCGCTTGAGGATGCGCACGTCGGGCAACCCGCGCAGAGCCAGATTCATCGAGGCGAGGCTGACCATCTTGGGATCGACATCGTTGCCGTAAAAGATCGCGGTCTGGAGCTTGCGCCATTGGGCGTCGTTCAGCCGATCGCCGTGACCGCGCTCGAATGTCTTGCCATCCACTTCCGCCACCTCGCGGCCTCCGGTCGAGGAGTTGGCCAAGCGAATGTGCTCATAGGCGGCGACCAGGAAGCCGGCGGTGCCCGCGGCGGGATCGTAGACCGTCTCGCCGATCTTCGGGTCGACCAGATCGACGATGGCGCGGATGATGTGACGCGGCGTGCGGAATTGGCCGAGCTCGCCGGCCTGTTTGATTTGCCGGAGCACGTGCTCGAAGAGGTCGCCCTTGGTATCGGGGTCGGCTTGATCCAGGCGCAACTCGTTCACCAGAGTCAGGACCTGGGTGAGCACGGTGGGGTCGTCGATAGCGAGACGCGCCTGAGTCATGAAGCTCATGCCGAACTCGCCGCCGAGGCCTGCGTAGAACGGGAAGACTTCGTCACGGACAAAGGTGACGAGGGGTTCGCCGGACATGGCGTTGGCCCAGGACGACCACCGCATCCGCTCGCGCGGGAGGGTCGCCACGCCTTTGGCCGGCGCGTTCAAGGGGTTGCGCAGGGTCCATTCGCCCGCGAATAGCGACGTATAGCCCCGGCCGGTCGCCCCGGCCTGGCGAAGGTTGGCCGCGTCTATGCTCTCGATCATGTAGAAGAAGAACAGAAAGCTCAGCTGTTCGGCGTTGGACAGAGGGTCGGGATAGCCGCCGCCGTAGAGATAGTCGCGGATCTGATCGACCTTGCGACGCATGTCGGGCGTGAACGGCATCGGGGCTCCCTAGTTGAGTGGTTTCGCCTGACGGAGGTCTTCCTCGGAGTCGCCCGCCGAAGCGAGGCCGAAGACCGCCTCGTTCATGTCGGCGAGGACGGCCTCCAGCGCCGCGGCCCCGCCGAATACCGCCAACGCGCGCGGATAGCCGCCGTTCATAGAGAGCGGCGCGCGGTCGAAGCGCCAGCTTTCGAAGGTGCTGAGGTCGGCGGCATTGGCCTTGATCTGCTCCTTGACGAGGTAGAGCTGTCGAAGCTGATCGGAATTGAAGCTATGGCCGGCGAGCCAGGTCTCGAAAGCGGCGCCCAGCGCCTCGGCTTTGGCTTCATCGACATCCATGAAGGCATGGCCGGTTTCGTCGACCGTGACCCATTCGCGAGTGCCGGGATCGATCTCATCGTGCACGTCGAGTGTCAGGAGGCGACGCGGGCTAGGCGCCGGTCGCTTCGGCTCGTTGACCACGACCAGGCCGCCTTCGCTGGCGGACTCGTCGTCGCCGTGGCGCAAGGTGACGCCGGTGAAATCCCACATGGTGAAGCGTTTCTTGCCGGGCGACAGGCGCGTGCCGCGCCCTCGCATCTGCTGGTAGAGGATCGAGGAGTGGGTGAAGCGCGCCATGACCAAATTGCGCACCTCGGGGCAGTCGAAGCCGGTGTCGAGCATGTTCACGCTGACCAGGATCTGAGGAAACTCCTCCTTCTTGAAGCGCTTAATCTTGGCCGGGCCATCGACACTGTCCTCCGGACCGAGGCCCGAGACGACGAAGTCGGCGTAGCGAACCGTCGGGCTGGGTTTCTTGTCGGCGAAGACGTCATCGAACATTCGCGCCACGGTCTCCGCATGACGCTTGCTGACAGCGAAGACGATGGTCTTGCCGGGGTCGGGCGCCCTGCGGACACCGTTCGGCCCGGTGTAGCCTTTCTCCAGGACCTCGCGAAATTCGCGCACCATGGCGCGGTTGCGCTCAGGGATGGTGAACTTGCGCTCAAGCGCGGTGGGGTCGACCACCAGCACCTCTTGGCCGGCGAACAAAGCCTCGAGTTCCGCGCGTGTCGCCTCGTCCATGGCGGCCCAATCGATCTCGCCACGTGAGACCGTGAAGCCTTCGGACGCACCAGTGCGGACGGTCATGGCGCGATAGATTTCGTAAGGGACCAGGTGGCCGTCGGCGATGGCCTCGGACATGGAGTAGCTATAGGTCGGCCGCGCGACCTCGAAGAAGCGCATGGTGTCGCGGATCGCGGCGCGATCCTCCTCGTCCACGTCCGGCGCATCGCGCATGACGCACGGAGTCGCGGTCAGCCCGATCTTGACGCCGTCAAAGTGGTCGATGGCGCGCCGCCACTGGCCGTAGATGCTGCGATGGCACTCGTCGATGACAATGAGGTCGAAGTAGCCGGAGGTGTAATTCTCATACTCGTTCACCAGCGTCTGCAGGGTGACGATGGTGATGCGCTTTTCGTCCTGGAAGCGTCGGCCGACGCGTGGAACGCGGTAGCAGGGAAGGTAAGGCAGGTGCTCGGCGAAGGCGTCCTCGGCTTGCACGGCGAGAGTGGTGCGGTCGACGACGAACAGCGCACGTGTGATCCAGTTGGCTTCGAACAGCCGCTTCATCAACGCCGCGGCCATACGCGTCTTGCCTGTCCCCGTGGCCATTTCCACGAGCATCTTTCGGCGACCGGCGACCATCTCCCGGCAAAGGACGTCGATGCACGCCGTCTGATGCACCCGTCCGCCGTCGCCGGCGATGCGGGTATCTATTGGTATGTCGAGAGGGCTGCGCCTCAGCTCCCGAACGGCCTTGCGTCGGGCGAGATCGTCCTGGCTGAAGACCGTTTCGACGCGGCGAAAATGGGCGTCCTGGCCGGCGTCGCAGAACCTGATCTCCTCGCCGTTGGATAGGAAAATGTAAGGCACGCCCAACTGTTCGGCATAGCGACGCCCCTGAACCTCGCCTTCACCCGGACTCAGCGTTGTCCGCTTGGCTTCCAGGATCGCAAGGCCACGGCCCTGGCGGTCGAAGAGGGCGTAGTCGGCGCGACCGCCGTCATCGAACGAGTATTCATAGCGAACGCTGACGCCGTCGGTCAGATCCCAACCGGCGTCCTTGAGCTGCTGGTCGATCTTAACGCGCGCAAAGGCCTCGTTGGTCACGAACCTCTCACCACCGACTGGCCGCGACCGCGCCGCGCCGCGCGCCGTTTACACGCGCGAAATCTCTTAAATCCGTCGATCGTGATGATCATGGCTGAACCGCCCCAGGCGCGTCTTATCGGTATTTCATTTAAGCGCGAAATGCTGCGAGGGTCACTTAGCAAGGGCCCCGCATGTTTCGCATCCTCACCTACAACGTCCATCGCTGCGTCGGCGCCGACCGGCGGCTCGACGTCGCCCGCGTGGCCCAGGTGATCGCGGCCGAGGCGCCGGACATCGTGGCGCTGCAGGAGGTGGATGTCGGGCGCGCTCGCACCGACGGGGTCGATCAGGCCCACGGCCTGGCGAAGCGCCTGGGCATGGTCTCGCATTTCAACGCCGCGCTGCGTGTGGAAGAGGAACAGTATGGCGACGCCATCCTCACCGACCGCCCCGAACGCCTGATCAAGGCCGGCCCCCTGCCCGGCTATGCGCGCATTCCAAGGCTGGAGCCGCGCGGCGCCCTGTGGGTGGCGATCGATCTGGGCGGCCGGCGCGAGCTACAGGTGATCAACACCCATCTGGGGCTGGTCCCGCGCGAGCAGCAGCTTCAGGCCGCGGCCCTCGCCGGCGACGCCTGGCTGGGCGCGGTCAATCCGCGCCTGCCGCTGATCCTCGTCGGTGATTTCAACGCCACCCAGCGCACCGTGGCGCACCGTACCCTGGCCGCGCGCCTCAGCAACGCTCACGGCCTGCGGCCCGCGGCGGAACCGCGGGCGGCGACCTTTCCCGCCAGCATGCCGATGCTGCGCATCGACCACCTGTTCGTCAGTAGCGGAATCCGTGTCCGATCGGTGCGCGTCGGAAGCTCGCCGCTCGCGCGGGTCGCCTCCGACCACTTGCCGTTGGTGATGGACTTCGACCTGACCGGCTAGAGCAAACCCCGTTCAGACGGCATCGTCCGAACGGGGATGATTTGCTCTAGAGTCAAAAGTGTAGAGCCTGATTCAACGTTCGCATCTGTCCCGTGCGAACGCATCAGGCTCTAGGCGCCGCCCCGTGAAACGGGGCGGCTCCGAGCGTCAGCGAGAGGCGGTGCCGGCGTTTCCGGCCTTGGCCCACACCTGGCAGGCGCCGTCACGCTCGGCGACGAGCCCGGACCTGGCCAGGGCGCCGGCGCGACTGGCCTTGCCCATGGCGTCGGTCTTGGCGTTGTCGGCGCGATCCAGCACGTCGGGGGTCCGATAGGCGCCTTCGGACTTGACCAGCGAATTGATGCCCGAGGCGTCAACGGGCCCGAGCGAATGCGAATCGAACAGGCCCTGGCAGTGGGCGGCGGCGATGTATTGCGAGTCGGTGAGATGAGCATCCGACGCCACGGCGGCGGTGCCCAAGGTGGCGACGCCGGCAAGCATTGCGACGGCGGCGACTGCGGTGCGAAGAGCTGACATGTCCCGTTCCTCCATGTATTGGACAACACAGACAGTGCTCCTCTAGGGCGTATCAGTTCAAATTAATTCGAATAAATATTCGACGTCACGAATCGGAAATATTGAGAGTTTGTAATCTTCAACGTAATCTAATTAAATATGCGTAATTCTTGTGGCGAATTGCGGCGAAATCCGTCGTCGAATGCGGCTTGCGCGCCGGCGGTCGAGCGGGTCATAGGGACCCGATGAGCGCGCCCCCCAAACCGGTCGCCACGCCCTGTGTGCAGGTGTGTGTGGTCGACGGCGAGAGCGGCCTGTGCCTGGGCTGCTACCGAACCTTGAACGAGGTGGCGCGCTGGTCGGGCTTCACCGACGCGGAACGGGCGACGATCATGGCCGCCCTGCCCGCGCGCCGGGGCCGCATCCGGCCTGAAAAGCTCGGCGCCTTCGGCCGCTAGGCGGGTTCGAGGGCGGCGTCGGTCACCGCGGAGAGGGCCCGCTCGATGACCTCGACGCCCGCGCCGGGCGCAATGGATTCGACAGTCAGGATGCGCCGCCAGGCGCGAGCGCCGCGGGCGCTGTGGAACAGGCCCAGCATGTGGCGCGTCATGGCGGCCAGGCGCGTCCCGGCCGCCAGTTCGGCGCGCACATAGGGCAGGTAGCGGGTCACGGCCTCAGCCGCCGACACGTCCGGCGCGCCGCCGTCGAACAGGCGGCGGTCCGCGGCCCCGAGGATGGCCGGGGTGTGATAGGCGGCGCGTCCCATCATCACCCCGTCCACGCGGGCGAGATGAGCCTCGGCTTCGTCGAGCGAGGCGACGCCGCCGTTGATGACGATGGTGAGATTGGGGCGCGCCGCCTTGAGGCGATAGACGCAGCCGTAGTCTAGGGGCGGGATCTCGCGATTTTCCCTCGGCGACAGCCCCTCGAGCCAGGCCTTGCGCGCATGGACGATGAAGCGTGTCACCCCCGCGGCGGCGCAGCGATCGACCAGGCCGTAGAGGCTCTCCTCGGGATCCTGATCGTCCACGCCCAGACGGCACTTGACCGTCGCGGGGACGCTGACGGCGGCGCCGATGGCGGCCATGCATTCCGCGACCAGCTCCGGCGAGCGCATCAGGCAGGCGCCGAAGTTGCCGCCCTGCACGCGATCGGACGGGCAGCCGACATTGAGGTTGATCTCGTCGTAGCCAAGGTCCTCGCCGATGCGCGCGGCGGCGGCCAGGGCCGCCGGCTCGGCGCCGCCCAGCTGTAGCGCCAGGGGATGCTCCGCCGGCCCGAACGCCAGCAGCCGGGCGCGATCGCCGTGCAGGATCGCGGGGGCGGTCAGCATCTCGGTGTAGACCAGCGCCCGGCGCGTGAAGGTGCGATGGAAGGCCCGACAATGCCGGTCCGTCCAGTCCATCATAGGTGCAATAGCCAGCCTATAGGCTTGATTTTCCAATCTTTTTCCGTTATATCTCAAGTGGTTGATCAAGGCGATCGGCGCCCGTTCGTACGCCAAAACACGTCGTTTTTCGCCCCTGTTCGACACCTCATTGCACCGAATTTGCACCGCGAAAATGGCCTCGATCCTCAAACAAAAATCCGGCAGCTGGCGGGTTCAGGTTCGTCGCAAGGGACGGTCCGTCAGCGAGAATTTCATCCGTCCGTCCCTTCTCCGTGGGTCGGACTCTAGCTATTTTTGGAGGAGCTTCAGGGGGTCACGTCAAAACCAATCCCACCTTACGCGCCCAGCTGCGCGCCGACGACGAAGGCTATGTTCAGGCTCGCGCCGGCTACGGCCCTCAGGTCAGCGTGACTGGCCAATATGGCTATCCGAGCCAGAGCGCTCGCCAAATAACGGAACTGACCTGGGATGTTTTGATGGACTAGGAGCGCGCGCATGTTCCGCTCGTGCAGGTGCTCGATCGCAAGTTGGGTGAAACCCACGCGCGCTTCGCGGACGACAACTTCACCTTGGATATTGAGACCACCGGACGGTTTGACGTTTCGGGCGCTTGGGAGGACGTTACCGACGCCGCGGTCGAAGACACCTGGCCATTGCGAACTCCGCACAAAGCGCAGTTGTTCGGAGCCCAAGTGCCGCTGCCGGCTGGGCATCCGCTTGCCACGATGGATAGCCTAGAGCCGCGGGAAGAGATCCTCCAGCGCATGTGTGGGAAACCGCAGCGACACCTTCCCCTTCGGCGTGTCTGAAGCCAAGATACCGAGGTCGATCAGGCGCCCGAGCTCGCGGCGCGCGGTGCGTTCCGGCAGGCCGGTGATCCGGCCGATATCGCCGCGCTCGAATTCCCCGCGCATCAGGGCCTCCTCGAGCAGCCTGGCGGCTTGCGGCTTCAGCACGGGATCGCGCTCGACATAGGCGCGCAGCCGCCGCGCCAAGCCATCGAGGTCGAAGAGACCGGACATGAAGGTCACTTGGTCGAGGCAGACCCTGAGGAACCAGAGAGTGAAGTCGATCAAGGCGACCTCCGAAAGATTGCCGCGCCCGTCGCGGTCGCCCTGCCGAGGCGTGTCGGCATGGTCCATCATGCGCTTGTAGTCGCCGCGGCTCTCCAAGCCACGGGCCAAGCCGCGTGAAATCGACCACAAGCCGTGCGCTCCGATGCCGGCGACCTGCGCCATCGCGTGGCTCATCAGCCGGCTCACGCGGCCGTTCCCGTCCGGAAACGGGTGGATGTAGTTGAAGCGGTGATGGGCGGCCGGAATGGCCATGATCTGCGCCGCCTTGCCCATGCGATCGAAGCGGAACCGCTCCTCGAAGTGATGAATGAAGCCCTCGACGCGGCCGCTGGACGGCGGCTGGTGGCGCCCCACTGTCACGTCCTCTTCGGGCCGATTGCGCCACGGGCCAGGCGTCATCCTGATCTCGCGGTCGTTGGCCCTGATTGTCAGCATGGCCATCGGCGCGTCCCCGTAGAAGGCGCCATGCACCCAGCGCAGGAAGTCGCACGAAGCCGGCGGGGGCAATGCACCCTCAGCCACCAGGCGGTCGATCCGGGCCTGGACCCGCACGTGGGCGGCAGCCTTGAGCTGCAGGTTCCGGCGCCCCTCCTCCTGATCCAACTCCCCAGCAAGCGCGCGCTCGATATCGCGCGGCCGGGTATCGTGCCCTTCGATGAGGTTACTGTAGTAGGTGTTCATCAGGCGCACGAGGTCTGCCAGGTTGGCGGCGGTGCGCGGATGCAGGGCCCGGCCTAGGGTCGCCGCGGCCGCGGTCAGCTCGGCGATCACGTCGGCGATCTCCGCCGTGGGCGCATCGAGCCGGGCCGGTTCAATCCGGCTGGGCGCTTCAAGGGTCATTTTGGCCGATCTTTTTGGCGGCGGCTGACCGACTAATATCATGTTCGAAAAGATGTTTCGAGGTGGTTGGCCGAGGTCCTGGCCGATCTGTTGGCCGATCTCCCGGCCGAAGTCGTGCGAGGGGAGGCCGCAGCTCGACATCCGCGGCCAATCGCCGAACCGTCAGTCGCCGAGCGCCCATCGCGCCAGCGGGATGTGGCGCGTCTGGCCGAGCAGGCTTTGCACCAGGATGAACTCGTTCACGGTCCAGCGGATCGGCTCCACGGCCCGCTCCTCGACCTGGGCATCGTCGTAGAGCAGGGTCACATGCGGCGTGAACTGCGATGCGACAGGACGACCGACCTTGGCCCGGGTGATCGCCGCGCCGAGGATGCGTTGAAATTTCATCAGTTCGGCGAGACCGTCGTCGCCGCGCAGGACGAGCGGCCGATTGCCCGGCCTGCCGGCGAAACTCGCAACCCGGTCGAATTCGACCTCAAACGGGGCCGCCCGGACCGTGGCCGCCGCGTCGCAAATGGCCTCCACGATCCGAGACGGCAGGCCGGGATAGTCGCCGATGTGATGCAAGGTGATGTGTAAACGCTCCGGCGCAAGCGGCCGGCCTCTCAAGCCAAGTTCCTTGCGCAGATCCCGAGACAGGTTGGCGGCCCGTTCGGCCGCGCCCAGGTCAAGGAAAGCGCCGAGGAACAACCGGTCTGTCGGCCGGGACGGCGGCTCCGGTTCGAAGCCAGGAAGGGATGGCTGGTCAGGCATGGACAGTCCTACCTCCGGATGATCGAACTCATAGGCCCATCCGAGCGGCGGCCGCCAACCACCCGCAGCGGAGTTTCATACGCCCGGCGCCGCTCGACCCATTGGAAGGTTTCGGCCAAGCTGAATCGACATGAAGATCAGGGAAACGACGTGACCGACCGATATTCGAAATACACCGCGTTCGAGAGCGACTGGCCGGCCGATGGCGTGCTGCGGCTGACGTTCAACCGGCCCGAGCGCCTGAACACCCTCGACCGAGACGGGCACCGCGAGATCGCCGAGGTCTGGCGGGACGTCCATGCGGACCCCAAGGTCAGGTCCGTGCTTCTCTGCGGCGCCGGGCGGGCGTTCTCGGCCGGCGGCGACTTCGCGCTGATCGAGGAATTGATCTCCGACTTCGATGCGCGCGTGCGGACGTGGCAGGAGGCCCGCGACCTGGTTCACAACATCCTCGACTGCGCCAAACCCATCGTCTCGGCGATCAACGGGCCGGCGGTCGGGGCTGGGCTGGTCGCCGCCCTGCTGGCCGACATCTCGATCGCCGCCAAGACCGCTCGCATCTTGGATGGGCATACGCGCCTGGGCGTCACGGCCGGCGACCACGCCGTCATCCTCTGGCCCTTGCTCTGCGGCATGGCCAAGGCCAAATACCACCTGCTGCTGTGCGAGCCGATCAGCGGCGAGGAAGCCGAACGGATCGGGCTCGTCTCTCTTGCGGTCGACGACGACAAGCTCCAGCAGGCCGCCCTCGACATCGCCATCCGGCTCGCCAACGGCGCGCCGTCCGCGATCCGATGGACCAAGCACGCCCTCAACAACTGGCTGCGCTCCGCTGGGCCGGCGTTCGACGCCTCCCTGGCCCTGGAGATGCTGGGATTCGGCGGCCCGGAGGCCAAGGAGGGGCTGGCTTCGTTCCGCGAGAAGCGACCGCCGAACTTCACGGGGGACCCGTCACCCAATGTATGATTTGCTCCGCGGCCTGTCGGTGATCGAGGCGTCGTCGTTCGTCGCGTCGCCCACCGCCGGGCTCTATTGCGCGCAGCTGGGCGCGGAGGTGATCCGCGTCGACCAGATCGGCGGCGGACCGGACTTCCGGCGCTGGCCGGTGACCGCCAACAACGATTCCCTCTATTGGGAGAACCTCAACCGCGCCAAGAAATCGGTGGCGCTGGACCTTGGCAGGCCCGAGGGGCGCGATCTGCTACAGCGGTTGGTGCGCACCACCGGACAGTTCATCACCAATTTTCCGGTGTCCGGTTTTCTGTCGCATGAGATCCTGGCCACGGGACGACCAGACCTCATCACGGTGCGAGTGATGGGTTGGGCCGACGGCTCGCCCGCCCTCGACTACACGGTCAACAATTCCGTCGGCTATCCGATGATGACCGGCGCCGGGCCGGATCCCGTCAATCATGTGCTGCCGGCCTGGGACCTGCTCTCCGGCGCCTACGCCGCCTTCGCCCTCCTGGCCGCGATCCAGCGCCGGGCGGCGACGGGGGAAGGCGCGGAGGTGCGCATCCCGCTGTCGGATGTCGCCATCGGCACCGTGGCCAATCTCGGCGGGATCGCCGAGGTGCTCACCACCGGAGAAAACCGACCGCGGCTGGGCAATGCCGTCTATGGGCTGTTCGGACGCGATTTCGTGACCCGGGACGGCGTGCGCACCATGATCGTGGTCGTGACGCCCCGACAGTGGTCGAACCTCGTCTCCGCCCTGAACCTCGGCGGGGCTGTGGCGGCCATTCAAGCCGAGCGCGGCGTCGACTTCGCCAGGGACGACGGCCTGCGCTTCGCCCATCGCGACGCGCTCTATCCGTTGTTCGAGGCGGCGATCGCGGCGCGCGGCCATGCCGACCTCGCCGCCGCCTTCGACGCCGGCGGCATCGTGCATTCGGCCTACCGCACCATGCTCGACGCCGCCCGCGACCCGGACCTCGTCACGGGCAACCCGATCTTCTGCGCGACGGAAAACCCCAGCGGCGTCGCCTATCCGGCCGCCGGGGCCTTCGCCACCGTTCCGCAGCTAGAACGACAGCCCCCCCGCCCCGCCCCGCGCAACGGCGCGCATTCCGAAGAGATCCTGGCCGATCGCCTGTCGTTGTCCTCGGGCGAGATCGCCCGCCTCATCGACGCCGGCGTCGTCGGCGTCGCCTGAGCGAAGGGGCAATCGATGAGCGAATGGCAGGCGTGGGTCGACCGAAAGCGAACCCAGACGGACCGCGTCGACGAGGGCCTGGCCGCGCGCTGGCTCGCCACCCTCGATCGCGCCGCGCCGGCGGACGGGGCCCTGCCGCAGGCCTTCCACTGGTGCCTCTGCCTGCCTGACGCGCCGACGGGCCGCCTCAGCCCGGACGGGCATCCGCTGCGCGACGACAGCCCGGGGAGTTTTCTTCCCCCCGTCCCCCTGCCCCGTCGCATGTGGGCGTCGAGCAAGATCGAGTTCCACGCGCCGCTGCGGCCCGGCGACGGCGTGGCGCGCCACTCGCGGGTGGCGTCGGTGACCGAGAAGCAAGGCGGCTCGGGGCGGCTGGTCTTCGTGGAGGTTGAGCACGAAACCTTCGCCGGCGAGACCCTGGCGGTGCGCGAGACGCAGTCGATCGTCTATCGCGACGCCGCGCCGGCGGGCGCGCCGCCGGTTCCCCCGCCGCCGGTCGGCGGAAATTTCGATCCCACCGGATGGGACGCGCATCGCGCGATCACGCCGAGCGAGGCGCTGCTGTTCCGCTATTCGGCGCTGACCTTCAACAGCCACCGCATCCACTACGACGCGCCCTATGCCCGCGGCGACGAGGGTTATCGCGGCCTGGTGGTGCAGGGACCGTTGACCGCCACCCTGCTGTTGGACCTGGCCCAGCGTCATTTCGGCGACAACGCCCTGACGCGCTTCGCCTTCCGAGGGGCTTCACCGGCCATCGCCGGCGAGGCGCTTCACCTCGTGCTGCGCGGGGCGGACGAGGCCGTCGAACTCGGAGCCTTCGCCGGCGATGGTCGGCAGGTGATGTCCGCCCAGGCGGCCCTGTAACCCCGCCGGGTCAGATCCGGCCCGCCACCGGGACCAGCGCGCCGGTGACCGCCCGCGCTTCATCCGAGGCGAGAAACAGAATGACCTCGGCGAGATCGGTCGGCTTCACCCAGCGATCGAAGTCCGCGCTGGGCATGTCGGCGCGGTTCTGAGGCGTGTCGATGATCGAGGGCAGGACGGCGTTGACGGTGATCGCCGTCGCCTCGAGCTCCTTTGCGAGACTCTCGGTCAGCCGGTGCACGCCGGACTTCGAAGCCGCGTAGGGGCCCATGCCGGCGTCGGCCCGCTCGGCGGCGCGGGCGCCGACATTGACGATGCGCCCGGCGGGCGCCGCCCGCAGCGCCGGCAGGGCCGCGCGCGTGGCGTTGGCCGCGGTCTGAACGTTGATCCGGAACAGCAGCCCCCACACGTCTGGATCGCTGTCCTCCAGCGTCGTCCAGCGAAAGGCTCCGGCGATATTGAGCAGGGCGTCGATGCGTCCAAACTGCGATGTCACCGCCGCCATCGCCTCACCCGCTTGCCGGGCGTCGGTCAGGTCGACGCCGGCCAGGACCCACGCCTCGTCTGAAGCGCCGGGCGCCGGCGCGCTGTCGATCACGGCCGTGCGCAGCCCGCGCGCCCGCGCCGCCGCCGCGACCGCGGCGCCGAGGGCGCCCAATCCGCCGGTGATAACGGCCACGCGCTCAGTCATGTCCTAGACGCCCTGCTTGTGAGCGGTGTGCGCCCCGTCGGCGTGCAGCGCCGCCTCGAAGGCCGCGTCGCTGACGACATTGCGGGCGATCAGCAGGCTGCAATGGAGATAGTCGCTGATGAACGAGCCCGAACCGCCGGACCACCAGCGTTCGATCATGCTGCGCTGCCGATGGCCCACGACCACGAGGTCGGCGTGGACCTCCTTGGCGAACTTGCCGATCTGCCGGGCGGGATCGCCGGTCACCAGCCGGCCCACCGGATCGAAGCCGAACTCCTTCAGGCGAGCGACGGCCTTTTGCAGCAGGGCCTCATAGCTATCCATCTGCTGGGCGATGATACCGCCGTGAACCCCTTCGGCCACCCGCAGGCTGGCCGCTTCCGGAACCACCGACAGGATGAAGACCTTCGCGCCCATCCGTTTGGCGAGCAGCGTGCCTTCCCTGAGCGCCACCGCCCCTTCCAGCGATCCGTCGTAGGCCAGAAGAATACGTTGAAACATCGAGGTCCCCACCCCGGACCAGATCGTCCGCGCGCCGATAATCGTCGCCGAAGGGCGGACTGTCGAGGCCCCGTTCCGAGGTCGCGAACGCCGTGGACATGCACTGGACGATGGGGGACATTGTGGAGCGGTTCGAAGCCCGAAAGGCTAAGCTGATGAAGCGCACCCCTGACAAAAGGCGGCAGGTCGCATGAAATTGCCAGCGTCCGCCGTAACGTTCCTTGGTGGCGTTGCAGGGTTCGTCGTCGCAATCCTCGGTTCGCTCTTCTGGTCTTGGCATCAAATCGCTCAAATCGCTTCTCCCCCAGGGTTCTGTCATGAGGGCAAGGGCGGAGAGGCCTGCACTATGGTGCTGGCTTTTGCGCTTCCGGTCGTTGCGTTCTGGGCGTTGCTCTTTGGAGTCCTCGGCGGTGTGGCGGGAGCGCTCATTGCCAGATTCGTGCACACGCGGATTTCGAACTGACCAACTACCCACCGTCGGCCAAGCTTGTTGTTCCATGGAACAACTTCTATGCTGGGCGATCAAATATCGACCTCGGTTCGGTTGCTCTCCTTCGCTCGGTTTCGGATCGAGCCTGGACCTGACTTCCGCCCTTCTCTGACTATTTGACGTATTTGAACTTATCGCGGCCGCGCCCTGTGGCTGACGCGCGCGGACCTAAGGAGCTACATGGCCAAGGAAGAAGCCCTCGAACTGGAAGGCGTGATCGACGAAATTCTGCCGGGCGGGCAGTTCCGCGTCCGGCTCGAGCACGACCAGATCATCCTGGTCTACACCGCCGGCAAGATGCGCAAGAACCGCATCCGCAGCATGGTGGGCGATCGGGTGACCGTGGAGATGACACCCTACGACCTGACCCGCGGACGTCTGATCTTCCGCCATCGCGACGCCGCCGCCTCGACCGGGCCCGCGCGCCGGGCGCCCTACCGCCCTCGTCGCTGAGGCGCGCCTGAGTCTGATTCCGAGTCGGACCCGCTAGGTTGCCGTGCACAGAAACCGGCCGCCGAGCGCGCCGCCCCGCAGATAAACCTGGATCTCCGCCGCCACGCCGGCCGTCGCCAGACGCGCGCCCAACCGCCGCGCCGCATCCTCGGCCTTCGCCCCACTGGCGAACACTTGAGAGTTGTCGACCGAGGGCTGTCTGACGGCCCAGCCGTGGGCGAGGGGTTCGACGACGATGACGCGCACCATAACTAGGCTCCACTCCCCCCGTTCGCTGGAGACGCTCCCGCCTTGTCTCGGCGGCTGTGAGCCCGACGTCTTTGCCAGAGGAACATGACGCCCGTTTGACCTCCATGGGGCGTAAGGCGACATGACGCGCTTGTGATGACTTGTAACCGGCCGCGATCCGGCGGCGAACTAGGGCGCATGAACCGCTGGCCCCTGCATCTGTCGGCCGTCCTCGCCATGGCGTGGGCTGGATCCGCCCGGACGGCGGACGCCGTCCACCCCGAAGTGGTCGAACTCTTCCAGAGCCAAGGCTGCTCGTCCTGTCCGCCCGCCGACGCCAATGTCATGGCCCTCGCCGACCGGCCCGACCTCCTGACGCTCTCCTTCGGGGTCACCTACTGGGACCAACTCGGTTGGAAGGACACCTTCGCCTCGCCGGTGTTCACCGCCCGGCAGTGGGACTACGCCCACGGGCTTGGTCATTCGGGGGTGTTCACGCCGCAGGTGGTCGTCAACGGCCGCCGCGACGGCGACGGGATCGACCCCGCCAAGCTGCGCGGCCTGCTCAGCGCCGGCGACCGAGGCTCGGGCGGCCCCACGCTGGTCGCGCGGGGCGGCAAGGTGATGGTGGGCGCCGGCAAGGCGCCCATGGGCGGCGCGGATGTCTGGCTGGCGCGCTACGATCCGCGCATTGTGATGGTTCCGATTCAGCGCGGCGAGAACGCCGGGCGCACCCTTCTCCATCGCGACGTGGTGCGCGCCCTGGTCCGCCTCGGACGCTGGGACGGCGCAGCCAAGGTCTTCGCCCTACCCCCGGCGACCCCCGGCCTACTGAACGCCGTGCTGGTGCAGGCCGGTCGTGGCGGC
>Ga0302311_10000199_pt1 | contig 76179 bp, 65 predicted proteins | sample III_Palsa_N1_3_FD_200449 | JGI IMG/M metagenome (GOLD analysis project Ga0302311, IMG submission 200449) | Peat permafrost microbial communities from Stordalen Mire near Abisko, Sweden - III_Palsa_N1_3 | ecosystem: Environmental > Terrestrial > Soil > Palsa > Peat permafrost | place: Sweden... | reverse complement strand
GCGCATGGAACAGGTGATCGATCAGCGGCACCTTGTCGCCGAGAATTTCCACCAGGGCAACGGCGACCAGCGCCAGCGTCACCGCATTGGAGCCGAGCCAGGCGAAGGCGGCCGGCGGATGCAGCACCCCCAGGTGAACGGCGACCGAAACAACCGCCAGGGTGAGCAGGCCGCGCAGGCCGGCGCTGGTGGTGAGGGCGTAGGCCAGGGCGTATTGTGCGGCGGCGTCCATGTGAGCGGGTTGATGAGGACTACTTGCTGCTCTTGTTCCTGAAGAAGGACCAGGCTTCCTCGGCGCTCTCGAGGTCACTGTTCTGGGCGCCGACCAGCTGGTGGTAGAGCCAGCCGTAGTGGTAGACCAGGCTGGGCTCGATATGGCCGCCGTTCTGGATGGTGATCACTTCGACCTGCGGCCCGCCGGCGGGACCCCAGGTCAGCCGGTTGGCGCGGGTGTTGTCGGCCGGATTCAGGTGAGGGAAGTTGTAGCCGACCGCGGGGGCGCCGCCGAGGCCGTCGGCGCGCAGCCAGAAATCGCGGGTGGCGTCGGCGCCGATGACGGTGCCAGTCTTGTAACCGCGCAGGCCGACCTTGCCGCCGCCGTAAGGGACGATCGGGTCGTCGGTACCGTTGATCATCAGCACGGACAGCGGCCGCGGCGTTTCGCCGCAAGCGGTCTGGCCGGCCATGGTGGAAGAGACGGCGGCGATGGCGGCGGGCGCCGGATGCATTTCCAGGGCCAGGCGGTAGGACATCATGCCGCCGTTGGACATGCCCATCACATAGATGCGATGCGGATCGGCGCGGCCTGCCTGCACCAGGCCGCCGACCACGCGTTCGATGAAGCCGACATCGTCGGCGGTAGGGTCCTCGGTCGCGTCGAGGCGGCAGTCATGCCAGCCGGTATGGTTGTCGCTGCCCTTGAGGCCTTGCGCCGCGACCACCAGCAGCTGTTCGCGGTCGGCGATATTGAGCCAGGCCGAAAGCGGCGAGGGCGTCTTGCCCTGGCCCAGGGCGTTGGCGGCAGTGCCGATGTGGCCATGCAGCAGTATCACCAGGGGGCGCGGGCCGCTCACCGGCTGGGCGGGCGTGGCAAGGATGTATTCGCGCGCGCCTGCGTCGGTATAGACACTCAGCTGCTGTTGCACCGCGGCCTGGGCGGAATTGGCGGCGATGCCTAGCGCGGCAGCGCCGGCGAGGCACAAGGATCGGATCACAGTGCTGCGGTTCATGGCGTGCTTCCCTGGTGGTGCGGCGACCGGATCGGCGGAGTGCGCAATGCCTATTCCGCCCCAATGTAGCTGACTGCAGGCTGAACGGCAGCCCTGTTAACACTGTCGCTGCGACGGGACTGCGGGGCCGGACTGTCCGATGATCGAAAGTCCGCCTCTTGTGTGCCAGCGTCCCGCACTGCTGCATTGAGGGTGGGCAGCTACTAGCATGCGGCCAGTCCTGTCTGCTGGAGCGAATCATGCTGAACGCGGGAACCCTGGCTGCACTGGCTGCATTTCCGCAGCGGCTGGCGGAATTCTTCGAGGCGGTGCCGGCCCGTCTCATTCGCTGGGTGCCGCCATCGTGGGAGGGCATCCCAAGCGAGTCGCTGAGCCCGCTGGAACAGATCTGCCACGTGCGCGACATCGAGATCGACGGCTACCAGCCGCGCTTCCGGCGCCTGCTGGACGAGGCCAATCCGCTGCTGCCCTCGCTCGACGGTTATGCCCTGGTGCGGGAGCGCGCTTATGCGCAGGCCGATGCCGCCGAGGTGCTGGCCGTGTTCCGGAGGGCACGCGCCGCAACCATGGAACTGCTGCGCGGGCTGGACGAGCCGCAGCTGCGCCGGCAGGGGACATTCGAGGGCTACGGCGCGGTGACGCTGCGCGGCCTGGCGCATTACCTGTGCAGCCACGACCAGCAGCATCTGGCCGGCTTGCAGTGGCTGCTGGGGAAGATGCCCCTGACTTGAGGCCAGGGATTTGCTGCTTCCACGCCAATCACCCGCAGTGTTCTGGTACACCTGAGCGGCCCAGAACGCCGAAGTAAATCGCTCCGAAAAGCATATCCCGCCCTGCCAAGGGCGGGATATGCCGGGCTTCACTCAGTTGACCAGGAACTGCGCGACGCCGCCGTGGCGCGAGCAGGAACCGGAGTGGGTCTTGGAGTGCGAGTAGGTGCCGTCATTGCACTTGGCGGTGGCGCCGGTCGGGTCGCTGTTTTCCGCTTTGCTGCTGCTCGCTGCCGGTGCGGCGGCGGGTGCCGCGGCGGCGGCAGGTGCGGGTGCTGCAGCCGGGGCTGCGGCAGGTGCCGGAGCAGCCGCGGTGGCGGGGGCTGCGGCGGCTGGAGCCGCGGCCGGGGCTGCTGCGCTGGCAGCCGCGGCACCGCCGCTCTTGTCCACCCCGCCATGACCGCGGCAGGCGCCTTTACCGCCCTTGGAGCTTGCGCCGTCCTTGCAGGTGACGGTGGGCGCCGCCGCAGTCGTTGCCGCGGGGGTAGCGGCTGCTGCCGGGGTGGCGGCTGCCGGAGCCGCCGCTGTGCTGGCCGCAGCGCCGCCGCTCTTGTCGACGCCGCCATGGCCGCGACAGGCGCCCTTGCCACCCTTGGAGGTGGCGCCGTCCTTGCAGGTGACCGTCGCCGCCGGCGTCGACGTCGTCGATGCAGCCGCGGCAGCTGCCGGAGTGGTCCCTGCCGCGGCCGCAGTATCGGCGCTGGCCGCGGCGGTGGCGTTCTTGTCGACGCCGCCGTGGCCACGGCAGGCGCCCTTGCCGCCCTTTCCGGTCGAGCCGTCCTTGCAGGTGACGGTGGTTGCGGTGGTGGCAGCCGTATCGGCATAAACCGGCGCCGCGATCACGGCGGCGGCGAGCAAGGCGGTTCCAAATGCGAGATGCATCGTCTTCATGGTCAGCTCCCCTCGGTTGGCTCTGGATTGTGTTCGAGCCGCTTTCATCCCTGTGGCTCTTGCCGCAATCATGCTCCGCCCACGATGTCGATTCAATGTCGATAAGGCCTGGCCGGGCGGGGCTGCCCGGGGTGTTGCACGGAATCTGCACCAATCGGCCATGGATTCGGCAAGCACCGGGGCTAAAGTTCCGGCAGCGGATGGTGCGCAGCCAGGTCCGCAATCGTCCAACCCAAACCGAGCCTGCAGGACCTGCCCACCATGCAAGAATCCCATCTGACCCGCCGTGCTTTCCTGATCGGCGCCGCGGCGCTGGCACCCCTGCTGCGTGCCGCCGCCGATGACCGGCTTGCAGCCGGTCCGGTGCAAACCGTCGAGGCGCGCATCGCCGCAATCGAGCAGCGTGTCGCCTGCCGCCTTGGCCTTGCCGCGCTCGATACCGGCAGCGGCCGGCGCATCGATCATCGCGCTGCCGAGCGCTTCCCGATGTGCAGCACGTTCAAGTTTCTGCTCGCGGCGGCCGTGCTGCAGCGGGTGGATCTGAAGCAGGACCAGCTTGAGCGCCACATCGCCTATGGCCGCGGCGATCTGCTCGAATACGCACCGATTGCCAGGCAGCGGGTGCAGGAAGGCGGCATGAGCCTGTCCGATCTGTGCGCCGCGGCAGTCGAGTACAGCGACAACACTGCCGCCAATCTGTTGTTGAAGGTCCTGGGAGGGCCGGGCGCCATCACCCGCTATGCCGCATCCCTGGGAGACCCGCTGACGCGGCTGGATCGTACGGAACCGAGCCTGAACGATGCGGTGCCGGGAGATGAGCGGGATACCACCAGCCCCAGCGCCATGCTCGACAACCTGCGGGCCATCCTGCTCGGCAAGGCCTTGTCGTCCGCGTCCCGCGGGCAGCTCCAGGCCTGGCTCACCGCCAATACCACCGGGGACAGCAGGCTGCGCGCGGGGCTGCCGGCGGGCTGGAAGGCCGGCGACAAGACCGGCACCGGCGAGCATGGCTCAACCAACGATATCGCCATCCTGTGGCCGCCGGGTCGTCCGCCGATCCTGGTCGCCGTCTACCTGACCGAGTCCGCCGCGCCCCTGGCCGAGCGCAACGCGGCACTGGCCGAGGTGGGGCGGATCGTCGTCGATTCGCTCTAAGGCGGCGACCGCCTGGTGACCGCGCCTACGGCTTGGCTACCACCGGGCCGTTTTCGGGGCCGGGCACCACCCAGGCATCGGTGCCCGAGGGCAAGGCAACCTTCGGGGCCGGCAAGGCAACCTTGGGCGCCGGTGCGATCGGAGCGTTTGGCGTGGCCGGCGCGATCGTCGCGACCTTAGTGGCCGGCGCCGATATGGTGGGGATGCCGCCACGGGCCGGCATGGTGATGGCAGGTCCGCCCAGCGGGGTCGAAACCTGGATGCGTTCGCCATCCTGCGGCATCTGCACCACCGGGGCGTGCGGCTTGACTGGCTGGTCGGCCCGCGCCATGGCAATGCTGGCGGTGGTGCACAGGGCCAGGGCCCAAATCATGCGATTCCTGAGCTTCATTGCGGTTCTCCGCTTTGACCACGAGGCTTTTGACCGGCCCCAGCCCCCGGAAGTTCTGCTGCAAGTCCTGCGGCAACAGACAGGCGGTAGGCGGCTTGGTTATGCTTGGATTGTAACCCCAGGGGGCAGGGAAGTGATTTTGCGCATAGTGGCGATAGGCTTGGTGGCGTTGACCCCGGTGACGACGGTGTTTCCTGCGATGGCGGGGGATGGCGGGGAGCGTTTCACCTCCTTTCTGGGGCTGCGCCTGAATATCGGCACCCTCAACGAGGTGGCGGCGCGGCTCGGCCGCACCGGCCTGATCGAGGCCGGCGACAGCGACGAGTACGAAGCCAGGATGTGCTACCTGGGCTCGGACGGCGTGGTGAGTTTCATCTCGTCCTCGCCGCGGCTGGAGCTGTCCGGGTTCGAGCTGCGGGAGGCGGTAACGGGAACGGCGCAGGGATGCCGTGAGCTGCATGGCCGCTACGCCGCCGAGGCGGAGCAGATCGGCGGCCTGCGGCTGGGGATGAGCAAGGCGCAGTTCGCGGCGCTGGTGGGAGACCCGGTGCGCTGGGATGGAGACGAGGGGCAGCGCCTCTATGAAGGCGAGCAGAAGATCAGCGCGGACGAGCGCGGCCTGTTCAAGGACTCGCCGGAACTGCTGACCCGCGGCGCCTTCAACGTCACGGTAACGGTGACCGGGACGTTTGTGCAGGACCGGCTGGTGGCATTGCGCGTGTGGAAGGTGGTATCGGCTTGAGGCCGGGCGTAACCAGCCGTACGAAAGAGGGCGGTGGCTGCTCCGAACGCCGCACGATGACCACGGCCGACCGCTCGCCACCCGGCTTGCTACCGCTCTTCAGCCGCGGTTCAGTAATAGTTTGTTATACCCACTCCTAAGCACAAGGTATCGCGGTTAATCTGCAACGGCGTAAAGGCAATGGCGTAAAGGAGAAAGCCATGGATGCGGGATTCAGCGAAATGGAGCTGTCGGCTTTGCACAATATCGCCGCGGGGCGCGACCCCTTCGGCGAGTGCCATATGCGCGGCGACTACGGCAAATGTCTGCTGACCCTTGCCTCGCTGCGCCGTGCCGGCCTGATCGACCATCACGACAAGCTGACCGATGCCGGCCGCGGCGTGCTGACCAGCAGCGCGGCCTGAGGCGGAACACCGTTCTAGGGAAGCTCTGAATAATTCCAGAATCGTCATTCCGGCGAAAGCCGGAATCCAGGGGATCCAGCGCAGCGCTTGGGGCTCTGGACGCCGGCTTCCGCCGGGGTGACGAATGATCAAACTTTCCCTAAGACTGCGCCGCCAGCTCCCGCCGCAACCAGAAAATGCCCTGCACCAGGCCGAGAATCTCGAAGGCCGAGTAGATCCACACCGTCTTGCCGGGCACGCCGTCGACGATCAGGCTGACCAGCCGCCCGGCTTCCAGGCCGCCGAGCACCATCGTCACCATCCATAGCGCGGGCAGGACCAGCTTGCGGTAGTGGGCGCTGGCGATCATCAGGATGCCCACCGCCAGCGTCACGCCCCCGGCGGTGCCGCGTTCCTGGCTGAAGCTGTTGACCGTCTCGATGTGCAAGCCCAGCGGCACGCCGAGGGCGGCATTGGGATCGACCAGGCTGTACATGCCGACCAGCGCGAAAATCAGGCCGGTGACGAACAGATATCCAATCATGGGTGTCCCTCTCCTCCAATAGGCACGGCTGCGGCCCATTGGTCATGGGCTCTGGGTGAGTCCTTTATATAGGGGAATGCCTCCAGTGGATAGGCGGCGGACAGGCGCAAGTCCGCCGGCGTTCCCGCTCAGCCGGCGGCGGATGCCTTCAGCGCCGCGGTGGTGAGCTCGGCCAGGCGCAGTCTTTGCCGGCCCTGTGCATCGAAATTGTCCGGCGCCAGCCAGCGGGTGAACGCCTGCTCCAGCGCCGGCCATTCGCGGTCGATCACCGAGTACCAGGCCGTATCGCGGTTGCGTCCCTTCACCACTGTGGCCTGGCGGAACACGCCCTCGAAGCTGAAGCCCAGGCGCAGCGCCGCCGTTCGCGAAGGGGCATTGAGGGCGTTGCACTTCCACTCGTAGCGGCGGTAGCCGAGCGCGAAGGCGTGCCGCATCATCAGGAACATCGCCTCGGTGGCGGCCGGCCGCTGTTGCAGCAGCGGCGAGAAATTCAGGCCGCCCACCTCGATCGAACCCTGCCGCGGGTCGATGCGCATGAAGCTGGCCACGCCGACCGCGCGCTGCGTAGCCAGGTCGACGATGGTGAAGAACAGCGGGTCCGGCCCCCGGCTTACCGACTCGACCCAGGCGCGGTAGCTGTCGAAGGAGTCATAGGGGCCGTAGGGTAGGTAAGTCCAGTTGCGCCCCTCCGCGTCGAGAGCATTAGCCTCGTACAGCTGCTGCGCATGACGGTCCGGGTCCAGCGGTTCGAGAGAGCACCAGCGGCCGGCCAGGGTTTCGCGTTGCGGCAGCGGCGGGGCCTTCCAGTCCGGCAGCGGAGTGTCCAGCAGCTGGCCGAGTGCATTGGTTTGTTGGGTCATCGCCTGATGCTGCCGTTTGCGGAGGCGCTATTAAGACGGATTGCACGAAAGGCTTCAAGGCTTCCCCGGCGGCAGCCGCGGCAGGGTCTGTATCATGCTCGCAGCAGCTTCGCGCGTGGGCCGCGAATCCGGATCAAAGCCAGAAGGAATCAAACATGAATGTCAGCGAGGCCGTGCTGGGCCGCCGTTCGGTACGGGCGTTTCTGGATACGCCGGTGCCGCGGACCCTGGTCGAGGAAGCGCTGACCAAGGCGGCGCGCGCCCCTTCCGGCGGCAATGTGCAACCCTGGCAACTCTACCTGGTGTCGGGCGAGCCGCTGGCCGAATTCAAGGCGCTGATCGCCAAGCGGGTCAGGCAGTCCCCGATGGGCGAACCGCCGCTGGAGTACGACATCTACCCCAAATCGCTCAAGCCGCCTTACCGCGACTACCGCTACAAGAACGCCGAAGACCTCTACGGCGTGCTCGGCATCCCGCGCGAGAACAAGTTCGCCCGGCTCAACTGGTTCAGCAACAACTTCAATTTCTTCGGCGCGCCGATGGGGCTGTTCTGCCTGGTCGACCGCCAGATGGGCCCGCCGCAATGGTCGGATCTGGGCATGTACCTGCAAAGCCTGATGCTGCTGCTGCGCGAGGCCGGAGTGGATTCCTGCCCGCAGGAATGCTGGTCCCTCTTCCATCAGACCGTGCGGACTTTCCTGGGCGCGCCGGAGGAGCTGATGCTGTTCTGCGGCATGGCCATCGGTTTCGAAGACCAGGCGGCGATGGTCAACAGCCTGCGCACGGAGCGGGCGCCGCTGGAGCAGTTTTGCCGGTTTATCGGTTGAGCTGATTGAAAGCGGCGGACCGGAAACCGATCCGCCGCCATATCCGCCAACCGCTCGTTTGAATCCGTAGGGTGGGTGGAGCGAAGCGCAACCCACCGTTGCAGGCTAGGCCAGTGAGCGCGAAATCACTTCCTTCATGATCTCGTTGGTGCCGCCGTAGATGCGCTGCACGCGCGAGTCGGCGAACATGCGGGTGACCAGGTACTCGTTCATGTAGCCGTAGCCGCCGTGCAGCTGCACGCACTCGTCCAGCATCTGCTGCTGGGTATCGGTGATCCAGTACTTGGCCATCGAGGCGGTGGCGGTGTCGAGCCTGCCTTCCAGGTGATCCTGGATGCAGCGGTCGATGAAGACACGGGCGATGCGGGTGTGGGTGGCGATCTCGGCCAGCTTGAACTTGGTGTTCTGGAATTCGGCGATGGTCTTGCCGAAGGCCTTGCGCTCGCGCACGTACTGCTTGGTCGCTTCCAGCCCGCCTTCCATCGCGGCGACGCCGCCGAGCGCGACGATCAGGCGCTCGTAGGGCAGGTCGGACATGAGCTGGAAGAAGCCCTGGCCCTCGCGGCCGCCGAGCAGGTTGGCGGCGGGTACGCGCACATCCTCGAAGAACAGTTCCGAGGTGTCCTGCGCCTTCATGCCCATCTTGTCGAGGATGCGGCCGACGCGGTAGCCCTTCAGCCCTGGCGTCTCCACCAGGAAGATCGAGGTGCCTTTGGCGCCCTGGGTCGGGTCGGTCTTGGTCACCACGATCATGATCTCGGCCAGGTAGCCGTTGGTGATGAAGATCTTGGAGCCGTTGATGAGGTAGTCGTCGCCGTCCTTCACCGCTTTGGTGCGGATGCCCTGCAGGTCGGAGCCGGCGCCCGGCTCGGTCATGGCGATGGCGCCGACCAGCTCGCCGCGGGCCATGCGCGGCAGGAAGCGCTGCTTCTGCTCCTCGGTGCCGTGATTGAGGATGTAGTGGGCGCAGATGCTGTGCACGCCCTGACCGAAGCCGCTGAGGCCGCGGCGCTGGGTTTCCTCGTACACCACCGCTTCATGGCGGAAGTCGCCGCCGGCGCCGCCGTATTCGGCCGGGATGTCGGTGCACAGCAGGCCCTGTGCGCCGGCCTTGCGCCAGATCTCGTGGCCGACGTGCTTCTGGTGGCGCCACTCCTCGTCGTGCGGAACCATCTCGGCTTCGGCGAAGCGCGAAACGGCGTCACGGAACATGGCGAGGTCTTCGTCCATCCAGGGAGAGACGTAGGGGCGGGTCGGGGCGGGTGCTGAGCTCATGGAGTGTGGGGCGTCTGGCGTTGGTGGAAGGATGCAACCTTCGCCGATTTTATCGTGCAACGCCTCGTCCTCGCAGGTGAGCGGTAATCCTGCTTATCCCGCACCCGTTCATAGATCGGGTTACGCCGCGTTCAGGCGGCCGGATCGGTTTCCAGAATCTGCTCCGCCGGTTCTTCCGGCATGGGCCATTCCTCCGCGCCGATTTTCTGGAGTTCGACCAGCGGTCCGCTGCCGGTATCGGTGAAGCGCAGCCGGTAACGTTCTCCCAGCTGCGGCTGCGGCCCGTCCGGCCACAGGGTGCGGAAGCTGGTGCTGTCGGTGAACACGGACGGCAGGATTTCGACACGCTCGATCCGCTGTCCCGGCCGCGGCCGCCTGCGCGCGGCGTCGGCCAGGGCGTGCGGCAGCGCGAACTCGACCCGCGTGCCGGGCTGGATGAGGATGCGGTGACGCACGCGCCGGCCATCGGTGCGCCCCGGGCCGCCCGGTTCCGAACCCAGCGCGGGCCTGAATTCAAGGCCGCCCAGGGTACTCAGCTCCCCGGCCTTGCTGACCGAGGCGATGCGGCAGCCGAGCACCGTGAGTTGGCCGGTGACGCGCCGGGTTTTCGGCCCGGTGTTGAGATTGATCTTCGCTTTCACCGGGCGCGGCGAGGAGCCGGCGAACTCGAACAGGGCGGCCGCCACCGCCGCGGCATCGAGTCCTTCGCTGTACTGGGTGGAAGCTTCCAGCGCGGAGGCCACGACCGAGGCTTCGCCGCGCAGGGCGGTGCGGTCGCAGCGGTCGAGCGAGTAGGGGTTGGTGCCGCGGATCACCAGGTGCGCGTTGGCCCAGGGATAGGCCAGCCACGAGGGGTACAGCGAATAGTTGCATTCGCGGAATGCAAAATTCCGGTCCACGACTTGCAGCCGTGATTCCGGCAAGGCCGGGCGGATCCCGCCGGCGGTGTGATTCTTCGCATGCACAGCATTGTTCCCTGGCCAGCAACCGCACGCGCCCTGGCGGGCGCCCCTTTTGTGTGGCCATGTAATAGCGCAAGCCGGGCCGCGGAAAAAATGCTGTGCGCGTCTATGCATATAACAGGCGGGAAGGTGCAAGCCCGCGGACTGCGCGCGACGGAAGACAACTACCGCCGCGCCGGTGCTCGCGGATCCGGCGCATTTCCGGAATCGCCAATGTTTACAGCATCTTTTGCAGCCTATCGTGATTGCGGCGAATGCGTGCATGCTGCCCGTTCGATCTATTGCAGTGGCTTTGCCCGATCGATGCGGCCGGTGTGCCGCTGCGCAAACCATCTATGAATAGCCCGATTCGATCTCGAAAACCGGTGTTTGCCGTGCGGCGGTCAAACCTATGATTGCGTGCCGCGCGCAGGTCGCCGGCGGGGCTCAGGAATCGAACATGAAAAGAACGATGAATCTGGCGGCGCGCCGGCTGGCCGCTGCATGGCTGTTGTTGCTCGGCGGTTGCGGTCATGACGCGGCGCAGGGTGGCCTGCCGTTGCGTATCGAGATCAGCCATGTGGTGGGCGATGCGCCCTTGCAGCTTGGCGACAGTTACAAGACCGCCGCCGGCGATGTGTGGAGCGCCGAGCGCCTGCGCTATTACCTGAGCAACTTCCGCCTGCGCCGCGCCGACGGCAGCTGGTTCGTCAATCCGCAAAGCGCGGACAGCAGCCGCGGCTATTTCCTGGTGGACGAAGCGGATGCGGCATCGAAGCAGTTCCAGATCGGGCCGCTGCCGGCGGGAAGCTATAGCGGCATCGAGTTCCTGGTCGGCGTCGATGCGGCGCGCAACGGCGCCGGCGCGCAGACCGGCACGCTCGATCCGGCGCGCGGCATGTTCTGGACCTGGAATACCGGCTATATCTTCTTCCAGTTCGAGGGACATTCGCCGCAGTCCAGCGATGCCGAGCATGCGCTGACCTGGCATGTCGGCGGCGGCACCGGCGCGCCCGCGCGCAGCGTATTCCTGCAATTCCAGTCGCCGGTGGAGATCAGCGCGGAGAACAGCGCGGAGCTGCATCTATATGCCGACCTGGCGCGGCTGTTCGACGGCGCGCATGTGCTGCATCCGGCGACGCAGCCCACCGCCATGGATGCGGCCGCCTCGGCCGAGGTCGCGGACAACAGCGCCGGGCTGTTCCGCATCGATCATGTGCACAAGTTACCGAAGGCGGGGCTCGCGGCGGGCCTGTGAAGCGACCGGCGCCATGGTTGCTGGCGGTGCCGCTGCTCGTCGCGGCGGTGGCCGCGCCGTTGGCGCGCGCCATGATCGTGGCGCACGCCACCCCGCGCCTGCAGGTGCCGCAGGGCTGGCCGGCGCCGCGCTACGACTTCGCCGGCAATCCGGTGACGCCGGCCGGCTTTGCCCTCGGGCGCCGCCTGTTCTACGATCCCATCCTGTCGCGCGACGGCAGCGTCGCCTGCGGCAGCTGCCATCAGCAATTCGCCGCGTTTGCGCACCTGGATCATCGCGTCAGTCATGGCATCGGCGGCATCAATGGCAAGCGCAACACACCGGGCCTGTTCAACCTGGCCTGGCAGCCGGACCTGATGTGGGACGGCTCGGTGCATCACCTGGAACTGCAGCCGGTGGCGCCGATGAGCAATCCGGTCGAGATGGGCGGAAGCCTGGCGCTGGCGGTGGACAAGCTGCGCCGCGATGCGCGTTATCCGGAACTGTTCGCGCAGGCTTTCGGTTCGCCCGGCGTGGATTCGCAGCGCCTGCTGCGCGCGCTGGCGCAGTTCACCGGCACCCTGGTATCGGCGGATTCGCGTTACGACCGTTACGTGCAGGGGCGGGAGGCGTTCACGCCGCAGGAGCGCGCCGGCCTGGATCTGTTCCGCCAGCATTGCGCCGCTTGCCACCGCGAACCCCTGTTCAGCGATTTCAGCTATCGCAACAATGGCCTCGATGCCGCGCCGCGCGATGCCGGGCGCGCGGTCATCAGCGGCCGCGCCGAGGATCAGGGGCGCTTCCGCGTGCCCTCGCTGCGCAATGTGTCCCTGACCGCGCCGTACATGCACGACGGCCGCTACGAAACCCTGGAACAGGTGCTCGATCACTACGCCGCCGGCATCCAGCCTTCGCCCACACTCGATCCGCTGCTGGCCAATGGCCTTCCGCTCACTGCCGGGGACCGCGAAGCGCTGCTGGCTTTCCTCGACACCCTGAGCGATGAAAATTTCATTCACGACCGGCGTTTTGCCGAGACCCACGATTGACCGTCATGACCAAGCCTGGTGTCACCTTTCTGCTTGCCCTCTCATTGTGCTGCGCAGCGGGCGCGGTATCCGCGCACGAAGGCCATCACGAGGCCGAGCCCGAAGCGGCTGCTGTTCCCGCAGCACCGCCGGCTCCGCGTGCGACGCTGGATACGCCGCAGGTCGAGCTGGTAGTGCAGCGCGAGGGCAGCGACATCGTGCTGTACCTGGATGACTACGCGACCAATGCACCATTGAACGGTCTGCAACTCAGCGTGCGCAGCGGTATGCTGACGCTGCAGGCGGCGCAGAGCGGCGAGGGCACCTACCGCATCGCGGGCGACCTGATCGATGGCCGCGGCGAACAGCCGCTGGAGATCTCGGTGCATGGCACCGGCATCGATGCGCAGTTGCAGGCAGTGTTACCCGCCGCTGCCGCCGTGCAGCCCGGCGGGGCGCCTGAAGTGGCTTCGCACAACATTTGGTGGCTCGCCGCTACGCCGGTAGCCCTGATCCTCCTTGGTGGCGGCTGGCTGCTGCGGCGCAGGCGCGAGGGACGGGCGGCGCCAGGATTCGGCAACGCCTGATGTTCGCCTATATTGTCGAAGCCAGCCTGCGCGGCCGGGTGCTGGTGCTCGCCGCTGCCCTGGTGCTGCTGGCGCTGGGCGTGCGCGCGGCGCGCGAGCTGTCGGTGGATGTATTGCCGGACCTGACGCGGCCGATGGTGATGGTGCAGGCCGAGACGGCGGGCCTGGCGCCCGAGGACGTGGAAAGCCTCGTCACCTTTCCCATCGAAACCGCCTTGAGCGGTCTGCAGGACGTGGCGCGGATCCGTTCGGTGACCAGCCCCGGCCTGTCGGTGGTCTATGCCGATTTCGACTGGAACAGCGATCCCTGGCGCGATCGCCAGCTGGTGGCCGAGCGCATCGATGCGATCCGCTCGCAGCTGGCGCCGATCGCCGAGCCGCGCATCGGCCCGCTCACTTCGCTGATGGGTGAAATCCTGCTGGTATCGCTGCAATCCCGCAGCGGCGACACCAGCCCGCAGCGGCTGCGCGAGCTGGCCGACTGGACGCTGCGGCCCAAGTTGTTGGCCTTGCCGGGCGTGGCGCAGGTGCTGGCCATCGGCGGCGAGGTCAAGCAATACGAGATCCATCCCGATGCGCAGCGCATGCGCCTCGACAACATCAGTCTGGCGCAGATCAACGAGGCGGCGCGCGGCTTCGGCAACAACACCGGCGCCGGCGTCGCGTTTGCCGGCGGCAGCGAGTACGCCATCCGCGGCATCGGCCGGCCGTTCCGGCTGGAGGACCTGGCGCAGGCGGCGGTGGCCTGGCGCGGCAACGGCCCGATCCGTCTCGGCCAAGTGGCCGACCTGGCGGTCGGCGCGCGGCTCAAGCGCGGCGACGCCGGCTTCAACGGCAAGCCGGCGGTGATCCTGTCGATCCAGAAGCAGCCCGGTGTGGATACGCTGCAGCTGACCCAGGCGGTGGCCGCGGTATTCGCCCAGCACGAGGGGCGCCTGCTGCCGGACGATGTGCAGGCGGTCAATGTGTTCCGCCAGGCCGATTTCATCGAGGAATCGATTGCCAACGTGCGCCAGGCCCTGTTCCATGGCGCCCTGATCGTGGCGCTGACCCTGCTGTTGTTTCTCGCCGGCGGCCGGGCCACGCTGGTGTCGCTGGCGGCGATTCCGCTGAGCGTTGCCGCCGCCATCCTGGCCCTGGGCCTGTTCGGGCTTTCGGTCAACACCATGACCCTGGGCGGCTTGGCCATCGCCGTCGGCGAACTGGTGGATGATGCCGTGGTAGGCGTGGAGAACGTCATTCGCCGCCTGCGCGAGAACGCCCTCAAGCTGGTGCCGGAGCCGGCCGCGCGAGTCATCGCCAGCGCCACGGTGGAAGTACGTTCGGGCATTCTCTACGCCACTCTGCTGATCGTGCTGGCCTTCGTACCGTTGTTTGCCTTGCAGGGGGTAGAGGGTCGCCTGTTCGCGCCGCTGGGCGTGGCCTATATCGCCGCCATACTCGCCAGCCTGGTGGTGGCGGTGACGCTGACCCCGGCCTTGAGCTATTTCGCATTTGCGCGCCGCGCCGCGCCGCCGCGGGAGCGCGGCTGGCTTCATGCGCTGAAGTTACGCTACGTCGGCGCGCTGCAGGCGGTACTGAAGTTTCCGCGCCTGCCCCTGCTGCTCACCGCCCTGCTGATGCTCGGCGCACTGATGGCGGGTTGGCAATTGCCGCGTGCCTTCCTGCCGGCGTTCAACGAGCACACCCTCACCCTGAACCTGCTGCTGCAGCCCGGCGTATCGCTGGATGCTTCCAACGAGATCGGCCGAGCGGCCGAGCGGCTGGTGCTGGGTGTGCCGGAAGTGGCGAGTGTGGGCCGCCGCACCGGCCGTGCCGAGCAGGACGAGCATGCCGAGGGCCTGCATTATTCGGAGCTGGATATCGCCTTGCGTCCCGGCGGGCGGCCGCGCGCACAGGTGATTGCGGATCTGCGCTCGCGCCTGGCGGCACTGCCGGCGACGCTGATCTTCGGTCAGCCGATCTCGCACCGCCTGGATCATCTGCTGTCGGGGGTGCGTGCGCCGCTGGCGGTGAAACTCTATGGCGACGATCTCGGCCAGTTGCGCCGGCTGGCGGACCAGGTGGTGGAGCGCCTGCGCAGCATCGCCGGACTCGCCGATGTGCAGGCCGAGCCGCAGGCGGAAACGCCGCAGCTGCGGGTGCGGGTGGATCCGCGCCGCGCCGCGCAATACGGTATGTCGCCGCCGCGGGTGCAGGACGCGCTGGGCGAACTCACCGTGGGCGGCACGGTGTCGCGCATCGTCGAAGGCGAGCGCCGCTTCGACCTGGTGGTGCGCCTGCCGCAGGCCTCGCTCGATCCCGCCACCATCGGCGACATTCCCATCGACACGCCGGCCGGCGCGGTGCCGCTGCGCTGGCTAAGCGACATCGAAGCGGGCACCGGTCCGAACCAGATCCTGCGTGAAGACTTGCGCCGGCGCATCGCCGTTGCGGCCTATCCGGGCGCGGGCCGTTTCGACCAGGCGGTACAGACGGCGCGTGAACGCCTGGCCGATCTGCCGCTGCCGGCCGGCTACGAGCTGCACCTGGAGGGAGAATTCCAGGCCCAGGCCGCTGCCGCACGGCGCATCGGCGGGCTGGCGCTGCTATCCCTGTTGCTGATGCTGGCGGTGCTGTATGCGCGATACCGTTCGCTGCGCTTCAGCCTGATCATTCTCGGTAACGTGCCGCTGGCGATGATCGGCGGCGTCGCCGCCCTGGCGCTGACGCATATGCCGCTGTCCGTCGCCAGCCTGGTCGGCTTCGTCGCCCTGGCCGGCATCGCCGCGCGCAACGGCATCCTCAAGCTGAGCCGTTACCTGCAACTGGCGCGGCAGGGCGAGCCCTTCGGCGACGCGCTGATCCTGCGCGGCTCGAGCGAGCGCCTCACGCCGGTACTGATGACCGCGCTGATCGCTGCCGCGGCCCTGCTGCCCCTGCTGGGTTCGGCCGACGCGCCGGGCAAGGAGATCCTGCATCCGGTAGCGCTGGTGATTTTCGGCGGACTGATCAGCGGCACCTTGCTGGACAGCTTCATCACGCCGCTGCTGTTCCGGCGCTTCGGCGCGGTGCCCTTGCGGCGCCTGCTGGGCGACACCGAGGCGGCAGTCGCGAATTGAGCACGAACTGCGGGCAACAGCGTTTTCAATAACCGGATAGCAGGTGTTCAGCACCAAAACACAGGTGCCGTAATGCCTTTTGATCGCGATACCGTGCAGTCGACTGCATCAATCCGGCGGCACCGATCATGGAGCGATGCGCTAGTTCCTCAAGGTATTAGCCGCTGCGGAAAAAGTCTAAAAACGGGGCCTCGTCATTTGCCCTGCCTGTGTATTGTCCATGCTCCGCGGATGCTGCATCGATCCGACGGAAAGGGGAGGGGGCCCGGCGCCTGGGATGTTGTCGCAGTCCTCTCTTACACAAGGGACATATGCTCAGGAGCAGGACTATGAATTCGCCCTCTCGCGAGAGAACGCGATCGCTTGGACGTTGGCTGGCCGCTTGCGCCGCCACGGTATTATTTGGGGCCGCGGGTGCGGCATCGGCACAAACTCTCGGTACCGTGGCCGGTGATCTGACCGGCTCCAGCGGACTGGTCGGCGATGTCGGCGGCACCGTGACCAACCTACTGACCAACGTCGAGAACATCGCCACTACGGCGCTCGGCGGAAAGGTCGCCACCACTGCCGGCGCCAGCGCCCCGGCCGCCATCAATAAATACACCGGCCAGATCATCCCCAACGGCGCGGTGCTGCTGGTGTGGACCGGCGATGGCTGCTCCACCCCGCTGTGCGATCCGTCCACCAGCCAGGACTTCCTGGCGGTGATCGACGCCGAGCCGAACTCGACCACTTACGGCAACGTCATCAACACGGCCGAACTGACCAACCTCCTGGCCTCCGACGTTGCGGGCAACGAGTTGGGCGTGCTGGGTTCGGATTCGCACAACGATCCGCATCACATGCTGAGCTACACCTCCTACATTTCCGGCGGCGGCGATGGCCTGACCAAGGGTCACAAGTACACCTTCGCCGGCGGCGTGATCAGCAAGAACGTGTTCCGTTTCGACATCACCAGCGTCCGTAATATTCAAAAAGCGGACGTGGCGGTGTGCGGCACGCAGCCGCGCCGCTCGTCGTTGACCGACGACTTCCTGGTCATGCCGGCTCCCGGCGCCAACCACAAGATCATGTATACCTACATGAGCAACTATGTGTACGGCCCTGGCGGCACGATCACGGAAATCGATCCGGACCGCACGGCGCCGAGCCTGCTCGGTCTGTGCGTGGCGTCGGTCCCGGCGGTCGTGCCGTTGCTTGAAACCGTCGAGGTGGGCGGCTTGTCCGGTTGCCTGGGCGGCGTCGATGTGGCTGACGACAATGCGCTGCTTGGCCACAAAGGCATCACCGAATATTCCGCTTGCGTGCGCGCCAACCAGGCCCGCAACCCCACCGAGTACACCAGCTACCCGGATACCCGCCTGTCGCGCTCTTTCAATGAGGGCGTGTTCTACTTCGGCAACAAAGACGTCGGTATCGAAGCGCTGCCGCACGGCATGGCGCTGACCTATGACGGCAAGTACCTGGTTTCGTCGGACTATGCAGTCGCCGCCAGCATCGGCGCGGCCGCCATCAATGGCGCGCTGCGCGGACTGTGCAACCAGGAACCGCTGACAGCTAACGGGGCCAGCATCCCCGCCGGCCCGCTCGGCATTTGCGGTTCCACCTACGGCAGTTCGGTGCGTGTCTGGCCGACCAGCAACAGCTATACCTACGGCAAGACCAAGGATTCGCTGGCGGGAACGTCGACTGACTACAGCACCAATCCCTACATCCGCTCGGTCAGCGCCGTGCCGGATGGTCCGCGCCACGAGGAAGTGATCTTCCACGAGGAGAACGAAGGCACGATGGGTTTTGCGATTCCGCATCAATCGCACCACACCGCCGGTCAGAGGGGCTGGGTCAACCTTGGTGATCCGAGCTACGACAAGGCTGTAACCACGGCGGGTGTGGCTGCCCAGTTTAATACCAATGTCGGTGTTGCCAGCAGCACCAAAGGAAGCGCCGACTATGTGCCGCATGACGGCGCTTTCACGCCGTCCATGTGCGGTGGCACCCTGTTCTACACACCGGACATCACCCTGGACGGCAACACCACCAACGTATTCGGTGGAAAGGGCCCTTACTGGCGTGCGGTATATGACGTCGGTCCCTGCACGGGTGTGGGATATCTCAACCTGACCGACGATGATCGTTTCCTGATCCTGCCGATCTCCGGTATCGAGAGTCCCGCTTCGATCGATGTGGATGGCGCGGCGGAATTCGACCGCGACTATCCGCGCGAGCACAGCCGTCGCGTGCTGACGCTGGATGTCCGTCCGCTGCTGGCCAAGGGCCATGCGGATACCTTGGCCACCGCCATCGCGTGCGATTTCCCGCCGCCTGACGCAACCCGCACGGCCAACACCACGCTGGGATTGCCGGCAACCCGCCCCGACCTTTCCGGCGGCAAGTTCAATATCCTCAAGCACAACAATGAGGCGGACGACTGCCCGCGCGTGCGTGGCGCCATCGGCCAATTCGAAACCGGTCCGCTCGGCACCGGCTTGGCCACCACGGAATCTTCCAATACCAGCGAACCCGGCATTGGCTACTTCCGCCTTGGGCAGACGATACAGGAAGCGGAATCCGGCACTCTCGGCAACGTCTTCCTCGACGGCGCGCAGACCGGTGGAGAGCCTTCCGGTACCACCGGTGGTGGTCCGGGCAGCGGCAACCTCAACTCGGTGCAGAACTTCTACACCCATGGCGGCCCGCACTTCACCGTATTTGATCGCATCGGCTACCAGCCGACACCGACGGGCCAGGGGGGCTATCTCGACCTGAGACCGCTCGACGATGGTTCGGGCCTGGGAGTACCGCGGGATGCAGTGGTTGGCCAAAGTCCTGCTCAGGGTATCGAGCGATACGTCTTCATCCAGTACTTCGTGGAGTTGAACCACGTTGGCCTGCCCGGCACCGGCAACGATGGCGACCGCACCATCTGCCTGGGCAAGATCGACCGTGCTTCCGGCGCCACCGTTCTGGATACGTCCTTCACCGACGAAATCCTCGGTACGCCCTGTCTCGATTTCGACAGCGCGGCGCGTGACACCTGGCTGTGGCCGGGCGCCCGTGGCGAAAAGGGTACGGCCAAGCCGCACTCCGCCATCTTCGAGCGCGACGGTGCCGCGTTGTTCGGACCCGGCTACTACCCGGCTGCTCCGCTCAACCTGAGCACCCAATGATGTACATCCTGTACAAGAACAGGTCATCCATGAACTGACTGTTGAAACAAGCAAGGACAGGGGCGCCGCCCGCGAAAGCGGGCGGCGCTTTTCCCGTATCAGTTACCCAGGAATTTTCTGCAGCATGAAATGGAGTCTCCCGATGTCCGTATTCAAATTGACGCTGACGTTTGCCGCCCTGCTCGCGGCCCAGGCCGCATTCGCCGACGACGCCGCGGTCAAATCATCGTCCGGCCTGGCCGCCGACATCATCGTCAACGGCCAGCCAATCAGTCAGAACCATGTCACCTTGATGAGCGCCAATTTCTCGCCCGACAAGGGGGGATTGCCTGGTCCGGAGGCCACGGCTGCGGCACGTTCCGAGCTGATCACCGAGGAGTTGCTGGCGCAGCAGGCTCGAAAGGAAGGTATAGACAAGGAGCCGGAAGTGACGGATCAGATTGCGTTCCAGGAACGCGCCATCCTGTCCCGAGCTTATCTTGAGAACTATTTCGCCAAGAATCCGATTACCGAGGAAAGCCTCAAGTCGGCTTATGAATGGAATCGCGCCAACGGCAAGATCGTCGAGTACAGGGTGCGGCAGATTCTGGTGGCCACCCCGGAAAGCGCCCGCGAGTTGATTGACAAGCTCAACAAGGGTGAGGATTTCGTGGCCCTGGCCAAGGTCTATACGCAGGATCCGGGGGGACAGAACAACGGCGGCGACCTGGGCTGGTTCCGTCCGGACATTTTTGTCGACCACAATTTCAGCGACGCCGTGGTGGCACTGAAGAAAGGCGAGTACAACAAAACCCCCGTTCGCACCCGCTTCGGCTGGCACATCATCAAGATCGAGGACGGTCCGCGCCCGGTGCAAAACCCGCAGCCCTACGATGCCCTGGATGACAACACCAAGCAGGCGCTGCGTCAAAAGACCGCGCAGATCAAGCTGGAAAATCTCACCGCCAGGCTGAGTGCCAATGCCAAGCTGAGCGGTCCGGGCACTGTTGCCTCCCGCGCCAAAAGCGCGCAATGAATAATCGCCAGGCCCAACGGATAGTGAATTCAATCATGAAATACCTCTACGCCTCAGTCACGTTGACCTCATTACTGCTGCTCACGGCCTGTGCCGGGCAGGGAGCCAAGCCCGATGCCGCTCCGGCGTCCGCCACCGCGGATCTGTCGACGGAAGCGCAAGTCGGGCTGTTCGTCAATAACTCCCGTCTGGGCAAGATCGATGAAGTAAAAGCAGGGCTTGACGCCGGTGTGCCGGTGAATGCCTTCGATTCGCTCAATCAGACAGCCCTGATTGCCGCCATTAGCTACAATTCCCTGGATGAGGTGAAACTGCTGCTCGCGCATGGCGCCGATCCCAACCTGGCCGATAACGCGGGCTGGACGCCGCTGCACTTCGCCGCCTGGTTCGGTAGCACTTCCGTGATCCTGAAGGAATTACTCGACCAAGGCGCCAATATCGATGCGCAAAACGACCGTGGCATTACGCCGCTGTACTTTGCCAGTGTCGTGGGGCACGAGGCACAGGTGAAGCTGCTTCTGGATCGGGGCGCGAACCGGAGTATCGCCTCCAAGACGGGCTACACGCCGTTGCGCGCGGCGAAGGTCAAGGGGTATTACGCCGTGGTTGCGCTGCTCGATCCCGATGCCGCCAAGGCTGCTGCCGCAAAGGCCGCAACACCATCCGCCGGCGGCACGCACTAGCGATACGCGCTTGTCTCATCATTCAAACGGGATGTTGCACCGCTCCGCCGCAGCTGCCGGCATTTTCATGGCCGTTTGCTGCGGCGCCGCTTTTGCGCATGAGGAGGGGGCGGCGCATGTCCCCGGTGCCGTGCCGGCGGTCGTACTCGACAAGTCGGCGCAACATCAGGCCGGCATTCGAACATTGTGCGCCGCCGCGACGCCCGAGCTGGTACGCCTGCCGGCGCGGGTCGTCGCCGATCCACGTCGCGAACTGCGTATCGCCGCACCACAGGATGGCGTGGTCGAACCTGTCGGGGCAGCACTGCCGCTTGCCGGGCAGCTGGTAAAGGCCGGGGAGATATTGGCGTGGCTGAAGCCGGTGCTGTCGCAGCCGGACCGGCGCGATATGGAGACGGATCTTGCCGCCGCGGACCGCGACATTCGCCTCGGCCGCATCCAGATCAGCCGCTACGACATCAATGAGACGGAGCATCTGGATATAAGGCTTCCGACCCCGTCCCTGGAGATCATCACTAATTACCACAGTGCACAAGCACGCAGCAGTGAATTGCAGGGCGCACTGGGAAAGGCTTTGCCGCTGGTGGCCCCGCGTTCCGGCACCATCCTGCGCAGTCCAGCGGTGGCTGGTCGTGTAGCGCTGGCGGGGCAAATACTTTTTGAATTGAATGCGCCTGGAGCATTGGCGGTGGAGGCTGAATACGCGGACAACGACATCGACGCCGATGCCGTGCAGCAAGCCACGACAATCGACGGGCATGTCCTGGGCCTCCGTTTCCTTGGCGACAGTTACGATAGCGGCCTGCGCTCGCATCGCGCGCTCTACGCCGTGGCCGATCCGGATGCCGATGTTCACGTCAATCAGCCAATGATGCTGGCTGCATCGCGCGAGCAAGTCGGGGTGGCCGCGATAGAGTTGCCCGCGGACGCGGTCTTCACGCACGATGGACACACCTGGGTATGGGTGCATCAGGAGCCGCAACGTTTTGTCGCGCGACAGGTTGAAGTTGCCTCCACCGATGGCGAAGTAATGCGCATTGAAGCCGGATTGCATGGCGGTGAACGTGTGGTGACGGCCGGAGTCGCGGTGCTTAACGCGGATGCCGTGCGTACCGGGACGAATGCGCAGTGAAGTACATCGCCGCTTTGGCTCTTGGTGTTCTCATCGCGGGCAGCTGCCAGGCACATGAGGGCATGGTGGACCGCGACGAATCAGTCGACACGATGCCGCCATCCGCTACCGCGCTTGCGGATCGGCCGCGACGCCTGGCCAGCGGCGAGTTGAATCTGCCCAAGGCAGCGCAACGTCTGTTGGGCATCCGTACCGAAATCTGGTCCGCGACGACGGCGCCGGCGCCAATTTCCCTGCTGGCGGAGGTGCAGGCGCAGCCGGCGGCCGCGGTAACCATTGCCGCGCCGGAGCCCGGCCAACTGGAGAACGCGAACGAACATATCGGCGGTGCGTGGCCGCTGCCCGGCCAGACGGTGCGCGCAGGGGATGTGCTGGCCTGGCTGCGTCCGCTGATACCGCAGCGCGATGCGGCGCGCCGACACGCCCAAGTGGCCGACCTCGATCAAAAACTGGTCATCGCCAATCTCAATGTCGGCCGCTTGGGTATGCAGGGGGCCGTTAATGCCGATAGCAAGGAAGCCACCGGCAACATCTATCTTTCGGAAGCCATAGCAACGCGCGATGCGCTGGTCCACCAGCGCGAGTTGATGGCGCAAAGCCTGCAGGACCGCGTACCGTTGCGTGCCCTGGTGTCTGGCACTGTGCTGGCTGTACCGGCGCGTTCGGGCGATGTGGTTGCCTCGGGCCAAACGCTGTTCCAGCTGGTGGATCCGTCGCGGTTGCGCCTGGCCGCCATCAGCTTTTCCCCGGGGTTTGGCAATGGTGTCCGTTCGGCGAGGGTGCGGTTCGACTCCGCCGCTGGAGCTGAACTGCGCTATCGCGGCGAGGAGCCGCTCGCCGACGCGGTCGGCTGGCGGTTGTGGTTCGATCTGCCGGTCACTTCGGCCCCCCTGTCTCCAGGACAGCTGGTGGAAGTCCAGATACAGGCGGCCGCGGATGGAGCGGTCTCGTTGCCTGCCGATGCCTGCGCCGTCGATGCGGACGGCGGCACTGTAGTCTGGATACATCGGGCGCCCGAGCGCTTTGTACCGCTGCGCCTGAAATCCTGCACGTCGGGCATGATTGCGGAACAGGGCGGAGTACAGCTGGCGCAGGGCGATCGGCTGGTGACACATGGGGCCGGACTCTTGTCGCAGTACCGATAGCCCTTGCTTTGATCTCCGTTTCCAGGAGCTGATGGCTGCGCCGGGCATATGAGTCGCTGTCCGAAGCGTTGGACTGGCGCCTGTTGCTTGATCCTGTTGCGGAAGATGGGTCATCGGCGGCGTCGGGATGGCGTTATCGCCGGGTAATTGGGGGAGGGGCTGATGCAGTGGTACGGGGTAGTTGTGCGGATGCTGTTGGTCGCGAGCGCGCTTTTGGCATGTGTCGGGCTCGCCCTGGCGGACGCGGCGCCTCCATCGAACGCGGCGCTGGACTACATCAATGCTGGTTCGCCGGACTCGTCCGCCGGCGTGAATTGCCGTTTCATTTTTGAATATACCTGGAGCGACCAAGGGCCCGGTGGCGGCGGGGCAGGTACCGTAAGCCGTGCAATCATTTATTCGGGCGCGCTGTTCGACGGAAGGCTGGGATTTTCCAGCGATCGGCACTCGATTTCCGGATTGGGCCTGGCTTTCGCTTTCGACCTGATGAACGACACCGGGCACGGCCGTATGGCGCGTGAGTCGGGATCGAGCAATGTCGAAGCCGCAATCCGGCTCGGGAACGTTGCGCCGACGGGCTTCACCATTGCGGACGTGACGCCGCAAGACCGGTCCGTTTCGCTGGACTGGCTGCGAGCCGTGCTGCCGCCCGAATCTTTTTCCGCGCTGGATCGGGTCGCGGGAGAGTACAGGGCGAACGGATGGAATTCCGGCAGGAATGCCGGCGCCTGCGCCTTGGGCGCGGCGAGGATTATTGAAGTCCGATGGAGCAATCTCGACGGAAGTCCGGGCAAGAGCGACATATTGTGGAGCGGGGATCCGGCCGGGCTTGCACGGGCGCTCGGGAAGATTCTGCAGTCGGCCGGGAAATCTTAGCTTTCCGGTTTGAGTGCAGCAGTCGGGGCAAGCCCGCTTGAGCTCGCAAGCGGATGAAATGACTTGGCATATTGGCTGCCCGTCATAAATGGGCAATAAATCTGCAACAGGACTGTGCAAGGCTGACACTGCGGATAAATATCGGGCTCGCCCCAGGGGATTTGAATGGTGGAATGCCGGCAGAGGGCTTCCACTTACGCAGCGGCACGACAAGACTCGCGCCACGTCGACGGCGGGGCGAATCCCGGCAAAATTTATCGACGCACCATCCGCTCATCCGTATTCAAGAAAAGGCTTTCAAATGTCGAAATTCAAAGTGGACAGCACCGTCGGCAACGGCCAGGCGGAACCGGTCGCGCCCTCCGCCAAGGCCGCGGCTCCAGAAGCGCCGAAAGCCGCGCCGAACGGCAGCGCCAAGGATGATGGCATCAGCAGCGTCGCCACCATCGGCATCGTTGCCGTAGGCGCCGCGCTGATCGAGGCCGCGCTGATTCCCGGTATCGTCATCGGCGTCGCCGCCGCCCTGGCGCCCAAGTATGCCCCGCAACTCGGCGACAAGCTGCGGCCTCTGTTCAAGTCCACCGTCGGCGGTCTCTACAAGCTCGGCCAGAAGACGCGTGAAGCCGTCGCCGAAACCCGCGAACGGGTGCAGGATCTGGTGGCCGAAGTCACCGCCGAGCAGGCCCAGCCCGTCGCCGCCGCCGCGGCTCCCGCCGCCGAAGCCGCCGCCGCGCCGCACGCCTGATCAAGCTCGCCGCGAGGCGCAGCCGCGCCTCGCGGGCGTTCGTCCCAACGCAATACGCCGGCCGTGCCGGTCTGGAACAACGATGAGACATAAAGCCCACCTCGCGCATCGGACGCACGGCCGGATGCGCATGAAGATCCCGTCGGCGAAGGGCAAGCAGGAACTGCTTGATCAGTATCAGCAGGTGTTTTCCACGCTGCCGGGAGTGGAGAGCGTGGAAGCCCGCGCCGATACCGGCAGCATCGTGCTGAATTACGATCCGCATCTGCGCGTGGAGTTCGAATGCGCGCTGCACGAGTGCTGCGAGCAGCATCATATCGAGCCGCCGCATGCGCATCCGCACCGTCATCACCACAGCCATCAGCACCAGCAGCAACATGCCGAGGAGCGGCCCGGCGACGAGATCGAGCACATGGCGCGGCAGATCCAGGCGGAAGCCGAATACCTCGCCGCGCACTCGGAATCGGCCAAGGTGCTGGTCGACTTCTTCAGGGACCTGGATCGCCAGATCAAGGTCTCCAGCGGCAACGCCATCGACCTGAAGATCGTGCTGGCCGCCGGTCTCACCGCCTTCACCATCCTGGAGATCGGCGCGCACGCGGCGACGCCGATGTGGGTCACCCTGGCGATTTTCGGTCTTAATCATTTCGCCGAACTGCACCACCAGCAGCATCCGCACCAACAGCATCAGCAACACCAGCAGCATCCGCTGCACGGCATGGCGGTCGCTGCTCCGGCCCGCTGAACCAAGCTGAACCAACAAGACAATCGGGCGGGGCGCGGGCGTGGATTTTTCGATTCGCCATAGCATACTCGGGCGGGCGCGGCTGCACGTGCCCGAGCTGAAGCGGCGCGGCAAGCTGGCCGACAGCCTGCTGCTCTGGGTGCAGGAGCAGAGCGGAGTGCGCAGCGCGCGCCTCAATCACGATTGCGGCTGCCTGGTGATCGAGTACGAGGCGGCGCAGCCCCTGGTGTTCGTCACCCTGATGCAGCACCTGCGCGATATTCCCGCCAGCGGTTTCCGCGCACTGGCGGGGCCGCAGAACCTGGCGCTGAACGGCTCAAGGGCGTTGCAACGCCGCACGCAGGGCCTGGCGCATGTGCCGCGGCGCTGGCCGCTGCTGTGGCCCACTGTCTCGGTGGCGCTGTCGCTGTCGCGCAGCCCGCTGCTGACCACGGTCAACATGCCGCTGCTGCTGTGGAACGGCCTGCCGATCTACCGCCGCGCCTGGCGCGTCTGGAGCCGGGAGCGGCGCCTCAACATCGATTTCCTCGATACGCTCGCCATCATCGCCTCGCTGTGGCAGGGCAACCAGGTGGCCGGCGCCATCATCGTCTGGCTGATCCAGCTGGGCGACTGGATCCGCGATCTCACCGCCGCCGGCTCCAAGCGCGCGGTCAAGGATCTGCTGCAATTCCAGGAAAAGACCGCCTGGCTGCTGCACAACGGCGAAATCATCTCGGTGCCTACCGCGCAGCTGGCGCCCGACGATGTGCTGGTGGTCTACCCGGGCGAGATCATGCCGGTCGACGGCGAGGTGCTGGAAGGCCGCGCCCTGCTGGATCAGAAGACCATCACCGGCGAAGGCCTGCCGGTGACGCGCAGCAAGGGCGAGCCGGTATTCGCCGCCTCGGTGCTGCGCGAGGGCCAGCTGACGGTGCGCGCCATCCGCGTCGGCACCCAGACCATGGCCGGGCAGATCGCCGAACTGGTCGACAGCGCGCCGATCGGCGATACGCGCATGCAGAACCACGCGGAGCGCTTCGCCGACCGGCTGGTGCTGCCGACCTTGGCCCTGGCCCTGGGCACCGCCGGGCTGACCCGCGATTTCAACCGCTTCCTGTCCCTGGTCATCGTCGACTTCGGCACCGGCATCCGCGTCGCCGCGCCGACCTCGGTGCTGTCGTCGATGACCCATGCCGCGCGCGCCGGCATCATCATCAAGAGCGGCGGCCACATGGAGCGGCTGGCCCAGGTCGACACCGTAGTGTTCGACAAGACCGGCACCCTCAGCCACGGCACGCCGCATGTGGTCGAGAGCATGTCCTATAACGCCCACCTCGACGCCGATGCGCTGCTGGGCCTGGCGGTGGCGGCGGAAACCCATCTCAAACATCCGGTCGCCGAAGCCCTGCGCGCCAAGGCGCGCGAGCGCGGGATCCAGGTGCCGCGCTGCGACGAGACCGAATACAAGGTCGGCCTGGGTGTGGAGGGGCAGGTCGCGGGGTATTACCTGCATGTCGGCAGCGCGCGCTTCCTGCGCCAGAGCGGCATCGACACCGCGCGGGCGGACGGCGACCGCGCCACCTTCGATCATCGCGGCTGCTCCTGCCTGTACATCGCGGTGGATGGCGTCATCGCCGGCGTGGTGGCCTACGAGGATCAGCTGCGGCCGGAAGCACCGCTGGTGATCGAGGCGCTGCATGCGCTGGGCATCCGCGACACCATCATGCTCACCGGGGACAACGCCGTGGTGGCGCGCGCCGTGGGCCGCCGGCTCGGTCTCAGCCGGCAGATCGCGGAAATGATGCCGACCGACAAGGCGCGGGTCATCCAGGAGTTGCAGCGCGAGGGGCGGGTGGTCGCCATGATCGGCGACGGCATCAACGATTCGCCGGCGCTGACCTACGCCGACGTCGGCATCGCCATGAAGCACGGCGCCGAGATCACCCATGAGTCGGCGCATGTGGTGCTGATGGAAGACTCGCTGTGGAAGGTGGTCAAGGCGGTGGAAATCTCGCGTGATGCAGTCAGCCTGATCAAGCAGAACTACGGCATCGTGGCGGTGATGAACGCGGTCGCGCTGGGCCTGGCGCTGCCCGGCAACCTGATCACGCCGGAAGTCACCGCCCTGATCAGCAACGGTTCCGCCATCCTGGCCAGCATCAACGGCGTGCGTCCGCTGCTGCGGGATCGATGAACGCAGGCGACGCTTCCGCGCCGGCCCCCGCCCACATCGAGGAACTGGCGCGCGCGGTGCTGCTGCTGGAACGTCCCAGCCTGGCGGCGCGGCTGGCCGAGCAGGCCGGCAAGCCGCTGAACCGCATCATCCGCATGCTGCCCCGCGCCGCCAACGACCGCCTGCAAACGGCGGTGAAAGTGGCCATCATGAATTGCCTGAAGATGGCGATCGGTTCGATGAACCTGCAGGCGCCGGCGCGGCCCGCATCCACCTGGATGCCCAAGCTCATGAGCGGGCTCACCGGCGGCATCGGCGGCGTCTTCGGCCTGGCGGCCTTGCCGTTCGAGTTGCCGCTGACCACCACGCTGATGTTCCGCTCCATCGCCGAGATCGCGCGCAGCGAGGGCGAGGATCTGACGCAGCTGGAAACGCGGCTGGCCTGCCTGGAAGTATTCGCGCTGGGGGATCGCCGCTCCGCTGGCGGCCCCGGCATCGGCTACTACGCTGCGCGCACCGTGCTGACTCGGCTCACCAACGACGCCGCGGCCTACCTGGTGGTCGATCGCGGCGCGCTGGAGGTTTCCTCGCCGGTGCTGACGCGCCTGCTCGGCGAGATCGCCTCGCGCTTCGGCTTCGTCGTCTCCGAGCGGGTCGCCGCCGGCGCCGTGCCGGTGGTCTCCGCCCTGGGCGGGGCCACGGTCAACCTGATTTTCATGGAGCACTTCCAGCGGATCGCCCGCGGCCACTTCATGGTGCGGCGCCTGGAGCGCCAGTACGGCAGCGCGACGATCAGCGATCTCTATGAGCGCCTGTCCGCCGGGCTGGCTTCGGGGCGGACCGCGCCCGTTGCCCCGCCGGCACTGCGGTCCGAACCTAAGTGAGCGCTTCGCCCATGTCCGCCGAAAGTACAGCTCTCCTGATGCCCGCCGGCAACAGCGGCCTGAAGCGCATGCGCGGCATCGCCACCGGCCTGCTGGTGCTGATGCTGGTGCTGTTCGTCGTCGCCTCGATGCTGCAGGCCCGCTATCCCGCCCTGGCCTATCTGCGCGCCTTCGCCGAGGCGGCCACCGTCGGCGCCAGCGCCGACTGGTTCGCGGTGACGGCGCTATTCCGCCATCCCCTGGGCATTCCGATTCCGCACACCGCCATCGTGCCGCGCAACAAACAGCGCATCGGCGAGGCGCTGGGCCGCTTCATCTGCAACAACTTCCTGGCTCCCGAGGCGATCGAGGCCAAGCTCGAGCGTTTCGACGCCGCCGGCTGGGCGGCGCGCTGGCTGTCCGAGCCGGGCCACGCGGAGTTGGTGGCGGAGCGCCTGTCCGGAGCGCTGCCGCTGATGCTCGACCTGGTCGGCCACGAGCGCGGCCGTCAGTTCGCACGGGACATGATCCGCAAGGGCATCGATTCCATCGCCGTGGCGCCGATGACGGCGCGCACTCTGTCGGTTCTGATGAAGCACGGCCAGGACCAGAAGCTGTTCGACCTGGCGCTTGAGGCTGGCGCTACTTATTTGAGCCAGAACAAGGACGCGATCCGCGCCACCCTGTCCCAGCACAGCTCCAGCTGGGTGCCCGAATGGGTCGATGCGCGGCTGGCGGGCAAGCTGATCTCCGGCCTGAGCGCTACTCTCGCGCAGATGCGCGATCCGGCCCATCCGCTGCGCGGCGAATTCCAGGTAGCCGTCGAGAAATTCATCCGCCGGCTGGCGGACGATGCGGAGCTGTACGAGCAATCCGAGCGCATCAAGGCGGAGGTGCTCGACAACGAAGTGGTGGAGTCCTATCTCGACTGGCTGGCGGCGGAGATCGAGGCCTGGATTGCCGCCGACGGCGCCGCCGCCGACAGCCTGCTGCTGCGCGGCTTGCAACATGCGCTGCAAGTCACCGCCAAATGGTTGGAGGAGGATGAGCGCATCCGCACCGCCGTCAACCAGTCGATCCGCAACGCCGTGTTGACCACGGTGGTGCCGAACCGCGCCGAGATCGGCGACTTCATCGCCGGCGAAGTGGCGCGCTGGGACAGCCGCACCCTGGTCGCCCGCGCCGAAAACCAGCTCGGCAAGGATCTGCAATACATCCGCATCAACGGCACCGTGGTGGGCGGCCTGGTGGGACTGATCATCTTCGTGGTGCAGAGAATCGCGGGCTTTCATTAGACGCGAGTTGCGGCAACGAGAGGGATACCATGCAGCACGCCGTGAACGACTTTCAGCTTGGCGACCGGGCCATGCGCTACAGCCTGTTTGTGCCCAGGCTCTACAACTATTGCCTGTCGCTGGGTTTTCAGCGCGCGCGCATGATGCCCTCGCGGGCCTTCTGCTCGGACGAGAGCCAGGGCTATCCGGTGACCCTGCTGATGCAGCATTTCGGCACGTTTCCGTTCGACCATGGACGGGTCGGGGGCAAGGTCGCGACCAACCGGCACGGCCCGCATGCCCATCATGGCGAGGATCTCATCATCATCCAGGCCAGCCATGTGGGTTACGACCCGGCCAGCCGGCGCTTCGGCGTCTACCAGAGACAGCGCACCGCCGATCGTGGCTTCGGCGACAACTGCGGCAAGCTTTGCGCGGTGCTGCACCAGTATCAGCAGGAATATGCGCATGCCCGGCAAAACATCCTGCTCGGCAGGATCAACGGGCGGCCGGTTGTCTTTGTCGATAACCATCTACTGACGTCGAATCGTCCCGAAGGCCTGTTCCTCAAGCTGGATCGCCTGATCGCCGGGCCTGCCGACGAACCGCTCAAGATTCTCAGCACCTCGAAAGCCTTTGCCGCGGCAGCGGACCTGGTGGCGCGCCTACCGGCCGAGGCCTGGGATGGAGAACGCATGCCGATCGGCGATTGGCTGGCGGCGGAGATGTTCTTCTACCGCCGCATTCCGATCCAGGGTCCGGAAGGCGACGATCTGCTGGAAGCAGCCCTTGCTCCCGTCATGCCGGCCCTGGTGACCTCGCCCCGTCCGGCGCTCGATGCCGCCCGCTACCACACCCAGGTCGAATTCGACCGCACCTATCGCAGCATCCAGGGCGAGCCGGCTTATCGTGGCAAGAACATGCTGTTCATTGCCGGCCTCAACGTCGATATCTCGCCGCCCGAGGGCATGCCGTTCCCGCTCACCAAGTTCATCCCCTGGGCGGCGTACTGCCAGTTCCGCGACGGTACCTCCACGCTGCTCGAACAGGACCAGCTGGTCGAGATCCTGTTGCGGCAATCAACCGTCAATGCGGAACAGATGTCGTTCGACGCCGCGATCCAGACCATGGCCGAAGCGGAGGGTATCAGCCTGCCGGCCTGAATTGGCCCAGGCCTGCGCCTGGAGCAGGCGGGAGGCGATTGCTCAGGCGTAAGGTGTGCCTGCCATGGCGGCTTTCAGGCCGATGCTTCCCTGATCGACAAGGGCGAGAAAGGCGGCTTTCGCTTCCTTGGTATTCCGATTCCGTCGAAAGCTCCGGTGCGCCTGGATGAAGGCCACGGTCCACGTCGCCAGGAGCAGATTGGCCGCCAGATGGGCGAGGGGATCGGCCGGTTCCCGCCCTGCGCGTTCCGATAGCGCCGCCGCCATGAATTGCGCGATCTCGTCCCGTATCGCCCGGGCCCGGGCCTTGAGGGTTTCGCTGCCCTCGATGGTCTCGATGAAACCCTGGCTGCGGGCGGAAAATTGGACGTAGGGGCTCTGCTCCGCTATCAGCCGGTGAGCAAGCAGGCGTAGCGCCTCGATCGGGGACACGCGGGGATCAGGCTGCCGCACGGTTTCGCGCAGGGTCTGGCGAATCTCCTCATCGCGATCAAAGAACAAGTCCTCCTTGCGCGGAAAGTGGTTGAACACCGTCATGCGCCCGACATCCGCGGCGGCCGCGATCTCGTCCACCGTCACATGATCAAAACCCCGCTCGGTGAAGAGGCGTGTGGCGGTATTGGAGATGCTTTCCCGCGTGGCGAGGCGTTTACGGGATCGGCGGTCGGAGGGTATTGGCATGTTGCCAGTGATAGCACAGATATGTATACTGAGTACATATTGTACTGAGTATATATCAGGATTGAGTATATGATTAACCAGGTTGATGCTGTGGTCGTGGGAGCCGGGCCGGTCGGACTCCTGACCGCCATCGAGCTGACTTTGGGCGGCGTGCGCGTCTTAGTGCTGGAGCGGCTCGCCGCAGCGAGCATGATCACCAAGGCATTGGGGATGGGGCCGCTTGGAACCGAAGCCTTGCAGCGGCGCGGGATGGCCGCAGCCATCGCCGCGGCAGAAGAGCGCATTTTCGCGGCGATGAAAAAGTCCACGGAGCAAAACGGGCCGGACGTGCGCGGTCGAGGGTCCAGATTCAGCGGTCATTTCGCCGGCCTGTCTCTCATCCGAAAGGACGCGCAGAAAGAGCCGGAACGGCGTTCCCACCCGGTGGATCAGCATGCCGTCGAAGCCATGCTGGCCGAGCGCGCGCACTCCCTTGGGATCGAGGTCCGCCGCGAATGTGAGGTCACTGACTTCGTGCAGCAGGGGGACGGCGTCGACGTGGAGTGGGGTTCTCCTGCCGGCGCAGGCCATATTCGCTGCGCCTACCTCGTTGCTTGCGACGGCGGGCGCAGCCCTATTCGCAGGATGGCCGGCTTTGACTTCCCCGGCACGCCTCCGACGATGACGATGTACAACGCCGTTGCCGAGATCGACCATCCCGAACGCCTGTTGCCCAATGGCTGGCGCCGCACCTCGGGTGGCGTGTTCTCTTATGGGTTTCTTCCCGGCCGGTTGGTGATGCTGGACTTCAGCGGCCCGCCGGAGGATCGGCAGGCTCCGGTCACGCCGGAGGAGATCGAAGCCGTATTGCGCCGTATCAGCGGCGCGGACGTCCGTGTGAAAGCGCTTGAAAGCGGCAGCCGCTGGACGGACAACACGCGGCTGGTCGATACCTACCGCCAAGGCAGGGTGCTGCTCGCCGGTGATGCTGCACATATCCACTCGCCCTTCGGCGGTCAGGGCATGAGCCTCGGGCTCGTGGACGCCGCAAACCTGGGCTGGAAACTCGCCGCGGTCATTCGCGGCGAGATGCCCGAAAGCCTGCTCGATACCTACACGGCCGAGCGGCGACCCGTCGCCGAAGCCGTTCTGGCCAACACCCGTGCCCAAGCCGCCATCATGCGACCCGATGCACAATCCGGTGCGATGCGAGACCTCGTGGCGAAGCTGATGCAGTTCGATGATGTCAATCGGCTCATCGGCGAGATGGTGAGCGGTCTTTCCACCCGTTACGATCTCGGGTCGGAGCGGGACGACGTCGGACGGCTGATTGGCGACAGGCCGATCAGTCAGGGTGATGGCAAGGTCAGGCTCTACGATGTCATGCAGGATGGCATGGGCGTGCTTCTCGACGCATCGATCGGAGGGAAGGCTTCAAGGCTCGTTACAGCCAACACGCAGAGGATACGTTGCATCGCCACCGATGCAGGGCCTTCGATGCTGATCCGTCCCGATGCCTGCATTGCCTGGATCGGCGAGGAGAACAGCACCGACGGATTGGAGGAGGCGCTGTATTGCTGGTTCATCCCGGTACCGCATGACGGGTCCATGCCGCGATCCGGACGATGATTGTTTCTGCGACAGCACGAGGTTTGGGCGAAACGGGGTGAAATGCCCGCGTAAGAATCGCTGTTCATGATTCGTTCAGCTGATGTTGGCCAAGATGGAATCAGGACGATTCATCAGAGCGACATCATTTCTTCAACCAGTAGGGGGAACCTCGTGAAACTGAACATCAAGCTTCTGTTGTCCGGCTTTTTGCTGCTGCTGTCTGTGCCGTTCGCGGCGAGTGCCGATCTGCCGGGCAAGCACCCGTTCTATCTGCATGCACTGAGCGATCTGCGCACCGCGCGCTGGCTGCTGGACCATCGCCCCGGCGATGCGGCGGTGAGCGGGCAGGAAGACGTGGCCATCACCGAGATCGACGGGGCCATCGGCGAAATCAAGCATGCCGCCATCGACGACGGCAAGGACATCCACGACCACGAGCCGCTGGACGCGCCGGCCGATCATCCGGGCCGCCTGCACAAGGCGCTGGAAATCCTGCGCAAGGTGCATTCCGACGTGGCGCGTGAAGAGGATGATCCCGAGACCAAGGGCTTGCGCAATCGTGCCGTGGGCCATGTCGACGGCGCCATCCACGCCACCGAGCACGCCATCCACGACGTCGAACACGGCCGCTGAGTCCTGTTGAGCAGCGTGATGGCCGGGGCGCGCAGTTCGCACCGGCGCCTGACCAGGAAAGCCGCGGCCTCATCCGCCGCGGCTTTCCCGCTGCTACAGGCGGCTAGTTCCGGCGATCATGATGGCTGGCACTCGCAATGACAGTTGCGATAACGGCCACCGCGACGATCACCAGCAGCAGGCCAAGCATCCCGCCACGCCCTGCGTGGCCGAAGCCGCCGAAGCCATGGGCATCCGCCGCTAGCGGAGCCAGACTGATGGTCGTCAGGGCCGTGTAAATCGCTGTCTTGTTCATGCGTTTCATCCTTGCTTGTTGGCGTGACCACAGGCTAACAAGCAAGGCTGTATGCATTCTGAACGAAGCGCCGATTCAGGCCCGGCTGCCATCGCCTTTACTCAACTTGACGATCGAGTCTCGTCCGCAAAATCTGTTCAGGCAGGCTGCCGGCTAGCGGAAGTCGCAGGTGAATGTCAGCCCGTAAACCCGCGTCATCCCGGTGTAGGCGAATACCGAGTCGCCCAGCTTGATCACCGAGGTGCGATAGAACTCGTTGCCTAGGTTGCGGCCGTAGGCGGTCAGCGACCACTTGCGGTCCGGCGGTGTCAGGCCCAGGTGCACGTCGTAGAGGCGGTGCGCGTTCATGGCGAACAGGGGGTCGTGTTCCAGCGTGGCGTTGGTGCCGCCGGTGTAGGTGAAGCTGGCGCCGGGGGAGAGGTTGAGATCCCGGCTCATGGCAAAGGTGTAGTTGGCCAGCAGGCTGGCCTGCAGGCGCGGCGTGTAGTTGAACGACTGGCCGGCGAAGTCGAAAGCGTTGCCCTGGTCGTCCTTGCCTTCGTATTCGATCACCTTGGTGCGGATGTAGGAGCCGGCCGCGGTGAGGAACAGCTTGTCCACCGGCACATAGGTGGTGCTGAGTTCCAGGCCCTCGTCGAGGGACTTCGGCACGTTCTGCAGGTATTGCAGGGCGCCGAAAATTGGATCCTTGAAATAGGTCAACAGCTGCTTGTTGGTGTAGTTGTAGTAGTAGGCCGCAAAATTGGCTTGCAGGGTTTTGTCGGACGAGGCGAACTTGGCGCCCACTTCATAGGCGTCCAGCTTCTCCTGCACCACTGGCGACAGGCTCTGCTGGTCCACCGAGAATACGGTGGGGAAGCCGCCGGCCTTGTAGCCGCGCGAATAGGAGGCGTAGAGCAGCGCCTCCTGTAGCGGCGTCCAGCTCAGCACCGAGCGGTACGACAGATTGTGTTCGCTCAGGCTGTCGATGAACAGGCCGGCATCGTTATTGGCATTGAGGCTGCCGCACTGGCCCTGCGGCACCACCGAGTTGCCGCCCTTGAGGAAGCTTGCCGCGGTGAAGAAGGGGAAGGGGATGATGGAGGCGTTGTCGGACAGCACGTAGGTGCAGCCCGAGTAGTCCTGCTTCTCGCGGGTGTAGCGCAGGCCCAGGGTCAGCTTCAGCGTGTCGAGCAACTGCACGTCGCCGTCGGCGAAGGCGCTGTCGGTCTGCACCTGCGCATCGCTCTTGGCCGCGCCCTTCTGGAAGAACAGCGGCTTGTCCAGCGGCGGGGTGTCGCCAAAGATCAGCACATTGAGGCTGTTCTCCGAGCCCAGGCCCTCGTCCACCTCATGGTGCTTGTCGTAGTTGCCGTTGACGCCGACCAGCCAGTCGCCGCGCTGGCCGATCTTGCCGGACAGCCGCACCTCGCCCTGGTAGGTGCGGATATAGGCGCGCAGCACCTGGTCGATGTCCTCCACATCCATGCCGCCCTGCGGCAGCGAGGAGCCGTCGGCGCGCATCTGCTGGTAGCTGAACAGGCCGGTCAGGTTGACCGTGTCGCTGATGTCCCAGCTCGGCCGCAGCGAGGCCATCCAGAAATTGTCGTGCAGGCCGTAGGCGTACTCGGGATGCGGGTTCCAGTCCGCGATGCGCGGATTCTTGTTGTTGGGGATAAAGGGGTAATTCTTCACCGAGGGATCGAGGAACAGGTTGTTGATGTTGAGGCCGGTGAGCGACTGCAGCAAGGCGGGGAGCTGCGATCCCAGCGGCAGCTCGAACTGCGCCTGCGGCGCCACGGCATAAGGCGCCTGCGGCTGGCTCTTGTCGGTCCAGCCGGATAGCGTCAGGCGCAGCAACAGATCGTCACGCGCCTGCCAGTCGAGGATGCCGCGCGCCGCCTGCTTGTTGAGCTTGCCCAGGGTGTCGTCCGGGCGGGTGTTGCTGATCTGCCAGCCTTCTTCCGACGTGGTGCTGCTGACGGCGAAGCGCCCCTTGAGCGACTCGCTGATGGGCCCGCTGACATAGCCCTCCGCGTCGACCCGGCCGAAGCTGCCGTAGGACACGTCGGCCCCGTCGCTGAAAGACCCGCCGGGCTTGTTAGCGATGTAGTTGATGGCGCCGCCGGTGGAGTTGCGGCCGTACAGGGTGCCCTGTGGTCCCTGCAGCACTTCCACCCGCCGCAGGTCGAGGTTGGGCCCCTTGCTCATGATCGGGTAGGCCAGGCTGACCTCGTCGTTGTAGATGCCGACGGTGGAGGTGGTGGAGAAGCTCGAGTCGGCGAAGCCGACGCCGCGCATGGTGTAGGTCGGCGTGTCGAAGCCGGAATCGGCGGCGGTGAAGCCGGGCACCAGCTTGCCCAGGTCGCGCGTGTCATACACGCCCATCGCCTGCAGCTCCTCGCCGCGGAAGGAGCTGATCGCCATCGGGATGGAGTTGATCGCTTCGTTGCGCTTCTGTGCGGTCACCACTACCGTCTGCAGGCGGGTGGAGTCGGAGGACGTGTCGGCCGCAGTGGGCGCGGCAACAGCGGTCGGTGCCGGCGTGGTGGCTGCCGGATCGCTCGGCGGTGCGGCAGCAACTTCGGCCGCTGCCGGCAGGTGCAGGCCAAAACCCAGCGACGTCACCGCAGCCGCAAACGTCCACAACCCACTAGCCCTGGCCTTCACTTCATCCCCTAGCCTGAAACTGTCCGGGCTTCGCGTAGGCGCGGCCGGACCTTATATGGAAAGAAGCTTCACTATGGCCGCGCCGCGGCGCGCTGGAAAATACTGATTAATTTGTTTGATATAGCTCTTTTGCACGGCGCCCGCTGAAATGCCGCGCGGACTGTGACGCAGACTGCTTCCGGCGCCCGCCGCGTCTCGGCATACTGGGCCATGACCGACACATCTTCCGGCGGCGGCTGGCACGGCGAGCCGCCGCCACGCGATCCCGTACCGTCCCCCCTGCTGTCCCCGTTGCCGGCTCTGCCGCCGCCCTTGCCGCGGACCGCTTCCGCCTGGAGCAATTATCTGCGTGTGATTGTTGCCGGTTGCCGCATCGCCCTGCTGGGGCGGCCTTCGCTGCCGGGCTTGCGCCTAGGGCCGGGCCTGTTCTGGGTGTTGATGGCGACCAGCCTGCTGCTGAACTGCGGCTGGTCCTGGCTGGCGGTGGAAGCGCCCAAGCAATTCGACCTGTGGGGACTGGAATCCCAGGCTTTCTTCTTCCTGCCCCTGCTGCTGGCCAGCACGGTGCTGGCGCGGCTGTCGTCGCGGCCGGAGTTGCTGTGGCGCTTCGCCGTCCTGATGGTTGCCGCCGGACTGTTGAGCGATACGGTGGCCGACCTGGTCTACCAGCATCTGCTGCCGCGCTTGCAGCAGCACAAGACTTTCTGGAACTGGGCGTACTACGCCGCGATGCAGTGCTGGACCCTCGCCATCGTCTGGCGCCTGCTGTCCCTGCTGGGGGCGCTACGGTCCGGAGCCCGGCGCGGCCTGGCGGCGCTGGCGGTCACGGTGCTGTTCGCCGTGCTGTCGTACTGCATGCCCGATACCGACATCTGGGAGAAAGACTACAGCGCCGAATACCAGCAGCCGGAACGCGTGCCGAAGCTGGTGGCGGAGGAAGTGTTTTCGCGCCAGGACGAGCTGCTGAGCCGGGCGCTCGCCAGCATTGCGCCCACGCGTCCGGGCCGGCCCAGCCTGTATTTCGTGGCCTACGCGCCGGACGGCGAGCAGGACGTGTTCCGCAAGGAGGCACTGTACGGCACCCGCCTCTTCGCCGAGCGCTTCGGCGCGGCGCAGCGCAGCCTGACCCTGATCAACAGCCGCAGCACCGTGGACGAGCTGCCGCTGGCGAGCGCGCTCAACCTGGATCGCGGCCTGCGCGCCATCGGCAGGAAGATGAACCCGCAGCAGGACATCCTGTTCCTGTACCTGACCAGCCATGGATCGCGCGACGCCGAGCTGGTGACCAAGCTGCCGGGCCTCAGTTTTACCGCCTTCAATGCGCCGCGCCTGGCGCAGATCCTCAAGGACTCCGGCATCCGCTGGAAGGTGATCGTGGTCTCCGCCTGCTACAGCGGCAGCTTCATCAACAGCCTCAAGGACGACCACACCCTGGTCATCACCGCCGCGCGCGCCGACCGCACTTCCTTTGGCTGCTCCGACGACGCCGAATTCACTTACTTCGGCCGCGCCTACCTGGAGCAGGCGCTGCACCAGACCACCTCGTTCACCGACGCATTCACCATAGCGCGGACCCTGGTCGACCGCTGGGAAACACGCGACCAGGAAATCCACTCCGAGCCGCAGATCGCCAAGGGCGCGCTGATCGGCGCCCAGCTGCAGCTATGGCGCGCGACCTTGCCGCCGGACACGCCGCCAGGCCTGGCGCTGAAAAGCGCGGCAGCCGCCCGGCCGAGTCCGCCGGATTACGTAAACCAACGGTAAAGCCCCCGGGCGGTGTGGAGGATGCCGCGTAGCATTGCCGCTCAAAATCCCGGGGGGCATCCAGGCATGGCAGGCATTCCATTGAACCGGTCCGGCAATGACGGCGGTTGGCGTCGCCGCGACATTATCCTTGGCGGCCTGGCGGCAGCTTTCGCCCTGGCGCGGCCCGCGCGAGCGGGGGAGGGCGCCGCCCCGGTGCCGGCATGCACGCTTACACCGGAGCTGACCGAGGGGCCTTACTACCTGGATCGGCAGAAACTGCGTCGCGACATCACCGAGGGCAAGCCCGGCGTGCCGCTGCTGCTGCACATCGCCTTGCTCGATGCCGGCACCTGCCGGCCCTTGAGCGGCGCCGCGATCGACATCTGGCATTGCGATGCCGGCGGTGTTTACTCCGGCTATGGCGAGCAGGGCGCGCTGCCCTTTCCCGGTCCTCCTCCGCCGGGACAGGCGCCGCCGCCCGGCAGCGCCGGCGCGGGCACGCCATTCGGCATGCGTCCGGGGCATCCGGATCATCCGCCGCCCAAGCCCCGGGCCACCGACCATCTGAGCTTCCTGCGCGGGGTACAACTCACCGGCGCGGACGGCGTGGCTGAGTTCCGCACCATCGTGCCGGGCTGGTACGTCGGCCGCGCTGTGCACATTCATCTCAAGGCACACGTCGCTGGCAAGCCGCGCGGTGGCCGCTATGCGGGCGGCCATGTCTGCCACACCGGGCAGTTCGGCTTCGCCGAGGATTTCTACGACACCATCGGCTCGCGGCAGCCCTATTCAGGGCATCAGGTGCCGCGTACGCCGCTCGCCCAGGACGGCATCCTCGGCGCCGGCGGACCGGTACTGCAACTGTCCCCTCTGGGTACCGCGCCGGAGCAGGGTTATCTCGGCACCATCGCCTTCGCCGTCGATCCGCAAGGCCTGCCCCGCGCCTGGTAGCGGCCCGCTCGAAAAGGTTGAAAGCAAGCGCAACTTTACGCTTGTTCAATTCCAAGGAAGTCCTACTCACCAATTCGGACGAGGTCCCCCGCACGTCCGCTCGATAAGGTATCGGCACAACAAGTAGGAGGGGAAGCCATGCCCACAGTGCGCGGGGAGCGGTGCTCGTTTGTGCGGAAAAAGGGGACGCGGCTGGCCGCGCTGTTTCTGGGCGGAGCACTGTGCCAGGGTGCGGCGCATGCCGGCGAGTTCGATCTGTGGGGGGATGCCACGCTGGACTACAAGCTGACGGTGTCCTACGCCGCGGCGATGCGCACCAAGAATCCCAACAACGCGCTGATCAACGGGCCGGTCGACCAGTTCCAGTCCTACCTGCTGCCGACGCAGGTCCCGGGACAGCCGGCCCAGATCTTCTCCTTCACCCATACCGGCCTGCCCACCACCATCAACTACGACGATGGCGACCGCAACTTCAAGGCCGGCAGCCTGATCAACAACCGCGCCACCGCCATCGGCGAGTTGCAGTTTCATTGGGACAACTACGGCATGGAGCTGAGCGGCGACGGTTTCTACGACCAGGTCTACCACCACCCCAACGACAACGACGATCCCAGCACCGTCAACACGATGGGCATTCCGACCAACAACTGGACCCCGGGCGCCCGCTACTACGATGGCAATCGCTATCGCCTGCTGGACGCCTATGCCTATGCCGATTGGGCCTTCCTCGGCATGAACCTCAACGTGCGTGCCGGCCAGCAGCTGGTGGCGTACGGCCAGAGCCTGTTCTTCGAGGGCATCGCCCTGGCGCAGAGCCGCGCCGATGCCACCAAGGCCTTCGTGCCCGGCGCCGAAATCAAGAGCATCCTGCTGCCGACCAACCAGGTCTCGTTCCGCCTGGGGGCGACCGACGAGCTGTCGGTGGTGGGTTACTACAAGCTGGCCTTCCGCGCCAGCGAGATCTTCCCCGAGGGCGATTACTTTTCCCCGGCCGACGCGGTCGGCCCCGGCGCCACCTTCGTCTACGGCTCGGCCAATCCGCTCTACGGCGGCGCCGGCTCCTGCCAGGGCCTCATCACCAACCTGCACATCGCCAACCTGGGGACGATCACCAACCTGCTCGGCCAGACCGCGGCGCTGGCCCTGGAAAATACGGTCTGCGCCCTGCTGCAGCCGGTCGGCGCGCTGGCCAATTCCTCCAAGGACATCCTCGCCACGCGCGGTCCGGACCTGCGGCCCAGCGATGGCGGCCAGTACGGCGGCGGCCTCGAATATCAGGTGGCTTCACGCACCAACCTGGGCTTCTACTACCTGCGCTACGACGACAGCAATCCCTCGGTGAACCTCAACGTCGGCTATGCGCCGTTCGGCTATCTGCCGGGCGGCACGCCGGTGACCACGTCGATCATCAACCAGCCGGTGCCGGTCAGCTACAACGTCAAGTACTTCGACGGCATCCATCTCTACGGCGGCACCTTCTCCACCGTGCTCGGCCCGTTCAACGTCGCCGGCGAACTGAACTTCCGCGACGGCACGCCGGTGGCGGTCGACTCCACCATTTCCGGCGTGGTCAGCCCGGTGTTCAGCCGCGGCCAGATCAGCCAGGCCCTGGTGTCGGCGATCTACGTCAACAACCCGAAGTTCTTCTACGACGACCTGGCCATCACCGCCGAGACCGGTTACATCCACGTCAACGACGTCACCGAGGTTGCCTCGACGCCCGGCATCATCACCCACGGCAACGGCGACCAGCTGTTCTACAACCGCAATTCCTGGGGCTTCCAGACCCTCACCATCCCGACCAAGCACAACATCTTCAACGGCTGGGACATGTCCACGCCGGTGTCCTTCGGCATGATCGTGAAGGGCGATCCCGCCATGGCCGGCGCTTTCGGCGCGCTCTATGGCGCAGGCGACATGCGCCTGGGCGTCAGCGCCAATTTCCAATATCTCGGCAACCTGGAAGTCGGCGTCGGCTACAACTTCTTCTTCGGCGATCCCAACAAGCTGATCGGCGACAGCCCGCTGCACGCCAATCCCTACATGGATCGCGACTACGCCACCTTCCACATCACCTATAACCTCTGACCCTGCCGGTTTTGGGCCCAGGCGCCAAGCAGAAGCATCGAAAAGCCTGGTGATTCAAGTTGCAGTTCAAGGCCCGGGAAGAAATTCCCGGGCCTTTTTTATGGACTTGAACCTGGGACGGGGATCGCCATTGGAGCAGTCAATTTCGGGCTGCTCGGCGGAGGTTTCGGACTTATAAGCGGTGCTGGCGCCTCTGGTCCGATGCACCCGTAGTTAGTCAGAATAGTGTTCACAGATCGCGAAGGCCTTGCATTGACCAGGAGCACAAGGTGTTCAGATTCTTTAAGTGGGGAACTTCGTCTCTTACGGGTTCGGTGGTGGTATTCATGCTCGTCTTTGCAATTCCTGAATGGCTCTATTTTGCAAACGACATGAGACAACGAGGTGTCATTTCGATACAAAACGCCGCAATTCTGGCGCTGTTCTTCCTTGGACTAGGGGCTCTGGGCGGGGCGATAGGATGGTTTGCTATCACCAAGCCTCTAAGAGATTCCCTTGGCAAGCGAAAGAAATTCAACCGTGTCTGATCCTCATGCCGCTTGGTTGTAGGACCTTTAGTTCAAGCCTTCGCGGATGAATTGGTATGGGGCTCTGGGGCATTGTTTTTATATCTATAGTTCGCCTGCAGCCTGGCTCGGGTGGATTGAGCAAGCTTTTTTCTGGCTTTGAAGCTGTAGTGATATGGGCTGCTGTGGGAGGAGCGTCGGGCCTCATATTTTGGTTGGTTTGGAATCTGCACAAACGAAGTGAATAAGATCCACGACTAACATGGGAAAGATGATTTTGCAGCGAGTGTAGGGCGCAATAAGCGAAGCGCATTGCGCCGAACGAAGGATCCTCCAATCCGGCGCAATGCGCTTCGCTTATTGCGCCCTACTCGCTAATGCCGTAGCCCCCTCACGCGCACCTTGAAGTCCATGGCCGGCCCTGGTGTCGGCGCGGTCTTGGTCTTGAGGGTGTAGTGCGGCGGGTCCAGTTCGAGATCGTATTTGTAGAACAGCCGGGCCATCGACAGCGCCAGCTGCACCTCGGCCAGGCTCTTGCCCAGGCAGGTGTGCGGGCCGCGCCCATAGGGCGAGTAGGCGCCCGGTTGCATGTGCTCGGCGCGGGGCTTCTGGTAGCGGTCGATGTCGAACTTTTCAGCGTCGGGAAAGTATTCGTCCATGAAATGCGGCACCACGGCGCTGACGTAGAGCATATCGCCCTTGCGGATCGGGTAGCCCTGGAACTCGAAGTCCTGCACCACGGTGCGGATCTGCGCCACTGCGATGGGGTAGAGCCGCATGCTTTCCATGATGGCGCCGTTGAGTGCCGGCAGCCGGTTGAGCAGGCCGTCCTCGTCGATAGGGCCGCCGTCGAACAGCGCATCCACCTCCCGCTCGATGCGCGCGCGCGCCTCGGGATGCTTAAGCACCATGTAGACCGTGACCGCCGTGGTATTGGCCACCGTGTCGAGCCCGGCGACGTAGGGGCCGGTGACGGCGACGATCAGGTCGTTGGTCGGCAGCACCTTCGGATTGCGCACATGCGCGGCCATGATGTCGTCGATCAGGTTTTTCTCCTCGTCCCTGAGCGTGCCGGCGCGCTGCTGCGCGGCGGCGATCATCTTGTGGCCCAGCTCGACCACCCGCGCGCGGGCGCGCCGGTACTCCGGCGCCCACAGGAAGAAGCGCGGCCGCTGGCGCGTCACCAGCACATTGAGGATGTAGAGGATGGCGATGCGGATGTCGCGGATGTACTCGACCGGCGTGGCCCCGGTCAGGAACGGCCCCAGCGTGCCCACCGCCATGTACTGCATCGCCTGCACCACCGGCACGGCCGCGCCCGGCTTCCAGTCGCGCGCATAGACCTCGTCGAGTATCCGCACGAACTCGTCGTAGCGTCCCCGGATCGATTCCCTGGAGTAGCCGCGGCGCATGATGTCGCGCAATTCCTTGTGCGATTCGCCATCCTCGCTGACCAGGGCGCGGCTGGCGCCGTACTCGGTGAGCAGGCCCTCCCAGAACTGGCGCGAGCGCAGGCAGTCCTTGCCGGTGCGCGAGCCGAGCAGGTTGGCGGCCTCGACGCCGCCGAGCAGCAGGTAGCGGTGGTTCAGTATCCTGATTTCACAGACCGGGCCGAATTTGCGGTAGCACGCGACAAAGAACCGCACTGGGTTTCCCGTCAGGGACAGCAGGCTGCCGAGCAGCGGCAGGCCGGGCACCTTGGGTATGGGCCGCAGGGCGGCACTTGCCGTGGCATCGCTCATGGCTTGATCTCCGCTGTGGCCTATTGTCCCGACTTGAGCCAGCGCACCTGCCGCTCCTGCGCGGCCAGGTACAGCCCCATGGCGAAGCCGAAGCTGGTGAACAGACTCATGACGAAGTAGATCCAGGTCTGTTTCATGCCGCGCCGCGGGCCGTCGATGATGGTCCACAGCGGAAACAGGAAGACGTTGGCGGTGAGCAGGTCCTGCGCGCCTGAGCCGGCGGCCGGGTTGGTGAACAGCATCTTGGTGTAGTGAATCCAGCCCGCTTCCGCCGGATAGGCGAAGACGTACTTGATGTTGAAATACCAGCCGATGCAGACCGAGCCCACGGCAAGCAGGTAGTACAGGGACTCGGTGAGGGAGATGCCCCATCCCGTCCAGCCCGGCTTATACAGGTAGGCGTTGAAGCGGAAAAACAAGATGACGGTGACCAGCCCCAGCGATGCGTGTATCAGTAACGACGTCATGGCTGACTCCTCCTCTTTGGTGGTTCTACTTGTGTGTTTCTTGTGTTTCTTTTTTGGGGGGTGCGGCTCCCCGGCGCTGGCTCGCCGCGCCGGGCGGCGATGCTGGCGACCAGGGTGTCGAGCGATTCGCGCCACTGCCCGGAATCGATGTGCAGGTAAGCGGGCAGCGCGCTGCGGATCAGCGGCAGCTCGTTGCGGGAGCGCCGGGCCAGGGCCTTGCGCACGGACTCTTCATGCGACAGGCCGCCGGCATAGCCGGATTTCATGGCGATGGCGCTCACCGCCGCGCCGATGGCGAGCATCGCCACCGCGTGATGAATGCGGATGCTCTCGGCCGGAGCAAAGCCGTGCCCGGCCATCGCGGCGAGGAATTGCTCGACGAAGTCCATTTCGCCGTCCGGTCCCAGGGTGCCGTTCATGACTTCGCAGATCAGCTGCGGCTCGGCGACGAACAGCTCGACCATGCCGTGGGCGCAGCCCTGCACCAGGTCCGGCCATTGGCCGCCGCTGCCGCCCGCCTGGGTGCGGTTGAGCGCCAGTTCGATCGCCGCCAGCTTGACGATCTCGTCGCGATTGCGGACGTGCCGGTACAGCGCCGGCGCGGTCACGCCCAGCCGCTCGGCCACCTGCTTGAGGGTCACGCGCGACAGGCCGATGTCGATGGCGGCGTCGACGATGCTCTTGGCATCGACGCGGGAAGGGCGCCCCGCGCGGGAGGTCCGTGTGCGCTGGCGTAGTTCGAGGCCGGTCATGGCAGGAGAGGCGGGCGACCGTATTAGTGAATATAATTAACAAACTAACATAACTAATATTCACGCAGCAAATGCAGCGCGGTGCAAAGGAATTCACCGGAACCTGTGCGGAGGAGTTACCTGGTATTGCTGGCGCCTGCCGCTTGATCCCGCAGCCGGCAGCGGGCTGGTGCGCGGGCTTCGGTGTGGCTCAGTAACGCAGCAGTCGGCTGGTGCGCGGCGCGATGGCGTAGTGCAGCTGGATCAGCACGATGAAACCGATGCTCAGGTAGGTGCTGAACAGGCACAGCGCCGCGCCGAAGGCGTAGAGCGACTGCGCCACGATGACGCGTCCCAGCATCAGCCGGTTCAGCTCCGGCGGCGCGTCCTGCTTCACCACGCCGTGGCGGCTGGCATAGAGCCAGCTGCCGACCAGCATCGCTCCGAGCAGCACGATGTTCAGCCAGTACAGCAGCAGGGCGCCGCGGTACTCGATGAATTCCGCCAGCAGCGCGGTGGTGAAGGGCAGCAGGGTCACGGCGAAGAGAAAGCCCAGGTGCACCCAGGCCAGGTTGCGGTCGGCGCGCTCGAAGTGGTTGAGCTGGGTCTGCTGTCCCATCCAGAAGATGCCGAGGGTGAGAAAGCTCATCAGGTAGGCGAGCAGGCGCGGCAGCAGCGGCAGCAGCTTCTGCCACAGCTCGCCTTCGGAGTGGATCGCTTCGGCCGCCGGGGCGTGCAGGTCCAGCACCAGCAGGGTCATCGCCACGGCGAAGACTCCGTCGCTCAGGGCCGCGATGCGCTCCAGGCTTTGTCCGGAGATGCGGTTGTAGGCGGTGGTAGGCATGGGCGCGAGCTTAGCCGGCCGCCGGCCCGACGCTCAAGCGGCCGCGGGCAGATGCCCCTGGGCCTTCACGACTGAACTTTAGGCTTGTTGCCCGGCCTAATGAAGGCTAAGGTGCTGCAGGGCAGGGAGCGCGCGATTCCATCCGCTCGCGTCCAGGGTCGTTAAAACATAAGGAGATGCGCTTATGCGACAGTTCATCCGGATCGCACTCGTCAGTTCCACTTTGCTGGTGACCACGCTGATGTCGGGTTGCATCGTGGTCCCCGCCGGCGGGCGTCACTGCGGTCATTACCACTGCTGGTAATCCAGGTTTTGAATAACGCGTCTGGCCGGGCAGCTTCCAGTGCTGAAGCCGCCGGGTCGGTGGCGCCAACAGGCAAGGAGAACACGTGAAACAATCAACTCGTCAATGGCTGGCATGCGCCACCCTGATCGCCGCATCGCTGGGCATCGGCGGCTGCGCTAGCTGGAGCGCCCAGGAAGACCTGCCGGTGTCGGAGATCAGGCACTTGCAGGCATCGGGCGCTTTGCTGCCGTTCAATCTGCTCAACGCCGACGTCCTCGCCCTGCATCCGGGCGGCCAGGTGGAACATGCCGCCCTGGACAAGATCGAGGACCGCCTGCTCTACCAGGCCTCGGTCAGCGATCCCAACAAGATGCAGTGGTTCGTCGAACTCGACGCCAAGAACGGCCAGACCGTGACCGACAAGCAGGATCCGCACTAGAAGTCATCTAATGTCCCCTCTCCCTGCGAAGCGGGGAGAGGGCGTAGGGTGAGGGGCGCCGGCGCAGCCGGCACACGCGGGGAATTCAAGCTTCCGCGAGTTTGAAAGCGCCCCCTCTCCCTAGCCCTCTCCCCCACATTCGTGGGGGAGAGGGGATTGATGAGACAAGTTCTACCCTTGGCGAGGGGCAGGCACGCTGCGTTCAGCCCAGCAGGATCTTCGGCTTGCTGCCCAGGCCTTCCAGCATCAGCTTGTTGATCTGCTTGACGAAGGCCGCGGGGTCTTCCAGCTGCCCGCCCTCGGCCAGCACCGCCTGGTCATGCAGCAGATGGGCGAGGTCGGAGAAGGCGTTTTCGTCGGCGGCATCCTTCAGCCGCTGCACCAGTGGGTGCCCGCCGTTCAGTTCCAGAATCGGCAGCGTGCCGAAGGGATTGGCCTGGCCGGCCTGCTTGAGGATGCGCGCCATGCGCAGCGAGATGCCGTGCTCGCCGGCGACGAGGCAGGCGGGCGACTCGGTCAGGCGGGCGGACAGCTTGGCTGCGGCGATCTTGCCGGTCAGCACTTTCTGCAGCCGTTCCAGCGTGTCCTTGTAGGCCGATTCCTCCGCGGCCTTTTCCGGCGTGTCGATCACCGACTCCACGTCGGCGGCGGCGCTGGCCACGCTTTCCAGCTTCTTGCCCTCGAATTCCGGCAGATGGCTGGTGACCCATTCGTCCACCCGGTCGGTCAGCAGCAGCACCTCGTAGCCCTTGGCACGGAAGCCTTCCAGGTGTGGGCTGTTGCGCGCCGCGGAGAGCGTGTCGGCGGTGAGGAAGTAGATGGCCTTCTGCTCCGGCTTCATCCGGGTCACATAGTCGGCCAGCGAAGTGGTGGCGTCGCCCGCGGTGGACTGGAAGCGCAATAACTTGGCGATGCGCTCCTTCTGCCCCTCGTCCTCGATCACGCCTTCCTTCAGCACCGTGCCGAAGGTTTTCCAGAACTCGGCGTATTCCTCGGGCTTGTTGGCGGCGAGGTCTTCGAGCAGGTCGAGCGAGCGCTTCACCAGCGCGGCGCGGATTTTCTCCACCGTGCGGTTGTTCTGCAGCAGCTCGCGTGACACGTTCAGCGGCAGGTCGGCGCTGTCCACCAGGCCGCGCATGAAGCGCAGCCAGGGCGGCAGCAGCTCGGCCGCCTTGTCCATGATGAAGACGCGCTTCACATACAGCTGCACGCCGTGCGCCGGGTCGCGCTCGAACAGGTCCATCGGCGCGCGCTTGGGCAGGTACAGCAGGGAGGTGTACTCGAGATTGCCTTCCACCTTGTGATGGGCCCAGGCGCGGGCGTCTTCCCAGTCGTGGCTGAGGTGCTTGTAGAACGCCTGGTAGTCCTCGTCCTTCAGCTCGGATTTGGGCCGCGTCCAAAAGGCGCGGGCCTGGTTCAGGGTTTCTTCCTTGCCGTCGTGAATCAGCACGATGGGCAGGCCCAGGTGATCGGAATACTTCTGCACCAGATGGCGCAGGCGTTCCGGCTGCAGGAATTCCTTGTCTTCCGCGCGCAGGTGCAGGATCACCTCGGTACCGCGGCTGTCCTTGTGGTGCGGCTGGATCTCGTAGGCGCCTTCGCCGTCCGAATCCCAGCGCACGCCTTCGCCGTCGCCGCGCTTGGTCAGCACGCTGACTTTCTCGGCGACGATGAAGGCGGAATAGAAGCCGACGCCGAACTGGCCGATCAGCTGCGTGTCCTTGGCCTCGTTGCCGCTCAGGGCCTCGAGGAATTTCTTGGTGCCGGAGCGGGCGATGGTGCCGAGATTCTCGATCACCTCGTCGCGGCTCATGCCGATGCCGTTGTCCCGGATGGTCAGGGTGCCGGCGGCGGCGTCCGGGATCAGCTCGATATGCAGGGTGTCGCCGCCCAGCAGCTCCGGTTTGGCCAGCGCCTCGAAGCGCAGCTTTTCGCAGGCGTCGGAGGCATTGGAGATCAGCTCGCGCAGGAAGATTTCCTTGTGCGAGTACAGCGAATGGATCACCAGGCGCAGCACCTGGCGGGTTTCTGCCTGGAATTCCCTTGTTTCAGTCGTCATTGGCTTGCTTGATGGATTGATTGTCGTAACGTGACCCAGTGCTCATTTGGGGTGCGCGGCGGCCTGATTCAAGGCTTTTGACCAGTTGCCGGCCCCCGCCGCCGGCAGCTAGGCTGTAGCAGGCCCGCATCGGCGGACCGAGAATATACAAGAAGGGGATCGATGTTCGCTGTCCGGCTGTGCCGCCCAGGCGGGCGGCGCCGCGCCCGGGCGGATGGGGGCTGGTGTAGCGCGGGCCCGCGGCGCTGCAAGGCTGTACTGCCTTATCTGTTGCTGCCCTTGCTGCTGGCGGCCATGGATACCTGCGCCGCACCCCTGGGCGACCCGCCGATTACCCGTTTTGCGCCGAATATCGAGGTCTACCCGCAGACTTTCGACCTGACCCAGGACGCCGCCGGGGTGATCTATGTCGGCGCCACCAATGGCGTGCTGAGCTTCGACGGCGCCCGCTGGCGGCTGATCCGCCTGCCCAACGGCGACCTGGCCCGCTCCCTGGCCAGCGACGGTCATGGCCGTATCTACGTCGGGGGCTACGGCCTGTTCGGCTACCTGGAGCGCGATGCCCAGGGGACGGAGCAGTTCCACGACCTGACCGGGCTCTACCGCGAGCAACTGCACGGCGAGACCTTTGACGACGTCTGGAACATCCTGGTCACGCCGCAAGGCGTGTTCTTCATGGCGCTGTCGCAGCTGTTCCAGTATCTGCCCGAGACGCAGGCAGTACGGCTGTGGCGCTATCCGCAGCACTACGGCACCATCGTCGAAAGCCACGGCGAAGTGCTGGTGCAGTTCCGCGAGCAGGGCCTGAAGCGGCTCCACAACGGCGAGTGGGAAACCGTCCCCGGCAGCGAGCCGCTGACCGACCTGATCTACCAGTTCCTGCACCTGCCCGACGGCGGCCTGCTGACTCTGGCGCGCGACGGGCGCTGGCGCGAATTCCGCGACGGCCGCGTCAGCGACTACCCCATGCCCGAAGGCTTTCCGCCCTCCTCGTTCCTGATGATGGGGCGCGAGCTGGGTGACGGCAGCATCGCCCTGGCGGGCGAGGACGGCCGCCTCTACCTGTTCGATCCGGCCAGCCATCGCGGGCGCAGTTTCCGGATCGAGGACAGCGCCCTCAACGGCATCGTCCAGGCGGCCGACGGCGGCCTGCTCACGCTCAGCAATCTTGCGGTGTTCCATGTCGCCTGGCCGACCGCGTGGAGCGTGATCCGGCCGGAAACCGGACTCAACGGCGGCGTCCATCACATCGCGCAGTGGGGCGAGCGCTGGTTGCTGCTGACCGATTCCGGTGTTTATGAGGCGCCGCATCCGGCCGCCGCAACGCCGTCGTTCCGCCGCCTCGACTGGAGCGCTTTCGAGTCCTGGGATCTGCTGCCGCTGGACCCGGGAAGCGCCCTGCTGGCCGATGCCTACAGCGTCAAGCTGGTCCAGGGGGATCATGCCCGCAAGCTGTTCGACATGCCGGCGGCGCCGTTCCTGCTGCACCGCTCGAAATTCGATGCGGAAGTCATCTACGTCGGCACCGAAACCGGCCTGGCCGTGCTGCGGCGGCAGGGTGGTCAGTGGCAGCTGCCGCTCGATGCAACCGACCTCGACACCCAGCGCATCACCAGCCTGGTCGAGCTGGGCCCGCACGAACTGCTGGTTGCATCGGACCGCGGCGGCGTGCATCGGGTGCGGCTGGCCGACGACGATTCGCGCATAGCGGAAGTGCACGGCTACGGCCCGGCCGACGGTATCGCCTACGGCCGTCTCGCCGCCGCCACTCTCGCTACGCTGGCCGATGGCCTGCCCTACGCCGCCACCGCCGCCGGCCTCTATCGCTGGACCGGCGAGCGCTTCGAGCGCACCGAGCTCGATGGCCTGGAAGCTCTGCGCCAGAAGGACGAGGAGCTGACCCTGGCGCTGGCGCCGAACGGCGATCAGTGGGCTTACAGCTACAGCCGCATCTACCTTCGACCCGCTGGAGGCTCCTGGCAGCAGGAGCCGGTGGGCAGCATCCTGCACGGCGCGCTGGAGGCGCACAGCTTCGAGGGTCAGGACAGCACGCTGTTTGCCGCCAACGGCGAGGTATTGCGCCACGATGCCGTGCCCGCCGCAGCCGGCGCCAGCCCCGCGCTGAGCCTGCGCGCGGTGGAGCACCTGGACGAAAACGACCAGCCGCAGGCCTTGCCGCTGCAGCCGGCCGCGGCGCCGCGCTTCAGCCAGGCGCAGATGGCCCTGCGTTTCCACATCGCCCTGCCGGAGTACCGCAGCACCGGCGAAGTGCGCTACCAGGTCCATCTGGCCGGCTTCGACCAGCGCTTCGGCGACTGGTCCGAATCGCGCACCTATACCTACCGCCGCCTGCCGCCGGGCGAATACCGCTTCGAGGCGCGTGCCCGCGATGGCCTGGGTCATGTCAGCGAGATCGCCCCGTTCAGCTTCGTCGTGGCCGAGCCCTGGTTCAACACCGCCTGGGGCCGCGTGCCGGGACTGTTGCTGATCGGCCTCACCGCCGTGTTCGCCGGCCTGCTGGTGGCGCGCCTGCGCACGCGCCGGCTGGCGCTGGAGAAGTTCCGGCTGGAAGAGGAGGTGCAGTCGCGCACCCTGGCGCTGGAAGCGGCCAATCGCCGTCTCGACAAGATGGCCCATCTCGACGGACTCACCGAGATTCCCAACCGCCGCCGTCTCAACGACTATCTGAGCGAAGTCTGGGCCCGTTGCTCCGAACAGGGCCGGCCGGTATCGGTGCTGGTGATCGACGCCGACCACTTCAAGGAATACAACGACCAGCACGGCCATCTGGCCGGGGACGAGGCGCTGAAAAAGCTGACCCAGGTGCTGACTGCCTGCCTGCGCCGTGCCGAGGACCTGGTGGCGCGCTTCGGCGGCGACGAGTTCGTCGCCGTGCTGCCCGGTGCCGAAATGCATATCGCCCGCGAGGTGGCCGAGATCATGCGCCGCAAGGTCGAAGACAGCGGCGTCGGCGTCACCATCTCGATCGGCTACTCCTCGCGCGTGCCGCAGCTCAATGAAACGGTATGGGCGCTGGTGCACGAAGTGGATGGAGCGCTGTATGACGCCAAGCGCCGCGGGCGCAACCGGGTGGCGGGATTTGGCGAGTCCGGACCAGCCTAGGATCCGGTTGGCGGCAAAAGGCGCATCAACTTCCTATACTGGTGCAGGGCCGCCGGGTTGGCGGCCGAAGCTGCGGGCTGTAGCCGTTGCGCGCGCATCGAATATTCAGCTGCCGTATTTCGCCATGGAAGACAAACCTGCAGCGGTGAACATCAAATCCCAAACCCAGGCCGCAGCGGCCGGCCTGTTCGCGCGGGCGCTCGATCACTACCGGCAGGGGCAATACCAGTCGGCGAGCGACGTGCTCGGCTCCGCGCTGCGGGCGGAACCCAGGAACCCCAGACTGTGGTACCTCGCCGGCGCCACCTTCAAGGCCCTGCGCCAACCGGCCCAGGCCGAACACTGTCTGCGCACGGCGCTGGCCCTGGCGCCGGCCTTCGTCGAAGCGCACAACGATCTGGCCGTGTTGCTGCACGAGAGCAACCGCGTTGCGGAAGCGATCGTCGTCTACCGGCAGGCGCTGGTGCATGCACCCGGCAACGCGCAGATGCTGAACAACTTCGGCGCCGCGCTGGCCAAGCAAGGTCAGCTGGAAGAGGCGCTGCAGTGCTTCGACCAGGCGCTCGGCCTGAATCCGGCCTATGCCAAGGCGCATCACAACCGCGGGCGCGCCCTGGCCAATCTGGGCCGTCTCGGCGAAGCGCAGCAAGCGCTGCACGCGGCCATTGCGCATGCGCCGCCGGGGGAGAAGGCGCGCTTTTACCGGACCCTGGCTTTTCTCAAAAAGTTCTCGCCCGGAGATGCGGAACTGCCGGAGATGGAAGCCCTGGCTCTGGATATCGAGTCGCTTCCCGCCCGCGAGCAGATGGAGCTGAATTTTGCGCTGGGCAAGGCCTACGCCGACGTCGGCGAGCGCGAACGCTCGTTCCGTCATTTCCTGGCCGGGAACAGGGAGAAACGGCGGCAGACGCCCTACGACGAGGCGGCGGCGCTGGCCCGCCTCGAGCGCATCCAGTCCGCGTTTTCGCCGGGTTTGATGGCTGCCCGCAAGGGCGCTGGCCATGTTTCCGCAGTGCCGGTGTTCATCCTCGGCATGCCGCGTTCGGGCAGCACCCTGGTGGAGCAGATCCTGGCCAGCCATCCGCATGTCCACGGCGCCGGCGAATGCGAGGAGTTCAGGTCGGTGGCCGACGCGACCCCGCTGGCGGACGGCAGGGCACTGCTGCCCGATGGCATTGCCGATCTGCCGGACGCAGGTCTGCGCCAGCTGGGCCAGGACTATCTGGAGCACATGCAGGCACTGGCGCCCCAGGCACCGCGCATCGTCGACAAGACGCTGACCAATTTCCTGCACCTTGGCCTGATCCACCTGGCGCTGCCGTCCGCCAGGATCATCCATACCCGGCGCGATCCGGTCGACACCTGCCTGTCCTGTTTCTCCCACATCTTCAACGGCGATCACCCTTACGCCTACGATCTGTCCGAACTGGGCCGCTACTGGCGCGCCTACGATCGGCTGATGGCCCACTGGCGCAGCGTGCTGCCGGCCGGCGTCATGCTGGAAGTCGGGTACGAGGAGATGGTCGAAGACCTGGAAGGGCAGAGCCGCCGTCTGCTGGCCCATTGCGGGCTGGAATGGAACGACGCCTGCCTGGAATTCCACAAGACGCAGCGCCCGGTGTATACCGCCAGCGTGACCCAGGTGCGCGAGCCGATCTATCGCAGCTCGGTGCAGAAATGGCGGGCTTATGGGGATCTGCTGCAGCCGCTGCTGGATGCCTTGGCTGGATAAAGGACGGCATCCGCGCGCCGCCGCGCAGGTCGGTTACCATGCATCCACAACCATAATCCCGAGGAGAGCCCGTCATGGCCGTTACGCCGGCAGCAGTCCGCGAAGTCATCGGCAAGTACGTCGAAGCCTGGAGCAGGGGCGACAAGCAGTTGCTGCTGTCGATCTTTGCCGAAGACGCCGTCTGGTGCGATCCGGTCGGCACGCCGGCCTTCGTCGGCCATGCAGGCGTCGCCGCGTTCTGGGATTTCGCCCATCAGGACCAGGCGCGGCAGCTCACGCCGCGGGTCAACCGCATTGTGGCCTGCGCCAACGAAGGGATCCTCGATTTCACCATGCAGGTGCGGGTGCCGCATCTGAACCAGGGCCTGGATCTCAGGGTGGTGGACCGCTTTGTCATCAACGACGCCGGCAAGATCCAGACGGCCAATGCCTACTGGGATGAAAGCAGCGCCTCCGCCCCGGAAGGCATGGATTTCTTCGCGCCCAATATCGAAGAGGCTTACCAGAAATAGATGGCGCCGGCGGCGGCTCTCGCGCAGCGGCTGCTTGAGGTAGGCTGTCCGCCATGATCCGGACCCTTGCAGCGGCATCCCTCGCATGAGCCTGCGCAGCCAGGTGCGCGTGCGCCTGCTGCTGGGCGACGATATCGCCTTCGGCCCGGGCAAGGCCGATCTGCTGGAGGCGATCCAGCGCGCCGGCTCCATTTCCGCCGCCGCCAAGACGCTGGACATGTCCTACCGCCGCGCCTGGATGCTGGTGGAGACCATGAATACCTGCTTCCAGTCGCCGCTGGTGAAATCCGCCAAGGGCGGCAGGGGCGGCGGAGGGGCCGAAGTCACGCCGGCCGGACTGGTGGTGCTGGAGGCGTTCCGCCGCCTGCAGCGGGAAGTGGCGCAGGTGGTCGACGCGCATTTGCCGGCTTTCGAGCAGCAGGCGCGCCGGCCGCGCCGGCGGTCCGCGCCCAAGGCATAAGTCCCGCATCAGCTGATGGTGCAACGATGGTTCCGCTGTGCGATATATTGGGCGGAATAGATCGTGTGACTGGACTTTCGGGAACCCCAATGAAGAACTTGCTGCTGCTGCTCGCTGGCCTGCTGTGCATGGGGGCGGCGCAGGCTGCCGATACTCTCACCATTGCCGCCGCCGCCGATCTGACGCTGTGCCTGGATGACCTCAACGCGGCGTTCAAGGCAAGCCATCCGGATGCCGATCTCAAGTCCAGCACCGGCTCCTCCGGCAACTTCCTGGCGCAGATCAAGAACGGTGCGCCATTCGATGTATTCCTCTCCGCCGACATGTCCTATCCCAGGGAACTGGTGAAGTCCGGCCAGGCGGTCGAGGCCTCGCTGACGCTGTATGCCACCGGCCACATCGTGCTGTGGAGCACCAACCCGGCGGTGGACGTCGGCAAGGGCCTGGCGGTGCTGAACAGCGATGCGGTGAAGAAATTCGCCATCGCCAATCCCGATGTGGCGCCCTACGGCCGCGCGGCGAAGGCGGCATTGCAGAGCGCGGGGCTATGGCAGCAACTGCAGCCCAAGCTGGTCAGCGGCGAGAACATCGCGCAGACCGCGCAGTTCGTACAGAGCGGCAATGTCGATGCCGGCATCGTCGCGCTGTCCTTCGTGCTGTCGCCCAAGGTAGCGGGAACAGGCAAGTACTATCGCATCGCCGAAGACCAGTATCCGGTGCTCGAGCAGGGCGCCGTGATCACTTCCAAAGGTGCGGCAAATCCCCTGGCCGCAGCGTATATCGATTTCCTGCGCTCGCCGCAGGCGCGGGCGGTGTTCGACCGCTACGGCTTCCTGCTGCCGGCGAAGTCCTGAGGCTCACAATGCGGTGATCCGAAGCGGCGAATGCACCATTGCGGGGCAAGGACGGTTTCATTTCAACCGAACGCGGGGATTGGCCGCGTCGTGGAGTAGAATCGAACTCCGCCCCCAGCGAGCCAGGTTCCCGACATGCAACTGATCGTCGCCGTTATCAAACCTTTCAAGCTCGACGATGTGCGCGAAGCGCTGTCCGAGCTTGGTGTTTCCGGCATCACCGTCACCGAGGTCAAGGGCTTCGGCCGCCAGAAGGGCCATACCGAGTTGTATCGCGGCGCCGAGTACGTGGTCGACTTCCTGCCCAAGATCAAGCTCGAGATCGCCATCGAGGAGGAGCGGGTGGAAGCCGCGATCGAAGTCATCAGCAAGGCCGCCCATACCGGCAAGATCGGCGACGGCAAGATCTTCGTCTATTCCCTGGATCAGGCGATCCGCATCCGCACCGGACAGACCGGCAAGGACGCGTTGTAAATCGGCTGAGGCTGCGCGCAAACGTCACGCAGTTGTGCGCGAGTTGCCCCGTGTTCGCTTGCTGTCGCGCAATCCGCTGAACAGCATGGCAGCGGTGAAGAGTACAGGTGCGCAGCCATATCCCGGTCATTCCTGCTTTGAGATCGATTGATCGAAGTGCCGGGTGCAGAGGTGGAAAGTTGCAATGGATCCGCCGACGCAAAACAGAATCGGAATCAGGAAATCGTGGTCGGGGCGGGTGAACTCCATCATCAGCGCGATGGCCGTAACCGGCATTTTCAGCGACGAAGCCAGGAAGGCCGTGGCCCCGACGATGGCGAAAGCGCCCGGCGGCACACCCGGCCACGCAAGATTCCACAGGCTGCCGATGACGATGGCGAGCAGGGCGCCGATGGCCACGCCGGGTGTGAGCAGGCCGCCCTCCGCACCCGCGCGCAGGCTGGCCGTCACGACCAGCAGTTTCAGGATCAACAGGCTCGCCGCCAGCCTGACGCCCAGATCATTGTCGAAGCCCATCTGCGCAGGGCCCTTGCCGTTGCCGAGCAATTGCGGGAAAGGGATTGCCAGCAGGCCGATGATGAGGAACACCGCAAGGCACCAGGGCAGCAGGCCTGCATTCCGTGGCGCGCGGGCGCGCGCCGCCGTGGTCAGGCGCACGAAGCCATGGGCGGCAAAACCGAATGCCGGCCCCGCCACGATCGACCAGGCGACGAGGGACGGGCTGATCGCGAGCGGCAGAACGCGATACTGGGACTCGTCGCCCAGGCCGATCCACGCCACCAGGGCCGCGATCACCGACGTGACGATGGCGGGAACGATTGCGGCCAGGCTGAACGTGCCGAGCAATACTTCGAGTACGAACAACGCCCCGCTGAGCGGGACGTTGTATACCGCGGCCAGTCCCGCGCCGGCGCCGCAGGCCACCATGATCCTGCTGTCCGCCGCGCTCAAGCCGGCGCGGTGACACAGCCACCCCGAGAAGGTGGCGCCGATTTCGCGCGGTGCCACTTCGCGGCCGAGCGGAGAGCCCAGGGCCACCGTGACGATCTGCAGCAGGGCATGCACGGTGGTTGAAACGACCGGCATGCGCGGATCGGCCCTGCCGATCGCCGCCTTGATGCTGAGCAGCGGGCGGCCAAAGCGGTACAAAGCCCACCAGCCCAGTCCCGCCACCAAGCCGCAGATTGTCAGAACCAGGACTCTCCGCGCCGGCGCGGCCGCGCTCACCCCTTGCAGGAAGCTTTCGTCGCCGATCACCGCATGGACGCTGTAGCCGTAGGCCAGGTGTTGCAGGAAGTGCAGCAGCAGGGCCAGGAACATGCCGCCGAGTCCGGCGCCGATCCCGGTCAGGATCATCACTCCCAGCAAAACCGGAATGGATGTCCGGCTCTTGTCCCCGGCGGTTCCCTGAAGAGGTTCCGTCATATCGATTTTCCTTGTGATCTATTCGCCAAGAGAAACATGAAAGAGGCGGTTGCGCCATCCGGAGCTTTTCTCTCCAGGTCTGAACGCTTTTTTGCGACATGGGAGCGGGTCGGATGCCTTCGCACATTGACATGCAATTAATAATCATTATCATTTGAATCCTGCACTGCGCCCCTTCGAGTCCGGCGCTGCATCATTCACAACGCCTAGCCAGCCACCTCGCGGCAGCCAGCAAGGGCAATCGGAATACAACGATTGCTCCGGCCTCGCCGGGAGGGAGATTCATGCGGCACACAACAACATTGGTCCTGGCCGTCTGCGCCCTGGGAGTCTGCGCCGGCAGCGCTGCGCTGGCCCAGGAGGCGACGCCGCCGGCCGCCGAGCCGGTGCTCGAGACTGTCAACGTGGTCGGCACCCGCACGCCGCACACCGAGCGCGAAACCGCGGCCACGGTCAGCGTCATCGACCATCAGCAAATCGAGGAGCAGCTGGCGCAGAACATCCAGGATCTGGTGCGCTACGAGCCTGACCTGTCGGTAAGCCGCGATGCCACGCGTTTCGGCTCCAACGGCTTCACCATCCGCGGCATCGGCGGCAACCGCGTGCTGGAACTGGTGGACGGCATCCCGGTATCCGACACCTTCAGCATCGGCGATTTCTCCGACGCCGGCCGTAACCTGGTCGACCCGGAGCTGGTGAAGCGGGTGGAGATCCTGCGCGGCTCGGCTTCCGCGTTGTACGGCTCCGACGCCATCGGCGGCGTGGTCAGCTTTACCACCAAGGACCCGCAGGATTATCTGAACGCGGGCAAGCCCTGGCAGGCGCTGGGCAAGGCCGGCTACAACAGCGCCGACAACAGCGCCGTCGAGACCGCCCTGGGTGCCTTCGGCAGCCAAGCCAATGCCGGCATGCTGCTGTTCAGCCGTCGCGACGGTCAGCAACTCGGCAATCGCGGCGACGACGGCGCGCAGGACTCCAGCCGCACCAAGCCCAATCCGCAGGATTACTACGACAACAATTTCCTGGCCAAGGGTGTTTTCAACCGCCAGGACGCGACTTATCGCCTGATCTTCAGCGGCACCCAGGGCGGTACCGACACCAATGTGCTGAGCAGCGTCGGCAGCACCGATCTGAGCGCCTCCATCGGCGCGCCGCCCGGCTTCTACGTCATCGACACCCAGGCGCAGAACGGCGACGATGCGCAGCGCGCGCTGCGGCTGAGCGGCGAAGCCGAGCTGCGCAACGGCGGCTGGTACGACAGCGCCATCCTGCGCCTCTACGGCAGCGACAACACCACCCGCCAGGGCACGCTGGAATCGCGCGAGCAGAGCATTGCCGGCACCACCACGCCGCTGCTGATCCAGCGCGATTTCAGCTTCAGGCAGGACCTCGTCGGCCTGACCGCCGCGCTCAGCAGCGGCTTCGCCACCGGCGCCATTCATCACCTGCTGGCCTACGGGCTGGACTTCAGCGGCACCCGCACCAGCGAGCTGCGCGACGGCCAGGAGACCGACCTGCTCACCGGCGTCAGCAGCAAGACCGTTGCGCCGGACACTTTCCCGACGCGCGATTTCCCGGTCAGCCTGACCTGGCAGGGCGGCGCGTACGTGCAGGACGAGATTGCCCTGGGCGAGCGTCTGACCCTGATTCCGGCGGCGCGCTACGATTACTACCGACTCAGCCCGCACGACGATGCCAGCTACAAGCAGGCCAGCGGCGGCGCCGCCCCGGTCGGCATCACCCACGGCGGCGTCTCGCCCAAGCTGGGCCTGACCTACGACATCGCCGGCGCCTGGACCGCCTACGCCCAGTACGCCCACGGCTTCCGCTCGCCGCCCTACGACAATGTCAACGTCGGCTTCACCAATCTGGAGTTCGGCTATACCGCCATCCCTAATCCGGATCTCAAGCCGGAGAAGAGCGACAGCCTGGAGACCGGGCTGCGCTACGAGGACGGCGGTGCCAGCGCCAGCGCCGCGGTCTACTACAGCCGCTACCGCGACTTCATCGAGTCCTACGTCAGCCTCGGCACCGATCCCAATACCGGCCTGCTGACGTTCCAGTCGCAGAACTTCAGCGCGGTGCGCATCTATGGCGCCGACCTGCGCGGCGCCTATGCCTTCGAGTCGCTGCGCGGCTTGGGCGTGCACGCGGCGCTGGCCTATACCCGCGGCGACAACCTGCAGGATCACGCGCCGCTGAACAGCATCGATCCGCCCAAGGCGGTGCTCGGCGTCGACTACCGCGATCCGCGCAAGCGCTGGGGCGCGCAGCTCAACGCCACCCTGGTGCAGCGCAAGTCGCGCGTCGACGACAGCGGCGACGCCGGCAGCAACGGCAGCGAGGGCGGCAGCAGCGGCCCGCTGTTCAAGGCGCCGGGCTACGCCACCTTCGACACCACCGCCTGGTACAGCTTCACGCCGGCGCTGCGTCTCAATGCCGGCGTATTCAACCTGAGCAACCAGAAGTACTGGAGCTGGAGCACGGTGCAGGGGCAGAGCGAGAGCGATGCGTCGATCGACCGCTACACCAGCCCCGGCATCAACGGCAGCGTTGCCCTGCGGTACGCCTTTTGAACGGAGGAGACCCGATGAAGCCCCTGCAACTGTCCACGCTTGCCGGCCTGCTGGCGCTTGCCGCGTGTAGTGCGGCGACCACCAAGGAGCAGCCGACCATGCCCGCATCCAGTGCTTCCGCCGCGGAACTCGGCGCCGAGTTCGAGCAGGACCGCCAGGCCATCCTGGCCATGGCCGGCGAGTTCGAAGTGACCTTCCGCTTCGAGGAAACGGTGGCGCTGCAACCCGGCTATAAACTGCACGAGCCGGATCGCCAGCAGGGCCATGAGCTGGTGGTGGCAATCGAGGACACCGGCACCCACATCGCCTTGCAGCACATCCTGGTGGCGGGCCAGGGCGAGGTGATCAAGCACTGGCGCCAGGACTGGGACTACCAGCGCACCACGCTGTGGAGCTATGCCGGCGACGCCAGCTGGGAGCGCCGGCAGCTCGATCCGGCGCGGGTGCGCGGCACCTGGGCGCAGACCGTATGGCAGGTGGACGATAGCCCGCGCTACGCCGGCATCGGCAAATGGGATCACGCCAACGGCATCTCCACCTGGACCTCGGAGCGCGTGTGGCGGCCGCTGCCGCGGCGCGAATACACCAGCCGCAGCGACTACGACGTGATGCTGGCGGTGAACCGCCACACCATCACCCCTGGCGGCTGGGTGCAGGAGGAGGACAACGAGAAGCTCGACCGCAAGGCCGCCGGTGGGGCGCGGCTGCTGGCCGAGGAGATCGGCCTCAACAGCTACCAGCGCATCCAGGGTTACGACTTCAAGCCCGGCCGCGACTACCTGGCCCGCACCCAGGACTACTGGCGCGCGGTGCGCGTCGAGTGGGAGCAGCTGCTGCGCGACAACACCCGTATCGCGCTGCGGCCCAAGGTCGGCGACGAACGCCTGTACGAGGCCATGTTCAGGCAGGCCGACGAACTCGGCGGCAAGTCCCGCAGCCCCGAGCAATTGCATGCGGCGGTGGAGCAGACCCTGACACCTTACCTGGTGCCGGAGCCGCCGCGGCAGGCGCGGGGCGACTCCGCACCGCTGCTGGCGCTGCACAACTGACCGCGACGACACCAGGAGGCGATACGACATGAGGTCCACCTCGCAGCCCGGCCGCCGCTTCGGCGGCACGCCGACCACCGCCGTGATTTTCGATCCCGAGAGCCTGCTGCTTGATCCCTCTGCCGGCATCGAGTACGCCATGCACTGGGCCATGCGCGATCTCGGCATCGAGGTGCCGCAGCATTGGTTCCGTGAAGAGTGGTCCTTGCAGACGCCGTTCTGGGAAACGCTGACCCGGTTGATGGATACCTCCGATCCGGAGCTGGTCGACTTTGGCCGCGAGCGCTACTTCGCCCACTTCAACGAGAGCGGGCGCTTCCGCTGCACCCTGCGGCCGGGTGGCCTGCAACTGCTGGCGCAGCTGGCCGAGGACCCGCGCATCGAGCTGCACTACCTCACCCACATCGGCGCGGCGCCGGCGCTGCGGCTGCTGGATGTCTACGGCATCAGCCATATTCCGGCCTGCGTGGTGACGCCGGAAGCGCCGGGCTGCCCGGGCATGCGCATGGCCCTGCTGAAGCAGCATGTGGAAAGCGGTGCGCGGCCGCGCCTGTCCTGGGCCATGCTCAGTGACCATCCCTGGGAGCTGATGGCGGCGCGGCGCCTGCAGCTGCGTGCCATCGGCATCGGCTACGCGCGCCTGTCGCTGACTTCGCTGTGTGCCCTGCAGCCCGACGCCATCGCCGTGACGCCGGCCGAAGTGCCGGCCTGCATCGCGGACGAGCGGCAGCCGGAGTCGCTGGTGGTTCACGGTCCCGCGCGCGTGCATTGAGGCCATCATGAAACGATACGATGGAAACCGCGGCGATGGGTAGTGTCTCAGTTTGAAATAAAATCTAAGCGGCAGACTGGGACTGCTCAACTGGTATTGCTTTCGTTGCTTTTCGTAATAAGTGCTGCCGGATCAGTCAGCGGCAAAGGTTTTGAGCTTCATCAGAAGGACGTTTTCTTTGGTGACTCCACCCTGATCCGGACTAACGGAGACCGGAAACATTCCATTTTGTCCGTGGGCATCGAAGATAGCAAAGCTGAATGGGGTCTGATGGTGCTCCGGAGGATTGCCAAATACATAATCCACACATCCAATGATTACCGGATACACAAGTCGCATGTCGTGCGTCCAATCAACTGGGTCAATCGATTTTTGTATCTCTGCCCAAGGAATCCAAGCCCCATCCAGTTTTATGGTCCTTTTTTCTCCGGGGAACAAGCTGTCGCCCAAAATAAATTGTTGGTTCTTGATATTGGCGCAGAGGGTTTTATGTTCGGCAGTAGCATCCCTATGCCCGTAATAGTTCAAATACGCCTTAGCCAAAACATGTACTTGACTGGTTGGTGTTGCGCCGATGTTTTCTATCAGAGCGGACAAATTAATCACCATTCCTGCATCGGTCAATGTAATTGGCCCGTCAACTACTATTTGGACGGGGACCCAAGGCCTTTGAGCGCTAATGGCGGCGTTAGCGGAGGCCAAAGCTGCATTGGCCGCTATTGTCGAAGTGTCGTCAGCACGAATGAGGAATCTAATTTGAACGATAGCAACGATAACCAGAATCGCAGTCAGAAGAGCCAATACACCCGTGTAAAGAGATACGGGATCATTAGTCGTCCGCCTCCAAAAGGATTCGGAACTGTCCTCTTGATTTGTTACGGCCTTGGTCTCAGCGGGGGCACTTTTGTCGCCTTGCTGGTCGCGTTGCTGCGGTACATGAATAGCACTGCATCTTAAGACCGCAGCAACCGCAAAAAAGGCAACGATTCCTACCGCGATGCCTGCACATGCCGCTTTAACCCAATCCCCAGTCGTCACAATTTCCCCCTGCTGAATGCGCCTGCGCCCCCGCGCTTTTGGCGTCTCAGCATCCTACTACTTAACCAAGCCCGCAATCTCTTCCAGAGTCCAAACGTGATCCGCCAGCCCTGCTTCCATCGCAGGCGTCACGCGCAGGGTCTTATGCACGCGGCCGAAGTTGTAGTACATGAAGTGCAGCGCCACCGCTGCGGCGTGGTTCTCGACCTTCTTTGAAAACCCATTAGTCAGGCGCGTAAACCGGCGCATCCCCATACGCATGGTAAGGTTGGCACGCTCAACGTAGCTAGTGCTGATATGGGCTTCATCCGGGTTGCCACAGACAGCGCCCTTGATGGCGCCGCAGCAATCTCCGCTGCTGTACTTGTGATCCGGGCCAGTGCCGGGAGCATCGCCGTACTGCTTTATGAGCATGGCGTAGTCGATCTTATTTTCAAACGCGCCCTCTACGGCATTGAGGTAGAGCCGCAGACCGTCCGTGGTCAACTGCACGCGGCGATCCAGACGTGCGGCCAAGTCGTACATAAAAACCTTTGCCATGCCTGCGCTGCGGTTGCCGACCTGCCAGCAAGGGATCAGCTTGGTATCGGCATCAATCGCAGTCCAAGTCCACACGTCACCGGCCCGCTTCTCTACTTTCATTTCCGGGGTTGCGTTCTTGTCTTTGGCGTAGACGAATGACCAAATTTCATCGCACTGGATGCGCTTGCAGCCGAGGTTGCGAAACGTGCGGTCCTGATAGTCCCAAGCGGCATCGCCAATATCCACAAGCAGCTTGGTAACGGTATTGATGGAGCAATCCGCCAGCCGAGACGTAGCGCGTAGGGACATGCCTTCCACCAGCATTCCGATGATCTGTGCGCGCTTCTGAATGGATAGCTTGTTCATGTCCACATCCTTTCCCGATGTGAACATTATGCTTGAGCGGTTTTGCATTTGCAAGCATCCAATTACAGTTTGATGCTTGCATTCTTGCTTTCGCTGCTGTAAAAATGCAAGCACGCCGCATAAATAGGATGCTTGCAATGGGTAATGATGATGAAGTGAAAGGCCGCGCCAAAGGTGGCCTTGCTGTCGCGGCCAAGATGACTAAAGAGCAGAAACTAGAGCGCGCGAGGAAAGGAGCACTTGCTAGGTGGGCCGACAGACCGGTACGCGCTCTCGGGAAAGGCAACTTCAAGGAACATTTCGGCGTCGATGTGGATTGCTACGTTATCGACGACGATCAGCGGACGGCGGTTATTAGCCAGACAGGAATGGCGATTGCCCTCGGTTTGTCGCCGCGTGGAAATTCCTTTCCGAATTTTTTCGCCACCCGCGCGATGGCAGATTCCGTCGGCGGCGAACTTCGCCAGAGACTCGAAAAACCCCTTGTAATTCAATGGACGGGCGGCAGCGGCGGATTGCCCCCATTGGTGGTTCATGGGCATGACGCCGCACTATTAATTGAGGTCTGTAATGCAATTGCGGATGCCGATAGAAAAGGCAGACTCGGCAAGCGATATGCAAAGGTTGTTGAGCAAGCGGCGATCATCAACGGCGCTTCTGCCAAATCCGGCATCAAAGGGTTGGTTTATGCCTTAACTGGCTATCGCCCCGAAATCGAACAAGTTATCCAAGCCTTCAAGCTGTACGTCCAGGAAGAAGCCAAGAAATACGAACAGGAATTTCCAAACGAACTTTATGCTGAATGGCATCGTCTATACGCCGTTCCCGAGATGCCGAGAGGTAAGCCTTGGCTGTTCAAGAAGCTTACGGTGGATCATGTCTACTTTCCGCTGGCCAAGAGCCAGGGAAAGATTCTCGAACTAATGCGGGCCAACAAATCCTTCGGCGGCGACCGTTCCAAGAAACTGTTCCAGTTTCTAAACGACATCGGAGCCCGAGCGCTTAGGACCCATATGGGTCGCCTGCTGGAAATTAGCGAGACATCCAAGGATCAGCAGGAATACGAACGCCGAATCACAGAACGCTTCGGCATTCAGCAGGAATTCAACTTCGAATCGCCAGAGGCTACTTCTTCCAGCGAGCCGCAGCGGCCTTCTTAGCGATCTCACTGCGTTTCTTGGGGCTGAGCGCATCGGCCCTAGCCTTCCCACCCTTGAGGCCGCCCAGTCGTCCTAGCGACACTGCGGCGGCATTCTTGCCCTCATCCGTCTTGGGGGCTTCAATTTCCCCCGAAGCCATGTCCACGATGAACTTGGCAAGCTGGTTGGTATCGCGCGGGCGTTTCGGTGTCTTGGCCATGCCCGGAATGCTCGCCTGACCGCTCAAGCATGTCAAATTCAAACTGAGACACTACCCGGCGATGAGGGCAGGGCTCCGGACCTCGGCGAGCCGGTATTTCTCGAAGCGCCGCCGCCGCGCCGGCCGCGCCGCGAGAAACCGCGGCAAAGCTTGCTGGCGCTGCTGTGGGCGCTGGTCCACGGCCATCGCCCGGAAGGTTGCCACTGATGCTGCGCCTCTACGTCAACGTGCCTACCGGCCGCCCCGAACCCGGCAAGCCGTTCGGAACGCGCCAGATCAACAGCCAGCAACTGCTCGGCACCACGCGGGAGTTGCTGATCGAGCACAACGGCGAGTTTTACCGCCTGCGCGAAACGCGCGCGAAAAAGCTGATCCTGACCAAGTAGCGCGGAACGGATCTGCGGTCATCCGCTCCGGCGCAAAAAAAGCCCCGGACGGAAACCCGTCCGGGGCTCAAGACCTCAGGGTTGTCGCCTACTTGGTTTCGGCTGAAGCCTGGTTGGAAGCGGCGCTATAGCCCTTGCTGTCATAGGCCTTGACCGTGAAGTAATACGTCGTATACGTCGACAGGCCGGTGACTTCGGCGCCCGGGCTGGTGACATAACCCAGCGCCGTGGCGCTTTCGCCGCCGGACTTGGTGCCCATATACACGTAGTACCGGGTCGCGCCGCTCGACGCGTTCCAGTTCAACACCACCGCTCCATAGCCCTCGTACTTGGTGCCGCTCGCGGTCAGGCCGGTCGGCGCGGCCGGAGCGCCGCTGCCGCCGCTGCTGCTCGAGCTGCCGCCGCTGCTGGACGAGCTGGAACTGGAGCTGCTGCCGCTGCTGCTGGAGGAGCTGGAGCTCGAGCTGCTGCCGCTGCTCGAGCTGGAGCTGCTCGAACTGCTGCTGCCGCTGCTGGAGCTTGAACTGCTGGAGCTTGAGCTGCTGCTCGAGCTGGAGCTGCTGCTGCCGTTGACCGAGGCGATCACGCCCGCATACAGGTTGGCGCCGTTGTAGGAGCCCCAGCCCGATGCGGTGTCATAGCCAACCACCGCGCTGAAGTGGTTGTTGGTGCCGCTGGTCACGTCGTGGAAGTCGCTGGCATAGGACGTGGAGTTTTCGGCCAGCGTGTAGATCGTCGGATTGGCGAAGCCGGGGCTCTTGCCCAGGCCCTTGGCGATCAGGCTCCAGAACGCCGCGTACTGCGGCGCCGCGTCGCTGGTGCCGCCGACGATGCACCAGCCGCTGCAGCCATCCGGGTCGTAGATGTAGAAGCCGGTGTTGGGATCGGCATCCAGGGCTACGTCCGGCACATTGCGCATGGTGGTCGAGAACTGGCCCGAGGGCGCGTTCGAGACGACACCTTTCTGGTACGAGGGAATCGTCCACAGCGTGCTGATGCCGCCGCCGCCGCCTTCGGTGGAGCTGGTATCCCATGGCACTTCCGAGGTGTAGGCCTGGGCCGAAGTGGTGGTCAGCGTGGTGCCGCCGACGCCGACGACTTCCGGCTGCGAGGCGGGATCATCCACCGCGAGCGTCTTGGTGCCGCAGTCGTACGCGCCGGAGTCGCCCGCCGCGGCGAACAGCGTCATGCCCTCGGCCACCATCTTGGTGAAGACGGTATTCTCGGAATCGGCGGCGCTGGACCCCTCGCTCGATTCGCACTCGCCCCAGGAGGTGCTGACCGCGCTGACCAGATCGTCATCCGCGATCTGGGTGTAGGTGTCGAGCACGCCGCTGCTGGAGTTCGGGCCGGTGTAGACATACATCGACGAGGGATTGGAGGTCGCCATCACCATTTCGATGTCAAGCATGACCTCGGTCGAACCGGTGGTGGTACTGGTGCCGCCGTCGACCGTCTTCTGCGTGATGGTCGGGTTGGTCAGCGAGAAGTTGCTGGCGTAGGTCTTGGCATCGGTGTACTTGGCGCTGGACAGCTCGAAAATCGCCACCGGCGTGCCGCCGTTCTGGATGCTGTTCAGGTTGTACGCCGTCTTGATGTCGGCAGGACCGTAGGAACCGTCGGACTGGGTGCCCGCGTGCGGCTGCGCCGCGGCGGAGGCCTCGGCCTCGGAAGCGAGGCGTTGCTTGACCAGATAGGAATGCAGCGGCCGGTTGTCCAGGGCCGTCGCCCCGGCGCCGATTCCGAAGAACGCGAACGGCACCGCCGCTTCACGATCCGCGGCCAGGAACTGCTTGCCGTCGGCCTGTTCCAGCAACTGCATCTGCGAGCCGAAGACATTGCGGATGGTGGCGGCCGGAGCTGCCACGTTGAGCAGGGTGCGGCTGGAGTGCTCCTTGACGATGGTCAGGCCGAACTGGGTCGCCAGGGATTTCAGCTTGTCGTAATCCGCCTGCGTCGGCGCGAACTGCGCGTCGAACTCGGCGGAGCTCAGGAACTGGTGATATTGCGGATCACCGACTTTGTACATATGGCCGAGCAGATCGTTCAGCTCGGCCTGATTGCGCAGCGGCAGGCTCAGGGCGAACTGCACCTGTTCCTGCTCGGCGGCAGCGCGCACCACATGGTCCCCGACCTGCGCGGCCTGTGCCGATCCCAAAAATGACGTACCTAGAAACACCCCCGCTGCAAACAATCCGAGTCTGGCATTAGCACTCAGCTGCAACGCTTCCTTGCGACGCTTTGTATGCTGTTTCATGTAGTCCCTCGTTAGTTAAGGATTGATCGATGGCCTTTCCTGGCCGAGCCCTTAATCACTGCCTCCCTGCACAGGCGACAGAAAAAACGAAAAACAAAAAACGGCTCCCCTTGACGGGTGGCCCGTCTCTTCGGTCGTAGTAGATTTCCCCCCAATGCAGCCGTGACAGCGGTGAATGTCCAGCAACTTTAAAAGACCATCTGCCTTCAGCCTATTCTCTTTTTCGTAATTGCGTGGTAAGGCAAATGTAAGGTTCAAAAAGCCCGATTTTCCGGCCGGATTTCGTGCCATGGCGGTGCATGGCGCCGCTTCAAGCCCTCAAAAGGTTCGTTTGAAATCGAGGCCTGACCCATTGCGGGGCGCCGCATTCACCTCGCGAAAAGGGCTCCGCGATGTCACCTCATTAAGAAAATTTTGCTACTCATTTCGGACTAAGCCGCAGTGCGCCCCAAGGCGTAGGGTAGCCAATACATAGCTGCACATTATTAAAACCAAAGGGGAGTGCTCATGGCTCAAGGGAGTCGTGCGGTCCTGTCGCATGGGCCGCTTCGTTCCGTCCTGCTGCTTGCCGTTCTTGCCATTGGCATTCAAGGCGAGGCGCAGGCGGGTTCCTACGATTTCGACGGCATCCATGCCGACTACAAGCTGACGGTCAACTACGGCGTGGCGATGCGCATGAAGGAGCCATCGAGCGCGCTCATCAACGGCCCGATCGACAACTTTCAGCTCAACCTCGGCGGCATCCTCAGCGGCACCGGGTTCACGCAGACCGGCCTGCCCACCACCATCAACGAGGATGATGGCGATCGCAATTTCAAGCAGTTCAGCCTGATCAACAATCGCATCAGCGGCCTGCTGGAAACGCAGTTCACCTATGAGAATTACGGCGTAGTGCTGAGCGGCGACGGCTTCTACGACCAGGTCTATCATCATCCCAACGACAACAACTCGCCCGATACCGTCAACACGGATATTCCGGTCAGTCATTTCACGCCCGGCGCACGGTATTACGACGGCCAGCGCACGCGTTTGCTCGATGCCTATGCCTACGGCACCTGGGCGCCCACCGACAACATGACCCTGGACGTGCGCGCCGGCCAGCAGCTTGTCGCCTGGGGCGAGAGCCTGTTCTTCTCCGGCATGGCCATTTCGCAATCCGCGGCCGATGCCACCAAGGCCTTCACCCCCGGAGTGGAAGTGAAGGAGATCCTGCTGCCCGGCAACCAGGTCTCGGCCAGTCTCGCCATCGGCGAAAAATGGACCGTGATGTCGTACTACAAGCTGGCTTTCAAGAAGACCGAAATTTTCCCGATCGGCGATTACTTCTCGTCGACCGACAGCGTCGGCCCCGGCGCCTCGTTTTCCTACGGCGCCATCAATCCGCTGTACCTGTCCAGCTGCCCCGGCCTGCTCGGCAATCTCAGCTTCCTGTGCCAGCTCGGCGGCGGTCTCGGCGGCACGCTGATCGGCGCGGTGCCGTATATCCTCATTCCCAAGGGGGACGACCGCAAGCCCGGCGACTTCGGCCAGTACGGCATCGGCATCAAAACGCAGATCACGCCCGGGACCACCATCGGCATCCACTACCTGCGCTACACCGATCCGAATCCCTCGGTCGGCTTCACCACCGGCTATCCGGTGATCGCCACGCGGCCGGTGCTCACCACCCAGATACTCAACGAGCCCAGCGCCACTTCCTATTTCGAGAACTGGTTCACCGGCATCCACCTGATCAGCGGCACCTTCTCCACCGTGGTGGGCCCGGTCAACGTTGCCGGCGAGCTCAACTACCGCTCGGGCCTGGCGATTCCGGTGCAGTCGCTGCAGCTCGGCACGGTCGATCCCGAATTCAGCCGCGGCGATCTGGGCCAGGCGCTGGCCTCGGCAATCTACGCCACCAATCCGCACCTGTGGTTCGACAACATCTCCCTGGTCGGCGAAGTCGGCTACGTCCATGCCTACCATGTCGATCCGGTGCAGACCCGTCCCGGCATCATCGCCGTCGGCAACGGCGACTCGCTGTTCTACGACCGCAACTCCTGGGCTTTCCAGACCCTGATGATTCCGGGCCGGAGCAATGTCATCAACGGCTGGGACCTGAGCGTGCCGCTCAGCCTGGGCATGCTGGTCAAGGGCAATCCGTCCATGCCGGGGGCCTTTGGCGCCTTCAGCGGCGCCGGCGATCTGCGCCTGAGCACCGGCGTCTCCATGCAATACCTGCAGAACCTCCAGCTCAGCCTCAGCTACAGCTTCTTCTTCGGCAACGTCAACCAGAATGTCGGCCCGAGCTTCATCAAGCAGGATGCGTACGCCGATCGCGACTATCTGGCGTTCAGCGCCAAGTACACGTTCTGACTACAAGGTGGGACCGCAGGCGGTGTCGGAGCGGCGGCTTACGAGCATTTGTCCGCCGCCCGCTACCGGCTGGCGGCAATAACGGTGTGACTGGTTAATCAGGTCCAATCTTCTGGGGGGTCCTACAAGAAATAGAATTTCGGGGAATGCCGATGATGCAGCAGTTTGCCGATCTGGCCACTGGCTCCGGCTTTCTGCCGCATGGCTATTGCCTGGCCTGGGACCCGTTACTGTTGTGGACCATCGTCATCGCCCATGCCGTGATCGGCTTGTCCTATTTCTCGATCCCGATCGCCATCTTTTATTTTCTGAAGCGGCAGAAGGATCTGCGCTTCAATGGGCTGTTCCTGATGTTCGGCCTGTTCATCCTGGCCTGCGGCGCCACCCATTTCATCGGCCTGGTCAACATCTGGTATCCGATCTATCGCCTCGACGCTTCGGCCCTGGCCGTTACCGCCGGTATTTCCCTGGCCACCGCGTTGTTGCTGTGGCCGCTGATTCCGCAAGTGTCGGCTTTCCTGCACCGGCAACGGCTGACGCAGGAGAATCTGCAGACGGTCAATCTCCGCCTCGGGGAATCGCTCGGGCAACTCGAACAAAGGCGCATCGAGGCCGAACAGAGCGAGCGGCGCTTCCGCCTGAGTTTCGAGAATGCACCCATCGGCAAGGCCATCGTCGGCCTCGATGGGCACTGGATCGACGTCAATCATGCCTTGTGCACCATGCTGGGCTATTCCGAGCAGGAGTTGCTCGCCTCAAGTTTCCAGGACATCACACACGCCGATGATCTCAAGCGGGATCTGACGCACCTGGGAGATCTGCTGGCGGGGCGCGGCAACAGCTACCGCATGGAAAAGCGCTACTTCCACAAGCTCGGGCACGAAATCCACGCACAGCTTGATGTGGCGGTGCAGCGCGACGAGCAAGGCCAGCCGGTTCACTTCATTTCACAGATTCAGGACATCACTGCGCGCAAACGCGTCGAGGCGGAATTGCGGGAAAGCAAGCTGCAACTCGAAGCGGGCTTTGCCATGCTTAAGCGGCAGAATGAGGAGATCACCGCCCTGGGTGAACTGAGCGCCATTCTTCAGGCCTGCCATGATCTGGAAGAAATGATCGTACCCCTGGGGCGCTTTTCCCAACTGTTGTTTCCGGGCTTTTCCGGAGCGCTGCATCTGATGCATGCATCACGCAATTACCTGGAATGCGTGATGCGCTTTGGCCGGCCGATCCTGTGCGAGCCGGTATTCCAGTCCGACACCTGCTGGGCCCTCCGACGCGGCCAGCCGCATTGGCTGGGCCAGGATGGATTGCGCTGCGCGCACCTTCATGCGGATGCTGCCGGCCAGGTCATGCTGTGTGTGCCGGTGATGGCGCATGGCGAAACCATCGCCGTGTTTTTTCTGCAGGCGGATGCCGTCATTCGCCATCCGGAATTCCAGGAGATGCGGCCGCACCTGGAGCAGTTGACATCCTTGGTCGCCGATCGCATCGGCATTGCCATCGCCAACGTCAGGCTGCGTGAAACGCTGCGCCTGCAATCGATCCGCGATCCGCTCAGCGGCCTGCTCAACCGCCGCTATCTGGAGGAATCCCTGCCGCGCGAACTGGGCCTGGCGCGGCGCGAGCAGCATGAGCTGGCAGTGCTGATGATCGATGTCGATCACTTCAAGCGTTTCAACGATACCTACGGCCACGACACCGGCGACCAGGCACTGCGCCTGATCGGCCAGCTGTTCCTCGGCGAGTTCCGCGGCAGTGACATCGCCTGCCGCTTCGGCGGAGAGGAATTCGCCATCGTATTGCCGCGCACCAATCTGATCCAGGCGAAGGCGAGGGCGCAGCAGCTGTTGGAAAAAGTCCGCCAGCTCGAAGTCACCCATCAGGGGGTAGTCGTCGGCACCCTCACCATCTCGCTCGGCATCGCCTGTTTCCCGGAGCAGGGTGAGACCGCCGCGGCGCTCATCGAAGCGGCGGATCGGGCGCTGTATCAGGCCAAGCGCAGTGGGCGCAACCGCATCGTGTGCAGCGAAATCATGGCGGTGGAAGCTGGGTGAGGAGTTTGCCTTCGGTCGGCCGCGGCGGACTTTCCGCTACAGGGCTGCCGTCACGCCTCTAAATACGCGCTCACCGCCGATCCAGGTTTCATCGACGCCGATGTCGTCGTTCACCACGACCAGATCGGCGCGATAGCCGGCGGCGATGCGTCCATGCGTCGCTTCAAGACCGAGGAAAGCGGCGGGGTAGGTTGAAGCCATGCGCGCAGCCTCTTCCAGCGGCAGCCCCAGCATCCGCACTGTGTTGCGCACGGCGCCGGCCATGTCGAGGCAGGAGCCGGCCAGCACGCCCGCAGGCGTGAGGCAGATGCCGTCCTTGCAGGTGACCAGCTCGCCGCCGAGGCGGAAGGTCGGATCGTCGGCACCCACCGGAGGCATCGCATCCGTCACCAGCATCATTTTGCCCGCGACCTTGGCGCGGATAGCGATGCCCAAGGTGGCGGGGTGCACGTGGTGGCCGTCGACGATCAGGCCGCACCAGCTGGCCGCATCGTCCAGCGCGGCGCCCACCGCGCCGGGCTCGCGGCTTTGCAGCGGCGTCATGGCGTTGAACAGGTGGGTGAAGCCGCGCACGCCGGCGGCGAGGGCGGTGCGGATCTGCTCGTAGTTCGCCGTGGTATGCCCGGCGGCGACGATCACGCCGCGCGCGCTCAGTTCACGGATCACTTCCGGCGTGGTGCGTTCCGGCGCGAGGGTCAGCAGGGTCTTGCCGTGCCGCAGCGAGCTGGCGATGTCCGCGCCTTGCGCGTCGATGGCGCGAATCTTCGCCGGGTCATGCACGCCGCGCCGCTCCACTGACAGGAACGGGCCTTCCAGGTGAATGCCGAGGATGCCCGGCACGCCTTCGGCAATGGCCGCATCCACCGCCGCCACCGCGCGCCGCATCGTATCCAGATCATCGCTGATCAGGGTCGGCAGCAGTCCGGTGCTGCCGTAGCGCGCATGCGCCGCAGCGATGCGGCGCAGGCTGTCCACGTCCGGCGCGTCGTTGAACAGCACGCCGCCGCCGCCGTTGACCTGGGTGTCGATGAAGCCCGGCAGCAGCAGGCGCCCGCCCAGATCGTGAGGCTGTGTCTGCGCCACGCGCGCGTCATCGGCGGCGAGCACATCGACGATGCGCTCGCCTTCGACCAGCACCGCAAGGCCGGTTTCGATGCCGTAATCGCCCAGCACGCGGCCGTTGAGGAAGGCGCGCAGCATCAGACGGTACTGGTGACTTTGTTGAGGTGCGGCGGCGCGTCCGGATTGCGGCCGCGGCGCACGGCGAGCGCGTTCACCGCCTTGTAGAAGCTGAGCATCTCCACCAGCGGCGTGCAGGCGGGATGCCGCACCGCGCCGACCGGCAGGGCGCCCGGCAGCGACAGGTCGGCGCCGGCCACCCAGACCCGCGCGCCGCGTGCGCGGAACTCGCGCGCGGCTTCCAGCGTGCCTTGGAGGGTATCGTCCTGCTGCGTCAGGAACAGCAGTGGAAAGTCGGGACCGACCAGGGTCATCGGCCCGTGCTTGACCTCGGCGGCGCTGAAGCCCTCGGCGTGCAGTCCGCAGGTTTCCTTGAACTTGAGCGCGGCTTCCTGCGCCGCGGCGAGACCGAAGCCGCGGCCCACCACGAACATGTTGCGGACGTCGACCAGCCCGTCCACCAGCGGTGTCCAGTCCAGGTTCCAGGCACTGCGCATCTGCTCCGGCACCGCTGCCAGGGCCTCGGTCAGCTCGCTGTCGTCCTTCCAGCGCGAGGCCAGGTGCAGGATCGCGGACAGCGAGCAGATATAGCTCTTGGTCGCCGCCACGCTGCGCTCGTCGCCGGCGAGCAGGGGCAGCACCATGTGCGCCACCTCGGCCAGCGGCGATTCCTTGACGTTGACCAGGGCCACCACCCGCGCGCCGGCGCGCCGCGCCGCCTTGGCGTGGTTGACGATGTCGGGGCTCTTGCCGGATTGCGAGATGGCCAGATACAGCACGCCGTCGAGCTTCTGCCGCGAGCCGTAGATCGAGCTCACCGAGGGCGAGGCCGAGGCCGTGACCAGGCCAAGCTGGGTCTCGAACACGTACTTGGCGAAGGTGGCGGCGTGGTCCGAGCTGCCGCGCGCGCAGGTGACGACGAAGCGCGGCGGGTACTTGTGCAGCATCTTCACCAGCTTGCCGACGACCTCGTCGTTGCGCGCCAGCTGATGCGCCACCGCGTCGATCGCCTCGTGCGTCTCGCGGTGCATCATGGTGTCGGCCGCCGCGGGGAGGGTGGGGTGCTGCGCTGCCGGTGCGGGGCTCATGGGTAGTCTCTGGATCGCTTCAATCATTGTTCAGTTCGGCGACGAAGTCGTAGATGTCGCCGCGATAATGGGAGCAGGTGAATTCCACCACGCGCCCGTCTTCGAGGAAGCCGCGGCGCTCGATGAACAGGCCGGGGCTGCCGACCGGCAATCCCAACAGGCGCGACTGCTCCGCGTCGAAGGCCACCGCGCGCAACCTTTGCAGGGCGCGGCGCGGGCGGCAATCGAGCCGGTCGAAAGCCTCGTAGAGCGAATCGCCGACCAGGGCCGGGTCGGACAGGATGGCGCGCGGAATGACGCTGCGCTCGATCGCCAGCGGCTCATCGCCGGCGAAGCGCAGGCGGTGCAGGCGTACCACCGCCGCGCCGGGCGACAGGTTCAGCGCCATTGCTTCCTCCGGCGTTACCGTGCCGATGCCGCGGTCGAGGAACAGCGTGCGCGGCTTCAGCCCGCGCGCGCGCAGGTCGTCGCTGAAGCTGGTGAGCCTGGAAAAGGATTTGACGATGCGCTCGGCGACGAAGGTGCCGGCGCCTTGGCGCTGCACCAGCAAGCCATCGCTGACCAGGCCGGTGATGGCCTTGCGCACGGTGACACGCGACAGCTCCAGCAGTTTCGCCAGATCGCGTTCGCTGGGCAGGGCCTCGCCGGATGCCACCGCGCCGCTCTCGATGGTGTGGCGGATGGCGCGGCGCAGGCTCATGTAGGCCAGCGCACGCTCAGGCTGCTGGTCCAGGCCCAGGGTGCGATAGGCGTTGAGGAGCAAAGCTTCCATCCAGGGAGAATACCACTAGAATACCAATTATTCCAGATGGGTGATCTTTACCGGGATAAAATCCTTAGTCCAGGTGATCCACTGGGCCCTGGTATTGCATTGGTATTGTTGCGTGGTGAACATAATAGTAGGGCGGCCCGTGGCCGCCATGGTTGCAAGTGGCAGCAAGCTCGGCGGCCATGGGCCGCCCTACGATTGGTCTCTTTTTCCCTTGAGGAGGTGCCATTCACGGCCGGCGCGATTTCATCCGCCGGCGGCATTGAACCCCGCGTGCGCGAGAATTCCGGCTCAGGCTTTGCGCGATCGCCGTGTGGTGCCGGCAGCTGCCGGGCTTGCTTCCGCCTGTCCGCTACTGGCTTGGCGCTGGCGCAGCGGTGCGGTCGAGCCGCGCACCACCAGCTGCGGGCTGAAGCCCTCGTTCGGCGGCTGCGGTCCGGTTGGCTCGCCATCCTTCGTCGCCAGTCCCGCCATCAGTCGCAGCGCGGCCGAACGGGCGATGTCCTCGGTGGCCTGCTTGGCGGTGGTCAGGGCCGGCCAGGAATGCTTGGAGAACGGGCTGTCCTCGAAGCCGGCGACGGACAGGTCGAACGGCACGTCCAGCCCGCTCGACTTGGCCGCGGCGATGACGCCGGCGGCGATCTCGTCGTTGGAGCCGAACACCGCCGTGGGGCGGTCGGGCGTGGCGAGCAGCTTGCGGCCGCCGCGGAAGCCGTCGTCGAAGGAGTAGTCGCCTTCCACGATCAGGCGCTTGTCCAGGGCGATGCCGTAGTCCTTCAGTGCGCTTTCGTAACCTTTGTAGCGCTCCCAGCTGGAACGGTGCGATTTGCCGCCCCAGAGGAAGCCGATGCGCACATGGCCGAGCTGGATCAGGTGCTCGGTGATGTCGTAGGCGGCGTCGCGGTCGTCGACGAAGACGCAGGGAAACTCGTCATGCGGGTCTTCGGCGGCGGAAATGATGCGCACGAACTTGACGCCGTTGTCGGCGAGGAATTTGACGATATCGGTGCGCTCCGACATGGGCGGCGCCAGCACCAGGCCGGCCAGGCGCGAGCGCTGCGCCAGTTCCACCAGTTCCTCGCCCAGCCGCGGCGAGGCCGAGTTGCAGGGATGGATCTGCAGGCCGAACCAGCGTTCGCGGCAGGCCGAGAGCACGCCGTTCTGCACGCTGATGACGTAGTAGGGATTGGGGTTG